>Ga0210056_1001704_pt1 | contig 18988 bp, 16 predicted proteins | sample CryGeyCG2014_080_2_FD_183965 | JGI IMG/M metagenome (GOLD analysis project Ga0210056, IMG submission 183965) | Groundwater microbial communities from aquifer - Crystal Geyser CG07_land_8/20/14_0.80 (SPAdes) (version 2) | ecosystem: Environmental > Aquatic > Deep subsurface > Groundwater | place... | reverse complement strand
CTCATGGAGGATCCGGAGGATCAGGAGGATCTTCTTTTCGATCTCCTCCATATTGAAGATTGGTTTCATCGGCATCGGTAATCCTTTGCCGATGCCTCTAACATGAGAATAACCGGCTGTCAATAAAAAAAATAAAGGGGAAGATTGTTATTAAAGTCATGTGACTCCGGGAAAAGATGCGCTTTGGAAGGGAGGGGTCGGTGCGGAGAAGAAAAAGGCCTCGATCCGTTTTTGCGTCGGATCGAGGCCCTTGGTTTTGTGTTACCGATGGTTGAAGAGGCCATTCGGGTGAATGGCCGAGGATTCCCTAAATCGCAGCCGTCTGATCGAACGCGTCGGAAATCAAGCCTTCGCTTTTGGGAAAAATCCCGTCTGTGTCAGGACCTTCCGGAGCTCCTCCCGGTCCGCCTCCTTCAGGGGCATCAGTGGCGGGCGAGGGTCTCCGCCGTAAAGGCCGATCATCTCCATCGCGGCTTTGAGTCCGGGGATGCCCCACCGGGCCGTCACCGCATTGTTGCTGTCGATGAGGTTCATCTGCAGATCCCGGGCCTCCCGGATCTTTCCGGCATCGAAGAGCGTCTGCAGGCGGGCGCACTCGTTCGGGAAGATGTTGGCCAGGGCGAGGGTGCCCCCCGTTGCGCCGAGGACCAGGCTGGCGTAAAGAAAACTCGCCGATCCGGCAAATACGGAGAAATCCGCCGGGGCATTGCGGATGATGTCCGCGATCTGGACGATGTTGCCGCCGCTATCCTTGACGCCGATGATTTTCGGGTGTCGCGCCAGCTCGACGGCAAGCTTGGCGGAGATATTGATCCCCGCGTTGCGGGGCATGTTGTAGAGGATGACCGGCAGTGGAGAGGCTTCGGCCACGTCCGTGTAGAAGCGGGCCAGGACCGGATCGGTCATGCTCCCCTTGTAGTAATTCGGGGTGACGACGAGGACCGCATCCGCCCCCGCAAGGGCGGCCTTTTCATTGAGGCGCATCGTTTCCGCCGTTGACTCGGCGCCTGTTCCGGCGATGACCGGCTTTTTCCCTTTCGCCCGAGCGCAGACGAACCGCATCAGATCTTCTTTTTCCGCAGGCGAAAGCAGGACGAACTCCCCGTTGGAGCCCATGACCACGATCCCTTCCAGATCGGATCCCAGCCAGAAACTTAGATTCTTTTCCAGCTTGTCATAGGCGATCTCCCCTCCCGCAAACGGCGTTGCGATGGGGGCGTAGATACCGTGAAGCTTGAACATCAGACATACCTCCTTATGATTAATGGATCGATTGTTCGATCGGGCCGGTGTTTCAAATGAGACCCGGCATAGGCGCCTTTTTCAACAGGCTCCTATATCCGCGTGATGCAGAACAGCTCGTCGTGTCCGAGCAGCTCCGCCCGTGACGGCTCTCCGGAGCTGATCCGGAGGACCTTTTTCAACAGCTCCGCGCCCACCTCCGCAATGGGTGTTCCTTCCACGATTTCCCCGGCGTTGAAATCGAGGTTAAATCTCATCCGTTCATAGGTCGCGCGGTTTCCGGTGATCTCGATCACCGGCACGCCGGGGAATCCGGTCGGCGTTCCGCGGCCTGTCGTGAAGACGACCGCCTGACAGCCGGACGCGACAAGACCCGTAACCGCCTCCCCGTCGTGGCCGACGCAGTCTAAAAGATAGAGACCCGGACCTTCCGGATATTCGCCGTAGTCGACGCAGCCGCTGATCGGCCGCCAGGTTCGCGAGTGCGATCTTGTGTCCGAATGCGATCTCCTGCCGCGCCTGAATATGGATCACCTCCGCACCGGTCGCCGCATCGACCGTCTCGCCGGACCGGATGTCCGCGAGGAGCACGGCGACGTTATCGCGGGGGTTGATTTTCAATGCCTTGGCCACCAGCTTCTTACTCCTTTCCCCTGGGGATTAGTCGAATCAATTCTCCAGTATGGCGCCTTTGTCCGCCTGCGCCGCGTGACGGCAGTAGAGGCCAAGAAAACCGGTATCGATCGGCGCCGGCCGCTGCGGAATGGCCTTCAGGCGGGCGGCGATCTCCTCGTCCGAAATGAGCAGGTTCAGTTTCTTGTGCGGAATGTCGATTTCGATCTGATCACCGTCGCGGACCGCCGCGATCGGTCCGCACACCTGCGCCTCCGGCGCGACGTGGCCGATGCAGAAACCGCGCGTGGCGCCGGAGTATCGTCCATCGGTGACCATGGCGACGCTGTCGCCCAGCCCCATGCCGATCAGGATGCCCGCGGGAATCGACATCTCCCTCATTCCGGGTCCGCCGCGCGGCCCTTCGTAACGGATTACAAGGATGTCCCCGGGACAAATCGACTTGCCCATGATCTGCTTCATCACATCTTCCTCGGAGTCGAAGGTCTTGGCCGTTCCCACGTGGCGCGGCTTGACGCTCCGGATGCCGCTGACCTTTACGACCGCGCCGTCCGGCGCGAGGTTGCCGCGAAGGATGACGATGCCGCCCTGCGGCTGCAGAGGGTTTTCCAGCGTCCGGATGACCTCGCGGTCCTTCACGGCCCCGAAATAGCTTTCAATCGTTTGACCCGTGACCGTCATGACCCCCGGATTGAGAAGGGTTTTTAGTTCCCCGAGGACGGCGCCTACGCCGCCAGCCCGGAAGAAATCCCACAATGTATATGGGCTGGAAGGCTTGAATTTGGCGATGCAAGGGGTCTCGGTGGAGATTTCGTCGATCTCCTTCAGTGTGAGTTCAAAACCCGCTTCCCGGGCGATGGCCGGAAGGTGAAGGAGGGCGTTGGTCGAACCGCCGATTGCCATCAGGAAACGGACGGCGTTTAGCAGATTTCCCCGGGTCAGGATGGCGCGGGGGAGGGCCTTTTCCCGGACCAGGGCGACGACCCGCTCCCCGGTGAGCTTGGCCTGGCGTCTCTTTGCGGCATAGACGGCCGGGGTGGTCGCCGTGCCCGGGAGGCTCATCCCCAGGGCCTCGATGATGCAACCCATCGTATTTCCCGTTCCCATCATGCCGCAGACGCCGGCGGTGGCGCAGGCATCATCCTCAATCGCCGCGAACTCCGCCGCGTCGATCTTTTCATCTTTGAGGGCCCCCATCGCCTCCTTGATGTCGCACAGGACGAGTTGTTCGCCATTCCGGACAGGGGAGAGCATCGGCCCCGGGGGGAGGAAGATGGTCGGAATGTTGAGGCGCGCCGCCGCCATAAGCATTCCCCCAGGCGATTTGTCGCAGGAGGGGATGAGGACAAGGCCGTCGAAGCCGCCCGCCCCGACCATGACTTCGATCTCCGCCGCCACGACCTCGCGGCTGGGGAGGACGTAATGCATCCCGTTCCCCTGAGCGATGGCGTCGCAGACCGCAATCGTATGAAATTCGACCGGCGTCCCCCCGGCGGACCAGATTCCCGCCTTGACGAACTGGGCCAATTCCTTGTTGGAATAGCTGCCCGGGTGCATCTCCGACCAGGAACTGACGACGCCGATCACCGGCTTTTTCAGTTCATTGCGATGATACCCCACCGATTTGAACATCGACCGGGGGTAGGCGCCGGTGATCCCGGCAAAAAGCTCGGCCGAGCTTCGGATCTTCTTTTCCATCCATTCTTCCCCTGTCTTTCAACGCGCACCCGAATGGGCGATTATTTTCATGCGTGCTCTCTAATCCGCCCCGGCCCGCTTGTCAAGAGCTATCCCCGCGAGCGGATCATTTCCGCTCCGTCGCAAATCCACAGGTGAAAGGATTTCGGGCCGTGAACGCCGATTTTTCGGACCTTGCCGGAAATGGCTTATTTCGGCTCGGAAAGGGTTTTGTTTTTCCCGTGGGTTTCAACCGTGAAGAAGTAGAGACCCAAGGTTAAAACCAGACACGCGGCACAGAAAAAAAACGCAACCCTGAAGGCGGGAGCGCCGAACGACTCGCCCGGATAGAGGTACTGCATGAGGCCGCCCAGTCCCTGAAGAAATGCGGCAACCCCCATCATGGTAAAGAAATTGATCCCGGTCATGGCCGTTCCGGCTTGTTCAACGGGCATCCTTTCCTTGATGTGGGCGTACATGACCTGCCCGGAACTGGTAAAAAAGCCGAAACCGAAAAAGAGGACGGACAAAACGGTCAGGTTTGTCCCCGGAGAAAGGCAGGCCAGGATGGCAAGCACCAGGATCATGCCGACCAATCCCGTAATAATAACCCCTTTCCGGGTTTTGAATAAAGAGTCGGAAAACCAGCCGCAGACCGGACTGCCCGTAATCATGCCGATACCCATCAACAGCAGCATGTTGCCGGTTGCCACCGGTGAAATTCCGATGACCGTCATCAGATAGGGGCCGGCCCACAGGGTTTGCACCGCGGCGAAGATTCCGTATCGACAAAAGGTTCCCAGAGAAATGATCCAGTAGTCCTTTTCCCGGATCAGGTCGCGAAGGTTCGCCAGGATTTTCTTCAGGTTGGTGGAGACGGCCGGGGGGATTTCACCGTAACCCGGGTCCTGCGGCCGATCTCGGACGACGACGAAAAACAGGATCGTCAGCAAAAGGTTGATTCCGGAAAAGACGATAAAGGTCATTCGCCATCCCATGGATTGCGCCATCAATACCAGCGGGGTTGCCGCCGTCATGTTTCCCAGGGTTCCGAAGGAAAGCGCCAGGGCCGACATTGTGGCGAACCGGAGCGGTCCGAACCATAAGGTGATCAGCTTCAGGGTGCCCATCAGATTGCAGGCCATCCCGGCGCCGAGAAGAAGTCTCCCGGCCACCAGCGCTCCGGTTGATTCCCCGAAGGCAAAGACCAATGCCCCGGCCACTCCCAGAAGCGACAGTGCGGTCATGGCAATCCTCGGCCCGATCGCATCGAGGTACATGCTGATGGGAATCTGCATGACGGCAAAGGTATAGAAAAAAGATGCAGAAATGAGGCTCAGCCCGCGGGTATCCAGCCCGAGATCCGAAATCAGGTCTGGCGCGATCACCGCAATCGAGGCCCGGTAAAACTGAGAGAGCACGAACAACAAGCAGGCCGTGAAGAAGATCATCCAGCGGCGGGAGATTGCGAATCTCATGAGATTCCTTTGGATAAGACATAGCTTTTGGAGGGGCCTATAAGCAGAACGGACCTGTATGTCAAGGGAATACTGACCGTAAAATGACGGGGTGCGATTTCTCTCGCCAGGATCAGGCGCGGCCCGGCCTTTCTTTGCAGGGGATGACAAAGACCGGGATTGGACTTTGTCTGATGGTCTTTTCGGCGACGCTTCCTAAAAAGACATGTTTTATTCCCGTTCTTCCGTGCGTGCTCATCACGATAATATCGATATTTTCCTTCCGGGCGAACTTAAGGATTTCCTCATCTTCACGGCCGGATTTGATGACGATTTTGACTTTGGTCTTATCCTTGATCTGGCTTAGATATTGATCGTTGTATTTCTGAGCCAGATCTTCCTGAATGGCCGCCTTTATCTTGTCAAAATTCTCTTTGTTGGAGTATAGCTCCGCATAGTACTGATTGGGGATGGTCGGTATCACGTGCAGGATGTAGAGAACGCCCTCGTCTCGCTTGGCAACGCCAAAGGCATAATCGAAAGCGCAATCCGAATTTTTAGAGAAATCGGTACAGAAGAGAACTTTTTTGTATTTTGGATACTCAATCATTTTATTTCTCCTTTCGCGGGCATTCCCGCTCAAATGCGAGTGGTCATTTGGGCATCCAGCCCAGTCCCTTGGCGTGCAGACTCTGGATGAAAAGCCGGTCGGCGGTCTCCGTCACTGCCGTCGTTTCCGGGTAAGCGCCGCTCGGGTCCTGCAAATCGGCCACTACCCTGCCGTCTTCCGTGAACGCCATCACATGGCCGTAGGCCTTCGGAATCGGCCACATCGCACGCGGCAGGCGCAACGTGAGCTTGCGCATGAACGGCTTGGCGGCCAGTTTGTCGATGGTTGGGTTACGAGGCTTGGCGAAGCCCAGCCAGATCTTCCCGTCAAGTCCACGCATCAGGTTGTCCGGATAACCGGGCAGGTTGTCAAACAGCGGTTTGGCCTGGTCGTTCGGGGTAGTAATATCCAGATCTCTCGCGTTCACAGATATTTTCCACACACGGTATTTACCGGTTTCATTGACGAACAGCGTTTGTTCATCCCGGCTCAGGGCGACGCCGTTGGCAAAACTCAGCCCTTTTACGACGACACGGGTCGTTTTGTTTGCCGGGTCGTATTCCAGAATACGGCCGGTGGATGACTGCTCCAGAATGTCCAGCACGCTCGCCTCAAACGTCCCCCCCCAATCTTTGGGCGCAAAGCGGGTTGACGCATCGCTCAAATAGATCCTGCCGGACTTGGCCGCCACCACCGCGTCGGCATAGCGGATCGGATCTCCGTTTACCCGGTCGGTCAACATCGTGATCTTTCGGTCGGGGCTGATCGACAGCAGGCCCTTCATGGCGTCGGCGGCGATCAGGTTTCCGGCTGCGTCAAAGTCAAAGCCCAGCACCCGCCCCCCGGTGTTGACAAAAACCTCTTGCGCACCGCCGTCCGGATTCATCCGCAGGATGTTGCCGCTGGCAACCGTGGTGTAAAGCCTGCCGTCTTTGCCGATGGCGATGTGCTCGGGTCCCTCTTCCGTGCCGAGGGAAATCATCTTCAGGTTGGCCAGCCGGGTGTTTACTGCGTGAGGGCCGGCGTAGCCGGGCGGCATGGGCGCAGTCCAACGGACAGGCTCAATTGGCACCGGCCAGAGGGTCAGATAAGCGGCCAGCAGCAGCAGAAGGGCAACTATCGTCAGAACCAGTTTCTTCATGATATCTCCTCCATGATTTTTTGGACCGCCGGGTCCGTCGTACTCGCATTGCCGACCTTGTTGATTTGATAAGAACTTGCTTTTTCGTCGTATAGATTTAGGGAAGAGTGGGTTGTGTGTCAAGAAAAATTTTCCACAATGTTCAAAAAGGCCCTCTTCACCTTTTCCTTCGAGCGGCTGAACGTCTTCGGACGCTATTCCTTGCCCCGAATCTAAAAAGAGAGGATCCCCCCGGGAAGCATCACTTCCAGGAAATGGACAAACAGGTAATAGATAAGGATGCTGAACGGAATGCCCACCGCCAGGTTCCGGATCCACTTGCCCTTCTCGAAGAGTTGTGCCTGCCAGACGATCAGACCTGACGTGCTGATGATGAATCCCACGGGAACAAGCATGACGGCGTACAGTACCAACCCCAGGAGAACCATGCCCATGATCTTGTATTGTTCGGCAGAGGTCTGTAACGACGGTTCGGCCAGGACCGCGTCGGCATCCCCCGTTTTCCGTTCCGTCCGCAGGGATGTGAAAAGGATCAACAGCGCCGAGAAGATCAGGGCAACAAGGATGGCAATGGGCATGAAGCTGGGTCCGATGGTCTGCTGGATGTTCGGATTGGGCATGTTGTATTCGTTGTGGATGAGAAATAGGGCGATCAGGATCGAGGTCAGGGCGACCATGCGATCGAAGGTGAATATGGAATTTCTTCCGCCTGTCTCTTTCATTTTTTGCTCTCCTCAATCGAATGATTCAACGGCCTCGAGGCGCCTCTTCCCGGCAGGGGTGATCCATCATGCAGCCGGCGGCTGAAAATACGATTTGGGACCTGTTTTTTCACTTACGCCAGCCTCTTTTTTCCCCGCAGATATTTTATCACGGAGTATAACAGGGACAGGGCGGAGATGCTCAGAAGCCCCAGGCTGATCGGCCGGGTGACGAAAACGGTCCAATCCCCGTTGGAAAGGGTCAAGGCCCGGCGGAGCCCCTGTTCCATCATCTCTCCCAGGACCAGCGCAAGCAGCAAGGGGGCCGCCGGGTAGTCGTGCTTGCGCATGAAATATCCGACGATTCCGAAAATGATCATCAGAAACACGTCGAATACGGCGAAACGGATGCTGTAAACGCCGATGGTGCAGAAGGTCAGCACCATGGAAGACAGCAGGGCGGCGGGCAGATCCAGCAGTTTGGCGAAAATATTGACCAACGGCAGGTTCAGGATGAGCAGGATGATGTTTCCGATATACATGCTGGCAATGATCGTCCAGACGAATGCCGGATCCTTCTCGAAGAGCAGCGGGCCCGGCTGAATCCCGTAGATCATGAACGCGCCCAGCATGACCGCCGTGGTGGCGCTGCCCGGAATGCCCAACGTCAGCAGGGGGACCAGCGCCCCCTGGTTTGCCGCATTGTTGGCCGCCTCGGGTCCCGCCACCCCCTCGATGGCCCCTTTGCCGAACCGCTCCGGATGTTTCGAGCTCTTTTTTTCTACGGCGTAAGAAAAGAAGGTTGCGGGGGTGGATCCCGCCCCAGGGAGGACGCCAATCAGGAACCCGATGACGGTTCCCCGGACATACGGCATGAAGGACTGCTTCAACTCCTCCATGGTGATCCAGTAGCGTCCGCTGATCTGTTCCCGCTTCTGCAGTCCGAACTTTTGGACCAGTTCCGCCTGGACGAGCACTTCCGAAATCGCAAACAGGCCGATGGCGACGACGATGAAATCGACCCCTTCGATCAGCCACTGGGAACCGAAGGCAAACCGGACGCGACCGGTCTGCAGATCCATGCCGACCGTGGAGAGCAACAGGCCCACGAGGGTGGTGAAAAGACCCTTCACGGGGGATTCGGTCGTCAGGGTGCCCACCATGGTCAAGGCCAGCAGAAGAAGCGAGAAATATTCGGCCGGCGTGAACTTGATCCCCAGACGGGCAATGGGCATCGCAAGGAACATGATGGCCACGGTAGCGAGTGTGCCGGCGAAAAAAGAGCCGATGGCGGCCGTCGCCAGCGCCGCCTTTGCCCTTCCCTGCACGGCCATCTGGTATCCGTCGAAGCAGGTGACCACCGCAGAGGACTCGCCCGGTGTGTTGACGAGAATCGAGCAGGTGGAGCCGCCATACGCGGAACCGTAATAGATTCCCGCCAGCATGACGACCGCGGAAACCGGGGGGAGGGAGTAAGTGATGGGAAGGAGGATCGAGATTCCGACCAGCGGCCCGATTCCCGGCAGAACGCCGATGACGGTGCCATAGAGCGCTCCGATAAAACAGTACGCCAAGTTCTGGAGGGAAATCGCCTGGCTGAAACCCAAAGAGATATTGGTCCACAGGTCCATAATGGATGCTCCTAAGATGAACTGCCGTTTTTATGAAGCGGTTCGGCTGATCTTATATTTCGCTCCCCGCAGCCGGTTCCCCCTCCTGCGGCGCCGGACCCCGCGTGAACGGAAACATCTTTTCGGTTCACGTGAGGGTCCGGCGTGAGCGGGGACCGACTATTTTTTCGCCTTCTTGTCCATCCCCAATTTCTTGACCACGTCGGTGATCACGACCTGTTTTTCATCCAGAAATTTGTCGATCCCCTCCACCAGTAAGGAATCCCCCCAACGGTACTTTTTGATCATCCCCTGCCAGGTTGGCGTCTTGACCATTTTCGTCAGCGTCCCCTGCCAGTATTTCACCGCGTAATCGGGCATTCCTTTTCCCCCTAGGATATAACGGAAGTTGTCCCACTCCAGATCGACCCCCGCCTCCCGGAATGTCGGGATGTCTTTCAACAGAGGACCTTCCATTCTCTTGCCGGGACTAACGGCCAGCAGCCGAAGCTGTTTCGACTCGAGGAGGCCCATTACGTCGTCGATCGTCGATACCAGGGCCTTGGCCGACCCCTCCAGGACCACCCCGGCGGACTCGACGCCGCCGGCGAAGGCGGCATAATTGATCTTCGTGATGTCGACCCCCGCCTTGGAGAAGAGCGCCCCGTAGCAGAGCCGGTCGTCGCTGTAACCGCCGCTCAGCGGGGTCCCTCCGGGATTGTTCTTCAGATCCTTGATGAGATCCCCGAGGTTTTTGTAGGGGGAATCCTGTCGCACGAAGATGCCGTAATAGGCCGAGATCAGGCGGGCGATCGGCTTCCAGTCCTTGTGGTAGTAAGGCGAAAGGCCCGTTGCGTAATTGAGCGACCCGGTGGTGGACATCACGGCGATCATGTTGGGATCGTTGGAGTAGCGCAGGACGATCTGGGCCGTTCCCGGGACCGAGCCGGCCATGTTCATGACGGTCATCGGCGCCTGGACCAGTTTCTCCTGGGTCAGCGCGAGCACGACGGCGCGCATGGTGGTATCGAATCCGCTGCCCGGTTTGGACGGAGCGATCATGAGCATCGATTTCCCCGGATAGTCGGCGGCCAAGACCGCGCCGGCCGCCCCCATCCCGATTCCTATCAATAATAACGCCGCAACGATCCAAACCCGATACACCCTGTGCTGAACTGTTTTCATGGTTGCCTCCTTATTTGAGTTGCGTGGGTTGATCATTTATCCGGGGGTAACCCCTGAGGGTTCTCCGCCGGAAGCCTATCCGATTTTGGTCTGACAATCAGGGGCCTTCGCCAGAATCCACGGTTTGCCGGCCTTCAGGAGCGCGCTGTTGAGCGGATGCGGAATGACCTGACGGACCATTTCGGCCACCTGCAGGAGTGCATCCAGATCGACCCCGGTTTCGATTCCCATCTCCGCCAGCATGTTCACCAGGTCTTCCGTGGCGACGTTGCCGGCCGCATTCGGGGCGTACGGGCATCCCCCCAGCCCGCCGATGGCCGCGTCGAATTGGGTGATCCCCGCCTGCATCGCCGCAAGGATATTGGCCAAAGCCAGGTCCCGATGGTTGTGGAGATGGAGAAGCCACTGCACATCCGGATATTTATCCAGCAGATGCGCCACGGTGTCGTACACCTGTTTCGGACTGGCGAAGCCGACCGTATCCGCCAGTCCGACACCCTTGATGCCGATGGCCACATACCGGTCCGCCACCCGCTCGAGCTGCGCGACGGCCACTTTCCCTTCAAAGGGACAGCCGAAGCCGCAGGCCATACCGCCGCTCACCGCGATTCCTTTTTCCAGGATCATCGGGACCAGGGTTTCGAACTCCTTGAGGGATTCCTCGATCGAGCGATTGGCGTTGGAGCGGTTATGGGATTCCGTGACCGACATCATCAGGTTGATCTTGTCGGGCTTGAGTGCAAGCGCCCGTTGAACCCCTTTCATGTTCGGGGCCAGAAGCCGATACGAAACCCCCGGAAGCCGGTCGATCTTCGCCATCACTTCATCGGCGTCGGCCAGTTGCGGAACCGCCTTGGGGTGGACGACCGAGGAGACCTGGATATTCATGAGACCAGCCCTTGCCAGTGCGTTGACGATTTCAATCTTCTTCTCCGTTGGGATGAATTGTCTTTCATTCTGGAAGCCGTCCCGCGGTCCCACCTCGACGATCGTCACTTTTTTCGGAAGATTCATGGGGAAAATCCTTTCATGATGTTTTTTAATCGCTGGCCGTTGTGGCGGTCCGGCATTTCCGGATCAAACGAACCGTCGGATCCTGCATTCACAGCGGACCGACGATCCCCTCTTTCTTGAGCGCCGCGATCCGCTCCCGGTCCAATCCCAACGAGAGAAGCAGCTCTTCGCTTCCCTCCCCGAGGCGGGGCGGATCGTTGCGAAGGCCGAAATCGCAGTCGTTCAGCCTCACCGGAATCCTCGGGAGTCTCGTTTTTCTCCCATCGGGAAGGGTGGTCTCCAGCAACCCGTCCGACGCCTTCAGATGGGGATCGTCGAAGAGCTCCTCGGGCCGGGCGACGGGGGCAAACGGAATGCTGGCCTCCTCCGCCTTCTGCATGATCTCGGCCCTGGTCCATTGCCCGAGCCGGCGCCGCAGCTCCGGAATGAACCACTCTCGCTCATCGACGCGGCTGTTGTTGGTGGTCAGCCTGCCGTCCGCAAGGAGATCGTCATAACCGAAACTCTTGCAGAACCGCTGCCAATGGGCGTCGCTGGTAATCCCCACGAACACCTTGTTTCCGTCGGAGGTTTCGAAGAGGTCATAGACCGACCAGGAGCGGCCGCGCTCCGGCATGGGGGGCGGCGCCTCTCCCGTGATGGCGGCCACGGCCATGTTCTGGGCCATCAGCAGGACGACCGATTCGAACAGGGTGGCCAGCACATGCCGACCCCGGCCGGTCCGTTCCCGTTCGTAGAGCGCCGTCAGGACGCCGATCACGCCGTAGCTTCCCCCCATGATGTCCACGACCGAGGCCCCGGCCCGCAGCGGTCTTCCCGCGGGACCGGTCATGTAGGCCAGCCCGCCCATCATCTGGCACACCTCGTCGAGGGCCGGCCGTTTCTCATATGGACCCGGCATGAAACCCTTGAGCGAACAGAAGATCATGCGGGGGTTGATCCCGCTCACCCGGTCGTAGCCGAAGCCCAGCCGGTCGATCGTGCCCGGCGCGTAATTTTCCACGAGCACGTCCGCGGTTTTGATGAGGCGCTCCATGATCGCCTTTCCCCCGGGGCTCTTGAGGTTCAGGACCAGACTTTTCTTGTTTCTGTTGAAGGCTGGGAAAAAGCCCGTTCCGAACCCCTTGATTCGCCGTGTTTCGTCTCCCTGCGGGGTCGGCTCGATCTTGATGACCTCCGCCCCCATATCGGCCAGGATCAAACCCGCCGTCGGTCCCATGACCGCCAGCGACAATTCCAGAACCCGAATTCCGGTCAGGGGCAACGGCGCAGTTTCATGCCTCATGGATTTATTGTCCTCCTGTAACAACCGATGCGTCGCTGTTTTTTCAATCCGCTCGCCATATCCGCCAAGTTGAGTCAAGGAGATACCCCATTGGCCGGAAAGCCGATGGATGCCGAAGAGCTTCGTGGCGATCGGCTCCTGGTTCGAGGTCAGCCGGGGCATCCAAGTTTGACAAGGACTTGCTTTTTCGTCGTATAGATTTAGGGAAGAGTGGGTTGTGTGTCAAGAAAAATTTGCCACAATGTTCAAAAAGGCCCTCTTCACCTTTTCCTCAATCTTCATGGACACGCTGGGGTTTTGCTTTTTCGACCGGGTGTGCTATGATGAAGACCATGCAGCCACGCATCATTCCCAGAGAGGAACACGGTATATCCCGGAAGCAGATCAGCCCGAACGCGCTGCGGACGCTCTACCGACTCCATGACAATGGATTCATCGCCTACCTGGCCGGGGGGTGCGTCCGCGACCTGCTCCTGGAGCGAACCCCCAAGGATTTCGACATCACGACAGATGCGGCGCCCGGTCAGATCAAGCGGCTCTTTCGCAACTGCCGTCTCGTAGGCCGCCGTTTCCGGTTGGCCCATCTCCACTTCCCGAACGAAATCCTGGAGGTCTCCACGTTCCGGGCTGCTGCCCCTCCCGATGGCGAGAAGACGGGTGAGACAGACCACAACCAATACCCCCGTCATCTCAAGGACGAGGATGGAATGGTTCTACGCGACAACGTCTTCGGCACACCGGAGGAGGATGCGCTTCGCCGTGACTTCACCATCAACGCCCTTGCCTACAATATCGCGGATTTTTCGGTGATCGACTACAGCACCGGCCTAAGCGATCTCACGCAGCGGCTCATTCGTCCGATCGGCGACCCTTTTGTCCGCTTTACGGAAGACCCGGTGCGAATGATCCGCGCCGTCCGCTTTGCCGCATCCCATGACCTGGTCATCGAACCGGCTGCGTGGGAGATCCTCTGCGAGCTCTCCTCCACCATTACCCGCGCCGCGCCGGCAAGGCTCTACGAAGAGATGCTGAAACTCTTCATGCTCGGATCCGCCAGACCGGTTTTCCCGCTGTTAGAGGCGAGCGGACTCCTGGACGCCCTCTTCCTCGGGCTCAGCAAGAAACTCCATGGAAACGGCGATCTTCGGAAGGCGCTGCAGACAAACCTGGAATGCCTCGATCGATTATCCCGAAGGGGATTGCCCCCCTCTCCGGCGCTCTTCCTGGCGGCGCTTTTCGGTCCCGGCCTGGAGGAAGAGGCGCTTGCACGCCATCGTGACGGCATTCCCCACCAGCAGGCGCTGGATGCCGCATGCGCCGTTTTCCTGGAAGGGTTCTGCAAGATCGTCTGCATCCCGGGACGGGTCGGCGGTCAACTGCGCCGCATCCTCGCCTTTCAGCCCTTGCTTCACCGAATGCCGCCGCGACGCCCCTCTTCCCTGGTCAGCAGGCCTGACTTTGCAGACGCAATGTCATACCTCTATATGATGGCAAAGACGGGAGAAAAGGATAAAACCGCCCTGGAATGGTGGAACCTCTTCCTTTCAGAGGCCCCTTCCGCAATCCCTTCGGAACCGCCGACCGATGAATCCCCGGCAAAACGACGAAGAAAGAGGCGGCGCAGACGTCGCCCTGCCGCTCAGGCGGCCGTCTGACCGTGTAACGCAATGGAAAATGTGTGACTATATCATCTTATGAATTCTCTTGATGTTTATCCATGAGATCATTATCAATGAGATATATGCCAAGTAACCAATTAACTGCAACAGTGACGGGCTCGCATCGTACCCGATAAGGCTATGCAGTATGCTCCCGATAAAGCCTTCTTGGTGCATGATGGGATAAGTACCGCCGATTTTGACTTGAGGGTTTATGTTCCAAACATGTTCAATAGTTTCTGGAAGTATTCCCGCTTCCTGAAATTCGTGAATACTGCTTGACACCAGGCCTGCCGCGAACAATATCAGAAACACGGAGGTAACGTTGAAAAATATCTTGATATTTATCTTCTTGCCGGCAATGAAAATGAAGTAGGCTATGATAATTACAGTGGCAATGCCTAAGAGCGCACCAAGGATATTGTTTTGTCCCGCCGATACGAATGTCGTCGCGCCAAGGAAAATTACAGTTTCTATGCCTTCTCTCAGAACAGAAGCGAATACCACTAAAAAGAGCCCGACCTTGTGTTGCTCATTGAGTTCCATCTCAACTTTCTGATGCAACTCAGCGGCTATGTGCTTTTGGTTCATCATCCATAAAATCATGTATGTCAGCATAATAACGGCGAATAACATTGAAGCGCCTTCAAATATTTGTTCCGCTCTTCCTTCGAATCCTCCTGCTAAAACGTTAAAGAGATAAGCGCCGATCAGGCTAACAACGATCGCAGAAGCCACTCCAAGATAAACCACGTTGTTGTGCTGTGTCCTCTGTGTCTTGACTAAATACGATAGTACAATACCAACCACCAAAGCGGCCTCAAGTGTTTCTCTGAATGTAATTATAAAGCTGGATATCACTGTTTCACCTTTTGTTGTCTAAAGCGATCACCGATAATAATATTACATAACGATTACGTGTGTTTCGGTATTTCCTGCTTGGAACTTTAAAGAGCCAAGATATCCTTCCGTTATTCATATTTCTTCTCTACCTTTCCATTTATTCCGGTCTACAAGGCTCTCCTGGTGTAGAGCCCTGTATAGCCTCCCCAAAATACTCTTCCTCGAGAATTTTTGACTGGTGGTGCCCCTGCCGCGATTCGAACGCGGGGCCTGCGGATTAGGAATCCGTCGCTCTATCCGTCTGAGCTACAGGGGCAATCCGATGGCAGAGCCCGTCTAACACGCTTTGCGGCGGGTGTCAATATCTGATCTCCCCGCCAACGAATCCGGGAAGCCGGCGGTCGGATGATGCGGATCTCTCCGGCGTCCCGTTTTTAAAACCCGTACCGTGTCGCCCCTTGGTCAACGGGACACCGTCCCGCTTATACTCTTGAGGATGATGCGGGCGTCCGCCACCACGCAGCGGCCGGCGGAGCAGAGAAGCGGATTGATGTCGATGGATTCGATTCGGCCCTCCAGTTCCATGACGAGAGAAGAGAAGATCCGGATGGTTTCCGTCAGCTTGCCCCGATCCACCGGCGCTGCGCCCCGGTACCCCTCGAGCAACCGGCGGGCCTTGAGGCCGTCGATCATCGCCAGGGCGTCCTTTTCGGTGAGGGGCGCCATCCTCAGGGCGACGTCCCGGTAGATCTCCACGCCGGTGCCTCCCATTCCCAGCAGGATCATCGGGCCGAACTGCACGTCGATCTTCGCCCCCAGAATGAGCTCGATTCCGGAGAGCATCTCCTCCACGAGGACGCCCTGGAAGCCGTCCAGGCCCCGAAAGCGTTCAAAGACCTCCGCCAGGCGCCCGTCGTTGCCGATCCCCACGGCCACGCCGCCCACATCCGATTTGTGGAGGATGCGGGGGGAGACGATCTTGGCGACCACGGGATACCCGATTTCACCGGCGAAGCGGTGCGCCTCCTCCGTGGTCCGGGCCAGGGCAAAACGGGGAACGGCGAATCCGGCCAGGGAGAAGAGCTGCTTCGCGGCGGCCTCGAGGACCCAGCCGTCGCCGCGGGCCTCCTCGATGATCCGGAGGATGTCGGGATGGGATTCTAACATGGCCTGTTCCTCCTGAGCGCCTCAACCATGAGCACCGCGCCTTCGATGGAGGGTGATACGGGGGCGCCGTTGAGTTCAAACCCCTCGATCAGCATGGCGTACTTCTCCACGTGGGGTACGTAGGCGATCAAAGGCTTGCCGCTCCGGGTCGCGACGCTGCTGAGCTTGGCGCCGAGATCGGCGGTGATTCCCGGAATATAGGGGAGCAGAAGCGCCAGCACGCAGTCAATCTCCTCCATGGCAAAGAGGGTTTCCGCGGTGGCGACGAAGTCGTCGTCGATTCCGCTTCCGGTGAGGTCGATCGGGTTTGCGAGCGAGGCGATCTCCCGGACGCTTGGGCTGAGGTTCTTGCGGAGCGCTTCTCGGACATCTTCGGGAAGCGCGGGAACGACGATCCCGTGAGCGGTACAGGCATCGATGGCCATCGCGCCGTGCCCGCCGCTGACCGTAACGATTCCGACCCTGCCCTGGATCGGCTTGGCGTAGGCGCTCAACGATTCGCAGAAGGAGATCAGTTCCAGTTCGTTTGCCGCCTCCACGATCCCGTACTGGGAAAGGGCCGCGGAAAAGCTTGCGTAGTCTCCCGCGAGCGATGCCGTATGGCTGGAGACGGCCCGGCTCCCGCCCGCACTCTTTCCGGACTTGAGAACGATGATCGGTTTGCCGCACTTGCCGGCGTTCTGCACGAAGGCCCTTCCCTCGTTTGGGCCGAAGCCTTCGATATAGAAGACGATCACCCGGGTGGCCGGGTCCTGGGCAAGATAGTCGAGGAGATCCAGTTCGCCCAGCAGGGCCTTGTTCCCGATGCTGATCGCCTTGGCAAGCCCCACGCCCTCGCCGGCGAACTTGATCAGATGGTCCACAAGGATGCCCCCGCTCTGGCTTACGAAGGATACGTTCCCGATGGCGGGTTTTACCATGCGTTCGCCCGGCAGGAAGAAGGTGTCCACATGAGAGGGGACGTAGATCCCGAGACAGTTGGGTCCGACAAAGGGGAACGAAGCCTCCTGCGCGATCGCGACGATTCGCTCCTGCAGGTCCCGCTTGCCGGCCTCCGCAAACCCCCCCGAGATGACGGTTGCGGAGCGGGCCTTCGCCCGGATGCATTCGGACAGCACATCCGGCACGAAATCGGCCCGGACCGCGATGACCGCGAGGTCAATCGGTTCGGGGATCTCCGAGATGCTCCGGTGAATCGACTGGCCGTTTACGGTTCCACCGCGGGGGTTGACCCCGTAGACCTTCACCGGGTAGCGAAGAAGGTTCTTCGTGAAGATCTCGTTCGCCGGATGGCGGTAGTTGGTCGATGAGACCCCGAATACCGCCATGGTCCGGGGCTCGAAGAGGGGTTTGAGATCCATGATGCCCTCCCTGTCAGAAAAGATGCCGTTAGAGAGTTATAGAGGAAGGCGCTCCGGGTGTCAATTGAATAGGGCGCACCCCGGCCGAGTATCTGCGAAGAAAAGGTGGTGGGGCGCCTCAGCGGCCGTCCGGTGCGAAGAGGGCCTCGACGAACTCCTCGGCCCGGAAGGGGCGAAGGTCGTCCAACTGCTCTCCGACGCCGATGTAGCGGAGCGGAATCCCCAGCTCTTTTGCAATCCGGACGACGACGCCCCCCTTTGAAGTCCCGTCCAACTTCGTCAGGATGAGGCCCGTGACGCCGATCTCGTCCTTGAACATCTTCGCCTGGGCGATCGCGTTCTGGCCGGTCGTCGCGTCGAGGACGAGCAGGACCTCCTCGGGCGCGCCGGGGAGTTCGCGCCCCATGATCCGCTTCATTTTCTTGAGCTCCTCCATCAGGTTTACTTTCGTATGGAGGCGGCCTGCCGTGTCGATGATGAGCACGCCCGGAGGGCCGGCCTTGGCGGCGCGGATCGCGTCGAAGACGACGGCGGCGGGGTCGGCGTTGGCGGCCCGCCGGATCAGCGGGACATTCGCCCGTTTTGCCCAGACCTCCAACTGCTCGATGGCCGCCGCCCTGAATGTGTCGGCGGCGACGAGCGTCACCGCGCGGCCCTCCTCCTTCAGGTTGCGGGCGAGCTTGCCGATGGTCGTGGTCTTCCCCGTGCCGTTCACCCCGACGACCATGATCGTGTAGGTTTTGTCCGTCGGGATCGGGAGCGGCGCCTCGTTCCGAAGCAGGATCTCCCGCATCGTCTCCCGGAGGACCTTTTTGAGGACTTCGGGGCTGGCGAGCTCCTTGCGCTTCACCTTTTCCTTCAGTGATTCGATGAGTTCAGCGGTGAAGGCCGGCCCCACGTCCGCCACGATGAGCGCCTCTTCCAGCTCATCAAAGAGCGCCTGGTCGATCTCCTTGCTTCCGAGAAGGATGTCGTCGACGTCCGTCAGCAGAAGCTTCCTGGTTTTGGCAAGCCCTGACTTCAGACGGTCAAAGAATCCCCTTTTGCCGTTTTCCGCTTCCATGCATCCGTTCCTGAAATGGGATTGCACCGGCGCCGCTCCGTTCAAACGGGACGTGCGCGCCGGCGCGGAGGTTTTATAATGCTTTTTGATAGCAAATGTAAAGAAGGAAAGGAGAACCTTGTAATTCTCCCCTCCCGGTAACATGTATTGATGAGGCAACGGAGAACTCAGTTGAGGCTCACGGATACCAGCGTGGAGACCCCCTGCTTCAGGATCGTGACGCCGTAGAGGCTGTCCGCGATTTCCATCGATTTTTTGTTGTGGGTGATCAGCAGGATCTGGGATTGGGCCGCGGTATCCTTCACCAGGCGGTTGAAAAGCGAGATGTTCGTGTCGTCGAG
>Ga0210056_1001702_pt1 | contig 18994 bp, 19 predicted proteins | sample CryGeyCG2014_080_2_FD_183965 | JGI IMG/M metagenome (GOLD analysis project Ga0210056, IMG submission 183965) | Groundwater microbial communities from aquifer - Crystal Geyser CG07_land_8/20/14_0.80 (SPAdes) (version 2) | ecosystem: Environmental > Aquatic > Deep subsurface > Groundwater | place... | reverse complement strand
ACGTTGCCGGGGTTGGCTGAGCAGCAAGAACTGCCGTTTCCAACCCTGACCCTGAAGCGCCAGACTTACAAACTCTTCGGTCTGGTCACCCACCTGGATTGGGAGGGGGAGCGGATCATCAACTGGACGTATGAGCGATGTGGCAAGAGTGAGGAAGCACATTCGGTCATGAAGTCAGACCTTGCAGGAGGGAAGTTGCCTTCGAGCGACTTTGGGGAGAACGCCGCCTGGTGGCACTTCGTGATTTTGGCGCTGAACCTGAACTCGGCGATGAAACACCTGGTGTTGGAGAAAGCCTTGGGGAAAGAGTGGGGCACGCGGCGCTTGAAGGCGCTTCGCTTTCACCTGATCCATTTGCCGGGGAGATTAGTGCATCGCTCCCGCCAGTGGTTTCTTCGTCTGACGCGCGGTCACCCTTCCCCGGGAGCACTCCTCAAGATCCGGAGACAGATTCTTCAACTGGCGACGGTCCCCTCTGGCTGACGTTAAGAACGAGGTCGTAACGGTCAAAGACACCCGCCAACCCCACCACCGACACGGCTGTAACCTGGGGAGAGCGGCAGCACGGCTTCTGAAGAATCGAGAGGCACTGTACGCGGGGAATCACCGGCAAGACCGGCTCCCGCGACGCTCCTCCAACCCCTGACTCGTAAACCCAGGGGTCCGGACGGCTGGATCGACACTGCCCGACAGGTAGGCGGTGGATTTAGGGCATTGAAACCCGTTCCTGTTTCGCGTATACTATGCGACAGGGATCCATCTCTCGTGTCTTTAATAAAGCTCCTGGAGGTGAAGGTAATCATGTCAGGTTCTCTGCGTGCGGGTGCGGCGCAAGTCGATATCACTCCGAAGGCTGGAACGCATCTCGCTGGCAGTGGCATGGGAGAGCACCGACCGGCACAGACAGTGGTGGATCCCCTGTACGCCAAAGCCGTGGTCTTCGAGGCTGGAGTAAAGAAGATTTGCATCGTTAGCCTGGATGTGACCATCGTCACTGAGGCTTACACGCAACACATTCGTGACGCGGCAGCCAACCGGTTCGGGTTCGCTCCGGACGCGGTGATGGTTCACGCCATTCAGACGCACTCGGCGCCCAGTTGCGGGCACTTCATGCTCGACCCCGACTTCCCTCTGGAGCTGCCATCTGAGAAGGAATATCTGCGTGGCGGGGAGACCGCGTATGGCGACTTCGCCGCCGCGGGGGCGGTGGATGCCATCGGCAAGGCTGTGAGCGCGTTGGAGCCGGTGCAGATCGGGTGGGGCAGTGGGATTCGCGCAGACCTCGCTTCCAACCGACGCGGTATCAACCGCGAGGGCAAAGCCGTCATGCCCTTCCCCGCTGGACGGAAAGCGCAGCCTCTCGGCCCCACATACCTGCGGTACATGGAGGGCCCCATCGATCCGGAGGTGGGTATTCTCTGCGCCCGTAACGCCGATATGGAAATCGTGGCGATGATTTTGCACTACACGTGTCACCCGGTGAACCTCTTTGTCAGCGACCGCCTCGCAGTGACCGCCGACTGGCCGGGCGCGTGGGCTGCCACTGTGCAGGCGATGCTGGGGACGAGGGTTACGCCGCTCGTGCTCAACGGCTGTTGCGGGAATATCAACCCGTGGGATCCCTTTGATCCTGACTACGATTTTGACCACCGACGTGTCGGCAACCAACTCGCGACAACAGCGGAGAGGGTGATTCGACAGATGACCTTTGCGGATGCGACACACATCGATTGGCGACTGGGTCACGTGCCACTCGATTATCGTGACATCCCTGCAGGAAGACGCGATGCCGTCGAACAGATTCTGAGTGACAATCCCCACCCAAAATACTGCGAAGACCATCCGGAACGGATCGATCCCACGTGGTTCCTTGCCGCGTCGACGAAGAGCATTCACTACTGCCGGAATCGCCATCCGCAATTTCCCTACGAAGTGCAGGCCCTCCGGGTCGGCGACGCCGCCATCGTCGGTCTGTCCGGCGAACCGTTCGTCGAAGGACAGCTTGCCATCAAGGTGAGCTCGCCAACGTCCCCAACCTTTGTGGCGCATTGCACTTCTCACTACGTTGGCTATCTGCCTACCCGTGACGCCTACTCCCGCGGTGGGCACGAGGCGAACCCCGAATGCACCTACTGGGCGAAATTTGCGCCGGGATCGCTGGAGGAGGTCGTGGAAAACGCAGTGGACTTGCTGGGGGAGCTGTTTGCCTGACAGGGAAGGTGGAGGACATCGTGCAGGAGTGTTGTATCGGACAGGCTTGCTGTCTTGCGCGCCAACCACTACAGTGATCAGAACCTGAAGGGAGTCGTGAAATGCCATTAAAAGTTGGAGTCGTGGGGCTGCGTGGAATTGGTAACAGCCATGCGGATTGCCATGCGAAAGATGAGCTTGCGGATTTGGTTGCCGTCTGCGACATTATCAAAGAACGCGCCGACGAAGCGGCCAATAAGCACAACGTGAAGGCGTATTATAGCCTCACGGACATGCTCGCCGATCAGGAGTTGGACATCGTGGATGTCTGCACCGGTGGGAATGAGAATGGCAGTTGGCACTATGCGCCGACGATGGAAGCGCTGGAAGCAGGCAAGCACGTTCTCGTGGAGAAACCTCTGTCGAACTGCATCCACGAAGCGCGTGAGATGGTCGCCTGCGCCGACGAAATGGGCGTCTATTTTGGCTGCAATCTGAACCACTATTTCACCCCGCCAGCGGAACGGGCAAAAAAGTACATGGACGACGGACAGGTGGGAGAGCTTGTCTACTGTCTGCACCGCATGGGATTCCCCGGAGGGGAATTGACCTACGGGCGCGCCCGCGCGTCACGCGTGGACGGCTTTCCCTATTTCCACATGAAAGCGTTCCTGACCCATCCCTTTAGCGTCATGCGTTATTTCTGTGGCGACATCACCCACGTGCAGTGTTTTGCGGGTCAGCCAAGTTTCCGCCGGAAGGCGGGGGATGTACTGGTGTCCGTCAACAGCATCCACGTCCAGTTCGTGAATGATTCCGTCGGGTACCTTTTCAGTCAGCGGGGCGACGCGACGTTCGGTCTCGGCGGCTGGTGGAGCATCGAGGTGGGTGGAACACTGGGCACGTTCTGTATCGAGAACTGCATTGAGAAAGTTACATATTGGCCGGTTCCGGGAACGGAGGGCGCCGCGCAACCGGAGAAATTGGTGCTGGGAACCTCGCCCGATCCCACAGTGACCGAGAGTGGCATTACGGACTTCGGTGAGACGTTTCCGCTGCGCCTTCACGCGTTCCTCAAGGATGTCACCAACGAAGTACCGCGCGACCGCCTGCGCGCGTCAGGACGGGACGCCCTGGCGGCGTTGGAGTACACCTGGGCAGCGATGGAGTCCTACGAACAAGGCGGCATCCTCGTTCGCCCCCACCCATTGCCGGAGCTGAAAGGGGATCCTGAAAAGGAAAACGATTGAGGAGGTCAACGAGCAGGATTCAGCCGGGGTCTGGGGAAGCTGAAAGGAAGTCGTCGAGGCCGGTTTCCTCCAGCATTTCCTTGATGGACTTCCGCAGCAACGGAAGATCGCGTTCGATGACCAACCACACTCTCTCCAGATCGATCCCCAAATAGTCATGAACGAGGACGTTACGGAAACCCGCGATCTTGTGCCAATCGACCGCCGGAGGGTTCTCTTTTAGCAAATCCGACAGGCGCTGGGTAGCTTCTGACAGGGTTTGTAGATTGCGCAAAACCGCATCCTGCACCAAAGAAGATGCAAGGAATTCTTCCCTGTCTGTTCCTTGAAGGTAGGATTCGATCCTTTGCAGACATTCACCGATGTGAATGAGATAGAGGCGGTCGTCTTTCATAGCGATTGAGCTTCAGCCAGGACTCTGTCACGAATGTACCAGTGCAACCCTTTTTCGGTGAGGACATCGACCTTGCGTCCGAGCAGGTTTTGCAGGTCCATCAGCAGCCCTCCGAGGTCAAACAAACTTCGTTCCGGTTCGAGATCGACCAGGAGATCCACATCACTATCCGGGCCTTCGCGCCCCGTTGCCAGAGAGCCAAACACGCGAACATTGTAAGCTCCATGTTTGGCTGCGAGCCGTAATATTTCTTCTCTGTGATTCTGCAGTTTCTCTTTGGCTTTCATGGCGACTTTTTATAATTCCCCAAGAATCTTCCTCTCAACCGGGAAGGGCATGTGTTCGTCGTCGGGCTGTTCGAGCACGAGCACGACAACGTTGATTTTTGAAGGAAAGCTTTGAAAAGAGTATAACATACGGCTTGGGCGGGCGAAAGCATATTGAGGTCGTCTTCGTTATTGACAATCAACGGCGACGGGAGTATGTTTTCAGCCGCTGCAACCAAACAAGGTTTGGGAAGGAGGAATGCCAGCCGGTGAGGACAAACCTCGTCAGGTGTGCGGAAAGTGTAGGGATTCCCGATCCCTACGGATCCCTTTGGGACGCGTCGGGACCGTACCGATCCTGCCGCGTTTCTCTGTCGCCCTCCAGCGAAGCGGAGACGATGCGGGAACGGCAAATCGAGTTCAGACAAGGAGACTATTCAATGGAGAAACACGTTTGGAGAAGGCTGTTTGTTGTTGGTTTCGTGGTGGTTGCGGTTTTGAGCCAACTTCGTCCCGGAGCGGCGCAGACGCCAGTGCCCGGGACGGTGAAGACCAACCCGAAAGATGGCGCGGCAATGGTGTGGGTTCCGGCAGGCGAGTTCCTCATGGGGAACGACAAGGCGGACATCGACGCGGCGTGGAAAAAGTTCGGCTGGAAAGACGAGTGGAAGCGATACGCCAACGACGAATCTCCGCGACACAAGGTGAAGGTTTCGGGATTCTGGATGTATCAGCATGAGGTGACCGTGGCGCAGTTCCGCAAGTTTGTGGAAGCAACGGGTTACAAGACGGAAGCGGAGAAAAACGTGCGCGTTGACGGCGGCTTCGTCGTCGACGTGGAAGCCATGAAAGCGAGCAACGTGAAAGGCGCGGACTGGCGGCATCCCAACGGGCCGTGGTCCACGGCGGAGGACAACCACCCGGTGGTGCACGTGTCGTGGAACGACGCGGTTGCTTACTGCGAGTGGGCCTGCCCGCCAGGTGATGGGCGGGCCGGTATGCGCCTGCCCACGGAGGCGGAGTGGGAACACGCCGCCAGGGGCGGTAACACCGGATTGGACGGCAAACCCCACCACGTGTACGTCTGGGGCGACGAGCTGGCAAAAGGCAAAGGGAAGTATGGCAACGTCGCGGATGCCACGCTGGGAAAGAAGAACAGCAAATGGGTCATCTTCGAGGGCTATGACGACGGCTACCTGTTCACCGCCCCGGTCGGATCGTTCGACCCGAATGGCTTTGGACTGTACGACATGGTCGGGAATGTGAACGAATGGTGCTCCGACTGGTATGCTGAGGATTACTACGCCAAGTCGCCCTCGGAGAATCCGAAAGGTGCAGCGGGTGGCGAATATCGCGTCCTGCGCGGCGGTTCCTGGCTCGACCTTCCGAACGCCGTGCGCGTAGCCCTCCGCGACTGGAACTACCCATGGTTCGCGCGGCTCGGGCGACGGCTTTCGTGCCGTGAGGACTCCATAGAAGATTTACCCTTTATTCTTTGACGCTTTTAGTCTTTATCCTTATCCTGCCCGGAGGGCAGGATCGAAATTTCCGAGGAAAGAGGTGGAGTTTTGCGGCAGCCGCGTGAGCCGGTGTCGGCGGTACAGCGGACGTATGACTTCATGGTGTGGTTGTTTCCGCAGGTAATGAAGTACCCACGCGACCTGAAGTTTACTTTGGGAGACCATATCCAGCGGTTGACGCTCTCGATTCTGGAGGATCTGGTGGAGGCGAGCTACACGAGCGAGAAGCTGGGTTTGTTGCATCGGGCGAACCGGCGCATTGAGGTGTTGCGATTTCTTCTGCGCTTTTCCCAGGAGATGCGTTGTCTGTCGCAGGCTCAATTCGAGCACGCGATGAAACTGCTGCACAACGTAGGCGCCGAGGTCGGCGGGTGGGCGAAACAGCAGCGAGGGAAGGAGTCGGGATGAAACGGTATGGCAACCTGTGGCCGAGGTTGGTGTCGTGGGAGAACCTGATACTGGCGTCCAAGAGAGCTGAGAAGGGCAAGCGATGGACATGAGCGGCCCTTGCGTTCAACCAGCGTCGGGAGTGGGAATTGCTGCGGCTGCAGAAGGAGCTTTCGGAAGGGAGCTATCAGCCTGGCCCGTACCGCACCTTTGAGGTGCATGACACCAAACCCCGCATCATCAGCGCCGCGCCATATCCGGACCGGGTGGTGCACCATGCTCTGTGTAACGTGCTGGAACCGATCTTCGAGAAGACGTTTATCTTCGACACGTACGCCTGCCGTGTGGGGAAGGGGACGCATCGGGCGCTGGATCGGTTCACGGAGTACGCTCGAAGGTATCGGTTTGTGTTGCAGTGTGACGTGCAGAAATACTTCCCGAGCATCGACCACGACATCCTGTATGCGATGCTGTGCCGGAAGCTGAAGGACGAAAAAGTGCTGGCGCTGACACGGCGCATCATCGCGCACAGCAATCCGCAACAGCCGGTCCTCCAGTATTTCCCGGGGGACAACCTGTTTACGCCGCACGAGCGCAGGCGCGGAATTCCTATCGGCAATCTTACGAGCCAGTTCTTTGCGAATCTGTATCTCGACGGCCTGGATCATTTCGCAAAGGAATCGCTCAAGTGTCCGGGATACGTCCGTTACTGCGACGACATCGCTGTTTTCTATGACGACAAGAGCCGGCTTTGGGAGATCAAGCGCGAGATGGACAATTACCTCGCGAGCCTGCGACTGCGGTTCCACGAGCGGAAATGCACCGTTGCGCCAGTGCAGTGCGGCGGGGATTTCCTCGGGTTCCGCGTGTTCCCGGACCATCGGCGTCTGCGGAGGAGCAATGCCGACCGATTCATTGCACGTGCGAAAAGATTGCAGAGGCAGTATGCAATTGCAAAGATAGGGGTTACAGACGTGAAGCAGTCGGTAGGCTCGTGGATTGCACACGCCAGTCACGGAGACACCTACAGGCTGCGAAGCAGTCTTCTGAGCGAGAGGGTTTTCCAGCGGGGGTAGAGCCCCGTCGGGGGCAGGTTCACCATGCGCGGCGGTTCCTGGAACAACAATCCGAACAACGTGCGCGTAGCAAACCGCAACAGGAACAACCCATGGAAACGCAACACGAACAACGGCTTTCGTGCCGTGAGGACGCCTCAGGAATATTTCGGATTGCCGAATTCGGATTCTGGAATGATTTCTGTCGAGAGTCCGGTTCATTGCGGTGGATCGGAGAGTGACAGAGGAGTCCATTCAACGTGTGAGCCTGCGCCCGTCCCGACGTAACGTCGGGGAAATACAAAAAAGCCTGGCGGCGGCTGGTAGCCATCTGTGTGAGTGACCGCTCCGACGATGTCGGAGGGGTGTCTCGCGGAGGCGAAGGCTGTCGCCGGGTATCACCATTCAGAACGCGGTCAGATTCATCTGACTTCAAGGAGCCAATCAAATGTCAGCAATCCCCATTGCGTTGGAGTTGTATTCTGTTCGTCACAACCTCCAGGAAGACCTGCACGGCACACTGAAGGCGGTGGCAGACATGGGCTACGCGGGGGTGGAGTTCGCTGGCTCCCCGCAGCACACGGCGGTGGAACTCAAACCCATCCTCGATGACCTCGGCCTCGTGTGCTGTAGTTGGCACACGCCGATTGACCTCGTGAAGGACGACAAATTCGCGACCACGGTTGAGTTCAACAGGATTCTCGGCAACCGCAGCATCATCATCCCCGGTCTGCCAAAGGAATGCACGGAGTCGAAGGACGCTTGGCTGAAATCGGCTGCGTTCTTCAACGAATTGTCAGAGAAGCTGGCACTCGAAGGCATGTTCGCCGGCTACCACAACCACTGGACGGAGTGGACGCCGCTGGATGGCGTGATTCCGTGGGACATCTTCTTCGGCAACACTCGCAATGAAGTGGTCATGCAGTTAGACACCGGCAACGCCCTGCGCGGAGGAGCGGAATCGGTCCCGATTCTGGAGCGCTACCCGGGGCGCGCACGCTCGGTGCACCTCAAACCGTTCCGTCAAGTCGCGGCTGGCGAAGATTCCAACACGGGTTTCCGTCCGATGATCGGGGAAGACGACATTCCGTGGAAGCAGGTTTTCAGCCTCTGTGAGACAACGGGCAATACGGAGTGGTACATCGTTGAGTACGAAAGCGACGCCTTTCCTCCGCTGGAAGCAGTGGACCGCTGTCTGAAGGCGCTAAAGGCGATGGGGCAGTGAGCGACGACAACCCGCAAACATCGATCGAATGTCAGACGGCCGGTTCAGCGGAGAGTGTCGTGTTCGGTCCCCGTGGAGGTTTGGGCAAGACGCAAGAACTCATCCACTGTTAGACCTGCCTCACGAATGATGGCTCGTAGTGCATCCTTTCGTAAATTCTTCGACATTAGACGCCGGATCGCTTCAGCGTCCGGTAGCTCACACAACTGACTACTACCGAGCGCCAAGAAAGGACCTCTTTTCTCCCCTTTCAACTCGTCCCGAGCGCTCGGGACGAGTTGAAAGGGGAGAAAAGGAGGGTACCCTCCATCGTGTAGCTGCCTGTGTGAGCTACCGGACGCTGAAGCGATCCGGCGTCCTTTTGTGGGGGAACTTCCAAAACGATGCAGTAGTGTGCGGCGCGGGAGGTCTCCAGTGTGGTGCGGGAGTGTTGTCCGGCGACGGGTGTCGAAATTGTACAGATCTCATAACTGCCCTTCGCCTGCCGATCAAAGAAGAATCCCGCGGCGCGAAGACGCACAGTGACCTCCGCGTATGTCAAGGCGGGAAGTCGGCTCATGCGACTGCCGCCCCCATCTCGATTCCCACCGGCACTTTGGTGGTGGCTCTGCGTTGCTGCTTCTTCAGGGCGGCCTGGACCGCGGGCGGAAGCGGATTCCCATGTTCCAGACAGGACTCAATCAGTCTCCGGGCCACGTCCTGAGCGATCTCCATCGTCTCGGCGACAGTGCGTCCCTGCGCGAGCAGCCCCTGGAGGTCGTTGCTGGTCGCAAGGTAGCCTCCCTCTTCCAGGGACTCAATCTGTATCGAAATCAGTACTTCAGCCGTTGTATTCATCTCCTTCCACTGGTCAGAATCTCCCGCGGGCTATCCCGTCCGGCCCCGTGCATCGAGGGCTGACAGCAAACCTTACCTGTACGCCAACTCCACCGACAGATCGAGGTAGCGCTTCACCGCTTCTCCGGGTACGTTGAAGGGGATGTGGTTGCCGATGCACATCATGTAGCCGCCCGACATCCTCCCGGTCTCCACCATTGATTCCACCATCGCGCGGATCTCCGCAGGGTTGTTTCGCATGAGCACGCGGTTGTCTCCCTCACCGGCGATAAAGCAGTTCTCGTATTTTCTCGCCAGAGCCTTGTAGTTGGTGAACGGTTCACTGATGATGCCGCGGGCGCCGCACGCCATGATGTCATCAGCGAACGCGTCGACACCGCCGTCCACCATGAAGATCACTTCCTTGCCCGCGGACTTGAGGATACTCCAGAATTCCTCATAGCGGGGGAAGATGTGCTTTCTCATCCATTTCGGGCTGCACACGGGTCCGTTTGAGAGCACGATGTCGTCGTGGCAGATGACAAAGTTGACCGGCAGGCGAGCGAAAGCACGAAACACGCGGCGGTTGATTTCGGCAAACTCTTCCATGATCCTGTCGAATTCGGGTTTGAGGCAGATGGAGAGGAAGTTCTCATACCCAAACACCAGCAGGGGCCACATGAACATTGTGTTGTAGAAACCGACGGCAGCGGAGGAGTTCTTCTCCGGCGCCTTATCTCCCCATTCTTCGGGGAACTGCGAGCGAAAGCGTTCGTAGATGACTTCTTCGCTGCTGTAGTCGCCGTCCACGACGACTCTCCAGCCGGTGAAGTCACCTTGTTCGAGGGGACTGAAGCGCAGCATCTCCTCGAGGCTGCCGAAGCGTTTCGCGGCTTCCTCCTGCTGCCAGTGGTCGCGGTATTCGTGTCCCCAACGCCCCTTGCCCTGATCCCGTTGCTCGTCCAGTTTGGGCAGCGGATCGTCGCTCGCCGGCGCGCCCAGTTCGAGGAAGGGGTAAAGTTCGTTCAGCCTCAACATGCAGCTTCGCGGCTGCTCGTAGTAGTCGATCCCGGTAATATATGTTGCTGCGTCGGGGTCAGACCAGTGCTCCCAGTGGGCGATTCTTTTGGGGCCGAGGCCCATGTAGCTTTCGTAGCGTGGGTCGCTCAACGGCATATTTTGCTCCTTTCAGCCTCCGCCCCGGTAACCGCCATCGGCTTCTCGTAGAAGATGTTGCCCCCCTCCTTGCAGAAGATCCCACGAGCAGGCTATGGCTGGCGTTGTCCGCGCAGATGATCGTGGCGTTGATTTCCCTGTCGAGCGCGGCATCGATGTCGGGGCAGCAGTTATACTCATTACGGGTGAAAATACCCCCTCACCCTCGAACCCAAAGGGTTCGAGGGTGAGGGGGAAAGGTGGATTTTCATCCGTAACGAGTATACGTCCATCGCTGCAAATCATAACTGAAAACGCGTCGTTATGGCAAAGATCGTGAGATCAGTTTGTTACGTCCCGGCGAGAGTGAGCATTGACAGCAGCCTGAAGTCGCGAATAGAGTAAGGACGCGCGTATCGTTTATCCCCCGCCCGTATTGGTGAGGACGCACGAGGAGGTCGGTGGAATGGACAATGGATTTGTTCGTGAGGCGCTGTTGCAGGAGAAACTGGAGACGGGTGTCGGCTGCCGAACATGTGAACGGCGCTGCGAGATGGCGCCGGGCGAATCGGGTTGGTGCAAGTCGCGGATGAACCGCGACGGGAAGCTGGTCACTCTGATCTATGGAGCCATCTCATCGCTCGCGGTGCACCCCATTGAGAAGAAGCCTTTCCATCACTTCCACCCGGGAACCAACGTTCTCACTGCAGGCGGATGGGCGTGCAACTTCGCCTGCCCCTGGTGTCAGAACTGGGAGGTCAGCGCGGTGCACTCTCCTGAGGAACGCGATTTCGCATCCCCGGAAAGGTTCGTTGACCTGACGCGCATTCATGGATGCCAGGGAACCTGCATCTCCTTCAACGAGCCTACGCTGTCGCTGGAATGGTCGCTCGACGTTTTTCGTCTGGCGAAGGAGAAAGGATTCTATAACACTTTCGTCACCAATGGATACATGACCCCCGAAGCGCTCGCGCAACTGGCGGACGCGGGTCTGGACGCGATGAACATCGATATCAAGGGCGATGCGGTCTCATTGGAGAAGATCTACAAGGATATTGATATCGAGAAAATCTGGGCGGTATGCAGGTTGGCGCTTTCATACGGGATACACCTTGAGCTGACCACACTCGTCATCCCCACCGTCAACGACCGCGAGACCGCGCTTCGCAGCATCGCTGGCAGGATTGCATCCGACCTCGGCACGGAAGTCCCGTGGCACGTCAATCGGTATGAACCCACTCACCAGTTTGTGGAGGAAGCCACTCCCATCGGGAAGCTGGAACAGGCATGGCAGATTGGCAAAGACGCCGGGCTGCAGTTTGTGTACATCGGGAACACCCATGGACACAATACCGCCGACACTTACTGTCCTGGATGTGGTGAGCGTTTGATTCGTCGCTCTGGAGACGAAGTGGTTATGAACCTTATAAAGAACGATCGGTGTTCTGAGTGCAATTGTGAGGTGGCTGGAGTTTGGGGACGCACGTAGGGGATGCCATGCTGAATCGGCGACGACGGGTCCGGTGCAGTGTTCACTGGCGGACAGAGGCGTGCCAATGCCACGCGGCGCTTACTTCTTGAACACCTTCCCGAACTTGCGTCCCCGCTCATTTTCCATGGAAACCGGCCCACGGATTTCCGACCCGCGATTGTCTCTCACGAGCAGCTGCTGGAGGTCTTTCTCTTCTTCGGGGCCGATGACAGCGATGATTTCGTCGCCTGGGATGAGGCTGACGTCGCCGCGCGGTGTGACGACGCTGCCGCTGCGAAGGATCGAAACAAGGGTGCAACGGTCGGGGAGCTTGACATCCTGGATGAGTTTCCCCGCGGCGGGAGACCCCTTGGCGACGGTAACTTCCACCATGTCGAGTCCGCAACGTCGGAGGGAGATGAGCGGTACCAGGTCTCCAGTGCTGAATTCATGCTCGATCATGTGTGCGAGCAACTCACTGCTGTTTACCACGGCGTTCAGCCCCAGCTTTCGGAAGGTAGACTCGTTCTTTGGGTTGTTGACGCGACCTACAGTGCGGATTCCAGGGTTCAGATGCCGTCCGACATGACAGACGACCAGGTTGTCTTCGTCATCTCCGGTGGCAGCGACGAGAACCTCGGCTCTGCGCACTCCCAGCTTTTCCAGCATGGCCGGGTCGCAGCCATCCCCCTCGAAGATGACGTTTCCGACGCGCTCTCTCGCTTCTGTGACCTTCTCGGGACGTTTGTCTACCACCGTAACTTCGTGCCCCCGAGACAGCATGTCTTTGCACAGGTAGAAACCAACTTTCCCGCAACCGACAATGATGAGATACATGGAGAACTCCGATCAGGATTATGAATGCCGAGTTTGAGCGCCTACCCGGAGTCTGCGTCAGTCGCGCGCAGCGCTATCCGTACCCCGTCTGCTACGTCCGTCCTGACCAGGACGATGAGACGATCCTGGGCCTCCAGGCGTGTATCGGGCAGCGGCGTTGATGCGGACCCCGCCCGGATGAAGCCGGCGAGGAGCGCATCATCCGGCAGTGGGAGCATCCGGATCTTCTGCCCAACGTATTGCGCCGGAGGGGTGATCTCGAGCATCGTATGAGTGCCCTCGTCGACCAGGTGGGATGAGAGCGCTTCGCCGGGTTGGATCATCTGATAGATATGCGTCGCGCCCAGCAAGGTGGGGCAGATGGTGTTGAGGCCCGTATCCCGGTAGATTGCGGTGCGCAACGGATCGTAAATACGAATGACGACGTGAGGGACATGGAACTCCTCGCGGGCAATGAGAGCGGCCATGATGTTTGTATTGTCCCCATTGGTGCAGGAGATGAAAGCGTCTGCCTCGCGAATTCCCGCGCGTTCCAGAACTTCCGAATCGATTCCTGCTCCGACGATCATCTGACCGGTGAAACCCTCGCCGAGACGTTTGAATGCGGCCGCGCTCCAGTCAATAATCGTGACTTCGTGCCCGTCCGCGCAAAGCATCTTGCAGAGCTCCGAACCAACTCGTCCGCAACCCAAAATGACCACTCGCATCGAACTACATCCTTTTCTCCATTGTAGGAGGCGTCTTCAGTAGGCGACCGTGTACTTGCTTTAGCCGGGCGAGTGGGCGGGATGACGAATCACCCAGACAAAACACGGCGCCTTCTTCAGTATGTACTCGGTATTGTGGCCGAGGTAGGTTGACCGCTGGCGCTTGGGATGGCTGACGACAAAGAAGATGTGGCTCACCCCAAGGGCTTTGGCCTGCTCAACGATGGCGCGCCCCGCCTCTCGGTCCTTCAGAACGTCGGTGACCACCTGCACCCCGCAGTTTGAAGCGATTTCTTCAGCTCGTTCCATGATCGCCTCCGCCCCGTCCAGACCGGGTGCTTCCTCGTCGTCCATGGCGTGGGTCAAAGGCACTTCGACCACACAGACAAGCGACAGCTTCGCTTTGAACTCCCGGACGATTCGGCAAATCGCTTTCAGGGCGTCCTCGTCATCGGGAGTCCCCTGAAAAGGCATCAATACATGAGAGATTTCCATGTGTGTTTTCCTCGTGAGCGGACCCCAAGTACTACTATCGGCAGACTCGCTCCCAACATCCGACATTCTAACTCTTTGCACAGCCTTCGCGCAACGCTCGCTCGCTTCGCCGGTCTGCGACAGAAAGGGGCGCCTTCGCACGACGGCGCCGTTAGGTCTGCTGAAGCCGGAAAGAGACTTCAGTTGTGCAGCACGTACCGAATGTTGGTGACCACCACGTTGGGCTTGAACAGCAACACCAGTTTGAGCAGCAGCCCGGAAGCGTTGTGCAGCATCCGGTGCCAAAGCTTTGTCGTCACGAACTCGGCGATCACCACCGTCACCAGATCGACCTTCTCCTCGTTGAGCAGCATGTCCACGTATCCCAGAACAGGCTCCGTCATTGAACGCCACGGAGACTTCAGGACGCGCAATGGAGTGTCCATGCCAAACTGCCTCCATTCCGCGACCACTTGAGAGGTCTGCGCGGGATCGATCTCCACGTAGACGCCTTCCGGGTCTTCAGAGATGGTGCGCGCATAAGCCAGTGCGCGCAGCACACCGCGGTGAATTCCTGGCACCAGCACAATGACATGGTGACGCAGATACCTCCGCGGTGTCTCTGTCCCAATATAGAGCTGTTCCTTGCATATACGGTAGTGGCGGTTCACGGCGATGAAGTGCCAGACAATCAAGGGGATCAGCACACAGACAATCCAGGCACCGTGGGTGAACTTCATTACGGCGATGACCACAAGGACGACGCCGGTGGTGATCGCTCCTATGGCGTTGATCGTCGCGCTGAGCTTCCAGTGGCTCCCCCGGTGGAGCCACCAGCGGCGCACCATCCCGGCCTGTGAAAGAGTAAACGCCATGAATACACCGACGGCGTACAATGGAATGAGGCTATGAGTATTGCCATGGAAGGCGATCACAAGCACCGCCGAAAAGACACCGAGGAGCAGTATGCCGTTCGAGAAAACGAGCCGGTCCCCAAGGTTGGCAAGCTGCCGCGGGGCATAGCCGTGTCGCGCGAGAATTGAGGAAAGCCGAGGGAAGTCGGCGTAGCTGGTGTTAGCAGCGAGAATCAGGATCATGGCGGTTGCCGCCTGGATGACGTAGTAGAACCACCCCCTCCCGAAGATCCCACGAGCCAGTTGTGAGACGATGGTCTCATCGGGTTTGGGGATAGCCTGGAAGGCATGGGCAAGGAAGGATATCCCAAAGAAAAGCACTGCCAGAATTGCGGCCATCCAGAAGAGCGTGGTTCTGGCGTTCCGGGACTGCGGCTCTTGGAAAGCCGGCACTCCATCGCTGATGGCTTCCGTTCCGGTCATGGCGGAACATCCCGACGCGAACGCGCGCAGGATCAGGAAGATTGTGAGCGGCTGCGAAGCGCTAAGGGTTTCATGGGTCAGCGGCTGCAGATGGCCGTGGTGAACGACGTACTGAAAGAAGCCGGCACCGATCATCACCAGCAGACAAAGGATGAACAGATACGCCGGACAGGCAAAGAGCTTTCCAGACTCCTTGCTCCCCCGTAGATTCGCCAGACTCACGAAGCCAATGAACAGGAGACAGAGCGCCACCTTATGGTTGATGAGGACGGGGACAGCCGAAGTGATGGCAGCCACCCCAGAGGCGATGCTGACGGCCACAGTGAGCACGTAGTCGGTCAGGATGGCCGCAGCCGCAATCAGCCCGGGGTACAGTCCCAGGTTTTCGCATGCGACGATGTAGGATCCTCCACCCGTGGGATAGGCCATAATCGTCTGCGAGTAAGACAGGGCCACGATGGCGATGAGCGCACATACGGCCACGGCGATAGGGACCCCGTAGGGCAGGGCCATCGCACCGGCCAGCGAGAGTGCCAGGAGAACCTCCTCCGTCGCATACGCTGTTGACGACAGCGCATCAGAGGCAAACACCGGCAGTGCCAGGTACTTGGGTAGCAACTGGTGCTTCATCCGCTTTGTGGGAAGCGCCTGACCAAAGAAAACTCGCCGTAACAATCGGAAGTTCATGCTCATTCACACCCGACCGCTCCCCATTTTATCTGTGCCCCCGGCCAAAAGGCAAGCGCACCCAAGTGAGTGCAAGGGCGCGCCAATGAGTAGTGTGGGTCGGTTCTTTCAGCGCCACGGAACATGTCGCAGAATGTCGTGAGCCTACGCTGATCCTGTTCCCGTGATGTATCTACTTACGTATTCGGGCAGGATGTACAGGATCGTCTCGAACTCGCAGAGTTCGCAAGGATTTCATGGAGTATGTGCTCGTGGGAATATCAACGCGTGGCGGTTGCACTCGGACTCTATGAGTCCGCATTGACGGGTTAGCCAAATCCTGGCGCACTCATAGAGCCCGAGGCATCCTGTCAATCCTGTCAAAATGTTGTACATGAGCAGTTACCCCGTGAGATTAGCTTCGGAAAGCTCCATCGTGTCGACGAGACTGCCACGTTTGCTGAACATGACGGCCAGCGCCAATGCCCCCAAGGCAACCATGACGATGATGATCCGGGTTCCGGTGGTGATGCTCGCCTGAATGACAATCGGAGCGATCAGGATCGCAACCAGGTTCATGACCTTGATCAGTGGGTTCAGCGCAGGGCCGGCGGTGTCTTTGAAGGGATCCCCCACGGTGTCACAGACAACGGCCGCCTTGTGGTATTCCGTGCCCTTCCCGCCGAACAGTCCGTCCTCAATCTTCTTCTTGGCGTTGTCCCAGGCCCCGCCGGAATTGGCGAGAAGAACCGCCATCAACTGTCCAGACAGGATGGCGCCGGCAAGGTAGCCTCCCAATGCCTGAGCGCCGGTCAGAATGAAGGACTTCCCTCCAATCTGCACGACCTGACCACCGATACTCATCCCGAACCCAACCAGCACCGGAAGCGCAATGGCGAGGATGCCGGGGCCGAGCAACTCCTTCTGGGCTGCTGCGGTGACGATGGAGACGCACGTGGCGTAGTCCGGTTTCTCGGTCCCCTCCATAATGCCGGGTTTTTCCCTGAACTGCCTTCGCACCTCTTCGATTAACTCGAACGCTGATCTTCCGACAGCGTTGATTGCGAAGGAAGAGAAGAGGTAAGGAGCTGCCCCACCGATCAACAGGCCAATGAAGATCTCCGGCAGATTAATCGGCAACCCGACGTCGGTCAGTTTCGCGTCCTCTACAAAGGAATGGAACAGGGCCGTCGCTGCCAACACCGCGGTTGCGATCGCAAATCCCTTCGTCAATGCCTTTGTGGTGTTACCGACCGAGTCGAGTCGCGACACAATCTTCTCACCAGATAAAACGCCCGTCGCTTCTCCCTTCTCCTCCTGTTCCTTGAGGGCTCCAGACATCTCAAAAATGCCGTTGGCATTGTCTGAGATGGGCCCGAAGGTGTCCATCGCGAGGATGTAGCCGGTGGTCGTCAACAGTCCCAGTCCCGCCAGAGCGATGCCGTAGAAGGACAACAGCGTGCTGCCGAACAGTGGCGGTGGGAAGATTATCAGTGGGGCGAAGAGGGCACCGGCGATGGCGAGAACACTCCAGACGCTGCTTTCGAGTCCATAGGAAAAGCCTGAAATGATCATGGTTGCCGGTCCCGTTCTGGAGGAGTACGCAATCTCGGTGACCGGCTTCTTCTCAGTGGACGTAAAGTACTCCGTTAGCCTGCCGATGATCATCGCCAGGGCGATGCCGACAAACGTCGCCAGGAAGAACCGCCACCATTCCACGGGAACCTCCCGACTGGCGTATCCGAGCGGGCTTTCAACTTGGACGACAATGTTGTTCATATAGAACAGACTAACCAGTCCGAAGCCAATGGTTGCGACGATCGCCGAGACGACGAAACCGAAGTTGATCGGCTGCATCGGGTCGAGGTCAGCGTCTTCACTGCCCTTAACGGACAGAATGCCAACCGCAGACGCAACGACTCCTACGGATCTGACGAGAAGAGCGTACATGATGAGTTTCGTCACGAAGCTGGAGCCTTCACCAAAGAGGGGAACGGTTGCCGCGCCGAGGATGATCGCCGCGACGAGTGTCACCTCATACGACTCGAAAACGTCGGCGGCCATACCTGCACAGTCGCCCACGTTGTCGCCCACGTTGTCGGCGATGGTGGCGGGGTTGCGGGGGTCGTCCTCGGGGATACCGGCCTCAACCTTCCCTACGAGGTCCGCTCCGACGTCAGCAGCTTTGGTGAAGATACCACCGCCAACACGCATGAAGAGCGCCGCCAGGCTACCGCCGAACCCAAACCCCACAAGAACCTTCATGGCGTTCTCGCGATAGATCAGGAAGATGATTACCGCTCCCAGCAAACCGAGCCCTACCGTGAACATGCCCGAAACGGCTCCCGCTCGGAACGCGCATTCCAGAGCGCCCTTGAAGGATGTGAGCGCCTGGTTCGCCGTGCGCATGTTGCCTTTGACGGCCATGTCCATTCCGGCCAGACCGGCGCAGTAGGACGCCGCCACGCCCAGAAAGAACGAAAGTGCAATCCCCAGCGACAAGCTGGGATCGTCTGCATAGACGGGTTTGTACATGAAATAGAGACCAACGGTGAGGGCAATGACAAGCCAGATCATCGTGGCGATCTGGCGCTTCAGATACGCATACGCTCCCTGCTGAATGGCGCCGCCGACTTCCTGCATGGCCGCGTTGCCTGGGCTGAGGGCGGTGGTCTGCGTGCGCAGCCACCATCCGAAACCCACCGAGAAGATTGCACTGGCCAAAACCACGAGCAGGATCACCAGCTCTCCTCCTTTGATGGGAGGAAGAACAATTTCTCCTTCTCCGGCGAAACAAGTCGTGCCGGCGCCTGCGGAAAGCAGGACCGACCACAGCAGTGGACGCATGATCCCTCTTGTTTTTTGCTCAGGAAGTCCGGCGTTGGACTGTCTCAAAATTGCATCTCTCCCTTATGTGGTGAATCTGGCGATCGGGCAATGCCGGTCCGCCGTGCGGACGAGGATCATGGATTTGTTCGCGCCACTGACACCGCGACGCAAGGTTCTTACCTTTGCCCGCCCTCGGGGGGAATCGGTCTGTCTGATAGTGCATGACAATTTGGCACAACAGGAAGGCAATCCCATAGCGCCTTTTATAATCCCTCTGGTGGCTCCATTGCCACCCCCAAACCGAAGGGCAGTATAGCATTCCAAGAATGGCGCCGTCAAACTCAGCGATAGGCTGGGGTGCAAGTCAGATTTATGATGCTTGGTGGTGATCAGACCCCTGGGGCCGGCCAGGCAT
>Ga0210056_1001698_pt1 | contig 19026 bp, 14 predicted proteins | sample CryGeyCG2014_080_2_FD_183965 | JGI IMG/M metagenome (GOLD analysis project Ga0210056, IMG submission 183965) | Groundwater microbial communities from aquifer - Crystal Geyser CG07_land_8/20/14_0.80 (SPAdes) (version 2) | ecosystem: Environmental > Aquatic > Deep subsurface > Groundwater | place... | reverse complement strand
TTTTAATTGGTATAGCGCTAAACCAAAGAGTTAAAATAAAAAATACAACTGCAAAAGTTACATAAAAAATAATATTTTTTGATTTGTTATTTAACATATGTTGTCATCTATTTTTTCCTGGTCGTCAAAAAAATAGGCGGTAATAAAAACTAGGGATAAATAACCAATATAATGTTCATTAAATGAGCGGGAGAAAAACCAAAATATGAATAGCAATAGACCATGATTAAACATAACTAAAGATAAACTGTTATTTTTTATCTGCATTTTGATTAAAAAATAAAGTAATGGCAGACAAAAAATTAACTGAATAATCCAAAAGGGATAATAGTCTCTATCGCTAGCAATGATTTTTAAAAAAATTAATAGACTTGCGTACGCATGTCCCGTAATGGGGAAACTAGTTGTCAACATGCCAGCCGGATATCTATATATATCTTCAATAAATGAATTGAAATCCCAAATTAAAAATGGCAAGACCGCTAGAATGACAATTAAAATAAAAGGGTATACTTTTTTAAAAATATTTTTAAGTTTTTCTTTAAATGACAAGCCTTCATCTTTTAACCATAAAAAAATAAAATAAAATGGAATTAAAAACCAAGCCATATGTTTTGAAACTACCGCAAGCCCAAAAAATAATGATGAGAGCTTTATTTTATTTATATGCAATAAATAAATACTTAAAATAATCCAAAAGAAAACGAAAATATCATTAGTGCCCCCTATAAAATAATAGAGAAGAAGAGGATTAAACCCTAAAATTATTAAAGATAAAATTTTATCTGAGGCTTTTGGGGGTATCTTATAAATAACTAACAGGGTAAGAAAAAAAAGTATTATATAAATAATTCGCTGATCATACCAGCCTGTTATTGACATACCAATAAGATAAAAAGGTAGAGAAAATAAAATATAACCTGGTAAATAAACGAAATGATATATAGCTGGGTTTTGAATTTTCTCTCCATGGATATCTATTATTTTACCGCCCCACAAGTGTTCTAATGGAGTATTAATGTAATTTTCTGCATAGGGGTTTTTGCCTTGAAGTAAATATTTAACACCCTCCTCTATTTGCTGAGCGCCATCATGTGTGTAAAGAACTTGTTTGATTTTATATTGCATCAAAATATCTTGGAACATGAAGGGTAAAAATAGCCAACTTATTAAAAAAACAATTATTATACTTTTATACAAATATATAAATTGGGTTTTTATTTTTATATCTAAAATTAGATAGACCGCTAGTAAAATAAAGCCTATTATCCAAAAAATGATTCCCGTTGATATACCGGGAGACTTATACAAAATTTCTAAACTTAATATTACTAGTATAAATAATAAAACTGCATCAAGTGATATATTCCTTGGATATTTTTTGAGTTTCATAAAAATTTAACTAGAATAATAATAGATATTACCGAAAAACTATTTTGCGGCATATAAACGATAAATATTTTTTAAATAGTCTTTAATAACAGTTAAGCTATTGACTCGGCTGGGCCTCTTACTTTCCTGCCAAACAACAGAAATTTCAGCAACTCTCAAACCAGCGCGCTGGCTTAAAATTAACATTTCCGTGTCAAAAAACCAAGTTTTATTTTGAATGCGCGGCAATATGCTATCAACCACTGCTTGATTGACCGCTTTAAAGCCGCAAGGAGCGTCTTTGACCTTTAACTTAAACAATATTTTAAGGATTAGGCGCAAGCCCAAAGAAAAAATTTTCCGCTTGAGTGAGCGACTGACTTGGGAATTATGGGCAAAACGCGAACCAAGAGCAATGTCAGCGCCATTTTTTATGCGCTCAATTAATTCAGGCAATGATTTTAAATCGGTTGACAAATCAGCATCCATAAAAACATAGGTGTCACTGGGGTAATTTTGCCATGCCTCAATTACGGCATAGCCTTTGCCATGATTTTGAGTTCGCAAATATTTAATTTGCTGAAAGCCACCAGCCAGTTGCCGGGCGATATTTGGCGTGTCGTCAGTGGAACCATTATCTGAAATTACAAGCTGCCAATTCTCTTTTATGTTTTCTTTACAAAAATCAAACACTTTTAAAGTGTTTTCCTTGAGGATTGCTTCTTCATTGTAAGCTGGCAGAATAATGGTAACCATATTAATTAATTTTATATATAAATCCATCACTATCCTCATAAACTAATTGGCATAAATTATCTTGTTCAAGGTTGTTTTTCAATTTTTCATTGCCAGTTTTAACAAAGACATAATGAACGCTAAACTCATCTTTAATAATAGCGCAAATATTTTCGCTAGTCCGGCCAGTCACTATGTTGTACCATTGCCAGTATGCCTGCTTATCTTTAAGGTACATAAAAGTCGGGTCAAGGCCGATAATATACCTATTATAACTATTATGATAAAAAAGTACTGGCCAATCATCCCAGTTGTCATGGAATACTATGTCGCCTGCCTGGGAATTTTCTTTTAACCAAGCGGCCATGCCTGTAAATTGATTGAAATTATAGTTTTTTCTTAAATTTTCCTTTAAGCCATTAAAATTGGCGCCAATAATAATTGGCCAATAAAGAACCGGCAGAATAATAAAAAGTAAGGCTATTTTTTGATACTTAAAATATAATTTTATGGCTTGACTGATGGGATTGATTTTTTTAAATTCTAAAAAATTGCTAATGGTGAAACTACTAAAAAGCAGAATGAAAGGGATAAAATATTCAATATTTCTTTGTGACTTTAAAGTCAGGATAAAAAATATAATTGAGATTATCAGTAAAGTTGTTGAATTAAAAAAGTTCTGCCTGTCCGCCGCAGCTTTAGCGAAGGCGGATTTTTTAAAATAAATAAAAAATATCAATAAGGCCAGGATAAACAAAATTATAATAAACAAATCATACTGAACCAAACTAAAAAAGCTCATACCATACCACTCTCCGCCAACATCAATCACATTTTGATAATTTATCAGCCCGATTTGAAATGTTTGCTGCCAATAAAACTTGAGATTGGTAGGAAAATATGGATTGATAACCAACCCACAGATGATGCCGGCTAGAGCTGATAAAAATGGCTTAGCTTTTAAACTGGTTAAAAAATAAACAAAGCCAATACCGAGCATAATTGGCCAGCCGCCATAAAGCCAGACATAAGCAAATGACAGACCAAATATTAGCCATGACCATTTATTTTTATTGGTAAAAAGTAAATAAATAAAACACAACAAAAAGATAAGGGAGAGTGACGGTATTTTGGCTAGATTTATCCGAAAAATAAATTGATGGACCAAGAGCAATAGGATTGTATAGACCAATGAATATTTAATTTTAAATTTATCCAGCAGCCACTGAAAAGCCAGAATCGCCAAAGCGGCGAAAATAACAGCACTGATTTTTATGGCCAGCAAGGGGTTAAAAACAAAAAGAAATGGGATTAAAATCAAATGATATAAAAAATGGTGGTCAATGTAGATATCATCAAGCGTAGTGAATGGCAGCCAGTAAAAATCTTTAACCGGGCCAGAATTCTTAATTAATTCAGCAATCTTGGCATGATAAAAAGAATCCGGATCAGCAAAATTTGGTGTTGAATTGAGCCAGAGAAAATAAGCGCCAACCACTAAAAATAAAAGCAAGTAGGCCAATGGCCTCCTTGATAAAATTTTCCCGGGAAGGTCTACGATAAAATTTAGCATAAGGGTTTAGGCCAATTGCGTCTTGAAATAATCAACCCAGGGGATTGGCGCTGGATCAACATTATTGAGCATGGCCAGATAAAAACTAACATACGAACCAAAAAGCAACATTTCAAAAGACTGCGTCAGTTCGGTTTTACCCTGAAGTTTATAACTTAAATAATTAATTTTGTTCTTACGGAGAACATCTTTAGTGATTTTCAGACGCTCCGAGTTGCGCGGGTGATAAAGCTGGGATTCAAAAAAACAAAAAAATAAACTTTTGGGATTATTTTTAGGATAACCAAGCCCTTCAAGCAAATGATGGTTTAATTCTGAAATAATAAAGTAGTGAGAAAAATTCTTTGAGTTTTCATTGAGTTGGTTAGCTAAAACATGAGCATTACCGCTTAAAAATTCCGCGGCCACAATAACCGGCGAATAATTTTGCACATGGTCGGCTGTTTGCTTGGCTAAATTATCAAGAGTTAAGTTTTTAGCTTCAAATTGTAATTTCAACTTATCTAAAAATTGAATGACCGCTTTTATTTCCCGATCGCTGACTTTGATAACGGCGCATTTTTCAAAAAGTCCCAGAAGCCCGGTAACCGCGTAGCCAATACCCATTCTTGGCTGGTTGCAAAGATTATATTTAGGTTTAAAAACAAAACCTAAAATTTTCCCTTGTTTTATAAATTCCCCGAGCCGACCGCCCGTTGTGATGGCTAGAATTTTAGCGCCTTTTCTCTTGGCTTGTTCATAAGTATTTAACACTTCTTCCGTATTGCCGGAATAGCTGGATAATATGTATAAAGTATCTTTGTCCACCATGCCGGGCAAATCATAACTATGAATATTACCAAGGGGTATCTTTAACTTTTTGAAATAAATTGATTGGATGATATGCGTGCCAAGACCAGAACCGCCCATACCATTGACTACAACTTTTTTTACTTTTTTGTAATCAGCCGGAATATCTACTTGTTTTACTTCAACCCAAGCTTGTTCAATTTGTTTGGACAGCAAATCAATACTAGCCAGCATATTAGAGCTGTCAAGTTTTTTGATTTCTGCAAAATTATCCAAAATATTCATAGTTTAATTATATTATTTTTATCTGCTTCTGTCTATTATCTGCAAATCGCATATATTTCAAAACTCCTGCCGCGGCTGGCTTGGGGCTTAAATGTTTTAACTGATTCAAATGTTGTTTTCAGCTTCTTTAGAAAATACTGGAAATCACCGCCCTGAAAAATTTTTAAGACAAGGGTGCCATTTGGGGCAAGTAAATCTTTTGATAGTTCTGCCGCTCTCTGATTTAACTCAATTGAGCGAGCGTGATCCGTTGTTTTGATGCCTGACGTTTTGGGCGCCAAATCCGATAAAATCAGATTAAATTTTCTGGGGTGTAGTAAAATAGTTCTTGCTATGATGTCATCGGCAAAAATATCTGCTTCAAGGGTGACGATATTCCGGGCCAGCTTTTTTATCGGCATTAAATCAACGCCAACCAGTTCAGCTTTGGGGCCAACAATTTTACTGGCATATTGGAGCCAGGAGCCGGGAGCGGCGCCTAAATCTAAAATATCCATACCCGGTTTTAGAATTTTAAATTTGTTTTGGATTTCCGCCAATTTAAAAACGCTCCTGGCACGGTAGCCCAGCTCTTTGGCTTTTTTAAAATATTGGTCTTGAGGCACAAAATTTTTAGGCATAATTTTTATTGCCACCCCTACTACCCCTACTAAAAATATTTAACACTTTTAATAATAGCTTAAAAATGTTTTTTAGACAAAAAAATAACCCCGCATGGCCTAAAGGTATGCGAGGTTGTTCATCATTTAATTATTTACTAAGCCCGTAAAAGCCCTGAATAAAAAACATGGGCTTTTGATCTCGGACATTGTAAGTTGCCGAGACATCTATTCCGGCTAGTCCGGCGGGGATAGAATATTTTACGTACGGTAAATGCATCGGTCATTCCTTGAGATAGTGATTTAAGCAAAAAAAAAGAAAATGTCAAGCCCGCGTACAAATTTGGTTGATTAGACATTCTTTGCTATTTACTTAAAAAAGTAATAAACTGTTAGATATGGAAATCATTACTGATTACCAAAATCGCGAGGAGTGGGATAAGTTTGTGGCGGAGAATACCCAACCATCCAGTTTTTTGCAATCTTTTGCTTGGGGTGAATTTAATGAAAAAATCTTGGGAAATCCAGTCATCCGCTGGGCCGTGGTTGACCAAGGGGCACTGTCAGCAGTCTTTCAGGCTATTATTAAAAAACTGCCCTTTAATAAAACTTATGTCTATTGTCCGCGCGGCTTAGTTTGGCGCCAGAATTGTGCTGATTGCTGGGCACTGGCTTATGGCGAGATTTTAAAAAAAATCAGAGTGGATTGGACCGGCCATATTTTTTTACGTGCCAGCCCGCCAGATGAAGATAAAGAAGACATCACTGGTTTTATACGCCAACTGGGTTTTAGAAAACCAAAAATTTTAAGCCACGGCCAAGAACCGGCAGAGACTGTTTTAATCAATTTGGAAAAAAGCGAGGAGGAATTACTTGCCTCAATGCAGCAAAAAACCAGATATAACATCCGCCTGGCGGAAAAAAAAGGAGTTAAAATAATAAAATTTCCAATTTCTCTCTCTTCGAGAGATCCCTCGCAGAGGGACAATTTCTTCCGAAGGAATCTCGAAGGATTCTTCGGAATCCCTTCGGGACAATTTCCAATTAATACATTCCGTAAATTGAGTGGGGAGACGGCTAAAAGAAATAAAATCAAAATTTACGGAAGAGATTATTATAAAAAACTAGTTGAATATTTTGGCCAGGGCGATAAAAACATCAAATTAAAATTATATCTGGCGCAAAAAAAAGAAAAGACTTTAGCGGCAATTATGGTAATTTATTTCGGCAATGGGGCAACTTATTTACATGGGGCTTCAAGTAATGATGGCCGAGAATTAATGCCCAATTATCTACTGCAGTGGCAAGCGATGCGAGAGGCAAAGAAAGAGGGTTATAAAATTTATGATCTCTGGGGCGTGAGCGGGGAGAATAAAACCTGGGCTGGCATTACTCGGTTCAAACGTGGTTTTGACGGCCGGGAGATAAAATTTATGGGCAGTTGGGATTATGTTTTGAATAAAAAATGGTACAATATATTTAGGCTATTAAAAATTATTAAAAAAATAATTCCTTAACTTTATGATAAATAAAATAGTAATTCTGGCGGCCGGCCGGGCAACACGGATGAAAGAACTAGCAAAAAAAAATCCAAAACATTTAATTAAAATCGGCCACAAGCCTTTTTTATATTACTTTTTCAATAATTTAAAAAAAGTTGGCTTTAAGGAGATGATTCTGATAATCGGCAATTTCAGACAGCAGATGGTAGAATTCGTCAAAAAGTATGAGGGCGAATTTAACTTAACTTTAGTTGACCAGTTCAAAATAATTGGTACAAAAAAATACGGTACGGCATGCCCGGTTGAGGCAGCGGAGAATGTTGTGGGCAAGGATAATTTTATGGTGGTTAATGGCGATGACATTTTTTCGGTGGATGATTTAAAAAAAATGGCGATGCTTGATGATAAATTTTGCTATGTTGCCGGCATCCATCATCCTGAACCGGAACATTATGGCATACTTGAATATGACGAAAACAACTTTTTAAAACGGATTATTGAAAAACCTACACCAGGAATTGATTTTAACCAATCCCGAGCAATGGAATATTTAATTAGCCCGGGTGTCTATAAATTTACTCCAGAAATTTTTGAAGCAGTCAAAAAAATTAAAAAATCTGCCCGCGGCGAATACGAATTAACTGATGCCATTACATTATTGGCTCAAAATAAAAAAGTAAGGATATTCCCCATTCAAAATTATTGGCAGACGTTTACTAGCCCGGATGACATGGCTAAAATGGAAAAATTTTTATTAAAATAGCATGAAACAACTGATTAAAAAATTTACTCCTAAATTTATTTTAAGTTGGTATCATTACGGTTTGGCAATTTTGGCCAAGTGGTTTTATGACAATCCGTCGGGCAAGATGATTGTAGCTGGTGTGACCGGCACGGCTGGCAAGTCCTCAACCTGTTATTTTATTGCCCAAATTTTAGAAAGCGCCGGATTAAAAATTGGTATGACAACGACCACTCTCCTGAAAATTGCCAATAAAGAATGGCTGAATGACAAAAAAATGACCATGCTGGGTAGATTTCAGACTCAAAAATTATTAAAACAAATGTTCAAAGCAGGTTGCACAGTGGCTATTATTGAAACGAGTTCCGAAGGAATTAAACAATACAGACATATGGGCATTAATTATGATCTGCTAGTCCTGACCAACTTATATCCAGAACACATTGAAGCCCACGGCAGTTTTGAGAATTACAAAAAAACAAAAGGCGAGTTATTTGAACATCTAGGCAAAAAAACTATTATCATCAATGCGGACGATCAACATGCTGATTATTTTTTAGATTTCCCGGCTAAAAAGAAAATAAAATATAATATAAAAGACTGGAACAATAACTGGCAGATGAATTTGTTTGGCGAATATAATAAATATAATGTGATAGCGGCGGCCAAGGTAGCGGAAGAATTGGGAGTTGAGGAAAATTTAGTCAGCCAGGCTATAAAAAAATTAAAACCGCTGCCGGGCAGATTGGAATTTATTGAGAATAATTTGGGAATAAAGATAATAGTTGATTATTCTTTTGAGCCCAAAGCTCTGGAAAAACTATACCAGACCATAGATGACATTAAATATAATAAATTAATTCATGTGCTGGGCTCAACAGGCGGCGGCCGGGATAAAGCCAGAAGACCAATCCTTGGCAAAATGGCTAGCCAGAAAGCAGATATTATAATAGTGACCAATGAAGACCCTTATGATGAGAATCCTCAAAAAATAATAGATCAAGTGGCTAGCCAGGTAAATAAAAATAAATTATATAAAATATTAGACAGGCGGGCAGCGATAAAAAAAGCGCTAGAACTAGCTGGTAAAAATGATTTAATCTTAATCACTGGCAAAGGAGCAGAACAGGCAATCTGCCTGGCTAATGATAAAAAAATGCCTTGGGATGATAGAACTGTAGTTCGTGAAGAATTAAAAAATAAGGTATAATAAACTTATATGGCTAAAAAATTTGATGTTATAAGTATTGGCTCTGCCATACAGGATATCTTTATTTTAAACAAAGACTTAAAATACCCCGTTAAAGCAGTTAATCCTTTTGACAAAAAAGTGATTGGCGATAAAATTTCCGTCAAGGACATGTATTTTGATGTTGGCGGCGGCGGCTCAAATACCGCGGCCGCCTTCTCTAATCTGGGGCTGAAAGTCGGCTTGTTTACCAGAGTAGGAAATGACCTGGCTGGCAAAGAAATAATTAAGGTTATGAAAAAGTTTAAAGTTAATACCAGCCTGATTGAGCTTGATAAAAAACTTGAAACAGCATATTCGGTAATATTTTTAAATAAAGATGGCGATAGAACCGCCCTTGTTTTTCGCGGCGCGGCTGATTTTCAAAAAATAAAAGAAGTACCGGTCAAAAAATTAAAGAGTGATTGGTTTTTTATCACGACTTTGAATGGCAATCATACTCTGCTAAAAAGTTTATTTGATTGGGCAAATAATAAAAATATTAAAATTGCCTGGAACCCGGGAAGCGCCGAACTTGATTTTTCTAAATCCCGGGTAACTCACTTATTAAAACGGGTTAAGATACTTTTCTTAAATTTAGATGAGACGCGAAAACTGACTCAATGCAAGACAAAAAATATTAAGAGTATTTATCATAATCTTGAAAAAATTGCGCCTGATAGTATTCTTTGCGTCACTGCTGGCAAAAGGGGCGCCTGGGTGAAAAAGGACCAGGAATTTTATTGGGCAGGGATTTTAAGCAAGAAGGTGGTTAATGCCACTGGCGCGGGAGATGCCTTTGGTTCCGGATTTGTGGCCGGTCTTATATTATATGAAGGAAACCTAAAAAAAGCGCTGCAACTAGCCATGTTAAATTCTAATTCCGTTGTCACTCAAATGGGAGCAAAACACGGGTTGCTCAAAAAACCACCTGCTGGAAAAATGCTTAATAAGATTAAAATTAAAAAGGTTAAATAATTATTGTTTTTTAATGGGCGGGCAATCCCCGCCTTTTTTACTTGAAAAAATAGTTAATTTAAGGTAGGATTTAAATATATCTGGCCTGGTAGCTCTCTCTGTGGGAGATCCCCCTCTGGGGGACAAGCGGCCCAAGGCATCGGTTTGTCTCTCTTTGAGAGATCCCTCGCAGAGGGACAAAACTAAAAAATTATTATTTATTTTATGGCCACGTAGCCAAGTGGTTAAGGCGACTCTCTGCAAAAGAGTTATCACCGGTTCGATTCCGGTCGTGGCCTCCAAGATTTGACTTTATTTATATTTTTAATTTTTATGATTAATCCAAAAATTTTCAAAGCCTATGATATCCGGGGAATTTGTCCGGATGAGTTAAACGTTGAAACGGCCTATTTAATCGGCCGTGCTTTTGCCCAAAAAACAAAAGTCAAGCAAGTCGTGGTTGGCCGGGATATGCGACATTATGGAGAAATTTTAAAAAAATCATTAATTCAAGGCTTAACAGATGAAGGGGTGAGGGAAATAGTTGATGTCGGTTTGGTACCGATTGACGCGATTTATGCCAGTGTCGGTATTTTTGGTTATGAGGCAGGGATAATGGTGACGGCTTCCCATAATCCCAAGGAATACAACGGATTTAAGATGGTTAAAAAGAATATGGTCTGGATTACCGGCAAAGAATTGCTGCCAATGATTAAAAAAAATTCAAAAGCAAAGGTAAAAAATAACAAAAATAAAGTAAGGATAATCAAAAAAAATCTATACCCTGAATATATTAAGCATGTTTTGGGTTTTGCTGAATTAAAAAAAATTAAACCCCTAAAAGTAGTGATTGATGCCGGTAACGGCATGGCTGGTAAAGTTATGCCATTGCTCGCCAAACATTTACCCATAAAAATTATTCCGATGAATTTTAAGCTGGACGGAAATTTTCCGGCCCATCCTTCAAACCCGCTTGATCCCAAAAGCCAAATTGGCATCGCTAAAAAAGTAAAGTCTGCCAAAACTGATTTCGGTATGATTCTGGATGGAGATACGGACAGACTTTTTTTTATAGATGAAAAAGGAAAATTCGTCAGGGCTGACATCACCCTTTTACTCTTAGCCAAATTATTTTTAGAGCGTGAGCCTGGCAAAGGCATATCATATAATTTAATTTGCTCAAAAATAGTGCCCGAGATGATAAAAAAATGGGGTGGCCAACCGATCCGCACCCCGGTCGGTTATGTCAATGTATCAAATGGCATGAGAAAAAATAACGGCATTATGGGCGGAGAACTTTCGGCCCACTATTCTTTCCGCGACAATGCCTATGCCGACTCCGGATTTATTGCCTTAATAATACTACTTGAACTTTTATCAAAAGATAATCGGCCATTATCAGAAATAGTCAAACCATTTTATAAATACTATAAATTGCCTGAAATAAATACGCCGGTCAAAGATGTTGAAATTAAATTAAAAAAAATCAAGAAAAAATATAAAAAGTATAAACAAGATTCACTGGATGGAACAACTGTTGATAATTGGCAAAAGGGCGGCTGGTGGTTTAATGTCCGGCCATCAAACACCGAGCCGCTGTTAAGATTGACAATTGAAGGGAAAAATAAAAAAACGGTTGATCAACTGAAAAAAGAATTGGTGGCGTTGATTAAAAAATAACTATGCCTGAAAAAATATTTAAATTTGATAACTACAACTTCAATCCCGCCAGCGGGATTGCGGTTTTTGGTTACTCCTTGGATAAAATTAAATTCAAGGAAAAACTTATTTTCCCTAAGCCAATAAAAAAATTAATTGGCGCTAGAAAAAAAGCTTTTAATAAGGCTTTATTTAATTTATTCCTGATCACTGGGATTAGTTATTATAAAACTTATTGCCCTAAAAAAATTGAGTTGGGTAAATATAAAATTTCAAAAGAGCAAGCTAAATTTTGGAACAAAGTATATACTAAAGGCTTGGGTCAGTTTTTTTATGAAAATAGGCTAGATTTCAGAGGACTTATTGATTTCCCCTATCATAAAAACTACCAGGAAAAGCCAGTCAAAATAAAAACCAGAAATAGGAGTTTGGTGCCTCTTGGCGGCGGTAAAGATTCAATTGTGGTACTAGAAAAAATGAAAGAAAATGGAATTGATTTTGATCTGAGCCATATAGGTGATTCAAAAATTGTAAATGATGTGGCTAAAAAATCAGGCAAAAAAATAATTTTTGTGAAAAGAAAAATATCACCCAATCTTTTTAGTTTAAATAAGAAAAAAGGAGTATATAATGGGCATATTCCAATTAGCGCCTGCCATGCTTTTATTCTTCTGGTTCGTGCAATTTTATATGACTACAGATATATTGTCATGGGGAATGAAAAAAGTTCCAGCTACGGCAATATAAAATATCTGGGTACGACCATTAATCATCAGTGGAGCAAATCAGCTGAATTTGAAAAGATGTTTAGCAATTATCTTAAAAAATTTATTACGCCGAATATTAGATATTATAGTTTTTTAAGGAATTGGGATGATTTAGCAATAACTAAAGAATTTGTTAAACACAAAAAATATTTCCCGGTATTTTCTTCTTGCAACAAGAATTTTAAATTAAAAGGCAAAGCAAAAAATCATTGGTGCAATGATTGTCCTAAATGTGTTTTTACTTTTACCATGCTATCAGCCTATTTATCAGAAAAAGAATTAGTTGATATTTTTGGCAAGAATTTATACCAAGAAAGAAAATTAAAGCCCTTATTTGACCAATTATTGGGCAAGGAAAAATTCAAACCTTTTGAATGCGTGGGCACACCGGAAGCAATGAAGAAAGCAATGGCCATGGCTAGAAAAAAAATACTTATTCTAGGTTTTGCCCGAGAAGGGCTGTCCAGTTACAAATATTTAAGAAAAAAATATAGACAGCAATTAATCACCGTTGCTGATGCTAAAAAATTGAGTGAATTTGATAAAAAATACAGGGATATATTGAAAAAAGATAAGAATCTTGAGTTAAAATTGGGTAAAAATTATTTAAAAAATTTAGATAAATATAATTTAATAATTAAGACAGCTGGGATAAAATTAAATAAAAAAAATATACATATCACAACTAATTTAAATATATTTTTAGAAAATATTCAGGGCAAAATAATCGGCGTGACTGGCACTAAAGGCAAAAGCACTACGGCAAGTTTGATTGATAGTATTTTAAAGGCGGCTAATAAAAAAGTTGTTCTGGTGGGTAATATTGGCAAACCATTTTTGGACTATTTAAAGCTAGACAGTAAAAATACGATATATGTAGCAGAATTATCATCCCATCAATTAGATACTTTAAAGGGTGGCCTGGATGTGGGCGTGTTTACCAGTTTTTATCCAGAGCATCTCGATTATCATGGTAATTTAAAAAATTATTGGCAGGCCAAAATGAATTTAGTGAAGAATAGTAAAATTATTATTGTCAATAAAAAAATTAAGAAAATAAATAGAAAAAAGATTAGTTATGGGCCGGTAAAAATTAAAGCTAGTTTGCTTGGCAGGCATAATCAGGAAAATATCGCGGCGGCCATGGCAGTGGCTAAATTATTTAAAATTAAAAAAAATATAATTAACAAGACCATTAAAAATTTCAAGCCGCTGGAGCATCGGCTGGAATATGTGGGCAAGTATAAAAACATAAATTTCTATAATGACGTATTATCCACCACACCGGAATCAACAATGGAAGCAATTAACGCTCTGCAGCGAAAAAACCTGCAAACTATAATCGTCGGCGGTTTTGATCGTGGTCTGGACTATAAAAATCTGGCTAAAAAGATTGTGAGTGCCAGAATTAAAAATGTAATCTATTGGCCGCATACGGGTGAAAAAATAATAAGAGAAATAAAAAAAATTAAGTCTGAATTTAGACCTAACTTAATCGCGGTAAAAAACATGGAACAAACCATTAAAACCGCTTATAAATACACACCGGCCAATTTCACCGTGCTCCTCTCTCCGGCCGCTGCCAGCTATAATTTTTATCAGAATTATCAAGAAAAGGGCAAGGAATTTAAAAAGCTGGTGAAAAAATTTGGTTAAGGCTATTTCTTATCCCTGCTAATTATTAAAAATCGTCTATTGGCTCTTTATTGCTTTCTTCTGGCTGATCTTCACCCTCCACGGGTTCTATCAGATAATCTTCTTTTTTATCCTCAATATCTACTATATCATCTTTTAAAAGATCGTCATCAGCTAAATCCAAAGATGACTTAAAATCTTTATTTTTTTTGGGTTGCTTAAGCGCTCCTTGTTTTTTTTCTGAAAATTGTTCGCTATTTTCAGCCAGGTTGTCTTTAACTTCAATTCGGTAACTTTTTACCTCGCTTAAAACTGGGTCAATCTTTTTTTTAACTTGTTCTACGGTTTTATCATAATTGACAATTTCCTGAATGCCCGATTGCATGTCGCGGATAATAATAGTTTTATCCATTAATTCTTTTTGGCCTAGAATTAAAACAATTTTTGCCCCCAGTTGATCTGCTTTTTCCATTTGGCTTTTAAGGCTATCTTTAGAAAATGCTTCAGCCACTTTAACTCCGGCATCAGTTAATTTTTGATACAACTTAAAACATTCTTTTCGAGCCTCAACCCCCAGCTGCGCGACAAAAACATCAATTTGATCTATGGCTGGTACTGTAATCTGCTGTTCGCGAAGTTTACTGATTACTCGTTCAATACCGACAGCAAAACCAATAGCGGGAGTGGGCCGACCGCCAATAATTTCAATCAGGCCATCATAGCGGCCGCCACCGGCAAGCGAGCCTTGTGATTTGCTGGTATCCTCATCAGCCAGATAAATTTCAAAGGTGGTCCGAGTATAATAATCAAGACCGCGGACTAATTTGACATTGAGATTATATTTAATCTCCAGGTCGTCCAAATAATCCAAAACCGTCATAAAGTGCTTTTTACATTCTTCATCCAGGTAATCCACGATTTGCGGCGCATCGGCTAAAACTTCCTGACAAGATATTTCTTTGCAGTCAAGAATACGCAAAGGATTTTTAAAATATCTTTCTTTGCATGAATCGCAAAGTTCCTTTTTGCGACCGCTATTCTGTAAAAATTGTTTGAGACGGGTAATATATTCTGCCCGGCATTCCAGACAGCCAATACTATTAAGATGGACTGTCACTGCCAAGCCTAAGGACTGCAGGAGCTTGTAAGCTATAATAATAAGTTCCGCGTCAACCACTGGTGAATCACTGCCGATGGCTTCCAAATTCAGCTGATGAAATTGGCGAAAACGGCCTGACTGAGGATTGTCATGGCGAAAAACCGGGCCAAGGCTGTATAATTTTATTGGCTGTATTTTATTAAGCATCCCATGCTCAATATAAGCACGAGCTATGCCTGGAGTAAATTCTGGCCGCAAACTGATATTATCTCCACTTTTGTCTTCAAAGCTATAAAGTTCTTTTTCAATAATATCCGTGTGTTTGCCCGTACCTTTAATATACAAATTTGTCTGCTCTAAGATCGGTACGTCTATTTTTTTAAAACCATAAGCATCCATTAAAACTTTTGCTTTGTTTGTAAAAAACTCCCAATAATCCTGGTGTTCCGGCAAAATATCTTTAAAACCCTTTAATAATTGAATTGGTTTATTACTTGGTCTAGGCATTAATTTTTATTTAATTACTTTGAATTACGAGACTGTCATTTTGTGTATCCTCCCCTCCTCAGTTGAGTTTAAAAGATTGATTATCTTTTAAACGGATTAAGGGGAGGAGGTGTTAAAAATTCAACACCCCTCTGGCTCGCTAATCGCTCGCCACCTCCCCTCATCTGAGGGGAGGAAGAATAGGAGTTTTGCAATTCAAATTAATTGCGTCTACTATGCTACTTAGTTGAAAACAGTTATACGGTTGAAAGGCCAGCCCCTGACCCAGACACGGCCAATAATATCAGTACGTTCAATGGGACCAAACATGCGGGAATCAAGTGATGAAGAACGATTATCCCCCATAATAAAATATTGGTCAGCCTCAAGAGTAATACTGGTGTTACCTTGGGTGTGCGTATTGGGTAAATAATTATTTTCATCAAGTATAAAGCCGTCTGGGGTTTTTTTATTGCTTATTTTTATCTGGCCATTGTTTAAGGCAATGGTTTCAAACGGCAGAGCAATAATCCGTTTGATAAAAAATTGGCTGGGGTCATTGGGGTAACGGAAAACTATAATGTCACCCCGTTCCGGTTCGCCTAAACGGTATGAGATTTCATCAATGATCAAATATTCATGGTCATAAAAATTTGGCTCCATGGAAGCGCCCTTAACATAAAACGGCTGAATTAAAAAATATCTGACTGGAATGATAATCGCCAGAGAAATAACAATAACTTTTAATGTTTCCCAGATAAAATCTTTTATCTGACCTTTAATCTGGTCACCCCCTGCCACTGGCTTAAAGCTCGGTTTTTTGGGTAATGATTTTTGAATAAATGGCATAAAGATATGTGATTAGTTTGTAGTGAGTAGTTTGTAGTTTTTTTTATTTTCTGGTGCTCACACCTGGACTTGAACCAGGGACCTCTGCGATGTGAACGCAACGCTCTAACCAACTGAGCTATGTGAGCTTTACTTTAAGGTTCAAATTTAGTATATTTTTGCTAAAATAAGTGAATTTATGCTAATGGTAGCATATTTTTTTAATTGACGCAAATTATTTTTTCAGCTAAGATAGAGACAGATGTATAATAATATTAATTTAGTTCAGGGAACAATTGAAGAAAAACGCCGGCCCAAAAAGAAAAGGACTTTTTTACAAAAATTAGTCAGGTCTTTGTTATTTATATTAATCGCTTACTTCATCATCTCTTTCTTTTTGTCATCAAAAATCATATTTTCTCAAGAAACTTTGGGGGCGGCAATCAGCAAACTGCCGGTAATCAGCCAATTAAGATCAATCCTCGGCGCTAATGACGTATTATCAGGCAAAGACGAGAACAGGCTTAATCTATTAATCATGGGTATTGGCGGCACTGGCCACGAGGGAGCATTATTAACTGACACAATGATGTTAGCATCAGTTGATCTCTCAACAAACCAAGCTTCTTTAATATCCATTCCCAGGGATTTACTGGTTAAAATTCCTAACAACGGCTGGCAGAGAATTAATCATGCCAGCGCCTATGGAGACTTAAATAATTATCCTGGCGGCGGTTCGGCCTTGGCCGCTAAAACCGTGGAAGATACCTTCGGCGTGCCTATTGATTATTATCTGCGCCTAGATTTTTCTGGCTTTACCAGCATGATTGACGATCTGGGAGGGATTGATGTCTCTGTTGATCGGTTTTTTGTTGATAATCAATACCCGACTGAAGACTATAAGGTAATGACCATATCATTTAATCAAGGCATAGAACATATGGATGGCCAGCGAGCCCTGCAATTTGCCCGTTCGCGGCATGGTGATAATGGTGAGGGATCTGATTTCGCCAGAGCTAAACGTCAGCAAAAAATTCTATTTGCTGTCAAAGATAAAATATTAAATTGGAAAACCTTAGCTAACCCCAACCGGGTGTATAACATCTATAATAATATAACAAAAAATATTCAAACTAATATTAAACCCGGCCAATTATCAGAGCTAATGAATCTTGCTAAAACAATTGATTTCGGAGCCATGGAACATTATGTCATTGATGACTCCCCGGGCGGACTTTTAAAATCCATTATTACTGACGATGGGGCACAGATTTTAGCGCCTAAATCCGGTGATTTTGAGGAATTAAGAGATTTTGTAAAAAATATTTTTGTAGTTAAAGAAATTATAAATCAGCATGTCAGTGTGGTTATCGCCAATGGCACCACAATTGAGGGTTTGGCTACCTTTGCTGGCGCTGATCTTAATTCCTGGGGTTTTACGGTTGAAAGACTGATTAATTCGCCTGAACAAGATTTTGAAAAAACTGTTATTTATGATTTAACGGGCAACCAAGAAAATGCCTTAAAAATACTCAAAAAACGACTGGCGGCCAATACGGCGGGAGAATTGCCAGAATTTTTAAAACCCTTGCTTTATAGAACAAACGATCAGGGCGAGCAAGAACAGGTGGCTACTGATTTTTTAATAGTTGTCGGCCTGGATCAGCAAAGATCAATTAACGCGCTTGAAGAATGGCAACAAGAACAGGCAAAATTACAAGTGGAACCGGCTAATAACAATAATTGAACTAAAAAATATTATGCCTAGCGTAGCAATAATCGGACGGGCTAATGTTGGTAAGTCAACATTATTTAACAGGCTATCTGAAAAAAGATTGGCTATGGTTACCGATATACCAGGCACAACTAGAGATTTAAAGTATGCCAATATCCACTGGCAGGGAAAAGAATTTGAATTAATTGACACTGGCGGATTTCTAGCCAACCAAAAAACACCGCTACGCGCTCTGACTAAGCGGGAACAAAAAAAACTGGATAAACTGACGGTCAACGATATTGATAAGCAAGTTGAAAAGTATGCCAGAAATGCCCTGCTTAAAAGCGAAGTTGTGATCTTCGTGGTTGATGGCCGTGAAGGATTAAATCCACAGGATAAAGAAATCGCTGATTATTTAAGGAAGGGAAAAAACAAACAAATAATTCTTACGGTTAATAAATGTGATAATCAAGAAATCAGACAATCTACCGCAGAATTTTATAAACTGGGCATTAACGGGCTAATTTTAATTTCTGCTGTTAACGGCTCTGGTACAGGAGATTTGTTGGATATGGTGGTGGAGAATATTAAAGAAGAAAGATTTGAACTTGCGGCGCATAATGATCAATTAATTAAAGTATCAATTTTAGGCAAACCAAACGTTGGCAAATCATCTCTCTTAAATCAACTGGTGGGTGAACCAAGAGCGATTGTCTCGGCAACTGCCCAGACAACCAGAGAGCCGAATGATACTCTGATTGAATATGAAAATAACAAAATTATCTTAGTTGATACAGCCGGTATTAGACGGAAAGCTAAGGTAGCCAGACAAAGTTTGGAAGCGCTCGGGGTGTCGATGAGTATCAGCGCCCTTAAAAAATCCAATATAGCGCTGCTGGTGTTGGATATTAACGAACCGATCTCCCAGCAGGATTTACAGCTGGGCAAACTAATTGCTGAGGCAGGAGTGGCGACAATAATTGTCGCTAACAAGTATGAGTTAATTAAAGAGGAGAATAGGGACCAAGCAAAAGAATTTACTCAGGCTGTCTAT
>Ga0210056_1001696_pt1 | contig 19042 bp, 21 predicted proteins | sample CryGeyCG2014_080_2_FD_183965 | JGI IMG/M metagenome (GOLD analysis project Ga0210056, IMG submission 183965) | Groundwater microbial communities from aquifer - Crystal Geyser CG07_land_8/20/14_0.80 (SPAdes) (version 2) | ecosystem: Environmental > Aquatic > Deep subsurface > Groundwater | place... | reverse complement strand
CCCTGGCAGCGCCTGCCACAGACGATTTCCTGGCTTGATGGCGCTAAACTGAAGTTGAAGTTCCAATGACAGAGGCAACAAAATCTTATCCCAAAATGACGGTTAAAGCTCTGCGAAAATCGGTGTTAAAATGTTCTCCTTCTAATTTGATTTTGTGTTTTTTAGGCATATCTGCAAGATTAGTAACAAGATAATCGTCATAAATCTCAGGCCTATCCCGAAAAGTTGCCTTTTTTTGCTTCTGGCAATATATCAATACCCACAATAGAATCAACACCAATATTATCTAACTCATCGCCAACCATTCCATTACCAGCTCCGACATCTAATACCCTAAATTCATTAGGGTCTCCCCCAAAATCAGTAGTTATATCTTTTAATAAACTCACTACAACACTTGGGGAACAACATTTTAGCTTTTCATAAAATAATTTTTCGTAGAGACCAGGGATCTTATAAAGTTTTCCATAGTCATGGAATCGAATACGTTCCAAATATCCTTTAACACGTACTTCAAACCATTCTTCATCTTGAGAAATGGTATTTTGCTTTGGACTCAATTTAGGAATGCGAATTTCTTCTATGTTTGTATCAATTTCTTTAAAACGGTCTTTCCATACCGTATCATTCGCTAATGAATTCATAATAAAAAAACCTCCTTCTCGTAAAACATAGATAGTTTCAGATGCAACTATTATAGTAAAATATATTTTTGTAAAGGTTTTTTTTGAAATTCCCTACTCAGAGGGATAGATTGAAGTCCCCAATAATCGGGAGAACGCATTTCCTGTCCCGTTAAAAGCGGAACCGCAGGCGGTCAGGAAATGCGCTTTTTGCTTGCACCGTGAGAAGAAGTGTATGGCTAATCGACCTCCAGGTTCCGGACGTCAAGCATACTGGTAAGCATGTTGAGGGAGGCTACGATCTGATCTTTTTCGACATCGGTGAGATTTTTGAGACCATCGATGACCCTCTGCTGGATAGGGGGCGGGGCATTTTCAGCTAGCTTTTTGCCGGCCTCGGTTAACTGGATGGTAATCATCCGGCGATCGTGAGAGTTTCTCAACCTTTCAACGAGTCCCTTGTTTTCCAGGCGGTCAACCACGCCGGTAACGGTGCTGGATTTTACCATCATATGCTTGGCGATCTGGGAAGGAAGCAGTGGGCCGTTCTCATATAAGGCCAGAATGCAGTTCAATTGCGCTGCGCTCACCTGATATTTTTTATTTAATTCCTTGGTATAGAGCTCACTTGCCTGGACTAACCTGCGGATCGAAAAGATGATTTCCTTGGTGCGGTTTTGCTGAACGTTTGAGGATAAGGTGTTTGGGCGGATAAAGCTGTTGATTGACATATTTTTTTATTCCTGTTAAAAATGTTTCGATTCAGAATATACTATTGAAAGAGACTGAATTAATCAACATAATTTATCATTTTTAGACAATTTGTTCAGGAATTAACATCCAGACATCCTTTCAACGGGATCATCATTGAAGCCATGATTCGATTGACCCGTGTTTCCAAAACATTTGATGGCGGCCGTTCCTATGTCGTCAAGCATCTCTCTTTCCAGGCGGATACGGGGGAGACCCTGATCCTCCTCGGCTCATCCGGCTGCGGCAAAACCACCATCCTTAAGATGGTCAACCGTCTGATCGAACCTACTGAAGGAGTCATTGAAGTGGCTGGAAAAGCCTGAATTTTTTCTATTATGGGAGTTAATCCCCAACATAAAACAGTAGTAATCAAAAGGGCCGCCACCAATATCTTTTCTCCCTTCATTAACTGTTATTCCCCTTATTAAAAAAGTAAGTTAACGATATACAGTGGATTTTTTCAACCAGTTCACTTATGACAAAGGGCTTTACCATATAGCCATCGGCTCCCTTATCCAGTATCTCCGGCATCTCCGACCTGGGGTCCTCACATGCAGGATAGTCCACCAGCATAATCACCTTAATGTTCGGATATTCCCTTTTAAGATAAACTAAGAATCTGTATCCAGCATTCTCCTCCTTTATCCATGGGAGAAAATCCTTATCTCCGGGCATAGAGTATTCCTTGGTCAGGTCAAGTCCTATCAAGGCTATATCCACCCCCTTCAACATGGACAATGCCTCAGTATAGCTGTCGCAAATCCTGATAGTGTATATATGTGTTTCATCAGAAATATTAAGAAAATCCTCCAGAGGTTCACCGAGTTTAAGCGCCTGTTTGTCTATCATTAAAATATTTATATCCCTTTTTTCACTCATCGATCAACCTCATTAGATTGACTTTATAGGTTTTTGGTACACAATTAAAAAGAGCTAATGTCCAATATAGACTAAGAAAGAAATGTTATCAATCATTATTTCAACTTAGAACTTTCTCTTTTGTTTTGGCAAAATCTTTGATAGTATAAGATAGTGGAAAAGGGAATTTTTCAGGGCGAACTATTTAGGTGAGGCAGCAGTGTATGGTCAAAGTCAAAAGGATTTTAGAAATCTTGGAAAGTGAGCATCCTGATGCACGCTTACTCCTTGAATTCAAAACCCCTTTACAACTCCTTATTGCCACCATCCTTGCCGCTCAGTGTACTGATGAAAGGGTCAACCAGGTTACCACAGGCCTTTTTAAAAAGTATCAAAAAGCCGAAGACTATACAAACGTCAGCATCGAGGAACTAGAAGGAGATATTCACTCTACGGGTTTCTACAAAAACAAGGCTAAAAACATTGCAGGGTGCTGTAAAAAGATTGTTAAAGACTTTAATGGGGAAGCCCCTTCAACTCTTCCGGCATTAGTAAGTCTGCCTGGGGTAGGAAGAAAAACGGCAAACATAGTACTGGCTAACGCATTTGGTAAGCCTGCTATTGGGGTAGATACTCATGTGTACAGGGTTTCAAATCGTTTGGGGCTGGCACATTCCAATAATCCTGACAAGGTAGAAATGGAGCTGTGCAAGATCATACCAGAAGAGAAATGGATCCGGACAGTCCATCTGCTTACCTTCCATGGAAAAAAGATTTGTAAGGCAAAAAGGCCATTCTGTGGTCAATGCGGTCTGTTCGGTTTATGTGAATGGCCAAATAAGGAACGATTTTACGGGCAGAACCTTTTAAACTGATGTCGAAGGTTGATGTAAATACAAAATATTCCGCCAATATTCCTTAAATTATAAGCTTATTCTCTTTGCCATGTGGTTCTACTTTGGAACCCAAAGATGATGCACAGTGGCTACAGAGATACTCAAACTTATCACCTTCAGGCAAAACTATCAGAAGTCTTTTTCTAACTGGCACAGCTACTTTACAATGTGGGCAATAAAGTGAGGTGGCCTCAAGCTGCTGGAAACTGGCATTGTTCATAGAGGAATTCTCCTTAAAACTCCAAAAGCCTTACGGGCATTATCCCTTACCAACCTTTAGTCCACATTTCTGCATCTTCGTACACTTTTTCATCCTCGTACAGATACTTGGTTTCAACTCCCTCCCGATCTGCTTCAATAAGGATTTCTGATGTCTTTCAGAATCTAACTGTTTGATATCTAATAGTAAAAGATCAACAAATCGAAGTATCTCTCTAAAAACCTCTTCAGAAACATATCCACATGTGTCAAGAGCTGTATTAAACTTTCAGTTTTTTCCACTCTTCGATTATCTTATTAGGGTTATCGAAAATAACTTTCATTGTCTCCAGAGTTCCCATTGATTACTTTCTTTTGCTTGCCAGTAGAGATTCAACAAACGAATCAAGATTGGCTTTTGAAGTAACATCGTCATACTCCCTTATGTCCATGCCATCCAGGTCAAAGATCGAGGTAGGGATTCCGACCTCTTTATATACCGCATCTTTGATTAATCTCATATATCCGGGCAAGAGTCCACAGCTCCTCTTAACCGATCCTATTAGCCCATCAATCTTAAACTCTTTTACAGTCTTTACAACAAAATCCACCATATTTTCGGATGTGGGATTGATTATATCGATGAGGGATTTGTATGCCAGGCTCTCAAGGGGCCTGTTAGTGTCCATAATAGAAGGATCGTATGCTCCCTATATACTCTACCATACTCTTCACAACAACAGCATCATATTTCTCAACATAATTGAGAAGTCCCATGTTATAGACAGGAGGCACTCCAAACCACATCAGCCTCAACTTTTCGTTATCGAGAACACCCTCCTTCCTTTCTACTTTCTGTTTCAGCTCTTCAAGTAAATTTTCATATAGCGTAACACCGAGCTGAGTCCCGGCCAGTGAAACAAGTGGATAGCAGGCAGTGAAGCCGTCAACTGAACTCATAGGGGAAGGCACAGCCTTTCTGTAGCCGTCTATTCCGTTCCAGAGTTCAACCAGCCTCTTGGAAAGGCGAACGGACTCTTTTAGCTTGTCCCTATTATAATTGAACCCATGCTCCACCAAAAAATCTATAGCTCCCTGCAACTGGTCCACATAGTATTCAACAGCATAATCGGGGATTTCGCTCCCCCAGGTGTTTATAGGGGCATCAACGAAGTGGTAAGGGATACCATAGTGATCAGCTACATATAGGAAAGACTTAGACTCGGACATACACGGAAGGTTAGTTGCTACTATAATATCAGGCGGAGCAAAAAATTTCTCAAGGTATGGCTCCCTATCCTTGGCAACTGCACACCCCAAAAAACACCTGTGAAAGGCACAGACATCTCTTGAAAATCCTTCCTCTTCAGCAATCTGTATGTAGTGTCCGGATAGCTGTTTCGTTCCTATTACAACCGGGAGATGCTCCAGATAGATTGCAGGTGCGTCCAGAGCATTAAATATCTCTCTTGGAATCAGTCCATAAGACCAGATTACAGGTACACCTTTTTCCTTGGCCTCTTTTATATTTGCATAATAGGCTTTAACGGCTTTTCCTATCTCTAATGATGTTTGTAAACTCTTTTTTCCTGGAGCAGTTACTTTTGTCGTCATGTTTCACCTCCTAAGAGATCTTTAATGCTCCTGTTATTGTTGTCTACTCCAATAAATTATTTTTTCTTTGCAGTCTTTTTTCCAAGGATTTCCCTACCAAAAACTGCTGCCCCAAGGGCTCCTACTATTTGAGGCTCGAAGCATATATTTGCCTTTAACCCTACCTTTTGTTCTATCCTTTTCACTACTCCGATATTCTTGGCAATACCTCCACTGATGACAAAGTCCCCCTCAATGCCTACCCTCTTTAAAAGAGTATAGACCCTATCTGCCAATGCCTCACAGGCTCCTGCCAGTACGTCGTTTTTGTGGGTTCCTTCATGGAGGTATCCCAAAACCTCTGTTCTGGCAAAGACAACGCAGGTGCTGCTCAGAGGTGCCAGTTTGTTTTTTATATCAAGGGATAACCCTCCCATCTCAGCAAGAGGAGTGTCCAGAAGCCCCGACATAATCTCCATAGATCTTCCAGCACCGGCAGCACATTTGTCGTTCATTGCAAAATTTGTAACCTTTCCTGTATCATCACATCGTATTCCTTTACAGTCTTGACCACCCATGTCGAGTATCAGACGGACACGGGGGAAAAACCAGTAGGCCCCTTTGGCATGGCATGTGATTTCTGTAATATTCTTATCAGAAAAAGGGACTACAACCCTCCCGTACCCTGTGGATACGATATAGTCTATATCATCAAAGGAAAGTCCTGCTTCTTTCAAAGCTATATCCGTAGCCTCTTTAGCAGTCTCACTGCTATCAGGCCCGGTGGAAATGAGGCTCCAGCTTAATATCTCATTATCTTTTAGTATCAGCGTTTTGCCTGTTAAAGACCCTACATCTACTCCAGCAGTTATCATTTTACTCCTTCCTTTCTCTGGCCAACAGAGCAGCGCCTAATGCACCAACAACCTCTGGTTTTTCTGGCACAATGAGTTCTGAATTCATTAATTCATTCAAAGTTGTGACAAGACCTATGTTTTTGGCTATCCCGCCTATGATAACGACATTACCTTCCAAAAGAATCCTGTTTGCCAGACCAACAACCCTTGAAGCTATAGATTTGTGGATCCCTCTTAATATATTGTTCTTTGGTACTTTCCTGTGAATCATCGATACAACTTCAGATTCAGCAAAAACTGAACACATAGAGGTAACTTCAATATCTTCCGTTGATTGAAGGGAGAGTTTCCCCATCTCTTCGGGTTTTACCCGCAATGCTTTGGCCATTGCGTCCAAAAAGATGCCTGTGCCGGAGGCACACTTGTCATTCAATGCGAAATCAACGATATTTCCTTCCGCATCAAACTTTATAGCCCTACAGTTTTCTCCACCAATATCTATTACCCCATTCGATTTTGGGTAAAAGTAAAGAGCCCCTTTGGTGTCACACACCACCTCTGTTCCCTGTACTGATTTATAGGGAACCTTTTTCTTCCCAACGCCAGTACTTCCGATGGACTCCACATCCTGAAGGGATATGCCGGCCTTCTCTAAAACATTATCCATAGCCCTTTTAGCAGCCGCTCCGATATCAATACCAGTAGACAATACCTCATATGCCATGATTTTATCTTGATTCAAAATTACCACTTTAGTCGATAAAGATCCTGCATCTATTCCTGCTGTTAGCATATCTCACTCCTTTATAGCATTTCTATAAAAGCCTGGACTCTGGTTTTCAATTGTCCCAGACCTGAAAGACTGTGGTCTACCTCCAGTGTTAAGGTGGGAACTTCTTCCTCCAGTTTCTTCCTGAAAATTGCCGATTCATACACAAAAGGATGACAGTATTTTATGTTGAAATAGATAATACCATCAATGTTAAACTCCCTTATAAGTCCTTGAAGATAGTCATACCTGTCCTCTGACGGATGCGCACAAGCACAAAGGGTTCTCTCCAGATTAAACCTGACAATGGCATCCATGGGATCATTATTTGGCTTTGTTGTATACCAGAAGTATTTGGCAGAGGTGCAGAGATCATCAACAACCACTACACCGCCCATATCTTCCACCAGTTCGATGAGGGTAGGGTTGTCTATGATACTTCCTGTAAGCAAAATCCTTGGACCATCTGCGTTTTTGATCTCTCTGTTTTTTACCTCGTCAATAAGCTTTCTCAATAAGGGGTTGGCATTTTCTTTGGGCATTAACATGGAGGCCATTGATGTTCTCAGGAATTCAGACCCTGAAATAGCAGGGATGTCCCTCTTCCTCAAGTCATTCAGTTCCTTGAGTAATCTCCTTGTTTCATCATAAAGCTCTATGGATTTTTTTAAGGATTCATCCGTTATCTTGTTCCCGCTCAGGTCTTCCATGAGTTTTTTAAATTTCTCCAGTTCCATACGATAGAATTTAAACCCCGATTCATCGTACATCTTTTGAGGGTTATTGACCATATAACAGGGCACTGAATCTACATAGGTGTCCCACATGTTGTAGAGATGTCGTACCGCATCACACGTGTTACATAACACCATGCTGTCCAAAAACCCGAATTTTTTATCCAGGGCAAGATCAAATAGGTTCCTTACGAATTCACAGGCACACGGTTGGAAGTAGGAATCGGCCTTTTTAATAGGTTCGGGGGTACCAAAGGTAGGATAGGGCAACATGCCGGCTGCATGGATTATCTCTTCGGGAACATACATGCATCTATGCCCGACCACCTTCTTTCCGTCTTTTTTCCACTCTTCGATTATCTTATTAGGGTTATTGAAGATGTCTTTCATTGTCTCTAGAGTTCCCATTTATTGCCTCCTTTTGTTTGCTAACAGAGATTCAACAAACGAATCAAGATTGGCCTTTGAAGTAACATCGTCATACTCCCTTATGTCCAACCCATCCAGGTCAAAGATGGTCATGGGCACGCCAGACCCGTTGTATACGGCATCTTTTGCCAATCTCATGTATCCAGGCAAGAGCCCACAGCTCCTCTTAACAACCCCTATAAGTCCATCAATCTTAAAATCTTCGACAGCCTTTACAATGAAATCTACCATATTTGTATATGTTGGATTTACTATGTCAACAAGGGCCTTATAGGCAAGACTCTCGAGGGGTTTCTCTGGATCCATAACAGAAGGATCAAATGCCCCACCAGCTATGTACTCTACCATACTCTTTACAACAACAGCGCCGTATTTCTCCACATAGTTGAAGAGCCCCATATTATAGAAAGGTGGTACTCCAAACCACATGAGTCTCAACTTTTCATCCTCAATAACGCCTTGTTTTTTTTCAACCCTCTCCTTCAGCTCTTCAAGTAACCTTTCAAATAGAGTAACCCCGAGTTCTGTCCCTGGCAGTTGAATAAGTGGGTAAGCGGCAGTGATGCCATCGACTGTGGACATGGGTGTAGGCACCGTTTTTCTGCAATTGTCTATTTCGTTCCATAAACCCATCATCTTTTTAGTAAGGTTAATGGACTCTTTGAGTTTGTCCATGTCTACCTTAAAACCATGTTCCTCCATGGAATCTATTGCCCCCTTTAACTGGCCTGCAAAGTACTCGATGGCATATTCGGGGATATCTTTCCCCCATGTGTTTATAGGGGCATCGAGGAAATAATAAGGGCAATCATGGTGATCAGCAGCGTAAAGGAAGGATTTAGACTCAGACATACACGGGAGATTACTGGCTATTATAAGGTTAGGCGGAGCAAAGAATTTCTCAAGATATGGGTCCCTCTCCTTTGCTACCGCACACCCGAGAAAACACCTGTGGAAGGCACAGACATCTCTTGAAAATCCTTCCTCTTCAGCAATCTGTATGTAATGCCCAGATAGCTGTTTGGCTCCTATCATGAGAGGAAGATGCTCTAGGTAGATTACCGGGGCATTTGCTGCGTGAAATATCTCCCGTGGCACTAACCCATAAGACCAGATTACGGGTTTTCCTGCCTTCTGGGCTTCTTTTATTCCTCCATAATAAGCCCTAATGGCCTTGCCTATCTCCAATGTAGTCTGCAAACTCTTCTTCCCTGGGGCAGTTACCTTTGTTGCCATGTTTCACCTCCTAAGACTGGCTATTCTACCAGCATTTGGTTAATGGTTTATAAAAAAGCTCATTGAAATGAATTTATCCAAGGGAATACTTTGTAAATAAGTAAAGTTCTTCCAGCGAGATTTCGTTGTGGAATGAACCTATCTCGTCCAGGGTATGGGCGTCGCTATTCTTTAACAAAATAAGATTGTATTTTTTGGAAATCTCTTTTACCCTTTTCTTGTTGATCTGGCGATCATGAAGGGCGTTACCTATCTCTATGCCCTGGAGTAGATTCATATCATACTCAAATCCATCGTCCCCTGGGTAAGGATAACTTGGATGTGGTAAAAATCTAAAGGTGGAACCGTTGGGCAGAAATAGCTCTACCATTTCTGCCCATCCCATTTCCTTTACAGTTATTTCTCTCCCAGGTATTATCAATATCTGACTGTCAAGGCTTTTATCTACTATCTTTTTAACCCGAAATCCATACTCTTTATCATCGTGTTCGGTAATGGCTATCCCATCCAACCCACGGTCATTAACCCTCTTAACAATCTTTCTCACTAAATCTATGCTTGGATAGGCAACCATACCGGTAGCTTCCATACAGTGAGTGTGTAAATCGAGTTTCAATATCCCCCCTCGTCGGAAGGTTTGAATGACATTCATAAACTGAATATTAATAACAAGGATACAAATTTGTCAAGTATAAATTAACAATCTTTTGATTAATAACTGAGTTTTCGGTAATATGGAAAAGTAAAATGGTATTTTAAAGGGTGTTATTGACATAATTGATAGGAGTATCTCTGTTTGAGACAGGATATAATGCCGGAAGATGCCTTTGAATTGGACAAGAAAAGGAAGATTGCCAGGGCTTGATGAGCAGCCACTAAAGAACTGGTTGTTGCTCAAACAAAAAATCCTTTGAGCAACAACCCCTGAATTTCTTTTAGCGCAATGTTCCTACATAGCAGGAGGTAAGCTGTCTCTCTTTTATGTGGGGCAAAGTATAATCGGGGAGTAACATTGGAGCCACCCGATCTGTCTCGATGTCCGCATCTTCAAGCCCCTTGTGATAGGCACGGACGTGATCAAGGGTAAGTATTCCCATATCTGACCTTGATTTTGCATAATCAGCAGCACTTTTACCAGCGATCCTTCCGAATACCAGGATGTCCAGCAGAGAATTGCCCATCAAACGATTTTGTCCGTGGACGCCCCCTCCTACCTCTCCGGCAACAAAAAGCCCGGGCAGTGTTGTTTCACCCGTGCTCTTATATTCCAATCCTCCATTCTGATAGTGGAGGGTTGGATAGATCAGCATAGGCTCTTTAGATATATCAATCCCGAATCGCTTGTAAAGGATAAACTTGCCGGGAAATTCTCTCTCCACTGTACCTTCCCCAGACAGGGTATCGACCATAGGAGAATCCAACCAAACCCCAAATTTGCCTGTAGGAGTTGGAATTCCCTTGCCTTTTTCAACACATTCTTTGATGACGGCGGCTGATTCCACATCCCGGGGCTCCCTCTCGTTGACGAACTGCTGTCCGTCGATATTGATTAGATTTGCCCCAGACCCGCGGAATTTTTCGGTAATCAGGATACCCTCAGCCTGTTCAGGGAAGACTACCCCCGTTGGGTGGTATTGAACTGTATGGAGGAAACAGATTCCCACGCCTGCACGGTAAGCAATAACGATGCCGTCAGCGGTGGCTCCGTAGTGATTTGTGGTCATGAAATTCTGGATATGAAGCCGTCCACTGCCACCGGTCGCCATGATAACAGCCTTGGCCTTTACTATGAAGTATTCCTCAGTCTCCATATTGTAAAGCAATGCCCCGGCGCACTCCCCGTTTTCGTTAAGGATAAGCTCCACTGCCGGAGAAAATTCGATTACCTTGATATCCTGAGAGCGGTTACGTGCTTCATCACGGATGGTACGCATGATCTCAGCCCCTGTAATATCCGCGGCATAATGCATCCGTTTTCTGCATGTCCCACCTCCATGGAGGGTCTTTAACGTTCCGTCTGGGAACTTAGAAAAATTGCACCCCAGCTTTTCCAACCACAGGATAACATCAGGGGCTTCAGTAACAAGAGTATCAACCAGGTCAGGTATATTTTTGAAGTGGCCACCCCCCATAACATCCAGGTAGTGATAATAAGGCGAATCCTTCCATCCCTTAGTTGCAGCCTGGATGCCCCCTTCAGCCATCATAGTATTGGCATCCCCATGGCGGAGTTTAGTAGCTATGATTACTTTTGCCCCCTGCTCTTGAGCAAGAAGGGCTGCTGAGGTTCCTGCACCACCCCCTCCGATAACGAGAACGTCGGTTTCATAATCAACTTGGGAGAGGTCTACTAGATCCGGGTTAACTCTGCTCTTTGCTTCAAGCATATCTACCATCTCATGGGCTATTCGGTAACCCTTGCTGGGGCCGACTTTAATCTCCCGCCGCCCTTCCTCTCTGAAATCGGGGTGATAGTCGAGTATTTTCTTGCGTTCTTCCAAAGAAAGAAAGGGAACCTCTTCATTCTTCTTTTTCCTGGCGACTCTCTCTGGTCTGGTTTTCTCTACTACCTTGATCAATTCTTTTAACTCTTGTGGGTATGGCATATTCCTACCTTCCTATCAGCCAATTTATTTATTACAGATAAGTGGTGTCAGCCGGCTTCCAATCCTCAGGTGCCTCTGTTGGTTCCATCTCCCTTTCCGGGTATACTTTTCGCAGCTGGGCTTCACTCATACTCTTCAGATCTGTTATAGCCTTTGTATACCTTCCTGTTTTGATGTTATCCACCATAGTTTTCAGATGGGAAGCTTTAGGCTTGATCTTGCTTCCGGTGACTCTTCGTACCATCTGAGCGATGTGGTATTGGGACATCTCTCCCATGCAGCGCACAGTACAGAGCCCGCACTGGATGCAGTCGAAGGAGAGTTCTGTAGCTTTCTCGAAATCTCCCTGTTTGATTGCTGAGATATAGTCCATGACCGAGATGTCCATAGGGCATACCTTTGTGCAAGCATTACACGCTACACACCGGAATAGCTCAGGGTATTTTTTATATACTTCTTCAGGGTCAGATCCTATGGCTTCCAGATTGTATGTTGCTCTGTTAGCCGGGAAGAAGGGTAATTGGGTCAGATACATCCCATCTTCAACAACAGTCTGGCAGGCCAGTCCAACATAGATATGGTAGTCTCCTGGCTTTCGGTAAACGGTACCGCAAGCGCCACAGATTCCGCCACGACAACCGCATCCTCTGATGTACTTGTAACCGGCATATTCCATGGCCTTCATAATAGTCAGGTTTTTCGGAACCTCATATTTCTTTCCCATGACAAAGATCGAAACCAATTCTTTGCTTGAAGTAGTTTCTTTGCTTTCACCTTTTGTGATATCCGTTGTACTCATTTCAACCTCACATTTTCTGGGATTAAGACCTCATTAAAAGGTTGCTTAAAACGTTTCTTAATTAGTTTGCCCTGAAAAATTCCCTTTTCCGCTCTCTGGAGCAGGTTTTTTGACCCATCTAGGACTTGCTCCAGGCATTTTCAGGAACTCGCCCTTTGGGCTCAAACACCTGAAAATGCTTATCTTTCGCTTTGTCAAGATGGGTACCCCAAAAATCCTGCTCATGTTCGCTCCAAAGGAAATTTTTCATTTTTCAGGACGGACTAATTAGTTCATCCTAAAAAATTGCTCAAGCCGCTGTCAGGAATTTTTTACTTTCCATTAGCTGGATTACCCCATTGTGATTCAATTCAAATTTACAGACCTCAGTTCCCAAACCAAGAGCTAATGCCAGTAGCTGGGTAAAATAGAAGGTGGGCAGTTCTTTAAGTTTATCATGTTTCTTTAAGGCATCCTCCTGTCGTTTTCCCAGGTTATACTCACAAAGGGGACAGCTTGTCACTATAGCCTCGGCATCCCAACTCTCTGCCGATTCCAGTATCTTAGAGACGGCTTCTATTCCGACATCAGGGTTGCTTAAGATTTGATAGGAAGAGCAGCAATCAGTAGAAGCCGGAAAATCTACTACTGTTGCTCCGATCGTCTCAATAAGGTCTTTAAATAGCGTACGCTTTTCAGGCGGTTCAATAGCTACTGACTGAGGACGTAAAAGGGTACATCCGTAATAGGGGGCAATCTTTAGTCCTCTCAAAGGCACTTTGATGCTCTCCCTTATCTTTTCCCACCCTATTTCATCTCGCAGGAAGCTCAAAAGATGGACTACTTCTACTTCGCCATTGTAGTCTAGCTCTTCTTCCATAAAGGTATTTATGGTGTGCCTTTTTTCACTGTTCTCCCGCATCAGGAGATTGGCACGGGCCAGGGTACTGTAGCACATGGAACATGCCACAACTAACTTATTATCACCCTGTTCCACAACCCTTATCAAATCGCGGACAGGAGCAAGAAGGTGTAAGAGATCATCGTCTGCTAATGAAAATACCGCACCGCAGCAATTCCACCGAGGCAGTTCCACAAGTTCTACCCCCAATGCCTTTAGAGCAGCTACTCCTGGATGGTCCATGTTTTTGGCCTTAGTCTTTAATGTGCAACCTGGGTAATAGCTAATCTTCATTTTATCCTCTCATGAAGTGTGTTTCCTAAAGCAGCTTACCAGAGCAATCTGAGGGAGGTCAGCAATCGTCTCTTCGGATATTGCCGAAGGTTCAACGTAATTGATATTCTTTCGCAGGGTCAGCTGCCTGATAGCTTCCATGACTTTAGTAAGTTCGACCCCCCTCGGGCAACGGACAGAACAGGCATTACAAGTTGCACAGATCCAGGCTGTTTTGGAAGAAATAACCTTATCTTTCAAACCAAAGTGGGTCAAAATCATAATCCGCCGGGGTGGGATATCCATGTATTCAATCATAGGGCATCCACCAGAACACATACCACACTGCATGCATTTGTGAAAATTTTCGCCGCTGATCTCCTCGACTTTCTTTACGAATTCCTCATCATAGGTTTTATCCGAGATTTCGATAGTCAATGGTCTACCTCGCTGTTATTTGGGATCGTAAAATTAAACAAAGACTTGCTGTTGCAAGAGCGATAGAATAACAAAATAGGATTTTTGAGTCAAGAAAAATTTTGGGAAATACTTTGATTCAAAGCAGAGAGACCGGGCAAAGGACTCGTATTCTATAGTTTTTTTATCTCTTCCATTATCTTCTCGGATATTCTTTTCCTGTTCTTTTTATACCTGTTGTTTTTAGTCTCAAAGAAGATGGGTTGTCCGAAGATAATCCTCGCCCGACCCATCCTCGGAAAAAACTTTCCGTCAGGGAGTAACTTCTCGGATCCTATTATCTTCACCGGCACAATCGGCACATTTGCTTTCAGGGCCAACCAGGCCACTCCAGGCTTTCCTTCTATCGTATTGCTATTTAGAGGAATAGTGCCCTCGGGAAACACATTGAGTACCTTGCCTTGATTTAATATTTGGAGAGAACGTTTGAGGGCATACCGATCCATCTTTCCCCTTTTTACCGGAAATGCGTTCAGATGGGTCATGACAAACCTCAAAATGGCGTTTTTGAATAACTCTTCCTTTGCCATTGAATATACTTTCCTTTTTACCACTACCCCTAAGAGGAGGGGATCCAAGTAGCTTATATGGTTTGGTGCAAGGATTACCCCTCCTGAGCTGGGAATATTTCTATGTCCTATAGTGTCTAGCCTGATATAAGAATGGAAGAAAAGAGATAATAACCTTATCACTATTTTGTATAGCATTGTTACTCTTCTAAACAAAAAGTCTCTGTCTATCGGTACGACTAAAACCGGATTTTTACCCTTTTTTGTAACTATTCATGTAGGCACAAAGTAACCGTTCACGGTTTACAGTTATCGGTTCACGGTTAAAAAAACAACGAAATGACCCTCCCTGCCAAAGCGCTTCGTAGTGACGAGTCAGCGGAGTAAGCCTTTTTTGCTTTGTATCTATGTGCCTTTGCCACTTTGTGCCTGAGTAGTCACATTCAAGGCATCTGAAAAACAGTACCTAAAAGGTAAAGGGTCAATTTTTTGATTAATACAGCATTTAATTTCCAAATACAAGGCAAAACCAACCAGCACAAAACAAAATTATTAAATCGTTTACAGTTTACAGTTTACAGTTCGCAGTTCGCAGTTCGCAGTTAATCGTGAACCGTGAACATTTTTAAATCTTATTTTTCCTTGTATTTTTCCATTACTCTGCTATAGTAGCCAAAAATGACGGCTTCGTGGTGCTACACGAGGCATGGGGGGTTTTTACTACTTTATCAAAGTTAGACCCGAAAGGAAATCGCCAGCTATTACTGATAAAAAGGAGTAAGAGATGGGGGAGAATGCTAAATGGTGGATAATTGTCATATTGAGCTCTTTGTGGTTCATGGTTTTTACACATCCTGTCTTGGCTGAAGTAACTGCCCAGACCTCTGGTGCAGGAAGTAATGCCCATGCCTGGTGGTTTTGGCCTGTTGTCCTTTTTGTAGTCACCCTTGTCATGGGAATTTTAGCGGTATTGGGAGGGGTTGGCGGTGGTGTTCTTTTTGTACCCATTATCAGTGGTTTTTTTCCTTTTCATCTGGATTTTGTCAGGGGTGCGGGTCTTCTGGTAGCCCTGGCTGGTGCACTGGCCGCAGGTCCTGGACTCCTGAGGCTAAACCTTGCCAGCCTGAGACTCGCCATCCCGGTAGCGTTGATTGCTTCGACCTGTGCTATCTATCATAGGGGCTATGATCGGATTGGCTCTCCCCACTGATATCGTCCAAACAGCCCTGGGGGCAACTATCATTGGCATTTGTGTCCTTATGTTGACGGCTAAGAAATCGGAATTCCCGGATGTGCCTCAATCTGATATGCTCTCCTCTGCATTGCGGATATATGGGGTCTACCGAGAGGAAAGCACAGGACAGGTCATTAACTGGAGAATACACCGGACCCCCCTGGGACTTACTTTGTTCATTGCCATCGGTATCATGGCCGGTATGTTTGGTCTTGGGGCTGGCTGGGCTAACGTTCCTGCACTCAATCTTATAATGGGTGTTCCTTTGAAGATAAGCGTAGCCACCAGTAAGTTCCTTCTCTCGATCACTGATACCTCAGCAGCCTGGATATACTTGAATAAAGGGTGCGTTATACCAATGATAGTAGTTCCCTCTCTGGTAGGGATTATGCTTGGTTCCTTTATAGGGGTTCCCCTTCTTAAAGTGGCCAAGCCTTCAGTTGTTCGCTGGATAGTTATATGTATGCTGGCATTTGCAGGGATCAAGGCACTAGGCAAGGGTTTAGGCTTTTAAATAAGCACACTTTCAGGAAAGTAATAAGGTAAGACTCAAGGAGAAAAACAATGACTGACAAATCACAAACCTCATTAGAGGCAGGACCCGAACAGGTTCTTTATACCAAAGTTTTGAGAAAAGGGATGTACCTGGGCCTTGCGATTCTGTTCATTACCTTTGTTATCTATGCGTTAGGCATTGTAAAGCCCTATATCCCCAAGGACAAGATATCCATCTATTGCACGATGAATGTCCATGATTATCTTTATTATGCCAAGATCAAAGATGGCTGGAGCTGGCTTGGCATGCTGAGGTACAGTGAGTTTATCAACTTCATAGGGATTGTTATCCTTGCCGGTGTTACTATCATTTGCTACATTGCGATCATACCTGTTCTCTTGAAAAACAACGACAAACTATATGCAACCATGGCTCTGCTGGAAGTGATTATCCTTGGCTTGGCAGCCAGTGGTATCCTGGCGGTAGGGCACTAAGGGGGTCTGGGAGGGATGATTACCATGCCTTTCCTTCCTATCCAGTCACCATAGGCGATTGAGTCCCTGTTTATCCTCCTGTGTAGGTCTTCATTTTCACATTTCCTGGCAAACTTTTTTTGTTCTAATCAAAAGAATTCCCTTCTTTAGTCATCTGGTCCCGATGAGAGCTTTGATTTTTCCTTGTCTTTTCCCATTACTCTGCTATAGTAACCAAAGATAATAATCTATTGAATCCCGAAGGAAAAGGCAGTCTTCCATGTTGATTTTAGGGGTATCATTGATGGAAATTGAGAAAAATAAAATCTACTGGCCAATCGACCATCTCAGGATGGATATTAGAGAACTTATTGATGGAATTCCGGTAGGAGTGGCACTTATCTCTCCAGACTTACGCATTCATGCCATCAACCGAGCCATGGAAAGCCTTACTGGTTTCAATAGAAAAGAAGCCTATGGTGTCCCCTGCCGTTATATTATGAGAAGTAACCTGTGCTCCATAGGATGTCCTGCTAGAAATATTCTGGCGAAAGAAGATCAGATCAGGGCTGAAGGGGATATCATTAATCTGGTTCGGCAGAAGGTGCCCGTCATAATCAATCTTTCGCCATTGAAGGACCATAACGGCAAACCTATCGGCGTTATTGAAACAGTCGAAGATATCTCTCTGGTCAGGGAGTTTGATCAAAAGATCCAGGGACCATCCAGCTACCATAACATCATCGGTCACAGCCCTCAGATGGAAGAAATATTCAAAACCTTGCAGCTTATTTCTCAAACCGATTCTTCGGTTTTGATAACAGGCGAAACAGGCACAGGTAAAGATTTAGTGGCTGAGGCAATCCACCTCTCCTCAATGCGGGCCAAGGGACCTTTTATCAAGATAAATTGTGGTGCGCTGCCTGAAAACCTTTTGGAATCTGAATTATTTGGACATAAGCGGGGTGCATTTACCGGAGCAGTTGAAGATAAACAGGGGCGTTTTCGTATGGCCAACAATGGGACTATCTATCTAACAGAGATAGGCGATCTCCCTTTATCCCTCCAGGTTAAGCTCCTCACTTTTCTGGATGATAAAGAATTTTACCCCCTTGGGAGTAATAAACCGGTAAAATCGAATGCAAGAGTTATTGCCGCAACACATAGGGACTTAAATGAGATGGTAAGACAGGGGACATTTCGAGAAGACCTTAAGTTCAGGTTGAAGGTTATCCGTATAGAGCTACCCCCTCTTAGGGAAAGGGGCGACGATGTCAGGTTGTTAATGAATCATTTTCTGCAGCATTTTTCTAAAAAATTTAACAAGCGGATAACCGGATTTTCCTTGAATTCCATTCCAATAATGTTAAATTACACATACCCTGGTAATGTACGGGAACTCCGAAACATCGTCGAATTTGCCGTGAATCTGTGTCAGGATGAGGTAATTCGCCGTGAACACCTGCCTTCCTATTTACATGAACCTATAACCATGGTTGTACCCGTGTCTGATAATCCAGCAGCCACCTCTTCTAATACGTCAACACCCCTTATGTATAGAGAATCCCTTTACAAAGCCACCGGTCATTTTGATTGGGAGAAGATTGAGCAACAGATGATCGTTGAGGCTCTTGCTCAATCCAGGGGCAATCGAACAGGTTCGGCTAAACTTCTGGGATGGGGGAGGGCAACCTTTTATCGAAAGCTGAAAAAGTACAAACTTGGATAAAGATTTGTAGTAATTGACTCAGGTTCAACGTTCCAGGGTTCACGGTTCAAGGTTAGAGCAACCAACCGTGAACTGTGAACCTGACAACCCGAGTAGTTACCATTTGTAGTAGTTAAGCATGTGTTCCAGGGCAATCTTGGGAAACAGATAACAATGATGGGAAAAATCCTCATAACCATCTATGAAGAAGATGTTGCACCTCGTTTTGATCTTTCCTCTGAAGTATTCATAGCCTCTTTAAATGATAAAGGAGAGATCGTTGAAAAAAAAACGATAGTCTTAACCTCTGCCTCTCCGGAAGAGTTATGTCACATGATTCTCTCACAGGGAATAACCCATCTTATATGTGGCGGGATTGAAGATGAATTCTATCAATACCTCAACTGGAAGAAGGTGGAGATTATAGATTCAGTGATCGGTCATTATGAAGAGGTTTTAGATCTCTTTTGGTTCCTCGCTGTTTCATGTGGGTAGCCTGAATTCGAGTTTACCCCCAATGAGGTAGATCATGGTGATCAGGTTTTTCACAGTACGGTATCCTCTTGCCTTGGCTTTGGCTGCTTGGATGAGGCTATTGATTCCCTCAAGGATGCCGTTGTTGATCTTTGACGTGAACCATC
>Ga0210056_1001689_pt1 | contig 19098 bp, 21 predicted proteins | sample CryGeyCG2014_080_2_FD_183965 | JGI IMG/M metagenome (GOLD analysis project Ga0210056, IMG submission 183965) | Groundwater microbial communities from aquifer - Crystal Geyser CG07_land_8/20/14_0.80 (SPAdes) (version 2) | ecosystem: Environmental > Aquatic > Deep subsurface > Groundwater | place... | reverse complement strand
GGCTCCAAAACGTCGAAGTCAACCTTTGCCCCAACTTTTGAACGTTACCCATCAATTTGGTCTCCTCGTCCGGAATCGAAAAATTCATCCTGTTCTTGCATGCATCTCTCTCGTTACCTTCGCAGTAAGGTTGGTCAATTAAACATCCTGAAGATTTACGAAAAAAATGACAACACGTCGAGGGTTAACGATAACCTCCACACTCGTGTTCGTAGCGGCTTCATTTCGGTGTTACCTCTTCGGCTGCGACACGTCGGGCCTCTTTGAGTCTCAATTCTAGTTCTGGTGGCACTTGTGAATGATATAGTTCGATGTCTTTCGGAAGTCGCCCTTTGCATCGTTCGTTATCACACAATTCATACATCTCGCGATCGGTCATCACAACGAAGCGTCTTTGAACAGGTGCCATCAGCAGGAACAGCATATCAGATCGGATCTTGGCCAGTTTCGGCATGGCGGCCCTTCCTGACGCAGTCCTGCCGCCATTTGTGGAAATCACCGCCGCAATTTGTTTGTCAAGAGATACAGCGTCAAAGTCAAATTGTCCGCCTGCATCAAGCTGCAGCCGTTCTCTGGTAAAGACTTTGCCAAATTGATTCTGCATCCATTCCCGGCGGACCCAATCTTCGGCTTCAAGCTGGACTCGTGAATTAGCCATCTGTCATTCCTTCCTGCGAACGAAAAAATCACCGGCGTGAAGAACAAGCGTCCGGTGGAATTAAATGGTTAAGTGCTTATGAGTTTCTGGAGCTCAGGTGGTAGAGCCGAGCCCAAGGCTATGCCGCCGTTCTTATCTACGCTGATGCCTACGGCAAATCCTGTTATCATATTGTTCTGAAACACATTCGTTCCTATTCTGATTTCACGATCAGTGATCTTGATTTCTGTTTCCTTGCCATTTATTTTGCCAAAAATCGAACTATTCTTTGAGCCTGGGCGCAATTTGTAAATGAATTGTCCCCTCTTTGGATCAGCCACAGCAATAATTCCTGTAGGGTTGGTATCGGAAACGGTGATCGGATTTTCTTGGGGCTTGTTTCGCAATATTTCCACGATAGGTTTCCCTTCGCTCAATGTGATGACGGACCAGACATCATTTCCGTCCTGTTCTTCAACCAGGAAGTATCTGTCCTCTAACACCAAAGGAATAAAAACTTTCTCAAATTTGTTACCACCAATCTTTATCATCTTTATCCTCCTTTTCTACACTTAACTAGTTGCAGCACCGGCGGCTGTAAATCGACCGGCGTATGCCTTTGTTGGTGGCTTTGAAAAGCAGCAAGACTTCGGACAATTTCCTTCGCCTTACGTAACGCTTCCGTTGAAATGACTCTTTAAAAAAATTGCTCACCCACAGGTGGATAGTTATTTATAGGAAGAAACACCTGCCACCTCATACTCTTAATACTCTTACCTATTGTTTTTTCATGGAGGATGTTAATCTTTTTACATTATCACAACCAAGAGGCATTTTTAAATTGCAGGCAAACTCATAATTTAGAAGCGCCTCTTTATGTTTGCCCATTAGCTCAAGGACAAATGCTTTATTGTTATATGGCAAGGCAGAATCAGGATTAATTTTGATAGCTTCGTCGCAATCATCTAAAGCTTCTTTAAGTAATCCTTTGTAGGCGTAAGCCCCTGCACGGACAGCTAACACGATTTCCTTTTGTGATTCAGATGTTACTATTTCGGATGTGTATTTTATGACCCCATCCCAATCTTGTTTGTTAAAAGCTTCTTTTGCCTTATTAAGAAAAAATTCAAACTTCTCCGACGGCCTGTATCCGGTAATAATCTTAAAATTATTGCAACCTACTTCTAAACCACCATTACAGGCAGTTTCAAAGTCACTTTTTGCTTTATCTGGTTGCCCTGTGCGTAAGTAGAATAAGCCCATATTATTATGCGCGGCCGTATTTACGCCGTCGAGTTCCAATGCTTTTTGACAATCTGCAAACGCTTCATTAAGGAATCCTTTTTCTAAATACGCCCATGATCTGTTTACGTAGGCTACGGGGTAAGTGGGATCAATTATGATAGCGGCCGATGATGTTCTAATCACCTCACTCCAGTTTTTTGATCTGACACTTTCATTGCTTTTTTCTGTCCAAGTAACCGCTTCTTTTATATATTCTTTTTGCGTCTCTTCATTCTTTGTCGGCTGAAATAATTTTTTTGTAGCTTTAAACATTCTGCCGGGCCAAGCGATGGTTTTTTTTATGACAGAGCTGTCATTGGGTTCGGTATCTTGTCTTTCTGTATTATCTTTGGCCTCTTTAGTCAGTTGTGGTTGATCTGGATCTCTTATCCATCTTGCTATTATATCCCGTAATATAAATTCAGCTAATTGTTGGGGAGGGTTTTGTAAGCCGCGGTCATATTGTCCCGAACCAGAGTATACCAATTGGGAAGTTTCAATATCGATTATTCTTAATGATATTGAAACAAAAGATTCCTCCCATTGTTTTCCCTGTATTGGAATGTTGGTTGTTTTTCCATAAAGAATAAGAGGAAAATAGGTTGTATCTGTATGCCTTTGACTGACAGAATATTGTCCCACCTCGCCAACAACGATGGCCTTAACACCCAGTAATTTGCCTATCCGGATTGCTTGAGTCTCATCCATCAGCCCACTCAAGGATAACTGCTGTTCACTCACAACATTAGATAAGCGTCCTCTCTCCATGACATTAAACCTGGATTGTGCAAATATTTGAATTGCCAATCCTTGAATAATTTGTCCGGATTGAGGAGCACTAGGCGCATCTGCAAAAGGTAAGATGGCTATTTGTCGATATTTGTTAAAGTCTCGAGATACAACGTGGTTTGTTATGGTAGGATAAATAGGCGTTGTCGCACATCCAATGAATAAAAAATATATGAGAGAAATAAATAAAATCCTCCATTTTACTATCCACCGGCACATCATTCGCCCTCCTTGTCCTGGATGCGCACCCCTTCCTGAGCCAGTGCATCGTGCACAACCTTTTTCACGTGGATTGCAATGCCGATCGCACGGGACGTCTCCTCCTCGGTCACCTCATCGTCTACCCCCGGGTAGCGGGTCGTAATAGCGTAGGGTGTCAATTCCTCTGCTTCTTCAATTTGTTTCGTCCATGCGGCGTGCTCCGCGCATAGTTCCAACAGTCGAGAAATATTGTGTGAGTACGGGAAATCAATCCCTTTATGAACCAGATAGGCCTTCAAACATTTTTCAGCACATTGCTGCGCATGATACGCGATCAGACGATAAGGAACGCTCGTAGTCAATTTCAATCCATGCTGCGCAAAACGTAGATCTTCGTCCGCGTAAGAGAGCCATTGCCGGATTTTTCTTGACCGTTCTTGTTCAATGTCGTTCATATAAAATTTTTCCTTCCAGAAAGGCCGGGCGGGCGATACTTCCCGGAATATGGCGGTCACGTTCAAATTCCTCAGGACTGAGCACAACAATATCTCTCGCGATCCCCAATCCTTTCAAGGCTCTGTCCATGGCCACCATCAAAGTGCGGCGGTTTTTCTCAATGGGGCAGACCACCAGAATATCCACATCGCTTCGGTCATCGGCTATTCCCCTCGCCTGGGAACCAAAGAGAATAATCCGGTCCGGATGAAACTCCTGAAGCAATCTCTCGGTGATTTTCTGTAAAATTTCTACTGACACCATGCGCTGCGCTCCTTTATCTGTCTGCCGTCTCAAACGTCGCCGCTTTACATTCCCCAATGGTAATCCTCGTAATGATCCGCTTGATTCTGCGCTGTTCCATCACGACCATTGATGTCAAATCCGTGAATGAGATAAGTAAAGTTCTTCATCGATCTCTTTCGATGATATGGGCTCTCCCGAGAGAACGCCGGCAACCTTCAAAATGGGATCTTCAGTCTTTTCCTCGTGATTCTTCTGAAATTCTATATAATCCAACAACTCTTCAATCCGAAATGCCGGTAAGCCGCCAACGCTGCTCATAACCTTCGCTATCAGGTCTTCATGATTTGTTCTCATCCCGTTGCCTCCATTTTGCAATAAAAAGGGGACAGATTTATTTTCATACCCGCAGTCATTTTCAATCCATGCTGCGCAAAACACAAATCTTCGTCTGCGTAAGAGAGCCATTTCCGGACTTTTCGTAACCGTTCTTGTTCAATGTCGTTCATATAGTTTAATTTCCATAATTTTTTTGACTATCCGGCCTATCGTCCAGGATGTGTAGGATGATTTCTTCTATCATGCTCAATACATCGGACAACGCTATCTCGCAGGATTCGACGATCGTGCCGTCCGGTAGATGCTTGTGGTGTGGAAAGGATAGTAATTCTCTTGCCGCTGGATCAGGGGCGTTATCGAAACGGAAACCGAGTCGGGAAGGGGAACGATAATTGTAGGCGTATTTGAATTTTTCAAGGGTATCGTTGTATTCGACAAATTCCTTGAAATCGAGAAGTGATCCGTCCCTGAATTCCAGTGCGCCGGAAAGAAAGGCAATGTCCTCGGTTTTCCGGTCAATATTCAGGGTATAGGAAGCTATGGCCGGACAGTTACCGATGATGCCTTCAATATCTTTGATGTAATCATCAACGTTCTTCAATCCGGATCTCCTCGAGTGAACAGAGTTTTTCCTGCAATTTATTCAGGGTTTCGACTTCCCCCTCCCATTCAATGAGATCCATGTCGTCAACATGGCCATAGAGGGCGCTCCGATCGGCAGCCTTGCCATATTTGACCTCAAACCGGTCTATTTTTCCCTGCGTTTTGGCGAGGGATCTTTGCAGGAGCAGGATCTCGGCGTTGATGGCGTTACTGATCCTGCCGATGGTCCAGGCGTTGTCGGTTTCGATGATGACTCGCGTCATGGTTCATTTCTCCTTTCGTACTTTTATTTTACGACCCATGCAGAAATGCCACGGTCCTATTAGTGGATGATCTCTATGATTCGCTGGAAGAGGGGTGCCCTCGGCCAGAAGCTTGACAATCTCCTGCAACTTTTCCAAGTCATTCCTTCTTTTTCTGCATGCGCTTGACATCACGGGAGAATTGCCTGGCCTGCGAGACTTTCTTCATTTCTTCCAGCTATTGAACATTCCCTCGATCGACTCAAATTCCTGAACGTCTTCACCGCGTCGGCTCTTCTCCAGGGTCGAGGCCGTAAGCTTGTTCGGAATCGCAATCGGGAAAGGCAACCCGCCACGGAGTGATATTTGCTTGTAGAAGATGCGAATAGCCTCCGTGGGAGTAAGGCCAAGGCTCCGAAGGATCTCTTCCGCCTTCTCCTTTGTCTGTGGCTCAATGCGGGCATGGACGGCTGAAGTTTTCATAGATTTATTGTCCCACATTTGCAACACAACTGCAAACCGGTTTTCTCGTTTCTGTTTTCCAAAAAACAATAAAAAGGGGATTTATTTTCAATCACCCACCCCATCACTCCTCAGCCTCATTGCCTGTCCATTTGGGGGTCACATACCCTCCACAAACTCCGTCATATTCTCCCGATTGATCAGGATGACGGGACAATCCGGGTAGGCTGCGCTGAATTCTGGCGGAAGCCTGAATTTCTTCTCGCGCCACTTGATTTCGTATCCCGACAACCCTCCATTCAACTCTTCCAGGTAGTCAATCTCCTGTTTCTGGTGACTGCGCCAGAAATAGGCATTGGGAAACAGTCCCTGATTGTGGTTCCGTTTCATCCGCTCGGCGATGACGAAATTCTCCCAAAGGCCGCCGACGTCGCTGCGCAGGTCCGGAGGGTTGAGGTTATTGATAACGGCATTGCGCATTCCCGTATCCACGAAATAGATCTTGCGGGATTTCTTCAGTTCATTCCGGAGGTTCCTGCTGAACGACCCAAGACGGAAAATGATGAACGATTGTTCCAATACCCGCAGATAACTTTCGATCGTCTTTTTATCTACGCCCACCTGTTGGGCAAGCTCGTTATAGGAGACTTCATTGCCGACTTGCAGTGCGATGGACTGCACCAGCCGCTCCAGAGCTTCAGAGTTGCGTATCTGCTGCAAAACCAGCATGTCTTTGTAGAGATAACTCCTGGTGAGCTCCCGCAGCGCCGTTTCCGCCGCTTCCGGGGCGTTTATGATCTCCGGATAGAGGCCGAAAATCATACAGCGTTCCACGATGCGACGGACCTCCAGCGGCGAATAGATCTGACCCAGTTCGGTCAGCGAAAATGGGTAGAGTCTGAATTCCCGTTTTCTGCCAGTCAGCGGTTCCTCTATCTTGCTGGAAAGCTCGAAGGCGGAAGAACCGGTAGCGATCACCTGAATGTTTGGCGCCGTATCGGTCAAAAGTTTGATGGTGAGTCCGATTGTGCTGACCCGTTGCGCCTCGTCAATCAGCACAAGCCGGTTGTTGCCCATTAACATCTGCAATTCGGTCGATGTCTTATCTGAAAGAGATCGGCGGATGTCCGGCTCATCGCAGTTGAGGTAGATGGAGGGAACGGCAGCGTTCTGCTGAAGCGCCATGATCAACGTGGTCTTGCCCACCTGCCTGGCGCCGTAGATAATGATCGCCTTCCCCTTGAAAAGGGATTGTTCGATTGCATCTTGAATGGTTCTCCTGATCATTGCGATCCCCACTTTTATTATAATTCAGTGAACACGATCACCATTATCTTGATTATTCGCGTATTGTCAAGAAGTAAAAAGGGGACAGATTTATTTTTACGACCTTCAAGACGTCAACCATTTCCACAATGGAACCATCCGGATTTTCCCCTGCGGGATCTCAAGAATTTCCTCACGGCTTTCTGTGATGATCATTCCCTCGACCACTCCCAGATTTTGCATGGCATCGGCAAGCGCATCCAGTTCCCGTTGCAGCGCAGAGTTCTCTTCCTCACCGATCATCGATACCTGAATCAGATTCGTTGCCTGCATCCCCTTTCTTACAAGAAAATCCACTTCACCGCGATTCTTGTAATAGAAGACATCCCCTTCCTGACGTAAGAGGCGCCAGTACACAGCATTCTCCGCCAGCCGGCCCAAGTCTTCAGAAAACCGATAGGACACAGCATTCCTCAGGCCGTTATCCATGACATAGATTTTCTTGGGATTGCGCAACTGTTCATTTATTTTGAAAGAATGTTTGGGGACTTCCCTGATCATGTAGGTTTCCGCCATATAGCCCGTATAATTCCGGACCACGTCCAGGGGTACAGAGAGGACATTCTTCAACCTGGTGTATGAAAAAAGGCTCGACACATTGGTCATACAGTAGAGGGCAATGTTCTTCAGTGTACGAACATCCCGCAGCCGGTAGCGCGATACAATATCCCGGTAAAGCAGGTCTTCAAAATACTGCTTCAGAAGTTTTTCTTTTCCGGTGGCGGTTTCTCGCAGAACCACCTCCGGGAATCCTCCGAACTGGAGATATTCCCGCAACAGATTTCGGATGAGCGGTTCATTCCTGGTGAGGAAAAGTGGAGCGAACGGCCCTTCGCAACCTTTGAATAAAAGAAATTCCGTAAAACTGAGAGGATAGACGGTAAAGGAGAGATTCCTGCCGGTGAGAAGTGTTGAATATTCAGCGCCGACAAGATTAGCCGAGGAGCCCGTAACAAAAAGCTTCGCCTCCCTGAGGTCGGTCTTAACTCTTGCCCACCGTTCCCATTCGGGTACATGTTGAATTTCATCCAGAAAGACATAGGGGAATCGCTGCGGATTGATCCTCTCCCGATAGATCCGGTACAGCCTGTCCAGGATTTCAACACCCTGCTGCTCAATAAACAGGGGTTCCTCGAAGTTGATGTAAAGCATGTCCTCAGCCGGAACGCCCCGGCCACGAAGGACATTCATCAGTTGCAGCATGAGGGTTGATTTCCCCGATCGCCGCACCCCTTTGATGACGATGATTTCCGGTGATGCGATATGGGGGAGAATTTGTGAATTAAGCGTTCTCGGATAACCGGCCTCGATGGACGCCTTATCCCAGAAATTCCATTTCACCAATATATCAAACAGTTTGTTGTCGTCTTGACTCACGTGACCATCCTGATGGTTGTTTGATACGATATATGACCATTGTGCTGGTCATGTCAATCATTTTCTTGTTTCCATTAAAGGAAATCCCAAAACTTCCTTCCAGATTTAGGGCCGCCAGAAGCGGCGTGGGTCGTTTTTTACGATGTAGCTGGACATTTGCAGGCAGTTTCATCAGCAGCAGGATATGACGCTGTCCGTTCCGGAATCATTCTCCGCAGTATTTCCCTTCGGCCTTCAGTTTCGCAATCTCCTCCTGTTCGAGGGTATTGAAGGCGATTTTGCCGACCAGCGTACAGGGGAGGTCGCTCCGGAACTCGATCTCACGGGGGCAGCTCCAGCGGATCAGGCATTCCTGACAGTGGGCGATCAGCGCCTTCTCCATCTCCGGACCGGCCTTCCCCGGCTCCTTCAGGACGACGAACCCCTTGACGCGCTGGATCTGCTTCTCGTCGGGGACGCCGATGACGCAGGCCTTCGCGACGTCGGGGTGTTTGTAGAGGACGTCCTCCACCTGGGCGGGATAGACGTTCATCCCGGATGACTTGATCATCCGCTTCTGGCGGAGCTTGAAGTAGAAGAAGCCGTCGGCGTCCATCGTGCCGATGTCGCCGGTGTGGAGCCAAACCTTCCCGTCCGCGTGCATCCGGAGCGTATTGGCCGTTTCCTCCGGATGATCGAGGTAGCCCAGCATCACCGCGGGGCCGTTCACGCAGATCTCGCCCTCCTCGCCGACGGGCGCCTCTTCCGTCGTCCCCAACCGAACGATCTTGGCCAGCATGTCGGGGAAGGGAATCCCCACGCTTCCTTCGCGGTACTGGTTGAGCGGCGTCGCCATGATCCCCGTCACGGCCTCCGTAAGACCGTAGCCTTCCAGCAGTTGGACGCTCCCTCCCCGCTCCTTCACGACCGCCTCGAACCGCTCCTTGACCGGCAGGGGAAGCGTGTCGGCGCCGCTGACGGTGGCCTTGAGGCAGCCGAGGTCGGCCTTCCGAAAGAGCGGATTGCTGCTCAGCGCATCGAAGAGGGTGGGCACGCCGACGACCATGGTCGGGCGCTTCTTTTTGATCAGGTCGGCCACGATCTCCGGCGTGAATTGCGGAACGAGGATGCTCTTCCCCCCGCCCATGAAGGCCGCGTTGACGCAGACCCCGAGGCCAAAGCCGTGGAAAATCGGAAGAATCGCGAGGATGGAATCCCCGCCCCCCATGCTCCCCCAGGCGGAGACCATCATCCCCTCGCTGATGAAGTTGTAATTGGAGAGCATGATCCCCTTCGGAACGCCGGTGGTGCCGCCGCTGTAGAGGATGACGGCCATTTCGTCCGTGCCCATATCCGCCTTCGGCGCTTTCGGGTAGCTCCCCCGCATCAGGTCGCTCCACCACGAAACCAGCTTGTCCTCCGGGACCGGCGGGATCTTCCGCCCCTTGGTGAGGTTGAAGCCGATCTTCTTGATCAGGGGCAGGTAATCGGGAATCCGGCAGAGGATCAGCGTCCGGAGCCCCGTCTTTTCCTGCGCCTCCTTGAATTTTCCGTAGAAGGCGTCCAGCGTCAGCGCGAAGCGGCTTTTGGCCGTGTTCAGGTAAAACTCGATCTCCTTCGCGGGCGAAAGCGGATGGATCATGCTCGCGACCGCGCCCAGCTTGTTGGCGGCGTAGAAACAGATGATCCCCTGCGGGCAGGTGGGCATGGAGATGGTGATCCGGTCGCCCCGCTTCAGGCCGAGGGCGGCAAGGGCGTCCGCGCAGCGGTCGATCTCTTCTCCGAATTGCCGGTAGGTGGAGGTCGTACCGAAAAAGTCGTAGGCGATGGCTTCCGGGCTCCGGGAAACCGTCTGCATCAGCGCCTCGTACATCGTCACCCGCGGGTAGTCGATGTGCTCCGGAATATCGCCGTAAAACTTCAACCAGGGTTTCTGTTCATGCATTGGACATTCCCTCCATAAAAGGTATGAAGATGCGCCCGACGTCCCCAAGGTAAAGGTAAGGTGCGGGACGGGGACCCTGCACGCTCGATGGCGTCCAAGCCGTCACCCACAGCGCCGAAAGAACAATAAGCCGGTTTTCAGGGACGGGGCGATCATACACATTTTTTGCGGATTTGGCAATTTTGAGAAAGATTTTTCAACCACACTCTCGCGGATCTCCGTCGATTCCGTATTTTCTCCTTGACATTTTTCCGCTATTGATATGTGATATATTACAGATATACGATAAAAAGCTAAAATAGCAAACAATAACTAACGGTTGCCATGTTTTCCGTCCTTTCTTCGTTATATTTCATAGTTGATAAGGAAAGCCGCGGTAAGAGGCGCCTCGCCGGATGAGAATGCCTGTGGATTCATACCATCCGGTCACGGCGGGGAAGAGCTTTTTTTAACCGATCGATGATTAAGGAGGATTTCATGAAGAAAAGGCGTATTCAATGCTTGTCCGTGTGTCTGCTTCTGTCGCTGGGCCTTTTATGGGCGCCGGCTTGGGCGGCCGACAAACCGAAAGACTACCCCAACAAACCCATCACGATCCAAATCGGTTTCGGCGCCGGCGGAAGCAGCGATGTGGGTGTCCGCCTCCTGGCCGACTCCCTCAAGAAGGTCATCGGGCAACCGGTCCTGGCGGAGAACAAGCCGGGCGCCGGCAGCCAGGTGATGTTGACCGATTTCAAGAACAACGCCAAGCCCGACGGCTACACCATGGCGTTGATCAACATCCCGCAGTTGCAGACCATCGTCTTCGACCCCACCCGGAAGGCCCTCTTCTCCATGAAAGACTTCCAACCCGTGGCGAACCACGTACAGGACCCGGGCGCCGTCCTGGTCCGAAAGGAGAGTCCCTACAAAACACTGGAGGACCTGCTCAACGACGCGAAGGCAAGGCCGGGGCAGGTGAAGGCCTCCACGACGGGGATCGGAAGCGACGACCACCTGGCGGTCCTGGACGTAGAGCGCCGGGCGAAAGTCAAGTTCAACACCATCCATCTAAAGGACACACCGACAGCCCTCACACGGGTCCTGGGCGGTCACACCGATGTCGATTTTGACAACATCGGCGGCTTCCTGCCGACGGTAGATTCGGGTCTGGCCCGGATCCTGGCGGTGATGATGGACCAGCGGTACCCGGATCTGCCAAACGTACCGACGTTCAAGGAGAGGGGCTTCGACCTCGTCTCTTCCTCAACCCGGGGGTACATTTTCCCAGCCGGGACCCCGATGGAGATCGTAAGGTACATGGAGCAGTCCATCAAGAAGGCGATGGCGGATCCGGAACACATGGAACGGATGAAGAAGGCGGGGCTCACCCTGAAGTTCATGGGCGTCGAGGAGTTCGACAAGTTCCTTGAAAGCCAGAACGATCGCGCGAAACAGCTCATCGCCGAATACCGCAAATGAGCCGGGTTAACTACATCGTCTGGGGAGTGCTGCTTGCCTTCGGCGCTTTCGTCATTCGCGAGTCACTGAACCACAAATACTACGGCAGTGACTTTGGGCCTGGCCCCGGATTCTTTTCCTTCTGGCTGGGGATGCTGCTGATGGTGTTGTCCCTCGTTCAGATCGTTATGATCTATCGCCGTCCGGCAGAACCTCTGCCGGACGGTTTCATCCCGAGCCGGGAAGGCATCAAACGGATGCTGAGCATCATGGGCGCCCTGACGGCGTCGCTGTTTCTGATGGAATACCTGGGTTTCAGTCTGACCATGATGGGATTCTGCATCTTCCTGCTGCGCAGGTTGGGACGGCAGCCCTGGTGGCTCACCCTGGTTCTCGCCGTTGCCGCCAGCTTCGGCGCCACATACCTGTTCGGGTTGTTGCAGGTGATGTTGCCGAAGGGGTTTTTAGGGTTCATCTAATTATTAGGAAGGAAAGCGCGTGGAGGCATTTCAACATCTGATGACGGGGTTCGCAGCGGCCTTATCCCCAATGAACCTCATGTTCGCGACCATCGGCTGTGTCCTGGGGACATTGATCGGCGTTCTGCCGGGCCTGGGACCGGCGGCCGGGACGGCGCTTCTCATTCCCATCACGTTCAAACTCGAACCGACTTCGGCCATCATCATGCTGGCGGCTATCTACTACGGGGCGATGTACGGGGGAACCATCACGTCGGTCCTCATCAACGTTCCGGGAGAGGCTGCCAGTGTCGTGACCTGTCTCGACGGTTACGAGATGGCCAAGCAGGGGCGGGCCGGGGCGGCCCTGGGAATCGCGGCCATCGGATCGTTCTTCGGCGGGACGGTGGCAACCTTCGGGCTCGTCCTCGTAGCGCTCCCATTGACCCGTTTCGCTCTGAAGTTCGGTCCCACGGAGTACTTCTCGCTGCTGCTGGTCGGCCTCACCCTGGTCATGGGCCTGGCGGGAAAGTCGTTGGCCAAGGCCCTGGTGATGGGGATTCTCGGCTTGATCTTCTCGTTCGTCGGTGTGGACCCCGTCGAGGGGGCGCCGCGTTTCACCTTCGGCGTCGCGCCCCTGATGGACGGAATCCGCTTCGTCCCCGTGGTCATGGGATTCTTCGGCATCGGAGAGATCCTGATCAACGCGGAGCGTTCCCTGACGGGCGTGATGGCGGGCGAGGGGAAGGTTTCGTCTTTTTTCCCGCGACGGGATGAATGGCGGATCTCGATCACCTCGATCCTCCGTGGCACGGGACTCGGCTTTTTCCTGGGGTTGATTCCAGGGACGAATTCCGCCGTCGCCTCCTTCATGTCTTACTCTATTGAGAGGAAGGTCTCGAGCCACCCGGACAAGTTCGGTACGGGCGTGATTGAGGGAGTGGCAGCGCCGGAGACGGCGAACAATGCCTATGCGAACGCCGCGTTGATCCCGCTTTTCACGCTGGGGATCCCGGGGTCGCCCACGATCGCCATTTTGATGGGCGCCCTGATCATGAACGGGCTGACCCCCGGACCCCTCCTTTTTTCGCAACACGCCGCCTTTGTCTGGGCGGTCATTGCCAGCCTCTATATCGGCAACATCATCCTGCTGATCCTCAATCTGCCGCTCGTCGGCTGGTGGGCAAAACTTCTCAAGATCCCCTACAACATCCTGATGGTGTTCATCCTGGTCTTCTGCATCATCGGGGCCTACAGCCTCAACAACAGCCTGTTCGACGTCGGGATGATGATTTTCTGCGGATTGTTGGGGTATCTCTTCAAGAAATTGGACTTTCCGTTGGCCCCGGCGATTCTTACGCTGATTTTGGGCCCCCTGATGGAACAGAGCCTGCGCGAGTCCCTGTCGGTCTCCCAGGGGGATTTCACCATTTTCTTCACCCGCCCAATCTCGCTGTTCTTCCTCATCTTGGCCGGCGTCATCATGGTCACTTCGGCCTGGCAGGCTTGGCCTGCTGCGATACGCGAGGAGAGCAAAGGGGCGGAGGTATAACCAAAACCACCCTATGCCTCGGCAAAATCTACAGTTAGGAAAATTGCTTCCCGCGCCGTCCCTGAAAGAGATGGCCCTGGCGACCATCAAGGAGGCCATGCTCGCCCAAAAACTGGAATGGGACGTGATGTATACCGAAGCCGCCCTTACCGGGGAATTGGGCATTTCGCGGACCCCCGTGCGGGAGGCGCTGATCCACCTAGCCTCCAAGGGATTGATCACCTATTTCCCGCGTAAAGGGTTCAAGATCAAATTGCTTGCGGAAAAGGATGTCCGGAATCTCTTCGAACTGAGGCTTGTCCTGGAGCTGGCCGTCATCCGTCACATCACTCCCGACTTGACGAAAAAGACGCTGGCCGAGATTGAACGGGTCCGGGCAAAATATCAGCAAGTCGTGCAAAAGGAGAATCCGGTGGAATCGATTCATGCCAATATGGCGTTTCACGCCTGCCTGGCGGGTCTGACCGACAACTCCTATCTCATCAGCGCCCTCAATGAAATCGGCGATCTGATCAATCTTGCGAGTGTCCGGAGTCTCGAGATTGATTCGCGGACTCTCGAAGCTCTCGATGAACACGAGAGGATCGTTGCCGAGCTCAAAGGGCACTCCCTGAGCGGGGCCTCGCGGGAGATGGAGGCCCATATCCGCACCACCGAGGAGCGGGTGTTGGCCAGGATCCGGAATTCAGCCGCCCGGCGGTAGATACTTTCCCTCCCCCTCGACGGGGGAGGGAGGGGTGGGGGTGGTAACCCGATAATCTGACAGGAAGAGAGGAGACATTGATGGAATTCAAGAAGAACAGCCTGAGAGAAAAGATCCGCCGGGGTGAAACCGCCCTGGGAACGGCACTCTATAGCTTCAGCCCGGCGCTCATCGAACTGGCCGGGTATACGGGACTCGATTTTTGCCGGATCGATAACGAGCACGCCTGGCGGCAGGACAAGAGCGCCGAAAACATGATCCGGGGGGCGCTCCTGTCGGGGATCTGCCCGCTTCTCCGGGTGGACCGGGACAACCCCTATCTGGTGCGCAAGGCGCTCGAAGCGGGGGCCGGCGGCGTGATCGTCCCGCATGTCCATGACCAAAAGGATGCTGAGGAGATCGTCCAGGCGGCCAAGTTTCCCCCCTTCGGCAAGCGGGGATACGGCGGCCTTTGCCTCTCCGGGCAGTGGGGCGTCAACGGAGGAACCAAGTGGATGGAGTGGAGCAACGCCGAAACCCTGGTCATCCCGATGATCGAGGATATTTCCGCCATTCCCCATCTGGACGCGATCCTCGCAACCGAAGGGGTGGATGCCGTCTTCTTCGGCCCGGCCGATTTCAGCGTCTCGGCCGGCGTCCCCCTCCAGACGGGGCACGAAAAGGTGATGAGCGGCCTCCGGAAGGCGATCGAGGCGGCCGACAAGCACGGGAAGTTCGTCATCTATCCGGGGGCGGGATTCCCCCAGTGGGAAACGGTCCATAAGGCGAAGGAGCTCGGGGTCAAGGCCATCGAACTTGGCCACGATGTGACGATCCTGCGTGCAGTGTGGAGCAAGACGATCCAGGCGCTCAAAACGGGCGCGAGGGGCGCTCATTAATCCGGCATCCCCCCCTATTCGTCACACCGGCGAAAGCCGGTGTTCAGAGTGATCCTGGATGCCGGATCGAGTCCAGCATGACAACGGTTGACATAGGAGAGCGAAGCAGCCTTCGGGCATACGGCCAGGTCGGCGCATAACAGGAAAGGATATCGCGATGGAGAAGAAAGAAACGCCGTTCATCCCGGTTGCGGTTTTACGGGATTTCTCGGTAAGGTCATTTCAGGCAAGCGGGCTTTCCCCGGAGCACGCCGGATGGATCTCAGACACCCTCATCCAATCGGAGCTGAGAGGGGTCGGCTCCCACGGGATCATCCGCCTGCCCTTCTACTGTAAGCGGCTTCTCGACGGGGGATCGAACGCCAATCCGGACGTCCGGATCGTCGCCCAGAAACCCTCGTCGATCCTGGTTGACGGGGACAACGGCCTCGGGCAGATCGTCAGCATCAGGGCGATGGAGATGGTGATCGAGCGGGCCCGGACCCAGGGGATCTGTTTTGCCGGGGTGCGGAACAGTTGCCATTTCGGGATGACCGCCTATTACCCGCTGATGGCCCTGAATAGCGGGATGATCGGGCTCGCCGGCTGCAATACGGCCACCGTCATGGCTCCCTGGGGCGGGGGGAAGTCCGCGATCGGGAACAACCCCCTGGCAATCACGGTCCCGACGAACAAACCCTATACGCTCGTCCTCGACATGGCGATGAGCGTGGTCTCCGGGGGGAAGGTCCGCCTGGAGGCGGTCAAGGGGACGAAGATCCCCCTCGGCTGGATCCTCGACGAACAGGGCCGCCCGACGGACAACCCGGCGGACATGTTCCCCAACGGGACCCTCCTGCCGATGGGCTACAAGGGTTTCGGAATGGCGATCATGATCGAGATCCTCTCCGGCGTCCTGACCCGGGCGGCCACCCTGGGCGAGATCCCCCTCTGGTTCGACAAGACCGCCACCCCTACGAACCTGGGCCATTTCTTCATGGCGATCGACATCGGGACCTTTCTCGCGCCCGATTCATTCAAGGATCTGGTCGGCCGGCTGATCGACGAACTGAAGAGCTCCCCTCCGATGGAGGGCTCGGCCGGGATCTTCATGCCCGGCGAGATGGAGTATCTGAAGGAGCAGGAATACCGCCAAAGCGGCATCCCCGTCTCCCCGGAGGTCCTCAAGACCCTGGACGCCTTCGCGCAGAAGGTTGGCATAGCCCCGGTTCCCCGGTGATTTTTTGTCCGCATCGCTTTTCGCGCCGCCTTTTAGCGGGGCCGGGACCTGCGGCGGGTAGATCAATTTCCCCTCGGTAGGATTTCGTGGGGCGCGGCCTAAAAACTCCTTGACACACCGGATGGGTTCTCTTATCCTCGCCACACAAAAGCAAGGCCTCGTGCGTAGTTGCGTGGCCAGGGATTATTCTCGGTAAATAATTCGCATTGATATCCCTAACCGGAGGAGACAATCATGAAAAATCGGGAAATGCTCTTGGATGAAATCTATGAGACGGCAATTCAAAATGACATGACCTATTTCGGTTGAACACAATCCGTTCTTGCAGCTTTGCAAGAAAAATTGAACGTGGGCAGCGTCGAGGTTTTTAAAGCCGGAAGCGCTCTGGCCGGTGGTGTGGCAAGAAGAGGCGAAACCTGCGGTGCTCTCACCGGCGCCATCATGGCGGTTTGCTGCGTCGTTGGACGGGAGAGGCTTGAAGATCGAGAGCAATACGGAAAAGCGATGGAAGAAGCCGGTCGAGTGTATGATCGGTTCAATGAAGAAGTCGGCCAGACGCTTTGCGCGGAGATCCACAAGAAACGGTTTGGCAAGGTCTATCATCTTAACGTCCCGGAGGAGAGGACAGCCTTTCACGATGCAGGCGGGCACAGTAAGACGGGATGCCCCCAGGTTTGCGGGATTGCCGCCAGGATTGCCGCGGAGGTCCTTCTCGATAACCCCCATGCCCAGCACGGGCACAACGAAGCATGAAAATCCCCCCTTACCCCCCTTTGACAAAGAGGGGATGGGGGGATTTTCATATAAAGCGTACCGGCTGAAATTATTTCCGGCGAAGGAAAGCTGTTCTGCCCCATGGCAATCAGCCGCTGACCGCGCACGTGCGCTTTGTGGTCACGTTCACGCCGCCGGACCGGGAATTCCTCTAACTCCGGGGGCGTGAATCAGGAAAATAGTGATCGAGGGTTGGGATGCCCTGCCGCGCGGGTTACACGCCGGCCTTCACCTCGGGGGGCGCGGTCTTTCCCGTGTAATGGCAGTAGCTGATGTACCCCCCTGAGAGGTTCGACAGGAGTTCGAACCCGGTCTGCTTGAGTACCCGGCAGGCCGCGTAGGAGCGGACGCCGGAGCAGCAGAGGACGACCAGGTCCCGGTCTTTCGGGAGTTCGCCGATCCGTTCCCGCAGCTCTTCCCGGGGGATGTTGATAGACTCCGGGATGTTGCCGGTCTCGAATTCCTTTTGGGTCCGCACGTCGACGAAGAGCGCGTTCTCCATCGCTGCGGCCCGGTCATAGGTCACCGAATTCACGAGACCCTTGAGGATATTACCGCCCACAAAGCCCGCCATGTTGACCGGATCCTTGGCGGAGCCGAAGGGCGGCGCGTAGGCGAGCTCGAGCTGCTGCAGGTCGTAAACCGTCATGCCCGCACGGATGGCGGTCGCAAGGATGTCGATTCGTTTATCGACGCCGTCCGTTCCGATGCACTGGGCGCCGAGAATCCTGCCCCCCGGCGCCGCAAACAGGATCTTCAAGGCCAGCGTCGCGGCGCCGGGGTAGTAGCCGGCGTGGCTGAGAGGATGGAGATGGATCGCCTTGTAGTCGAGGTTATTTCTCCTGGCCGTTTTTTCATTCAGTCCCGTCGCGGCCGCCTGCAGATCGAAGACCTTGACGATGGCCGTGCCCAGCGACCCCGGATAGCGGGAGTCAAGACCGCAGATGTTGTCCGCGGCGATGCGGGCCTGCTTATTGGCGGGACCCGCCAGCGGAACAATCACCTGCATCCCACCCACCAGGTGGGTGGTTTCCACGACATCGCCGACGGCAAAAATGGAGGGATCGCTGGTTCTCATGCCCGTGTCGACGGCAATTCCGCCGGTGGCGCCGATCTTCAGGCCGGCCTCGCGGGCTAATTTGATCTCGGGCCGCACCCCCACGGCGCTCACCACCAGCCCGGCTGGTAATTCGGCCCCGGATGCCAGAACGACCCTGCCCTCAGCATCGCCAACGATCCGTTTCACACCGTCGGAGAGGTGGAGGTCAACTCCCCCGGATACAAGCCGGGCCTGGATGATCCCGGCCATCTCCGGGTCAAAGGGCATCATGACCTGATCCAGCATCTCGACAAGGTGGGTCTTGATCCCCCGGTCGATCAGATTCTCCGCGATCTCCACGCCGATGAATCCCCCGCCGATGACGACCGCCTCCTGCACCCGCTGATCGTTGATCCGGGCGATCACGGCGTCCATGCCGGGGATGTCGTAGAGGCTCATGAACATCGCGGCGCCGCTTCCTTCGATCGGCGGAATCAGGGGGTAGGCCCCCGGAGACAGGACCAGATAGTCGTATGATTCAGTGTATTCATCGCCCGTCGTGAGATTCCTGGTCCGGATCAGCTTCCCGCGGGGATCGATGGTCAGGACCTCGTTCCGCACCCGGACCTCGATCCGAAAATTAGTCCAGAGGCGCTCCGGCGTTTGCAGGAGCAAACTTTTACGTTCCTTGATCCGGCCGGAAATATGGTATGGGAGGCCGCAATTGGCAAAAGAAATGTAATCGCCCCTCTCAAACACGATGATCTGCGCCTTTTCGTCAAGCCGTCGCAACCGGGCGGCGGCCGTGGCGCCGCCCGCCACCCCGCCGATGATACACACCTTCATTATCTCACTCCTTTAAAAAAATTGATGCCTGTCCGGCGCCCCCGTTTTATCCGTCAAAGGGGAGATCCTTCCCGCCCCATCGGGCTCAAATGCACCTTTTTGCGGGGGGAGGATAGGAGAACTCCCCGGGTAAGTCAATCGGATTTTATTGGACTCTGCAATTCAGACACTAAATTAGGCCAGTGGGGTTGGGAGCAGCCGGCAAGGCTGCGATTTTTGAGAGGTGCAAGTCCTCTTACCGTCAGTTGCCCGAAACAGACGGTTAGC
>Ga0210056_1001677_pt1 | contig 19163 bp, 18 predicted proteins | sample CryGeyCG2014_080_2_FD_183965 | JGI IMG/M metagenome (GOLD analysis project Ga0210056, IMG submission 183965) | Groundwater microbial communities from aquifer - Crystal Geyser CG07_land_8/20/14_0.80 (SPAdes) (version 2) | ecosystem: Environmental > Aquatic > Deep subsurface > Groundwater | place... | reverse complement strand
TGCGATAGGCATAGGGGGCTTGCTGATATTCTTTCTTACCGGGAACGTTAAACTTCCCATGATTCTTTTGGCGCTTTCTTTCGCGGGCAAATTATTCTATTTTCCCGGCGCAGAAGAAATAAACAATAGAAAACAGCAGATTAACTTTTTGAGTTGAAGAATTTAGAGACAGGTACGGTAGCAATCTTAAACTCATATACACTTGGCCGCTTGACCACTAATGAGTGACCGAGTCTATAAAAGGATAAAAAAAGGAGGTTGACATGGAAACAGCGGTATTTATCGCTAAGATCCTCGGGCCGTGCTATCTCATTATTGCTATAGGTATTATGCTAAACAGAGAATTCTATCAGAAAGTCATGGAAGATTTCTCTAAGAACGCCGCTCTTGTTTATATTGGCGGATTACTAGCGCTTGTTATAGGCCTTCTTATAGTGCTGTCCCATAATGTGTGGGTGGCTAACTGGACTGTAATAATTACAATTTTTGGCTGGGGCGGTCTCATCAAAGGCACCTGGTTAATTGCTTTTCCGAATACCGTATCCAAATTTATGCATGCTTATCAAACGAACAAAACCCTATTGATGATCCATTCAGCAGTGGTTCTTGTTTTAGGCCTGGCCTTGACTATTTTCGGTTATTTCATCGGATAGGGTATGCCGGGGGCATACTGATCTAGACACATGAATCACAAAATAATTTATGAAGAAGGTTTATTATCCGTAAAGACGAGCGGCAAGATGAATGCCGGCGATTTTATCGCAATGGCAAAAGATATATTGCGGCATCCGCAGTGGCTGCCGAATGGCAATGTGATCTTTGACCACACAGCCCTTGAATTTGATGATGTGCCCCTAAGCGATCTGGAGAAAATACGGGCATTTCATATGAGTAACGAAAAAATAATAGGAAGCGGCAAGTCGGCCATTGTAGTCAAAGACGGTTTATCTAAAAAATGGCATAAACTATGGTCCCAAGGTAAGAAAATAAAAACAGGTAATAGGTCCCAAATATTTGAAAATTACAATGATGCAACTAGCTGGTTAAAGTAAGTGTCACAAACGCTTTCCAGCGCAATCGGAAAAAGGCAGTTTCCCGAATAATTTGGAAAACGTCTCTGAAAACGCGCCGAAGGCTTACTAGCCGCTAATCGCTAGACGCTAAACGCTATACGCCGTACGCTGTACGCAATACGCCAAATTAAGTTTGGGGTTGTTGCGAGAACCGTCGCTAGAAACGGAAAGAAGGAGTAAGGATATGTTATCGTTAATAAGTTTACCGGCGAAGATCATAAGTATTTTAGAGGGCAATATTTCGGCCCGAGAAATAGCGGCTGGCGTATGCCTTGGCCTTTTTCTGGGGTTTATACCCCTGAGCGGCCCCATGGCCATTCTTCTTGTCATATTCTTTTTTGTATTTAAGATCAATCGCGTAGCGACGCTTCTTACCCTGCCTATCTTTAAATCCGTATACCTTTTGGGAATATACAGATTGACCGATCTTGTGGGAACCTATATTTTGGAAAAGTCCGATTATCTGACCGGCTTCTGGAGATGGGTTACGCATCTGCCTGTCATAGCGTACCTTGATATAAATAATACGCTTATAGCCGGAGGGATAGTAGTCTCAGCAGCGCTATGCATACCCGTATACTTTATCGCCAAAAAGTTGAGCATTTCACTTAGCGTTAAATATTCGGAGAAGATAAAGAATTCAGCATTGGCTAAATGGATACCCGGAGTAAAACTGATGGGACTCGTAGGCGATGATTCCGGATCCACGTTAAAGAATGTCAAAAAGCAGGTAACGTTAACCCTCAAGGAGAAGATCAATAAAATAAGGGGGAAGGGCCAGTCCAAATCTCTATTTAAACGGGTAAATATAGTAGGCGTTACAATTATTATCGTGCTGCTCCTGACGTTCCATTTTGGCGTAGGATTTTTTATAAGTCCGGCATTTAGTTCATTTATAGTGGATAATATCAATAAATACAGCGGCTCAAAGATCACGATCGATAAAGTGAACATCTGGCCCCTGACGCTTTCTTTTTCGCTCAAAGGAATGAAAGTATTCGACCCCGAACGGGAAGACGTGCGTATTGCCAAGATAGATGATAGCTCAGTCAGTATAAGCCCCCTTGGGTTTCTTTCAAGGCGGGTGGTATTTTCTAATATACGCCTGGTCGGAGCCGAAATAAATATAGAGGGTACGGCCGATGGCAGTTTCAATATTAACCGTTTGGCCGCTCCGAAGAAAGGATCGCAGAAAGCTGCCGTCGATCTGGAATGGCGCTCGGTTATGGAAAAAAAAGACTTGTTCGGCAAGATATGCGAGATAATAAAGAAACGCTCCTCCAAGAAGAACCAGGAAAAATTAAAAGAAGAACGTAAGAACGCCAAACAGGTAACCAAGACAGTTGAGGCGCTCCCCAAAGGTAAATTGGTGCGTTTTAAGAATGCTAAAGACCTGTACGTTTTTGAAATAAAAAATCTCGACATTGCCGATGCTTATATAAAGATAAAAATGGAGGGCAATACAGCGGAACTTACTAACGCGAGAATACGATTAGGCCGGATCGCATACGACCCTGAAAACGGAATGAAGGTAGATCTTGTAGAACTGCGCGGAAACGTCAATAAAGGCGCTTCGCCAGACGGAAAATTTGATATTTTCTTCTCAAAGGGCGCAGACAAGAACGGGCAGAAAGTAGTATTTAGAGCGGAGCTGAATGATATTGATATGGACGCGGTTCGTTTCGCCTATGAAGATTCGCTTCCGGTACATGTTTCGAAGGGGTTTATAACACTTAAATCGAAAACGTCTATAGAAGGAGATGTTCTAGATTCGCGCAACGAAATTTATTTAAAAGGACATACCCTGGAGCCGAAGATGGGCGGGATCCCGATGGTGGGATTTATACCTATGCCGGCTTTATGCAACGCCATAAACCGCGTCGACCCATTGACGCTTAAGTTCAGTATCGGAGGAACTACGGAGAATCCGGAATTCGGAGGATTCCAGGAATCGCTTATGGTATTGGTAAAACCCTACATTACGGATCTAAAAGAAAATATAAAAAATGAAGGCCTGAAAGTTCTCGACAGGATCTTCAATAAAAAATAATTTTTTTATAGATGTTGTCCATTCTAAGAAAATAGGTAAAATTCAGGGACAGGTACGGTAGCAATCTTAAACTCATATACACTTGACCACTAACCACTAATGAGTGATCGAGTGACCGAGTGACCAAGTGGTCGAGTGATTCACCGCTATTCCCTAATCCCTAGCTACTAACCCCTAACTACTGAATTTATTGTTTGCGGGACATGTTTGTATTATAATAAGGGGCAGGTACGGCGGTAATCTTAAATCTATCCATTAGAGCACCCAACAGCCTACTAAATCCCAAATCACAAATTCCAATATGCAAACAAAACCGGGTCACCAAGACACCGGATGGCTTTTACTTGCGACGTGGTGACCTGGTGACGTGGTGACCTCGTAACGCACATTTGCGGTTGTTTACTGGACATTTTTGTACTATAATAAGGAACACGTCTAGTATATGAAAAAAAAGAAAAAATTTAGGAAGCCTCTCCCGGATCTCCAAGCGGAAAAAAAGAACCGCATTAACGCGGCTCTTTTAAGCAAGGTCTTAGTCTGGGTAATTATTTGTTTTGGGATCTTTCTGCGCCTGCGGCAGTATTTATTCGATCGCTCCCTGTGGTTTGACGAACTTATACTCGTCAATTATGTCATCAAAAACTCTTTCTTTGAGTTTTTTAAGCCTCAAGTCAATACTCCGACCGCACCGCTCGGTTTTTTACTGCTCCAAAAGATCGTAACGCAGGTGTTCGGCTCAAGCGATTATGCTTTAAGGATCATTCCTCTTCTTACCGGGATCGGCTCGATCTTTGTCTTTTACAAAATAGCCAAATATTATGTCGGCAAAATAGCGGCTCCTATAGCCCTGGCGCTATTTGTAGTTTCTGACAGGTTGATCTATTATTCATCAGAAGCCAAACAGTATTCAAGCGATGTGTTGATAACGCTTATATTATATTTGTCAGCCATACGTTTCCAAAAGCGGTACCAGAAAGTCTCTAACGTTTTTCTGTTCGCGCTGGCAGGCGCGCTTTCCGTGTGGCTTTCCCATTCGGCCGTGTTCATCCTGGCCTCTATAGGCATTTTTTTATTCGTCTCAAGTATCTATGAAAAAAACATGCAGAAGTTCGTCAAAATAATGATAATCAGCTTGTTTTGGCTTGTTAGTTTTACGGCTTTCTATTTCGTTTCTGCTAAAAGCCTGGCCGGCAGTAAAGACCTATTGGGCTATTGGGATTATGCGTTTATGCCGGGCTTCGATCTTTCGTTCATTAACATAGAATGGCTAAAAAAAGCTTTTGTCGGGATGTTCAGAGACCCGCTGGTCTTATTTCCCCTATGGTTTTCGATCCCGGCATTTTTCGCGGGGCTGGGGGCCGTCCTTTATAGAAGCAGGAATAATTTTTTTATCCTGGTCATGCCTATATTTTTTGTTTTGATCGCGTCCAGTTTTCATAAGTACCCTTTTATAGAGCGCCTTTTGTTGTTTATCGTCCCGGTTTTTTTATTGTTTATCACGGCGGCTATTTGGCAGATAGGATTTAGGATCCACAAGAACATGAAGATACTAGGGGTGTTATTGCTGGGGATCATACTTTTTAATCCGTTGAAAATAGCCGGGACACATGTCTTACATCCCAGGACAAGGGAAGAAATGAAGTCTGTTTTGCAGTATATAAAGGACAATAAAAAAGAAGGTGATAAAATATACGTATATCACGGCGCCAGGGACGCGTTTGATTATTATGCACCGAAATACGGTCTTGACGAAGAGAACAGTATTTACGGAGTGTCTTCGAGAGAAAATTGGGATAAATACGCAGAGGACCTGAACAGGCTGAAGGGCCAAAAAAGGGTCTGGGTCGTTTTTTCGCATGTCTGTTTTTGGGTAAGAGGGGATGAGCAGCAGTTTTTTATATCTTATTTGGATAGAATAGGTTCTAGAATGTTTTCTCTCAGCATACCTGAAACAATAATGAAAGAACGCATTATAAAATTTCCCGGCGCGGTGGTTTATTTGTACGACTTTGAAAACAAATATTAAGCGATGAAAATATGGGGCTTGCAAGATCTGGAATGAAACGTTGCAGGAGGAGGAAAAAATGAGAAAAGTTTTTATTAGCTTATCGATTGTATTTGCAATAATTGCAGCGCTAAGTATCGCGCCTGTTTTTGCCGAGGGATCGGATTATAAGTGTATAGAGGACAGTATGCCGCGTGTTATTGTTGAAGGCGTAGGCAAAGTAACAGCTAAGCCTGACGAGGCTATAATAAGACTCGGAATAGTGAACGAGGAAAAGTCCCTTAAGAAGGCCTTTCAGCATCAAACCGAAGATATGAATAAGGTTATTAATGAAATAAAGAGCCTGGGTATACAGGACGAGGATATAAAGACAATAAGTTACAATATCACCCCAAAGGTTAAAGAGGGTCCTATATGGTGGGGCAAGCGCAAACCGGAATCATTTGAGGTATCTCATATGCTTTCAGTAAAGATAAAGGATCTATCGAAAATAGGAGATGTGATAGATACCGTTGTTAATGCCGGCGCTATATCCATTAATGGTTTAGAGTTCAAATCAAGCAAGATCGAAGAACTTGAAAAAGACGCGAGACTAAAGGCTGCGAAGAACGCAAAAGAAAAGGCTGAGGTGATAGCGGAAGGCGCCGGATTTAAGGTGGGAAAGGTCCTGAAGGCGAGCGAGGCCATGGGAGGACATTTTCCGGTATATAGAGAAAGATACGCTAAAACCGCGGTCATGGAAGCGGCAAGCGCAGCTCCGGAAATAGAGCCAGGTTCCATAGAACTTGAAGCGACTTGTACTATTATTTATGAAATTACCCAGCGAAAATAAAAACAAGGAGGGCATATGGTAGGGATCGGCGCTATACTAGTCGGGGTGTATATTAGTTTGATCGGATTCCGTATAATAAGCGCGAGCAAAAAACAAGGCGAAGAATACGAGAAGTGGTATGCCACATGGGGCTCGAAAATGAAGATCATCGGGCCTGTATTGATAATCATTGGTATAATCACGCTGTTTATAAAATAGTTTGTAAAAATCATAAAAATGGTGACACATCCCATTGAAATTTAAAACAAAGGAGCAAAATGATCGCACGTATTATTAGCTTACTGTATCTGGCCTACATAGGGATAATCGATTATTATGTAATATTTGTTTTTTTGAGCGGCTGGAGATTGGCCCTTTCTTCCAAACTGCTATTGTGGTATTTAAGCATTGCGGCTTTGGGGATTTTAGTGGGTGTGATAGGTTTAGGCAAAGCAAAAAAATGGGCGAAAGTATTGATCTTATGCATTGCCTCATTAAATTTGGCTTATACCCTTTACGGTTTCGTCAGCGGCGTCATTATAGAAGCGATAGAGTATTACCAATATGATTGTACCTTTGGCGACGGCACGCTGCTAACCCTTATTCATTTAGTTATCTTTGCTGCCTTTAATCTTTATTTTTTCCGCTTAGCGTGGAAATGTAAAAATATTAATTGAAAATAGTAGGAACATAAGATCTGTCCCCAAATATATTGTAAACATGCTATCATAGGTATATAATACTTTTTTTAAGAGGCGCAATATGAAATCTAAAAGCAACAAGATCAGGGAGAGATATAATGAGGCAGCCCCCGGGATACGCGTAAAAGCTGGAGATCAGCATGAATATTTTTGTAGGCAATTTGTCGTTTACCTCCACTGAGGCTGATGTAAAGAAGCTTTTTGAAGGTTCCGGGAATGTTGCTTCAGTGGTGATTGTGATGAGGGATAAGGAAAAGGCGCCAAAATCAAGAGGGTTTGGTTTCGTGGAGATGCCTCGCGAAGAAGAGGCCCTCGCCGCGATATCTGCCCTAAACGGCAAAGAGTTCATGGGCCGCGTCCTCGATGTAAGTCCAACGCGTCCTAAAACAGAAGCCCAGCGGAAAAGCGAACTGCAGAAGAAAAGGCAGCTTAAGGCCAGGCCTAGAGTCGTACAGCATCCACGGGAACAGGCAGAACAAAAAAAGGTTTGGGTTAATCCGGCTTTTAACAAGCGCGGGAAATATAAAAGCGGCAGGCGCTCGCGCAGTTATATGAAGCGCCATGGTTCAACCGGAGTATAAACGGAGGTGCAAATGGAAGAGAAACAAATAGGGACTGTCGACCATTTTTTTGGTAATATCAGCGTAAGCATGATCAAGTTGACCGATGTGTTGAAGGTGGGCGATAAGATACGCATAAAAGGTAGTGCATCCGAGCTTGTGCAGGATGTGACCTCTATGCAGATCGATCGCGTTCCCACGCAGGAAGCGAAGGCAGGCGACCTTATCAGCATAAAGGTTGAAAAGAAGGTTCGCAAAGACGACGCTGTCTATAAAGTCTGATCTCGTATAATCAGAAACGCTGCTCGCTGATTTACTATAGTATGTCTCAGGTAAATCATCCCGAGCATATGTTGTATAAGGCAATATACGAGGGATGTACGTAATACGCTGAATGAGGTGTTAGGTTTTAGGTGATAGGTTGTAGGGTGGTATCAAAATAAGGAATATAAGATGAGTTGCCCTATATTAAATCTATTCGCGAAATGCTCTTGTTCCTGCGGAACAATATGCCCGTTTTGTATACGGCTTACAATGATAGTTATAGCGATCGCATTCGGGGCGCTCGTCGCCTGGAAGCCGAAAAAAGTTATCCAGATACAAATATCTCTTTACCGGCCATTTAATTGGAAACTAGAGCCCATATCCATGGAAAAAGAGATAAGAAATACACGCGTGATGGGGCTCGTACTTCTTATCCTAGGGATCCTTTCACTTATTTATATTTTGGTACGTTAATATGGAGCAGCCCACGCACGCCACAAGTTGTTTCTTAATTTAAACAGCTAATCCCAAAAATAAACACGCCTAGGCTGTCATGGTTTGTCATATCCTTCTATAACCCCTTTATTTTTAATCTATTAGGAATACTTCAGGCAATCTGATATTGGCATGAGTTATACTTTAGTTAATATTAGACTAAATACAGTAATTTAAATGGTATATAAAAAAACGAGGAGGATAATAGATGCGTAGAAAAATAGGAAACTTGGCATTTCAAATCTGTCTTTTGCTCTCTCGGGCAATGTCACAACAGAGATGAAAATAAAATCCGTTACAGCTGGGAACGGCATGAATCTTACCTGGAGCACATGGCCAAATATGCATCAATCTTATATATCTGTATCAAATAATATTCAGGGGACAGATTATACTTTTACGCCCCCCGGCGGCCTCTGGAGCAGCGTTCCAGCAAATGCAAGCCTGTCTGATACAACAAACACCGCCGATGTCACTTTTACATCAGACGTTACCCCAAACATTGTCGGTACACATGGAACTGTCTTTGGGAATAATACGTATAAAAAAGCCGAATCTTACGGGATGTATAACTATAACGGATATTTTAATGTCGACAACCCGGGAACAGCCTATTTCACCATTGACTATAATCCCATAGCCGACCTCGACACAGATATTGCCGGCGATAATGCTTATTTGAGTACCTATTTTTCCTTAATGGTTTACACGGCAGGAGGCACACCAATTTACGGTAACTATGGAAACGAGTTCAATATTACGCAACTTTCTACCGATGGCTCGGATTGGTCCATTAATAAAAACCTGACATTAGACAACATGGTGACGTTTGCTTTCGCGGGCGACTACCAGTTCATAATCGAACCATTGCATTATCTTTATGTCGAAAGAACCGGTACAGCACCGGAACCGTCAGCCGTCCCAGAGCCAACATCAATGGTCCTTTTCGGTATTGGCGGTATAGCGACAACTTTACTAAGAAGAAAGAAGAAACTCGCCTAACATTTTTTATCAAATAAATTATCAGGGCTGAACTTAACAGTTCAGCCCTTTTTATTTACTGCCTTCTAACTCCCCATTCAAAAACACCCGCAATAAAATCACCCTTTGCGTTAACATTGAAAAAAGCTAGATAAACAGCTTGAATAGTCGATAATTATAATGTAAATTTATTATAGCACATAATTAGAAGAATATAAAGTTATATTTATCCAATTTTGAGCTATGTATAAGCCTAAAATATTAAGATTATGAAAAAAATAATATATAAGCTCATAACCGCCAGTGTAATTTTTGTATTTTTTGTCAACCAGATCTTCATTGGCTCCCTATATGCCCTCAAGCATTCTGAAGATTCTCTTGCCATAAACTCTTTCGGTGATGATATACAAACACAAAACGACGAGTTGTTCAAAGACGAAGTCGCGAGGATCGGCCGTGCTATAGCAATCCTAGGACAACGCGGCGGCATTTTAGCTGAAGTCAGAAGTGCAGTGTCGGATGAGACAGGGCAGGATGTCGTTATTGATATTATTATCGGGTTTGCCATAGGGAAGATCGACTCAGAAGAAGCAGCACGGGAAGGAATAACAAGGGCATTAAAGGGGAAAAGAGATAACACCACGATCGACCGCTGGCTGAACGTCGCTAAGGCATCGCTTAACACGGGACCCGCTTCCGGAGCGACAGCGGTTGCAAGTGTGGAAAAACCCGTTCCCGAACAGAGCTTCGACGAATTATTAGGAACGCTATTATCCAGTAGTAGACGTGGCAGAATGGAGCCGGCAGAAAAAATCGTAAAGTTTTATAGAAAGCAGGGCACAGATTTTTATACACGGATATTGAAAGACTGGAGGAGTAAAGAGGCTGGTGAAGTAGGGGCAGCTCTTGACGTTGCGCATATAGTAGCAGAGACGGATGATGCGATTGATGGAACACTCCTGGCCCCTCTTTTGGAAATATTATCTAGCGATATTGATTCTGACGCAGGATTAGGCGATAAAGCCGCGGGAGTATTGTCCCAAGTAGAGCCGATTGTGCGCGGAGAATTAAATGCTCTTGTGCAGAAGTACGGCCTGAAGCATACTATTATCACTGCGCTTACTTATACAGAAGATGAAAGCCTTGTACCGGCTTTATTAGCCGGATTAACCGATGCGGATGAGATGACGCGATGGGATATCGTCCAGAGATTAGTTCGACTAGAAGCGAAGGAGAGTCTCGGGTTAATGTCTGATCTATTTGACATATTCGCAGCTAGGTATAAAAGCAGCACAGATGGTTTAGACGAAGACCTTGTACTAAATTTTTTATCAACTTTTATACAACTAACGAAAGTGATGACACGCCTGGCTAATATCGTAAGAGACGCTGATGCCCAGACAGAGGATCGTTTCATGCATTCGCTGAGGCCGGTTATTGATATTGTTGCAGCAACCGGTAACAAGAACCTGATGATGGGTTTGATAAAAATTGCAGGTGCCGGCAGAAAAGAAGCGACGGCTGAATTGGCGTGGGATATCTATATGAAAAATACGCCAGAAACAGAGCTAGGGCTTGAGGCGGCTAGAGCGATGGTCTCGATAGGCGATGCCTGCGTTCCGTTTATTGACGTAAGCCTCAATCTCAGGCCCCACGAGATGCTTCATAGAGTTTTAGCTGCCATAGGGACAGAAAACGCTTTTAATGTCCTGTTATCTGAGCATGCTCGTTATTTTGGACAAGGTGGAAAAACAATAAGCATAGAAGAAGCAATTAAAAGTATGGGGGCAAAAGCATTGCCTTATGCTATAGACAGATTTGAGCAAACAACGGAAGATAATGGCAGTATTTGCGCAGTGTTAAAATATTTAGGCAGCTCAGATGCAACGCCGGCTGAGAAAGCGGCCATAATTCCTAGGATAGTAGCTGTTATTGAGCGTACCAGCGACGCGAACAGCATAAAAAACACCCTTACGGCATTAGCCTCTTTTCCTAAGCCTGCTTTTCAGACCGCATTTGCCGAAGACCCTCACCTAAAAGAGGTTCTTTTAGGGTTCGCAGATAGATATTTTTCAGACTCAACAGAAGTAGATTCACACACTTTCCCCAATTTGTTAGCAGCTATTATATCCGATGAGGACATACCTTCTTTGATAGCAATTTATGATGCCGAAACGACTACTGATGGACAAAAATGCGGATTGCTGCGAGCCTTTTATGACACACGCAATAGCGGAGCGATCCTACGCGCGATAAGCGCGTTTTCATCCCCTAATGAGGTTTTGGTCACGGCATCGCGAGGAATGCTTTTTAATGCTGCCGATTCCGGAGCGCTTGTGGAATGTTTAGAGAATGATCCTTCCCAGGAAGAGGGATTTCTGCATGCATTAAAAGAAGATATAATGACAGCAAGAACGCGCATGACGGAAATGCGGGCTGTAGGTGCGTCTCTTGATTCCTATAGAATGGATCTGGATTTTCATATAGCTGTCCTGATGGGGACAAAAAAAAGTATCGATCTTTTAATCGGTATATTCGGTGAATTGGATCAAAATCACTTGGGTGTCATGGTACAGATTTTACGCGCTTTGATGCGTGGAAAAGAAAAAACAGACTCAATATTGTCACAGGAGCCTGATACCTTTAGCGCGATAAATACCAAGGTAGAAAGTGTTGTGTTAACTCCGGCCGGAACGATCGAAGGGCAAAAGGAATTAGACGCGCTTCTTACAACTTACAGGGACTGGCTTGTGTTTGAAGAACAGGCTAGGGGCGAGCGGCCACAGACCGCTCCGCTTATTCAACCGTTATTACAAAGAGAAAAGGATGCTGACGCTATGGTTGCGTTACGCTCTTATGTTTTAGGGCATCTATATGCTTCAGATGAAGGATTGTGGGGTTTTGTCGAAGAACAAATGCCTTATGCGAGCGATGTTGCCCGTGCCAATATAAGAACAGGTTTGCTAAAATATTTGCAGGATAGAGAGAAGGTGAGTGCCGTAAGGCTGGGTTTTGGGATACTGCCTTCTGGCGTTTCTCCTAAAGATGGAGTAAGGGTGGGGGGAACAGAAATACCTTCCTTCATATTTACAGATACCGATACGGAAAGCAAGGTAGCAATTGATTATTTCAAGCGCAGGCTAGGGTTTATTCCTAAAAGCGCGCGTTTTGTTTTCCTCCCGGATACCATCCATATAGTACTTGATGCGGAATCTTATATGCGGATGGAATATAGGGAAAGAAAAAAAATAGAAGCAGGTAAGCCAGATGATTTTTATACTTTGTCTAATGCTCAAAAAGAAACGTTTACTGAGACGCGAGGATTTTTTGGATCCAATGAGACTGAACCAATTGCCGGATTTCCACCGACAGGGATAATTACTTTTGGGAAAGGAGATATTGACGGTGTCGGAAATTTAAGCCAAGAAGCCATGGTTACTTTATGGCATGAATGGCAGCATGCATTTTTTGAGAAAATCGGGTCGTATAAAATATTAGAAACGGCTTCCAAGGCTTCTGATGCCTTGATAGAATTAGCAGGTTCCCTAGAAGCCGAATTTGACTATAGAAAAATAGATGACCTAAGGGGGAAAGTTATCACCGAAGTGGTTAATATTATCCTGTCTAAATACCAGAATGAAGTACTCGCAAAAACCGTAGCAGGTGATTGGGATGAAGTTACCGAGTGGTGGTTGGACTATTATGGAGAAAAATATAGCAGCGGCATAAACAGGCATCTTGCCGGGATTAAGAGCGCTCAGCTCATTGAGGATATTAAAGATGAAGCTTTTTTGCGCGCAAAAAATATTATAAAAGAGCATAGTGGCACTATTTTGAGGATAATCAGGGCAAGAAGCAGGATCATTGAGTTAAGCGCAGGCTTAGATCCTCAAGTCGCGCAAGAACAGGCCTCTTTTTGGACCGGTAATTTTCTTCATACCCTGCACATGGGAAGATTCGGAGGCTTGCGGATATATGCAAGGATGCTTGAGAGGCGGGCGCAGGCGTTGGAGCAAAAGCAGGGAGAAGAAATTGTGCAGCCATTTTCTATGGCTGACAGGGCGCATTTGCGGGAATTGCAAACTGTCTATGAAACAGCAAGGAATTCTAGGCAGGTCCAGCAAGGCAGAGAAGTTATCGTGCCGCGTGAATATTTGGATGAACTGAGTCCCGGCATAAGAGGCACATCTCCCGATATCAAGATAGTTTCCCTTGCGAAGGCGCAAGAATTGGCCGGAACAACCGAAGGGGCCGAAGGAAGAATTGTTATCTTGAAGGAAGAAGATGTTAGCGAGGCGGTCCGCGGCAGCGTTGTGTGCAGGGTCCTGTCGCTTGAGAAATATAATCCTCTTCATCTTGCGGCCGCGATCGAACTTAGCCGGTCAGTATTAGCAAGCCACATAGAATCCATTGATCAATTCTATCAATTACTTATGAACGAAGCGCTATCGGATGAGATGCTCGAAAATCTTATGAATCCGACAGCGCATATTATAAACCTCTCTTTACCGCCGGTCACCGTTCCTACAGACCAGCTGGACGATCTTAAAAAGGAATACGCCGCATTTATAGGCCAGGCCTAATAATAACCCTTAGAGACGTTGTCAATAGTAAAGCGTATAGCGTACAGCGTACGGCGAACAGTGTATAGCGGATTCTGTAACTTCCCGTAACCTTCCGTAACTTTACAGAACCTCAAGCAACCTTAAGAACAAAGGGACATGTTTGATGTTGTCTGCGTGACATGTTTGTACTATAATAAGAGCCAGGTGGTAGGAACTGTTACAGATTAGAAGAAGGTGAGGAGGGTTATTATGCAGGAACTGAAATTACCTGAAACCTTAAAGAGAAATGTTCATGAATTCGTTGAAAACTTAAAAGAGCTTTACCGCGATGACCTGATCTCGATCGCGCTTTACGGAAGCGCGGCAAGTGGGGAATTCATAGAAACCCATTCCAATGTTAATCTCTTGATAATCCTTAAAAATACTAATCTACCAACGCTTGAATTATCCAGAAAGCTCGTGAATAAACGCTCAAACCGCAGGATCGAACCGTTGTTTTTAAGCCATGAATACCTGTTGAATTCAGGAGATGTCTTCCCGATAGAATTTCTTGATATGAAGGAAAATCATACTTGTCTTTACGGCCAAGATGTACTTAAAGAAATAAAAATTGATCCAAAGAACTTGAGGTTCCAGTGCGAGCAAGAACTAAAATCAAAACTGATCCTCTTGAAACAGCAATATTTAAAGATCAACCCCAAGGACAGGACAGCGCTTGCAAATCTGCTTTTCAGAAATCTCACTTCAGCGCTGCATATTTTAAGGAATCTTGTCAGGCTTAAAGGAAAAAGGCCTTCTTATAAAAAAGAAGACGTCTTAAAAGAGGTTTCTTTAGAGTTCGGTGTCGGAAGCGGAGCTTTTTTTAAAATTTTGCACGCAAAAAAGAATTCCGCAGCCCTTAAGGCGGGTGATTTTAAGACCCTCCTTGCCGAACTTACGCTTGAGCTTGATAAGATCACAGAAATAGTGGATAAGTTATAATGCGCGTTATTAAACTATTATTTTTAACAGCGTTTGTATTTATTTCATTTTACTGTTTTGCCAAGGAAGAGGTTCCGGCCCCTCTAGGGCTGGTTAATGATTTCGCAGGTGTAATTTCTCCCGAGTACAAAGATAAAATAAACGCCTTGACTAGCGAAGTTGAGCAGAAAACCTCTGCTGAGATCTGCGTAGTCACGCGTTCTTCCATCGAGCCATACGGGGAAGATGAATACGCCCAGCTGCTTTTTGATAATTGGAAAATAGGCAAGAAAGGCAAGGATAACGGGGTATTGATCCTCTTGGTAGTCAAGGAAAGGCGGTGGAGGATCCATACCGGATACGGCGTCGAGGGGATCCTCCCGGACGGCGTCTGCGGCGAAATAGGGCGCACGTACATGGTGCCGTATTTTAAAGACGGAAAATACTCCGAAGGCCTCTATTACGGAGTTGCCGCTGTAGCGAACATTATTGGTAAAGACGCCAATGTTACATTAACCGGTTTGACCGGTATAAGGGTTGAGGAGGGATCTGGAGAGCCGCCTTTTGTCGTGTATCTTATAGCGTTCTTTTTCTTTATTATAGCAAGCCTTATTTGGCCCAGGTTTATGTGGGTCTTTATAAATTTTATAGGGTTCTCCGGCGGTGGTGGCTATCGAAGCGGAGGCTTTAGCGGCGGAAGTTTTGGTGGCGGAGGCTTTGGCGGCTTCGGAGGAGGCTCAAGCGGCGGAGGCGGAGCAGGCGGGAGATTTTAAAACTTTAAAAAGAAATCAAAGGAGGGCGGAAATGAAAGCATTTTTAATTGCAATAGGGGTAATTGTCGTGATCGGGCTTTTGGTTGTCGGCTCGGGGGTATCCGCGTATAACGGTATCGTCACTAAACATGAAGCCATTGCGGCAAAATGGGCACAGGTGGATAGCGTGCTGCAAAGGCGCAATGACCTCATTCCAAATTTGGTCAGTACGGTTAAAGGTTATGCCGCCCATGAGAAAACGGTTCTTGAAGATGTGACCAATGCGCGTTCCCAGTGGGCAAAGGCAGGTTCTGTAGACGATAAAGTGAAGGCGGCAGGCGCTATGGATTCTGCCATATCTCGACTGCTTCTTGTGGTAGAAAATTACCCGGATTTAAAGGCAGACCAGACATTCCTGAAACTTCAGGACGAATTGGCCGGCACTGAGAACCGGATCGCCGTCGAAAGAATGCGTTATAACGAAGCTGTCCGCGATTACAATGTGACTGTCAGGGTGTTTCCCGGGAATATTATCGCCGGCATATTCGGATACAGGCCCGCGACAGAATACTTTAAGGCAGAAGAAAAAGCAAAAACTGTTCCAAAGGTCGAATTCTAATATATTCCTGTAACAAGAAACACTGCTAAAAAATAAACAGGTATATTTTATGAAGATTTCCGTGGTTGTGCCGGTTTACAATGAAGTTAACACAATAGAAGAAATTATTTCCCGCGTACAAGCGGTTAACGTAGGCCTGGAAAAAGAAATTATAATCGTAGATGATAATTCAACAGACGGCACGCGCGAGCGCTTGACGAACATGACGCGCGAAAAAAAGAACGTAAAAGTATTTTGCCACGATCGAAACCTGGGTAAAGGCGCGGCGCTTCGTACGGGTTTTGAATTTGCCGCAAGAGACATTACAATTATTCAGGATGCTGATCTCGAATACGACCCCGAGGAATACCCCAATCTTTTAAAGACCATACTTGATGACAAGGCCGATGTTGTATATGGTTCCAGATTTTTGAGAAAAACTTATAAGACGTTTCCATTTTGGCACTACGCGGGTAATAAATTTTTAACAGCTCTGTTCAATTTTTTCAATAATCGAGACCTTACTGACATGGAAACCTGTTATAAAGTTTTCAAAAAAGAGATACTACGCAGTATTACTTTAAAATCAAATCGTTTTGCTTTTGAGCCTGAATTCAGCACAAAGGTCGCCAGGAAAGGATTTAGGATCTGTGAAGTCCCTATCAAGTACAATAAACGCAGTTATTCGGAGGGGAAAAAATTTAATTGGAAGGACAGGATCATAGCATTTTTTGCTGTTTTTCGCTTCCAGCTGTCGGATTAAAAATGATCATGAAGAAAAGGTTAAATAAAAATATTATTATCTTAATAGGCATTGTCGCTGTTTCTTTTTTGATCAGGCTTGCTTATGTTTAGCAGCTGAGATCCACTCCTATATTTGATTTTTTTGCCAGCGATTCGCGATTCTACAATACATTCGCCTTAAAAATACTCAAAGGGGACCTTATATACAAAGAATCAGTTTATCTATACCCGCTTTATCCGTTCTTTTTGTCCTGCGTGTATTTTATCTTCGGGCATAAACTTGCTGCCGCAGCCTGTGTCCAGATCGTTTTGGATTCTTTGTCATGTTTTTTATTGTATTTTTTAAGCGTTAAGATATTCAGAAAAGAAGGGGTGGGCCTGTTGGCTTCTTTGATCTACGCTTGTTACAGTATTGCCATATTTTATACAGGATTTCTCCTGGATACGACCCTGGTAGTATTTCTTAACATTTTGTCTTTTCTTCTTCTGCTGTATGCGGAAGAAAAAAAGAAGGCTTTATTATGGGTATTAGCCGGCGTTATTGCCGGCTTGTCGGCGCTCATGAAAGCAAGCATATTATTATTTCTGCCTTTTTTTGCAGTTTGGCTTCTTTATGTTCGAAGAAAAGAAAAAATTCTTAAAAGGACCGCGCTCGATATAACGTTTCTCATTTTCGGCGTTATAGTTGTAATAGCTCCTTTCGCCGTTAGAAATTATGTTATCGACAAAAAATTCATGCCTTTTCCGGTTCAAGGCGGTCTGAACTTTTTTATCGGCAACAATCCTGTTGCCGAAGGCACCTATATATCTTTTACCGAAATACCGGATTCTCCAATCGAACAGGTGAAGGCTTCTGTTCGCCTGGCGGAAAGAGAATTGCGCAAGGAAGGCCGCATTCCTTCGCCGGAGAAACACCTGACGCAATCGCAAGCGTCTAACTACTGGTTTTTAAAAGGATTGCGTTTTATCGTAAATAATAAATATCGGTACTTACGGCTTTGTTTGAAGAAGATCTTTTTATTTTGGAATGCTGAGGAAATTTATTTGAATGTTAATTATTACTTCTGCCAAAAATTCATACCCGTATTGAATTTTCCATTTTTTTCTTTCGGCATCATCGCTCCATTCGCTATCCTGGGTTTTATTTTCGCGATCAGAGAAAAACTAAGGAACGCATACCCGGCTATGCTGTTTATTTTCGCCCAGATGATTTCCCTTATTCTTTACTACGTAGTCGGACGATACAGAATGCCAGCAGCGCCTTTTATTATCATGTTTTGCGCGTATGGAATTTTCAGCTTTAAGGTCTTTCTAAATCAGGAAAAGTTGAAAGAATTGGTCGTTTTTTCTTTGTTGCTCGTCGTTTTGTTCATGGCGGTCAATAAAGAAAGAGCCCCGGTTAACTCAAAGAACAATTTTGCAGCGTCGTATAGTAATCTGGGGAACGTGTACTTCGCGAAAAGGATGCCTGATGAAGCCATAAGAGAATACAAAAATGCTATTAAAGAAAGACCCGATTACACTCAGGCCCATCTTAATCTCGGCAATGTTTATTATTTAAAAAACATGTTTAAAGAAGCGGCCGCAGAATTTGAGGAAACAGTTAAGCTAGACCCTTATAACGGGCAAGCCCACAATAACTTGGCGGTCTATTACTATTATATCGAAAGAAATAGCGATCTTATGGTGCAGCATCTTTCCAGGGCTCTTGAATACGGAGCCAGCGTGAATCCGGAGTTTTTGCGGGAACTGATGGCCGACTCTCTGAAGCCGCGCCCTTAAGAAACCTTAAAAAACCCATTGTCTTTGGTTTTCCGTTGTGATAATATGTACGTCAATAAGAGTCAACTAACAGAAAAAGGAGCGTTATGAAAAAGCATTCTAAGGATGTAAGTGATCTAGCCCCGCAGGCAAGCGGGCCGGATGTAGCAAGTCTTATTAGTAATATGCAGCAGCAATTGATCTCTTTGGAAAAGAAGGTAGATACTTTGATCAGCCGGTCCGCGGAAAGGCCTTTTGAGCGAAATAATTCACCAAAACCGTTCCAGCCTTTTAACCACTTTCGCGGTCATGACGAAAGAAGACAGGATGATCGCTTCAGGGAAAGAAAACTTTATAAAGTTATTTGCGCGGACTGTAACAAAGAATGCGAAATCCCTTTCAGGCCAAGCGGAGACCGTCCCGTATATTGCAAAGAGTGTTTTTCAAAGCGCAAAGGGGGCGGTAGTCTGTTTAAAGTGAATCACGACGCTAGGCCCAAAGATAGGAATTTCTCCCAGGAACACTATTTCGATAAGCAAGGGGGCAATGAAAGACATGTAACAGGCCAAAAGAAGAAAACAATTTCCAAACGGCGAAAGACTGAAGGTAAATCCAGAAGCGCAAAGGGAAAGTAGCGCCTTATGCAAAGCGTAAAATAGCAGAAATAAAAAAAGCTCAGCTGTACGTATCATTTTAGATCAACAATCATAAATAATGATAGTGTAAAATATTTTGGACGGTTTTAATCTTAAAAGTTCTTTGAAATGTAAATAAAAAAGGTATATCCTCACGGTTATTGCTAGATAACCGGGACATGAAGTCCCAAAGGAGGATATACCATGA
>Ga0210056_1001676_pt1 | contig 19169 bp, 20 predicted proteins | sample CryGeyCG2014_080_2_FD_183965 | JGI IMG/M metagenome (GOLD analysis project Ga0210056, IMG submission 183965) | Groundwater microbial communities from aquifer - Crystal Geyser CG07_land_8/20/14_0.80 (SPAdes) (version 2) | ecosystem: Environmental > Aquatic > Deep subsurface > Groundwater | place... | reverse complement strand
CGTACCTATAAGTACGCCTCATTCCTCAGGATTTGCGCGCCTTGCATCTGAAGCTTTTTACTTTGCCATCCCAATTTTGAGTTTTTACGATTTCATCAATTTTTATTGCTTTAAATTTTAAAAAGAGGCCCGTGACTCATAGTCGCGGAGTTTGACTGCCCGTGGGTCTGGAAAAAAGCCCGGTTTTTAGGCGCGCCATTATTCCCTGGTACGACCTGACCCCTGCGTGTCTGGTTCTTATCGGGGTCATGGCGGCCGTTTTTCTTTTCGCCCTTGCCGGCATCGCGGTTTCTTTCGAGGATGGAATTGCGGACACTGTCATCTGGGTGCCGGTTTTACTCTCGGTTCTGAGCGCGGTGGTCATGGTATCGGTTTCAATCCGTCTTATTCGCCGGCACCTTAGGCGTCTTACCGAATGATCCTTTTTTCACTCCCGACGCGGAATAGATCTCTGTAACAAAAACCGAATAAAGCTGTTCGAGCAAAAAATGAATAATCTTTCCGGTCACCCCCCAAATCTGCACATCCTCGACAGGATAGCTCAGTTCGAGGACTCCCGGCAGGCGGCCGTGATATCCGCGCGCCACGTGGATCTGAAGAAGGGGGGAAATGGGGAGTTTAAAAATCCGTGATATTTCGGCCTTGTCGAAGCTCAAGTTCCCCCGGCCGTTCCAGGCGCCGGCAAATACCTCAATGTCTTTGTTGTTGATGGTCTGAAAATGTCCCAGCGTTCCGATGTAGCGGACATCCTTCCGGGTTATTTGGAGTTCTTCTTCCAGCTCCCGGAATGCTGCATCTAGGGCCGTGTCATCCTTTTCATCCACATGCCCGCCCGGGAGAGCCACCTGGTTGCGCCAGGGATATCCCTCGGTGTCGGATTTAAGGACCGCCAGGAGGTGGGGATTCAGGATGTCAAAGAGGAGCAAGAACACGGCCGTGGCGTCAAAGCAGCCTTCCTCGGGCTGATTCATGGGCCTGATTTCCCGGATGATCCGCTCTACCGCAGGCAGATTCAAGGATGCTTTTCCCGTTTCCATGTCCAATATTCCGCCGCTTCACTTATTCTTTAAAAACATCTTCAGGGTCATGGTCTTGTAGCTGTCGGTATGGATATATTTCAGCGTGGAGGTAAGATCGTTGGCAGAGATATATCCCGGCCGACTCCCGATCTGATCACCGGTTTCGTTAATAAAAAATGAGGTGGGAAGCCCGCGTATGCCGAATTGGGATACAACGTTTTGCTCCCGGTCATAATCGACCTTGATGCTGACGAAAGAATTATTCAGGTACTCGACGACGTCGGGGTTCATGAAGGTCTCTTTAGCCATTTTGGTGCAATAAGCGCACCATTCGGCCCAGAAATATACAAAGACCTTTTTGTTTTCTTCTTTGCTCAAAGCCATCCCTTCCGAATAGGTGTGCCAGCGCACTTTGGAGACGGCTTCCGTACCGGCAGAAGAAGCCCGGGTGAGGAAAAAGGGGATTAATAAAAGGAGGATAAAGGAAATCCACCGGGAATTAATCTTCATGATGATCACCTCGAAAAAGCTAGGAGACTCAGTTTATCGGTTATCAGCAAGAGTCCCATCCCGATCAAGAGAATTCCTGCAACAGCGTTGGCATATCGGGTGGTCTTTTGTGTTTTTCGGACTATGGCCAAGAAAAAATGGATGAAAACGGAAAGGATCAAAAAGGGGATGGCCAGTCCGGCTGCATAGAAGGCCAGAAGAATCGTCCCTTCCAATACCGTTTCCTGGTTTCCGGCAAGGATCAGGATGGAACCAAGCAAAGGACCGATGCATGGGCTCCACCCGGCTCCGAAAGCCATCCCGACTGCCAGCGTTCCAAAGGCATGGCCAGGCTTAGTCCTGAGGTGGATCCGCTTTTCGAAATCAAGGGCTTTGATACGAAAAATCCCGCTGAGGTGGATTCCGAAAAGGAGAATCAGGAAACCTCCGATGACCCGGACAAGGTTCTTGTACTCAAAAAGAACACCCCCCAGGTAAGAAGCCGACGCCCCCATAAGGATGAAGACCAGGGAAAAACCTGCGACAAAAGAGAGTGTGGCCGCCAGGACCCGATGACGGATAGCGAGATTGTTATCCGTGAGCTGTTCCAGGGACAACCCGGTGATGAACGTGAAATAGGCCGGCACCAAAGGCAGGATACAAGGAGAAGTAAATGATAAAAATCCTGCCAGAAAGGCGGCGGGATATGAAACGGTTTCCGTCAGCATGGAAAAGGATCTCTTAAAAGGATTACCACCGCAACCGATAGGTTTGATCCGGTTTCTGCTTCAAACAAGAGGAGCTGCCTTTCAGGCAACGACAACATGCAGAATTCGGAATGAAAAAGTCCCTTATAATTTAAATCAGGAGGCGTATTTTGAATCAATATAAATACCCTATTTATTTTGTCAATTTTGATGAAATCGTAAAAACTCAAAATTGGGATGGTAAAGTAAAAAGTCGTCACCCCGTTGAAAAACGGGGTCCAGGGGTTTCATAAGTACTTGAAAACACTGGATTCCGGCTTTCGCCGGAATGATGGAAAGAGAGCATTTTCGACTTTTTTCGAAGCCATCAATTTTATCTCTTGAATGTTCCATACCCTACAGGATGCTTCGTTTGGTCAGTAAATCGGAAGCGGCCATGGGATGCTCTTAGCCGGGGATGGTTCAACGGCTGATGGCTTTGGAGCGTTCGGTTGCTGCGAGGACCGCTTCGATGATCAGATCATCGACACCGCCTCTTTCCATGACGCCAAGGGCCGCCTCAGTGGTACCGCCCGGAGAAGTGACTTTCCGGCGGAGCACCTCGGGAGATTCACCCCGCTCTTCAAGGAGGGCCAGAGCACCCCGGAAGGTTTCCATGGTCAGCACCGCAGAGGCTTCCTTGCTGAGACCGACTCGAACCCCGGCTTCGATCAGCGCCTCGATGAAATAAAAGACATAGGCGGGTCCTGACCCTGAGAGGGCGGTCACCGCGTCCAGATCCTTTTCGGAAAATTCCAGGACGCACCCGATGGCGGAAAGGATTTTTCGGGTTGCTCGAATATCTTGCCGCGTGGCGTAGCGGTTCGGGCTCATGCCGCTGACACCCCTGAGGACCTGGGCGGGGGTATTGGGCATGACCCGGATAATGGGGAGCCGCTTTTTCCGGGCCTCGGAGAGTGGCGGATACAGCAGGGCCTCGATTTTTTTAAGAGGAATCCCTGCGGCGATAGAGATAAGCAGCTTCTTTTTTTGCGCCCTCCGATCCCTTGATCCGGCGAGTTCGGAAAGGACCGGATGCATCTGTTGGGGCTTGACCGCGAGGATGACCGCATCACAGGCCGAAAAGACCTGGAGGTTTTCCGTCGTCGTTTCGACGCCATAAATCCGGGCAAGGGTCTTCAGGCGGCCTGGATCCTTGTCCGAGACAAGGACCGACTGAGGATCGACGGTTTTCGACCGTATCAAGGCACCGATAAAGGCCTCTCCCATATTGCCCCCGCCGATGAATCCTATGCGTTGAATGCCTCTGAGGGTATCGGAAGTCATGTGTCCCATCACCTCGCTAAAGAATTTTTGCTTATTCTATAAAGCCTTTTACGATAGCGCCACCGGCCATGTCAACGACGGAACCTATATAGAACATGAAACATCTTGACTTATTCCTCACAATTTAATTAAAAGATAGCACAAAGGATGGACCAGATGTATATTTTGGGTTACCTGCTGATGGGAGTTGCCAAGGTCATTGATATTGTGCTCCTTTTGTTCATGTGGATCGTCATCGCACGGGCCGTATTGTCCTGGGTCAATCCGGATCCTTTCAATCCCATTGTTCGTTTTATTCATAATGTGACCGAACCGGTGTTGTCTCCGATTAGGACAAAGCTTCCGGTCAATTTCGGCGGTTTGGACCTGTCGCCCATCGTGGTTTTTCTGGCCATCATATTCTTTAGGACCTTTCTTGTCAGCAGCCTTGATCGGTTGTCGGCAAGCCTGTTGTGAACTCAAACGGTTGACGGGAAGGAAGCTTTTATGGAAATCACTTCTGCCGATATTCAGAAAAAACAGTTTCGAGTCCGGTTCAGAGGCTTTGACATCCGGGAAGTGGATGCGTTTCTGGAAGAGATGGCCCATACTTTTCGAGCCCAAGGCGACTTGATTAGAAACTTAAAGAAAGAGATGGAAATTCTCAGGCAGGAAAGCGCTCGACAAAAGGAACGGGAAAAAACCTTCGAGCGGGCCTTGGCCTCCTCTCAGAGGGTGCTGGACCAGATGAAAGAAAATGCCCGGAAATCCGCTGAAGTCGTCATTGCCGATGCGGAAGTCAAGGCTGAAAAAATGCTCAATCGGGCCCATAACCGGTTGGCCCAGCTTCATGAGGATATCGCTGAACTGAAACGGCAGCGCATGCAGATCGAGGTTCAGATCCGTTCCGTGCTGGAGGCCCACACCAAGCTTTTGGAAATGGGACGGGAGGATGTGCAGGCCATGGATGAGGAAGACGGTAAGTTAAGGGTGCTCAAACACCCCCGGTCGGCCAAGGAATCCCTATCCATCCCCTGATGAAAAAAATCATTTTCAATTTATAAAGAACCGATAAAGGAAAAACCTGATGGCAAAGATCGATGCATTTTTCAAGCTGATGCATGAACAAGGGGCCTCGGACTTGCACTTGGTGGCGGGTCAACAACCCGTGATCCGGATCCGGGGAGACATGGAGCGGGTGAAATTCAAGGTGCTTGACTCCGACGATCTCAGGGGGATGCTATATGAGATCACTCCTGAAGAAAAGATCAAGACTTTTGAGGAAACCGGGGATGTGGATTTTGCCTACGAGATTCCAGGCCTGGCCCGGTACCGTGCGAATTTTTTCATGCAAAAAAACGGAATTGCCGCCGTGTTCCGGGAGATCCCCAGCATCATCATGACTCCTGAACAACTCGGACTTCCACCGGTCATCTCGAAACTGGCCATGTTGCCAAGGGGCCTGGTATTGATGACCGGACCAACCGGGAGCGGTAAATCGACGACTCTCGCCGCCATCATCGACAAGGCAAACCAGCAGCGCAAGGATCACATCATCACCATTGAAGATCCGATCGAGTTCGTACATACCAGCCAGAACTGCATCGTGAATCATCGCGAGGTGGGGACCCATACCCGGTCCTTCAGCGCGGCTTTAAGAGGGGCACTTCGGGAAGACCCGGACATCATCATGGTGGGTGAAATGCGGGACCTGGAGACCATCACGTTGTCCCTGGAAGCCGCCGCCACCGGACACCTGGTCTTTTCTACCGTGCATACCACCAGTGCGGCCAAGACCGTCGATCGGATCATCGAGGTGTTCCCGTCGCATCAACAGCCCCAGATTCGTTCCACCCTAGCCGACGGTGTTAGGGCCATCATCGCCCAGGTTCTGTTCAAGCGGATCGATATCAAGGGACGTTGCATAGCATTGGAAATCTGTATCGCCACACCGGCGGTTCGGAATCTGATCCGGGAATCCAAGACCTACCAGATTCCATCATCCATGCAAACCGGTAAAAAGTATGGGATGCAGCTTCTGGATGACGCCATCATGGACTTATACAACAAAGGGTGGGTCAGCGCGGACGAAGCCTACCTGAAGGCCAATGAAAAGGCGCGATTCAGGCCTCTGATCAAGGGGCCGCCGACTGATTTCACCGAGGTTTAGCGGCTGTAAAACAAAGGGAGATCCGGGATGAGAAGGCAGGAAGTCGACTATATTTTTTCCCAAATGCTCGAATCGCACGAGGGAGTATCGGACCTGAATTTCACGGTGGGAAAACCGCTTCAGGTGGAAGCCTACGGAGAGCTTATGCCTGTGGACATGGAACCGAAGATCAAAAAGCTCACCCCTTATCAGACCGAGGTCCTGGCGCTGAGCCTGATCAACGCCAACCGCCGTTTCACCGAGCACCTGCTGACCATGGGATCCTGCGACCTCTCCTATTTTTTAGGCGCCAAAGCCCGATTCCGGGTCAATATCTTTTCCCAGTCGGGTAACTACTCCATTGTCATGCGAAAACTGGAATCCAAAGTCCCCACCATCAATGAACTGGACCTGCCGAAGGTCTTCCGCGATATTGCCATGGAAAGAAACGGTATCGTGATGTTCACGGGAGCCACCGGAACCGGGAAAACGACCTCTTTGGCGGCCATTCTGGAGGATATCAACGAGAAAAAATCGGTCCATGTGATCACCCTGGAAGACCCCATCGAGTATCAGCACTCCCACAAAAGGGCGACCTTCAACCAACGGGAACTCGGTGCGGATTTCGACAGCTTCGCCCATGGGCTGCGGGCAGCCCTTCGTCAGGCCCCCAAAGTGATTTTGGTGGGTGAAATGCGGGACCGGGAAAGCGTGGAGATCGGCTTAAATGCGGCGGAAACCGGACACCTGGTCCTCACCACCATCCACACTGTGGATGCCGGACAGACCATAGGCCGGGTCCTTGGGATGTTCGACACGGAAGAGGAAAAGCAGGTCCGGATCCGTCTGGCCGATACATTGCGATGGGTCGTATGCCAGCGGCTCCTTCCAAAAGTGGGCGGGGGTCGTGTGCCCGCCTTCGAAATCCTCAGGACCAACCTCAGGGTCAAGGATTCCATCTTGCACGGGGAGTCTGAGGGAAAGACTTTCTACGACATCATGCAAGCCGGCAGGACTTTCGGAATGACCACCTTCGATGACTACATCGTGGGACTCTACGAAGCCGGACTCATTACCGAGGAGACGGCCATGGGCTATGCATCGCGAAAGGCCCTGGTGGGCCGGGGGATCGACACGGTAAAAAGTGCCCGGGGCGAGGCCACCACCGATATCGACAAGCTCGAGATGGACAAAGCTTACAACAAGTCCCGATAGGAAAGATCTTACAATCGATAGGAGAGACAGGACCGCCATGAATATCAGCTGCCCGGAGTGCAAGAGCCGGTTCCGGATTCCCGACGAAAAAGCCTCCAAACTCGAAGTAGCGACCCTGACGTGCCCTAAATGTGGCGGCAGGGTATCCGTCGATACCGTTAAAAAAGGGAAATCGCCTGTTGTTCAGGACCCGAAGGATGCTGATAGTTACGATGCATCCAAAAAGCCTTTTGATTTCCTCGAAGCCGGAAGCCGGACCGCCATCGTTTGCGTTGCGGATGCTTCAGTGAAACAGTCCGTCCTGAAGGGCATCAAGGAAATGGGATACCATGTGACGGAAGCCCGGGACTCCCGGGAGGCCTTGAGGAACATGTGGTACCATACCTATCATCTGGTGCTGCTGGATGAATTGTTCGATACCCAGAATCCGGACCACAACCGGGTTTTGATCTATCTGGAAGGATTGAACATGGCCATGCGCCGGGAAATGATGGTGGTCTTATTCAGCCGGAGCCTTCGAACCATGGATGAAATGGGCGCATTTCAGAAAAGCGTCAACCTGATCATCAACACCAAGAATCTTATGGAGCTTTCACGGATACTTCAAACGGCCATTCGGGAGTACGAGACGTTTTATCAGGTGTACAAGGACCTGGAGAAAAAGGAGGCCGCTTTATAGCCGAGAGAACTTCCCATAAAAAATTCACTTCCATCCGATGCGGTACAGAGGCTGAGATCAATCGGATCTCGCAGGGATTGTATCACATCGCTCTTCCTGCCCCTCTCGAGGGGTTCGACCATTTCATCAACGTTTGGCTGTGCCGGCGCGAAGGCGCCTTCCTGGTGGATGTGGGTCCGTCATCTGCGGCCACTTCACTGATCGAGGCCTTAGAGCGCCTGGATGTGGACTCTCTGGATTGGATCTTGTTGACGCATATCCACCTTGATCATGCAGGCGGTATCGGTCGAGTGGTCCGCCGGTTTCCCGAAAGCCGGGTGGTCTGTCACGCTTCGGCCATACCGCATCTTGTGGCGCCGTCCCGTCTCTGGGAAGGAACCCTCAAAACACTGGGAGCACTCGCCAAGGCCTATGGCCCTATAGAAGGGGTCCCGGAGGAGCGGCTGGTGGACGTCAATCGTTTTGTGCACCCCTTTGTGAACGCCGTCCCGACCCCGGGACATGCCGCCCACCACGTGAGTTATCTTATGGGAAAAACGCTTTTTATCGGCGAGGCCGGTGGGGTAATCCTGCCTGTCGGTTTGGACCCTCCGTACATGCGGCCGGCCACTCCACCGAAGCTGTTCCTTGCCACCTTCATTGAAAGCCTCGATCGGCTGATCGCCCTCAAACCCGAAAGGCTCTGCTGCGGCCACTTCGGTGCGTATTCGGATGCCGTCCGTCTGATGAACGCCCATAAAAGGCAGCTGTTGCTTTGGGCGCGCTGCGTCCGGGAAACCCTGGACCAAGATGCATTGGAGGATCCCGTGGAGAACTGCCTTGACCTGCTCCTGCAAACAGATCCCTGGATCCGTGGATTATCCCAAATGGGTATAGCGGCTCAAGACCGGGAACGCTTTTTTATGAAAAACAGCATCCGGGGATTCATCGGCGATCTTGAACGGCAAAAAGCCCTGTGAAACGATTTCGCCCGGATCATCTGGTCGTCGCCCTGGAAATTGCGATTGCAGCCCTATGCTTTTTCGCCTACCGGTTTTTCCGACCCCTTTGAGTCGATTCGATCGCACCGAATTACCTGGCTGATTTTATTCAGGGCTGCCCCGGGCTTTCCAGCGCCTCCCGGATCTTTTCGGCGATGCGCAGGGCGGCGAGTTTCGGATCTTTTGCGTCCCGGATAGGACGCCCGATCACGAGGTAATCGGCACCTTCCCGGATCGCCCGAGCCGGGGTGACGATGCGCACTTGGTCGTCTTTGGGAAGGGCTTCCCAGGGCGGGCGGATGCCGGGCGTAACGACAATGAATCTTTTGCCCAGGATTTTTTTTATACGCCGGACCTCTAAGCCGGAACAGACCACTCCTGCGCATCCCGCTGTTTTGGCCATGGCGGCGCGCTTCAAAACCAGGAGGCCGGTGTCTTCGCAATACATGGATCCGTATCCGGCCTCCTGGAGATCTTTTCCGGAGATGCTGGTCAGGAGCGTGACTCCCAAGAGGCGTACCTTTCCCCGGCTTGCCGCCACCGCAGATTCGAGCATAGCCATGGAATCGCCACAATGAATGGTGGCAAACGACACGTCAAGGTCGGAAAGAGCACGGGCGGCGCGGGATGCCGTCTCGGGGATGTCGTGAATCTTGAGATCCAGAAAGACCCGGGCCGGGCCGAGGCTGGAAACCGATCGGACGATGGCCGGACCGCAACGGAAGAATAGCTCCAGGCCGATCTTGAACATACCCACCGACCCCGACAGCATCCGGGCGTAAGCCATGGCCTCTTTTTCGGAGGAAAAATCCAGCGGAAAAATGATCCGATCTTCAGGCCGTTGGGGATTCATGTTGAGATTTCTCCTTTCAGTGACGGGCCGCGTGGATCTTTCGGACAGATCAGATTCAGGGCGCCCGGGATGAGCGACATGATCGACGGGAGAGTGCCCGGCCCCTCTCCGTCGATATCCAGAAGGACAGGCTGGTTCGAAGCGGCTTCAACGCGGGTACCGGTAAATCCAGCCACCCCTTCAACCTGGTGGATCCTCCCGTTGTACAGATGCGTCAAATTAGAAAAAATCCGGTGCAAAGGGAGGTTGCCGATCACGGTGATGTGAAAGACCCCATCGTCAGGAAGAGCATCCGGCGCCACGAGCATGCCTCCTCCGTGGTATCTGCCGTTGGCAATCGCAACGTTCCATGATCGCCATGTAACAGAAGGGTTTTCGTCGATTTTCAGATGGATATGTTTTTTTCCGTAACGCAAGACAGCAATCATTGTGGCCCAAAAAAAGGCGAAAGCCGGCCCCAGGGATCGGGGCGCTTTCCGAACCTGATGTGCCACCTCGCCCCCGAGGCCGAAGCTTGCTACATTTACAAAGAAACGGTGCGACCTCCGGCCTGCCTTATTTTTAAAGATGATTCGGCCCACATCGATGGGTCTTATCGGCATTGTTTGGATCAGGGTAAGGGCTTCATCGATATTCTTAGGGATAGAAAGGGTTCTGGCAAAATCGCAGCCGGTTCCGTTGGGTACGATTCCGATGCAAACCCTTTCCCGAAGTTCACGGTCAAAGGCCATAAGGGAGTTGATCACTTCGTTCAAGGTTCCGTCCCCGCCGACTACCACCAATCGCCGGGTCCCCTCGACGACGGCTGCAGTGGTCAGAGTGGTGGCATCGCCGGGGAGCCGGGTGAGGACGGTCTTGAATTCACTGAGGATCCTTTTGGCTTTAACGGCAATCCGGGGCCATCGTATTGCTGTGGATCCTCCGCCTGCATGAGGGTTTACAATGAAAACCGTTTCGTGTGAAGCCATGGATTTCTTAGACGCATCGCCCAATGTTTTATCGCCCTTTGCGTTGCTCAAAAGGGAAAATAGGAACCAGATTCTTCTAGATAGGACAAAACACAGGATGCGGAAAGCTTTTTCATATAAAAACGGTCAAGGAAAAATCTATTGAAGGAGTCAAGCAGATGATGATATGTACTTTTCATATTAGGAAAAAATTTGTATTAATGATAGCTGGTCGTTAGAATCATGGGTCTTGGAAGCAAACAGCAGAATTTGTTACGGATGCTGCCGGGAGTCGATCGGATGCTTGAGGCGGCTCGGGCTGAAGCTTTTTTCGCTGCGGTCCCCCAGATCCTTTTAACTGAAAGCTTACGAGAGGTCATTGCATCCCTCCGTGAAGAGATTCTGTCTGAGGAGGCGACCGTCGGCTCTGACGACCTGAACATCAAGACACTTTTAGACCGGATCCGGGAGCATGTAAAGCAACGTCTTTCGCCCAAACTCAAGCGGGTGATCAACGGGACCGGTGTCGTGGTCCATACCAACCTGGGCCGTTCCCTCCTTTCCGAGATGGCCGTAAAAAATCTTGTTGCGATTGGGTCCCGGTATTCCAACCTCGAATTCGACCTTTCCAAAGGGATCCGTGGGTCCCGGTACGCCGCCGTCGAGGAGATTTTATGCGAAATCAGCGGAGGCGAAGCCGCCATGGTGGTCAACAACAACGCCGGGGCGGTCCTCCTCTGTCTGGAGACCCTGGCCAGTGGAAAAAAAGTGATTGTTTCCCGGGGGGAACTGGTGGAAATCGGCGGGTCTTTCAGGATCCCGGATGTCATGGCCAAAAGCGGAGCCATCTTAAAAGAAGTCGGCACCACCAACCGCACCCACCGCCATGACTACGAGGGAGCTATCGAGAATGAGACAGGCCTCCTCCTCAAGGTGCACCAGAGCAATTACAGCATGGTGGGATTTACGGCAAGCGTCTCCTTAAGCGAACTCGTGGAATTGGGTCGAACCTATCACATTCCGGTGATGGAGGACCTGGGCAGTGGGACCTTCATCGATCTTTCCAAATACGGCCTGATGAAGGAGCCCACGGTGCAGGAGTCCGTCGCCGCAGGAGCCGACGCAGTTACCTTCAGCGGCGACAAGCTTCTCGGTGGTCCCCAAGCCGGCATCATCATAGGGAAAAAGGAGCTCCTGGACCGGATCAAGAAGAATCCTTTGACCCGGGCCTTGAGGATTGACAAACTCACCCTTGCCGCCCTGGAAAGCACCCTCTCTTTGTACCGGGATAAGGATAGCGCCGTCGCATCGATTCCGACATTGAAAATGATCACCACCTCTTTAAAGGACATCACGAAGCGGGCCAGAAGCTTGCAGCGGGAGCTCAAAAAACTCGGTTCCCCTCGTCTTAGGGTCATTTTGATGGATCTTTCCTCCCGGGTGGGCGGCGGTGCTCTGCCCATGCTGAATCTTCCCTCGAAATGCCTCGGCATCCGGATTGAAGGGATGTCGGCAAACGTCTTGGAACGGTTCATGAGGGAAAAAACGGAACTTCCCGTTATCGGCAGAATCGAAGCGGACCTCTTTATTCTGGATCCCAGGACGATTCAGGACGAGGAGATTCCCATTATTAAAAATGCTTTTTCAGATCTATTCCAAAGGACCTGAGGATGGCTGACGGCGGACGTATCTCTTTTGAAGAAAAGTTAGCGACCGGGTCGTTTCTTTTGTCCAAAAGCGATTTTCAGGCCAAAAAGGCCCAGGGAGGACTCGATAATTTCATCCTCACGGCTTTTTTGAAAAAAACCTTCCCTGAAACAACCTTCGAGGAACCGTTCGTCGAGTATGCTCTTCGTCGCCTTGGGGATGCCCGGTCATTCGGGGTTTTGATGATTCGCCTGGACCCTATCAAAGAGGGAGAGGCGGATCCTGCTTCGGATCGGGAAGGACAGGTAAGGGATCTCGTGGAAATCCTGAGGCCCTTTTGCAAGGATGGGGATTCCGGATGGGGGTCGTATGAATCGGATATCTTATGCAGTTTTTTCCCAGGTAAAACCGATCTGGATTGCATGGAAATGGGGAGCGCCGTTCAGGAACAGTTGAGCCGGCGCCGCCGGGAAACCGTTTCCATGGGTTGCGCCCGGTATCCCATGATCAATTTTTCCAAGGCCCAGGTTTTTGAAAATGCCAGGAAAGCCATCGATCATGCCGCTTTTTTCGGTCCCGGGAGCCGTGTCGCTTTTGATGCCGTAAGTCTCAACATCAGCGGCGACAACCGGTACCAGGAAGGGGATATGCCAGGCGCCATCCGGGAATATCAGGCGGCGCTCAAAATCGAGCCCACGAATGTCAACGTACTCAACAGCCTGGGAGTCTGTTATGCGGTAACGGGGGACTTGAACCGGGCTGTGGAGTGTTTTGAGACGGTCTTATGGATTGATCCCGGTGAAGTCATGACCTTGTATAACCTGGCATTGGCCGATCAGGCGGGGGGAGATATAGAACGAGCCCTCAAAAGGTACCAGGAGGTCCTGGACATCCAAAAAGACCACTTCGAAACCCTGTTTCAAATGGGCCGCCTCTATGTCGAGCAGGAAAAGCCCGGGGATGGGAAGCCCTATCTTAAGAAGGCCGTTTCCCTCCGGCCGGCATCCGGCCCGGCGAACCGATATCTGGGAGAATGCTGCATGGGGATGGGAAGAATCGATGAAGCCATCCAAACCTTTAAAAAAGCCATCAAAATCAATCCCAATGATGCGGCGTCGCTTTCCGCTTTGGGATATCTTTTCAACGAGGTTGGAGAAAACCCGGAAGTAGCCCTGACCTTTTGCGAACAGAGTGTGAAAATCGCCCCGGAAGACGGGCTGTTCCGGTATCGCCTGGGCATGCTCTATTACCATCAAGATCGGATCCAGGATGCCGAAAAAGCACTTTCCGAGGCCCTTCGACTCGGATACGATGCAACGGCCTTGCTGAATAAAATCCAGGAAGCTCGACAGGAAAACCCCCAATGACGGCGGATTTTGAAAGCCACATCCTGGAAACGCTTCAAGACAGCATTACCACTAAAACCGGCGCCATTCGGGAAAACCTGACCCGTCTCATCCGAGGTGCTGACCTTTTGGCGACATGTCTTTCCAGCGGCCATAAAATTCTGATTTTCGGAAACGGCGGCAGCGCTGCCGACGCCCAGCATATTGCGGCGGAATTCGTGAACCGGTTCCAGGTGGAACGACCGCCTCTGGCCGCCATGGCCTTGACCACCGACACCTCGATATTGACTTCCATCGGAAATGATTACGCTTTCGATGAAGTCTTTGCCAAGCAGGTCATGGCCATCGGGAAAAAAAGCGATATCGTCTGGGGCATCAGCACCAGCGGAAACTCACCCAATGTCCTCAAGGGGATGGAGGCGGCCCGCCAAATGGGCCTGATTACGCTAGGGATGACCGGAAGCAGCGGGAAACTGAGCCAGGTCACGGATCTGTGTTTTTGCGTCCCGTCCGGGGTCACGGCCAGGATCCAGGAATCCCATATCACCATGGCGCACATTCTGTGCGATTTGGTGGATCGGATCCTCTTTCCCGAACGGTTTTGATGAACATGGAAAGCGACCCCATGGCACACCCATTTAAACCGGTCGATTTCAAGAGGATCCGGACCTATTCCCTGATCGAAAGGAACAGTAAGGTCGAGACGGAGCAGTTTGCTCGAACGTATTCCAAAGGAAGCACCTTTAGCGCATTTTTTTCGAGTCTCCCCGATATGCTGGCGGGAAAGGAAATCCGTGAGGTGGTCGCCGCCGTGTCCGGTGCGGCAACTCAAGGAAAGACCGTTCTGTTCGGTATGGGCGCCCATGTCATCAAGGTGGGTCTGAACCCCATCGTCATCGATCTGATGGAGCGAGGGGTGATTTCGGCCGTCGCTACAAACGGAGCCGGGATTATCCATGACTTGGAGGTGGCCATGGCCGGAAAGACCTCCGAGGATGTGGGGGTCTCCCTCAGCAACGGCACCTTCGGAATGGTCCGGGAAACCGGTGATTTCCTGAATCGGGTCGTTCGGGAAAAATCCGGGGGACTGGGACAACGGGTTGGCGAAGCCATACTGACCGAAAGGCTTCCATACCGGGATCTTTCCATCTTGGCCACCGGCGCCCGTTTAAAAATCCCCGTCACGGTGCATGTGGCCTTTGGAACCGATATCGTCCACATGCATCCGGCCTTTGACCCGGAACGCACCGGGCGGGCTACGTATACCGATTTCGAGACTTTTGTCGCCGTGATGGCCACGCTGGAAGGGGGCGTTTACCTCAACGTGGGGTCCGCGGTTATTCTCCCGGAAGTCTTCCTCAAGGCCCTGGCGATAGTCCGGAACCTGGGATATCCGGTGAAACGGTTCACCACCGTCAACATGGACTTTATCCGTCACTACCGACCCATGACCAACGTGGTTGTTCGTCCCACCGCTGACGGCGGCAGGGGGTATGCTCTTGTGGGACACCACGAGATCATGCTACCGCTTTTGGCTGCTGGCATCATCGAAGCCCTCGGAAGCTGAATCGCAGTCGATACCCCATGGAAATCTACCTGATCGCCGGAAGCATAACAAACCTTATCCGGCGACTCCGTCTATCGCTGACCGAATTACCGGGATTTGTCCGGCGTTACGGTTTTGAGGGGATCGAGATTTCCGATCGGTTGATTGGCGGCAGCGACGATGCCGCCCTTGCCGATTTTGCCGCTTTGTGTGAAAGGATGCGCCTGGGAGTCGTACTGGATATCGGCTGTGATTTGACTCTTTCCTCGGAGCGGCTCCTGGCGGATCAGGTTGAATATGCCAAGACCATGACGCGAACGGCAAAGGCTCTGGGTGCCCGAGGTATGCGGATCTGGCTGGGAGGACAAATGCTCAGCATCCAGAACATTCTGTTTGGCTCAAAAAAACGCGCCCCATCTCCGAAGGTGCCGGGAAACCTTGGGAGCGGGCTTTTAACTTTTGCTAAAAAGCTTTTGTCTTCCGGTCTGGTGACGGGAATCGCCCACGTCTTTCGAAAGAACATGCCGTCACGGGTTTTCAATCTTGAAGGGAAGATGCGCAGGGCCGTTATATCTCTTAAGCAGATCGTTGAGGATCAAGAGGCCGAAGGTCTTTTTTTTGCGGTGGAAAATCACTGGGGTATCAGCGCGCAGCCGGAAACCCTCCTGAGTGTTATTGACGCTGTGGGGTTCCTCCGATTAGGCACTTGTCCGGATTTTGCCAATTTCCCGAAAGATGTCAATCGGTACGAAGGGCTTCGGCGACTTGTGCCCAGGGCTTTCCTTGCCCATACCAAGCTGAAAACCGGGGGAAGCTCGGAGGAAAGGGAGGTTGACTTTCACCGGTGTCTGGCGATATTGAAGGAAAGCGCCTTTGACGGAATCCTGGCAGTGGAACACGACGGCCCGGGAGACGGGCTTTCCCGTTGCCTGACCATGCAACGCCTGATCCGTGATTTCTGGTAGATTCCTGAAGGAGACTGAAACTGGTTGCGAAAAACGCGCCGATGGTTATTGTTGATAAAATCGTAAAAAAGATACGGCGTCGCGAATAGGAGAGCCCAAAAAGGATAATCGAAAGGGAGCAGACCCATGCCGATTTACGAATATCGATGTAATGACTGCAACAAAAAGTTTGAATACCTAGTCATCGGAAAAGATGGGCCGGATGCTTGTCCCTCTTGCCGGAGCAAAAAGGTTTCTCGTGTCATGTCTGCCTGTGGATTCCTGAGCAAAGGGAAAAGCGGAGAGACTGTATCCAAGTCGGCCGGATCCTCGTGCAGCGGATGTTCGTCAGGAAACTGCGCGAGCTGCGGATAAGAGTGCCGGATCCCATTAAGATCGGAACCCGGGGAAGCAAACTGGCCCTCTGGCAGGCCGAGTGGGTCAGATCCGCGCTCCAGGCTGTTCATCCCGGACTGACCATCGAGATCGTTACGATCAAGACCACAGGGGATAAAATTTTAGACGTTCCCCTTTCTCGTGTGGGCGGGAAGGGACTTTTTGTCAAGGAAATCGAAGAATCCCTCCTCCAATCACACATCGATTTGGCCGTGCATAGCATGAAGGATATGCCGGCCCAGCTTCCCGAAGGCCTGAAAATCGGTGCTGTTCCCGAGCGGGAAAATCCCCAGGATGTGCTCATTTCAAGATTCGGCAAGCCCCTGGCCGAGCTGACGCCGGGATCGCGCATTGGCACCAGCAGCCTCCGACGGTCCGTCCAGTTGAAGCATCGGCGTCCGGATTTTGAGATTCTGCCTCTGAGGGGAAACATCGATACCCGGATCCGAAAGCTTGAGACGGAAAACCTAGATGCCATCGTCCTGGCCGCGGCCGGGGTGCGGCGCATGAACCTGGAAAATCATATCAGCGAATACCTGGATCTATCGGTGATGCTTCCCGCCGTCGGACAGGGCGCTCTCTGCATCCAGATCCGGAAAGACGATCCCGTAATCGCCGTTCTCGTCGAAGGGCTGAACCATCCGGTCACAAGGGTCGGGGTAGAGGCGGAGCGTGCGTTTTTAAGCCGTATGGAGGGGAGTTGCCAAGTCCCTATCGCGGCGGCCGGGAATGTTTCGGGGGATACCGTTTCCCTTTGCGGGCTCATCGCCGATCTTGACGGAAAACGCCTGATTCAAGACAACCTTTCAGGACCGAAAGAGGCCCCGGAGCGGGTGGGATACGGCCTGGCCGATCGGCTCCTCGAAGCGGGCGGAAAGGAAATTCTCAAAACTGTTTTAGCGCAGATCAAAGATGGAGAAAAAAGGTAAGGTTTATCTGGTGGGCGCGGGTCCGGGGGATCCGGGACTGATCACCCTCAAAGGGCTGGAGTGCATCCGGGAGGCGGACGTCATCATTTACGATTTTCTGGCGGCCCCCAGCCTGCTTTCCCATGCCGCTAAAAAGGCGGAGATCCTGTATGTGGGTAAGAAGGGAGGGGAGCACACCCTTTCCCAGGAGGGGATCAATGCATTGATCGCTAAGAAGGCTTCCCAGGGTCTCGTGGTGGTCCGCCTGAAGGGTGGCGACCCATACATTTTCGGCCGAGGCGGTGAGGAGTCAGAAATCCTGGCGGAAGCCGGTATCGCTTATGAAGTGGTTCCGGGGGTCACTTCGGCCATTGCAGCACCGGCATATGCCGGCATTCCTTTAACGCACCGGGCGTTCACTTCGACGGTGGGATTTGTTACCGGCCACGAGGACCCTACCAAAGAGGTTTCCGGTATCGATTGGGAAGCGCTTGCCAGGGGAATGGGGACCCTGGTCTTTTTAATGGGGATGAAGAACCTTAAAGGCCTTGTTTCACGGCTCACGACGGCAGGGCTGCCCGGGAGTACCCCCATCGCCCTGATCCGTTGGGGAACCACGCCGGATCAGGTCACCGTGACCGGAACCCTCGAAACCATCACCGATACGGCGGAGAAAGCCGCTTTGAAGCCCCCGGTGGTGATTGTTGTGGGAAAAGTCGTGAGTCTGAGGACAAAGCTTGCCTGGATTGAAAAAAAGCCGCTTTTCGGCAAGCGCATCGTGGTGACCCGTGCCCGGGAGCAGGCCAGCGATCTGGTGCAGGCCCTCTCGGGGCTTGGCGCGCGTTGCCTGGAATATCCCACTATCCGGATTGTGCCGCCTGACGACTTCGAGCCGCTGGATACCGCCATCGAACACCTATCCAATTACGATTGGTTGGTATTTACCAGCGTCAACGGGGTCGCCGCCTTTTTCGAGCGTCTCTTTCGCCAGGGAAAAGATGTCCGGGTGTTAGGACATGTAAAGACTGCCGTGATCGGCCCGGCCACTCAAAAGAAGCTACTTGAATTCGGGCTTAAAAGCGACATTGTCCCTGAAAGCTATCGCGCCGAATCCGTTATTGAGGCGTTTTCAAAAGAAGTCCTTTCAGGGAAAACCGTTCTGCTTCCCAGGGCCCGGGAAGCCAGGTCAATCCTTCCTGAAGAACTGAGGAAGATGGGGGCGAAGGTGAATGATATCGCCGTTTATCGCACAGAAGCGGCAGGAGAGGGCGCCGAGACCATCCTCGGCCTCCTGGGTGAAAAGGGTGTGGACATCATCACGTTCACGAGTTCGTCTACGGTGAAGCATTTTAAGGCCCTTTTACCCGAAGATCGATTTGCAGCCCTCATGGAGGGGGTGCAGGTGGCTAGTATCGGTCCGATCACCAGCGACACGGCCCGGACTCTGGGATTCACCGTTGACATCACGGCAAAAACGTTTACCATTCCGGGTCTGGTGGAAGCCATCCTCCAATATCAAAAAAGGGCTTCCGCCGTTTCCTGAACCGCTCATTGGTGCATCGGAAATCCGTTCAAATTATCAGGAGAAAACGAAACCCGGCATCGGATCATGGGGCTATAGAAATCAGCTCCACTTCAAAGATCAGGGTTGCATTGGGACCGATGGGGCCTCCGGGTGTTCCGGACTCGCCGTAAGCGAGCTGGGGCGGGATAGCAAGCTGCCATTTGGATCCTTCTTTCATGAGCTGAAGGGCTTCGGTCCACCCCTTAATGACGCCATTGACCGGAAAGGTGGCGGGCTTTCCTCTTTTGTAGGAGCTGTCAAACTCCGTCCCGTCGATGAGGCTGCCTTTATAGTTGACGGTCACCCGATCCGTCTCCTTGGGAATCTTGCCGGTCCCTTCCTTGATCACTTGATACTGTAACCCGCTCGGGTTGGTCTTCACACCCTTTTTGCCCCGATTTTCATCGAGAAACTTTTTGCCCGCTACTTTATTTTTTTCTCCAAGATCTTTCATCTTTTTTTCCTGTTCGGCCCT
>Ga0210056_1001671_pt1 | contig 19223 bp, 17 predicted proteins | sample CryGeyCG2014_080_2_FD_183965 | JGI IMG/M metagenome (GOLD analysis project Ga0210056, IMG submission 183965) | Groundwater microbial communities from aquifer - Crystal Geyser CG07_land_8/20/14_0.80 (SPAdes) (version 2) | ecosystem: Environmental > Aquatic > Deep subsurface > Groundwater | place... | reverse complement strand
GATCCAAACTAAAAATGGCGGATGTGTATATCGAATTCGTTAAGCAAGTGAAAAGTGGAAAAGAACTAGAACCATACGTACAAAACAGTGGATTCGCAACTTTGCAAGAATGGAACACAGAAATCCGCAAGTTACACAAAAAACTCGGAACACCCAATGGATGGTTATACAAAGTAACAATACTACACTAAACCACACTCTTTCATTTCAATTCTTCAACATTCTGGGAAAAAGCAAAAAACATTCTTAAAGGCTAACCAAGAGAACCAAAAGACCCTATAGTATCACAAATCCAACCTTAATCAAAATATGAAAATAGAACATTCTTTCAAGTCTTTAGTACGAGTTAAAACAATGTGTTAGATACTATCTTTTAATACTCACCTCATTTAATCTTCTCTTTTAGGTGATAAAATGGTTGACATACAAACACTTTCGATAGTAATTGCAACTGTAAGCGTGGTAGCAGGAGTTATCTACTATTCTTTTCAACTTCGAAATCAGAGTAAAACAAGACAAACAGACCTAGTCGTGAGACTATATTCAACTTTCGGTAGCAAGAAATTTCTAAAAACATGGGAGGAAATCATGAAGAGGGAAGCTATGGACTACAATGACTATATGAAAAAGTATGGCTGGTCGGAAGCACTCGAAGTCGGCATGTTCTTCGAAGGAATTGGCGTTCTTTTACATAGAAGACTCGTAGACATTGATCTAGTTGACGACCTATTCAGCGGGCCAATCAAGATGATATGGGAAAAAATGAAGCTTCTTGCAGAAGGAGCTAGAAAACATCTTAATCAAGCAACAGTATTCGAGTGGTTTGAATACCTCTACAATGAAATGCAGAAAAGAGAACAAAGCCTACAACAAATACGACAATAAACTATTGATACTCAAACACTTCGGGAAATACAAGAGATTTCACAGTGTGAAGTAGTTTCTTCCACAAGTCATAAAACTGAGGCAGAAGATATAGCGAATGATTTGATGTGATCAGAAAACTCATCTTGCTTTTTCTAGTCCTACTACTGTTATTTTCAATGTTCACTATACAATCCATAACAACTGTAAGTTCAGTCAATATCCACAGAATTAAGATTGGAGCATACTACTATGGTTGGTATGGTAAGGGACTTGGTAGTAACCATTGGAATGACACTGATGGTAATGTAGTGATGGATACTCCAGTTAAAGGATTCTACGATTCTCAAGATTTGAGCACTGTAAATTGGCAATTGGAAAAGATGGAGTATGTTGGAATAGATTTTATAATTGTATCTTGGTGGGGTATCAACTCCTACACGGACAACTCTACCAAAATATTGTTCTCATTGCTTGATATTAATTATTCAATACAAGCTGTTATTATGGTTGAACCATTTAACCAATCTAGTGGAGATTACAACTTCCAAACGATATACGATTACATTTACAATACATATGTAGATGCGTATCCTCACGTTTACATGAAGCTCTACACTAAACCATTAATATGTTTCTACAATGAAGACGTGAACATGACCAAGAATGGCAATCTAACACTAGACAGCCGTTTCACTGTGAGAATATTAGGTCATCAAAACTACACTAATTGGGTTTATTGGTCTTTTGACGTAGACAAACCTCAGCCTTGGATACCTCGTGACCAGCCTCTCTGCATAGACGGACAGATAAATGTTTGTCCCAGATACGATGACTATTACCAACGGATGCCATACCATCGTTTTGACATAGATTACTCTGAAGACTTGTACGGCAAGCAGTGGAGTAATGTTATTTCACTGGCTAAACAAGGAAAGGTCAATATTGTCACGATTTCTACTTGGAATGAATATCATGAACGCACACAGATAGAGCCATGTGTTGATATGACATCTGCATATGAGCAGAATGTTGATTATATACTTGAGAAAACCAAAAGCTATATTGAGCAATTACGCTCTGCAATCTACTGTAATTGTGGTTTTTTAAATAGTGCCCTGAATTTTGTAGAAGCTCAGCTTCATAATTATGCTGATGATAAATGGCTTTGCAGCGAATTTCCCAGATCCTACAGGTATTGGATATACAATGACAACTATCTTGCATACAAGATTCTGGAATATTTTAATAGAAATGAAAGTGCAGGCAAAATTAAAACAACAATTGAAAGCTACGGCATTTCACTTGAAGGAAATGATAGATTGGAAGTTCTTTTCAACCAAACAATTCCATTTCCACCATATACAGGTACAGGAATGAACTTTTCACCTATCATAGATTCGTATCAAAATGTTATAGCAAATCCCAGTGTTGAGAACGGTGAATGTCCTAATTGCACCGATTGGTATAACAGTTCAATAGGTGCATACTGGAACAACCAAACAGCTTACACTGGATCTAAAAGTCTGCTTCTGAATGTTTCAGATAATGTTGCAGATTGGAGATGCAGAGCTTTTGAAGTATTAGCCAATAAAACCTATGTTTTTCAAGGATGGATCAAAGGCTCAGCAAGTAATGGAGAGTTTTTCATAACTCTACGATGGTGGAGAGATGTAAATGCAACAGATTTCATCAGTGAAGTGAACATTCCGATTCCTCTTGGTCATTATGAAAAATGGAGATTGATTGAAAACGAAACTACTGCTCCTTCTGAAACTATGGCTGCTGATGTTCAATTTAGATGTCCAACTAATAGTACAGGAGAATTATTCGGAGACGATTTCCTAGTAATAAACATAAGTAACGAGGAAAGCTTCATCGTGAGGAATGACGAAAAGCATATCCAGATACCAGATTGGAAAGAGTATGCCGATCTATTGTTATTTGGCGTTATTGACAGATATAGAGGAAATTCAACATACAAGGATCTTTGGAATAAAGCTTGTAAAATGTTCGATGGAAAAGGCATGGCAGATAAGGTGTTCGATGGAACAAAGTATGAAACATATAAGCTTGCTCTTTTTGTGATTGCTTCAAGGATAATAAACAACCAAACAATAGCTACTAACTGTGCCCTGAGTATTATTTGGAAAATGCAAGATGAATCTAATGGAGGAGTGACTACACATTATTTGCCGGATCTTACGCCTGATCCAAAATCAACCCAGAACGTTGAAACAACATGTCTAGCGATTTATGCCACTATAACAGACGTGATTCCAGAGTTTCCATCATTCCTTATCATGTCACTATTCATGTTGGCAACACTAGTAATCATAATGTACAGAAAAGTTTCTTCCACAAATGATAAAAGCACGAGGCGAATATTGAGAGGAGAAAACATGGAAATCGATTGGAATCTAGTGAAAAAGATGATTCCTTGGAATTATGAGGATTTAATAAGAGCTTGATATGCATCAATATACTTTTGCTATCTAAATTATGAGGTTTGTTCTAAATAAAAAGGAAGAGACGGACTAGTTTCTCATTTTAGTTTTGCTGTAAACCTGCATCCGTTTTCTTCAAGATGCCAAGTTACGTCTATTCCGAACTCTTTGAATAGTTCGGGGAAATATTTTGCGTCTTTCTCGCATAGGAATTTTGGGTCTATTTCAAGACCAGTTTTCTTGACGATATCTCTCATTCTTTTGAGGAGGACACAATTCTTGATTCCTCCAGCTACTTCTCGGTCTGAGACGTTTGTTGCTTCGATCGTTGGTAATGGATGCCAAGTTTGAGCGTTGTAGAGCCAAGTGTTAGAAATCTGTTTGAAGGTTCTGCCCGGAGCAAGTACTTTTAAAAGTTTAAACACAGCACTACCTAAAATCTTCGGAAGCATCTTCTTCTGTATCTTCACTGACAAATCGAGCTGCTTATCTACCCCTCCAAGTTCTTTTAAAACCGCATAATCTGTAGCGACATCCAATAAGTAGTCATCAAGGAGCCTATCATATCTCTCTTCAATGGACATTTCCTTAATATCCAAATCTCTCACGTCCAAATCTCACGTATCCACTATGTCACAACTTATATATAAAATCAAGAACCCTAACAAATTATGAAGTTATAGCACAACCAAAAGAACTAATCAGAATTATGAAGAGGTAGCCTATGCTAGATAGAAGGCTACACTTGAAAATTGATGAGTATTTGATAGAGCATGATATTGTAGATAGAAGAGTAGAAAGAGAGCAAACTTTTATGTAGACTTCTAGGTTCTCATGTACACAGAAGAGCAATGGAGAAAAAACTCTTAGAATGGATAAATTCAAATCGCCAAGTTCTCGAGTCTCCTCGGAAAGAGATTTTCAAAAGAGGAAGACCTCCACAGAATTTCAAAATAGTTGAGGTTGATGAAGACAAGAAACGCATTAAAGTAACGCATTAGAGTAAAATTTATGAAGAAGGGCACGCTTCTGCCTCTGGAGTTTTGGAGATTTGACAAAGTTATTGAACTCATTGCAAAAGGAGACTGGATTCGACTAGGAACAAGACTAAGTGCAGATGGCCCTTCAAGAACTGAATGGAAATTACAAGAACATGCTAAGAAATTATATGGCAGAAAAACAGATTTCAAAATAGCTCCTCACATAGCTGATATTCTGGTTTTGTCTGGAATTGCAAAGTCGGTATGTCGCACACTTCAACTCCATCGCAGAAAGGTTTAAAACTTTTAGAACATATCGGTTTAATTTGAATTGGTGAGATTTTGATTCTGAAAAGAAACATCGCCTTGGTGGCGCATGACAATAAGAAAGATGATTTGGTGGAGTGGGCTGACTTCAATAAAGAAACATTGGCTCTTCACAACTTGTACGCAACTGGAGACACCGGTAAAAAAATTATCGACAAAACTGATCTAAGGATTACTTTACTCAAAGGTGGATCTTATGGTGGAGATATGGAGCTTGGCGCTTTGATTGCTAACGAGAAATTGGATTATTTGATTTTCTTCTGGGATCCTTTGCAATCTCTTCCTCACGATGTCGACGTTAAGGCGCTTCTCAGGATAGCCGTCTTGTATAATGTGCCGACTGCTTGTAATAGGGCGACAGCGGATCTAATAATTTCCAGTCCATTGTTTCACAGTCAAGAATACAAGCCGAAAAAGGAACAAGCCAAAAAGTGATTTCTTGTGTGTGGAACATCTCTAGTCCAGATTTTATTTGGCTCCAAATATGCTTGGCACTTTCTCGCGCGCTAAGGCTTTTAAGAATTGAACCCTTTGAATATGTTGGGAAGGTCAAGGTTTTGTGGAAGGTAAAAGATGTAATGGTTACAAATGTAGTAACCGTTGACGCTGGTGTGAATCTGAGGAAGGCGGTTGAACGAATGAATAATTATGAGATAGGTTGCTTGGTCGTGCTGGAGAAAGGAAGTTTCGTGGGAATGTTAACTGAGCGTGACGTTCTGAAGAGAGTCGTAGTCAAAGCTCGAAATCCCGATGAGACACTTGTAGGAGATGTTATGTCCAAGCCTTTGGTAGTTGTGGAACCTGAGGCAAGTTTGGAAGAAGCAGCTAAGTTAATGTTTGAAAAAAGAATTAAGAAATTGCCAGTGGTAAAGAATAAAAAGCTTGTAGGTCTTGTCACAATGACAGACATAGCACGCACCCATCCGCAAATGATCGAGTACATTAAGAGCCTTGCCACGAAATATGATCTGCCCAAACGAATGGAAAAAGTTATTCACTACTACGTAGTCTAACGTGCACAGCATCCATAACCGTTAATCCGCTTCTATAACGTTGCATAAGACAGAAATGCTTCGCCACAGTTTCTGCGCGCGCTGAAAAGTTATGTTTGTCTGTGACCTTTGTCTTTTAGTTTTGCAAATTCGATATATAAGAATCAAGTTAGAAGTTGTTTTTTTCCTACGAGAAGAAAAATAACTTCTGAAGGCTCGATAATTATGGTGACTTGCAACACAAGAACGGTTCAATCACTCAAACTAGATAAGTTACAGCCAACTCGTCAGAGTCCAATACTATATGATTTCTTTTGCTGCTTTTTTGTAGATTTCCAGGTCATGCCTCGTGAACAAGACAAACACTACCTTATCAAGTTTGTCTTCCTTCTCCAGAAACTCTTTCACCTTTGTTAGGGCTATTCTGCTTGCTTTCTCGATGGGATATCTGTATGCACCTGTGCTTATTGATGGAAACGCTATGGTTTTCAGTCCCTTAGACACTACTAGTCTTAGTGAGTTGAGGTAGGCTTCTGCCAAAAGTTCTGGTTCGCCACAGGTGCCTCCACGCCAAACCGGCCCAACAGTGTGGATAACGTGTCTAGCTTTTAAATTGCCTCCTGAACTGATGACGGCTTTTCCTGTTGGGAGACCATCAGGCCATTCTGTAGCTCTTACGCGTTTGCATTCCTCAAGGATTTTCGGTCCTCCTTTACGGTGGATTGCTCCGTCTACGCCTCCGCCGCCCATGAGAGTTGAATTAGCTGCATTCACTATAGCATCGGTACCTTGCTCAGTTATGTCTCCTTGAACCAAAAGAATTTTCGCTTTGCCAACTTGAAATTCGTTACCAGCCATCTTTTCCCCAACTATCATTGCGTTTTCATATTTTCGATAAAGTGTGCTTGCACTTTTATTATTTCTGTGCTGTCTTTCGCTTTCGCGTAATTCTCTAATCTTTCCTGATTCAATTCAATAAAAGTATGTCCCCATTTGAAAATGGAAAGCAGCTGGCTGGCTTTTTCTCTAAATCCAGCAATGAACAAGGCTGCAACCAGAGCCTCCACTGTAGTGAGTTTTGTTGGTTTACCAAAGTTAACAGGGTTGCCTGCGACTAGAATTGGTAGGCAACGGGATGTTCCCCTCACACTTTTTGGCAGGACTTTTTCCGCGTGTTCCCAACTGCAGTCTAAGGCGGCTAACCCAAATTTTTCAATACGTTGCCTGTCAGCTGGGGAAAATGCGGTTTTTGAGAATGGGTTAAGAACAACGGCTCTTTTCGGTAAAAGCCTTATTCGAGTCACTAATCGAACTAGTCCGTGACGTTTAAGCTTCAAGGCAGTGCATTTTTTGGGGTCGCATTGCCCAGCGTGATAAACAACGATCCTAACTGGTTTTTGCACTCGTTTTTCGCACCTTTAAGTGACTCATGGGATCGTTTAAAACATGTGGAATCCACTCCAGCAGATCCGTTGAAACCATGTGATAGCCTTTCTCTTCAAAAACAAAGTCTCCAGCAGCACCATTAACAAAGGCTCCAGCAACAGTAGCCTCAAAAGGGTCAATTTGCTGGGCTAGAAAAGCACCAACAACTCCCGAAAGCACGTCTCCGGTTCCACCAACAGTCATTCCCGCATTACCAGTGAAATTCAATTTGAAACTTTTTCCGTCAGAGATTATGTCCACCGGCCCCTTCAACAATACCACTGCAGCCAGCTCCGCCGCAGTTCTTTGCACCACTGCAACTCTTTCATTGAAATTCTCTGGCAGTTTTTCACCAGTCAGTACAGCGTATTCCCCAGCGTGAGGCGTCAACACCAAAGGCACGTTCAAAGGTCTCTTGAACTCTGCAAAAGCTTTTAGACCGTCTGCATCCAAGAGCAGTGGTTTTCCAGCGCCTTCAACAGCCTCAACAATAGCCCTAACAAACTCTCTTGCTTCAGTATGCAAACCAAGACCAGGCCCCAAAACAACCGTGTTGGCTATTTCTATGTACCTTCTTAAGCCAGATACGTTACTCGGGTTGAGGTATTTACCATCAAGTTTTATGGTGATTAGATTTGGCGACATAGAAGATATGGCATAGGCTGTTTTTGCTGGGGCTGCAACATAAGTTAAGTCAACACCAGCTCGTAAAGCAGCTAGAGCCACCAGAGCTGGAGCTCCAGAAAAAGTTTCACTTCCTCCAATGATCAGTAAGCGTCCGAAATCTCCTTTGTGTGATTTTCGTGGACGTGGTTTCGTAACGAATAGAACGTCTCCAGGACCTACAAGATTTTCGAATTCTTTGGGCAAACCTATGTCTTTCACAACTAGCTCGCCAACGTAGTCTTTTGCGTCTTCAAGTCCCTTTTTCGTTTTGTGAAAGGTTATTGTCAAGTTGGCTTTCACAGCTTTACCCAAGACTTCACCGGTGTCAGCGTCTATTCCAGTTGGCACATCAACTGCCACTCGGAAAGCGTTAATAGCGTTAATTTTGTCAACTAACTGTAGAATTGGCGGTCTTAACTTTCCTTTTGTGCCGGTTCCGAGCAGTGCATCGACGACTATTTCCGCGTTTACTTCTGGTATAAGTGAGCTGTCGTACACTTCGTGAATGGGAACGCTTTCTTCTAGGAACTGTAGAGCTTTCCAGTTTTCTAAGGCTTCCTTATGAGCGATTTGCCTAGCTTCTCCTGCGAGGATGACTTTAACATTGAAACCTTTTGAAGAAAGATGTCTTGCTGCAACGAAGCCGTCGCCACCGTTTCCTCCTAAACCGCAAAAAATCGCAACTGATTTGTCTGGTTTAAATCTTGAAGCGATTTCTAATGCCACATTGTGTCCGGCATTTTCCATGAGCTGAAGTCTGTAAACCCCGAAATATTCAGCGTTCAATTCCAAAGCACGCATTTCCGTGCTTGTAATGGAGTTCTTTGTGTTGCTTTCTTCCAACATGGTTAGACCCAATAGCTAATATGATTACATACATTTACCTTTTGTGCGAATAAACATATCTTCTAATTCAAAAAGAGATCTGGTCGGAGTTGGGTGAGGGGCTTTTTGACGAACAGCCAAAAACAAAAACAGTGGTCCATTTATTTGACTTGAGTTCTTCTTGAACAGAATTCTTTCATCATCCGAACAGCAGTTTCAACACGTTTTCTGGAGATAATCCATAAAACGTTGATATAACATCAACATTAGAAATTTACGAAACAGAAATCCATAGCAACCTAAACATTTAAATAATATTCTAATATTTTGGGCGACCTCTCTTGGCTTCAACGTACAACAAATTGATTCGCCAGATTCTACCAAGTTTTTTGCATAAGGTCTATTGAAAATTTTAACGAACCTATCGTAATCCTTATTGTTAGCGCTTTCAAACATCTTTCTCATCGCTTGCCAAGAACTAAACTCTGGCAGTAGCTCTCTGTGGATCAACAAGTCATAATCGAGATTTTGGTGTATTGCTTTAGCACATAACTTGGCAGATTTTATTGCCCATTTCAGACCAAAACCAAAGGCGGGATCGGTAAAGGAACCAGCATTCCCAATAACATATAGATTGCCCCTATGGTAGGATGAAAAATCATACCAGCTCACAAAGTCCACCCATTCATCGAGGACTTTCCACCCTCTTGATACAGCAAGTTCTTTTAGTCTTTCACGGCACACTCTAAAATGTGCCCTTTTCCAAATGGACGCTGAAATCAATGAAGCTTCATGTTTTGAGAAAGGTATGACGTAAGTATATCCGTGAAACGAAAGATAATTGTCAAGCCAAATTGCCGTCCATTCGGGGTCGAAGTCGCCCTTTACTGTCAAGCCGACTCCTGTCCCAACTTGCTTTGGCATTCTCGACCTAAGACCAGATTCCTCTGCAATTTTAGAACGATAACCATCGGCGGCGACAATTACGTCGAATTCGTCCTCTAATTGCCTTTTGCTTTTCACCCTTGTTCCGTAGTGAATAGGAATTAGCCTTTCAACGTCTTTTCTTGCTTTAGCCTCGATGCCGATTTCTCCACCCACCTCGTAGATGAAACCTATATTTCCCTTAAGAGATACTACAAAACTTGGAGAACATATCTCAAGCCTTTTCATATTACGACTAGGTTGCAGCTCGGGGACGTTTTCAAAGAAGTGCACGCTTCCTTCCATCTGTCTTGGTCTAGTGGGGCTATCTTTAGGCGTCATCTCAAAGATTTCAACATCATAACCAAGCGTATGTAATGCCTTGGCACATGTCGTCCCTGCTATTCCTGAGCCGACTATAGCTATTCTCGTTAGGTTCTCCTCCATGCTCACAATCTGCGGTAACGCTTCATATTAAGTCCTTGAAAATAAAAAGTTTATTTTTATCATTTTCCCTCTGGCTAATCATTGATAAGCCTATTCCATGCTTCTTGGTGTTTTTTGGTTGAAAAACGAATATTTTTATAACTAAAACACATATTTTTTTGTATGGATTTAATCTTTCAGTTCAATCAAAATTGGTATGTTTTATTTTTCGCTTTCTTGTTATCATGGCTGATTATGTCAATCAGTAGAAAAAGCTATGGGAATAGAAAGGAAGCTAAAGAGCAGCTTTGTTTGGCTTTGAGTGGTTTACTTGCTCTATTACTTATGGAAATCTTTGCTACATCTACGAACCTATGGCATTACAACCCTGAGAATTGGCCAATAATTTTGTGGCCAACGTATTTTGTTGCAATATTATTTGGATATCAATTGTTAAGGTTTATTGAAGGACTTTTCTCTTAACCTTTTTTTCAATTTCACATGTCTATATTTACCTCGTGAAAATTAATTTTCGTCCAGGTTACAAAAAGTTAAAAAAGATGAAGTTTTGGTGGAGATGTCTCTTGATTTACGAATTGATGTTTGGAAAAGTAAAAGTGATGTAGTAAAATATTTTAGTGCAGACGTAAAACATTACAGCGAGGAAATTTAAATGCCAACAGCATTTGTGCTAATAAACACTGAGATAGGTTCAGAAGCAAATGTGCTAGGGACATTGAAGAAAGTTGAGGGAGTTGATGAAGCCTTCGCTGTTTACGGAGTCTACGACATAATTGCAAGGGTCAAAGCAGACACCATGGATAAGCTTAAGGAAATCGTAACTTGGCGTATCAGAAGGCTTGACAAGGTTAGGTCAACATTGACGATGATAGTAGTAGAAGCGTCAAAATAGCACAAAATCCCTCTTTTTATTTTTGAAGTAACCTTTTAACATTCCAGTTCAATCTTCTCACTCAAAAGGGAACGTTGTGATAAATGACCATAAAAACAATGCATATTGGATTGGATGATACTGATTCGCCGAGAAAGGGATGCACCACATATGTTGCTGCTCTTCTTGTGGAGAAACTGCAAAGACTGGGAGCCGAATTCATTGACTACGCAAACTTGGTTAGGTTGAATCCTAACGTGCCGTGGAAAACTAGGGGGAACGGGGCACTATGTTTGAGAATGAAATATAACGAAAGCGATGAAGATGAAATCAAAGAAACGGTCATAGGCACAGTTGAAGAACATGCGGATTTCGATTATGAAGGCACAGACCCAGGCGTAGTCTTCTTTGAAGGAACTAGAATTCCGAAGGAAGTAAAGACGTTCTCAAAAAACGCAATCACCGGAATTGTGAATCTTGATGATGCTTTGAAGCTTTTGAAGAGGTTCAAGGCTGAGGCTGTTGGTTTTAAAAAATATCGAGGAATCATAGGCGCTTTAGCAGCTGTCGGCGAAACTTTTGAAGGCGACTACACTTTTGAAATCCTTGCCTATCGCGTTCCAGAAAATTATGGTTTGAAAAGAAGAGTTGACGAATCTTCAATTGTTGAGATGGATAAGGCGACAGCACCCTACACGTTCAACAATGTTGACGAAGAAAAAGAAAGGATCATCATAACACCGAGAGGCCCGGACCCTATTCTTCTTGGTATCAGAGGCGAAACTCCGGAAATCGTGAAGAAAGCATTTAAAATGGTCAAGCCCCTTGAACCTGTTGAAAGATGGGTTATTTTTCGCACTAATCAGGGAACGGACGCCCATCTGAAACGAGTTAAGCAGTTGAGTCAAATAAAACCATATAACCCAGTGATTACCCGAGGAACCGTGGTGGAAAACCCGAAGATAATCCCGAGAAGACACGTAATTTTCTCAATTAAAGACGAAAGCGCACAGGTTGACTGTGCAGCTTATGAACCGACAGGTGTTCTCCGCAAGGCTGCAAGAAAGCTGATTGCAGGAGATAATATAGAAGTTTATGGGGGTGTTCGTGCTCCTTCGCAAAGTTATCCGCTCACTATAAACCTTGAAAAAATCAGGCTTCTAAAACTTGCACCAAAAATCGTTTATTACAATCCGGTTTGCCCAAAGTGTGGAAAGCGACTAAAATCTATGGGAAGGAACAAGGGCTTCAGATGTGAAAAATGTGGTTCAAGATACACTGATCTTGGCAAAATCGAGGTTAAAATGGAGCGTGAAATAAAGAAAAGCCTATACATGACTTCGACTCGGTCTCAGAGGCATCTGACTAAGCCGTTTAGGCGTTACGGACTGGAGAAAAGGCACACAATATTTAACGAGTTAATTGAGGATTGGCATTTTCCTTAATCCTTATTCTTTGTTCACTTTGAAGATTTCGCAAAGTAGCTGATATAGATCGTCTCCACCCTCAACTTTTGAAAACATGCCTCTTTCAGTTTTAAGTATGCGCCCAACAGCGTGGTATGTTTGCCTCCATTCCAGTTCCTTCCACATTATACGGTAATTTTTCAGTTCAATCCACGCTCGGAAGATTAAAACAACGAACATGCCTAGGGTGAGTATGAGGTTCAGTATGTATATCTCAAGTATGTCCATGCTTTTCACCTCCCTTCTTATGACATGACTTGCAATTATGGGCAATAGGCATTTAAATCAAACTTGTGTTAGCATATGTGAGAGGAAAGGCTTAATGAGTGCTGTTTTGCCGTCAGTAGTTTACCAGTTAGGTGTGGGTGGAATAGGCGGCTTCATAGTCGGATATGCGATTAAGAAAATAAGCAAACTCATAATTGTTTTGATGGGCTTGCTCATAATTTTCCTTCTTTACCTAGGCACAAGCGGGATAATAAGCATAAATTATGAAGAGCTTTGGAACGCACTGTCTAGTTTGCTCGGTCGTGTTAGTCAAGCAGCAGGATGGCTTGTCGGCTTAATATCCCTTTTGCCTTTCATGGGAAGTTTCTTGGCTGGCTTCTTGCTTGGCTTCAAACTTGGATAGTGAAATGGTTAAATGTTTGATTCTCAATAATCTTTTGGAAAAGCTGATTTCAGCACGTCAAGGGTCTCAACATTGAAAAAGTTTCCAAAAGAGGAATATAGCATACCGTTCTTTAAAGAAAAAGGTTACGTAAGGAAATTATGTCCCAAATGCAAAGATTATTTTTGGACGCAAAATCCAGACCAAGAAACTTGCGGGGAAGCAACCCCTGAAGGTTGCGCATCCTATACGTTCATAAATAATCCGCCGACAAGGAAAAGTTACAGTTTACGTGAGATGCGTGAGGCTTTTCTATCTTTTTTTGAAAAACATGGACACACCCGTATAAAGCCTTATCCAGTGGTGGCCAGATGGAGAGACGATATTTACCTAACCCACGCAAGCATAATAGACTTTCAGCCATACGTAACCAACGGAATTGCTCCACCACCAGCAAATCCGCTCGTGATTGTTCAACCATGCATCCGCCTAGTGGACATAGCCAACACTGGACCAACTTTCGGCAGACACCTGACAATTTTTGAGATGGGCGGACATCATGCATTTAACTATCCGGACAAGGAGATTTACTGGAAAGACCAGACCGTGAGATATCATCATGAGTTTATCACAAAAAAGTTGGGAGTGAAATCTGAAGAAGTCATCTACAAGGAAGACGTCTGGGTTGGCGGTGGAAACGCTGGTCCAGATGTTGAATCCATTGTCCGAGGTTTAGAAGTTGACACGCTTGTTTTCATGCAATACAAGGTCATCAACAACGAATTTGTTAAGTTGCCCATAAGGACTGTTGACACTGGTTACGGAATAGACCGCTATGCATGGCTTTCTCAAGGTGTGCCGAGTTGTTTTCATGCAGTTTACGGCGGCTTGCTTGACAAAATTTATGAAATGGCTGGGATAGGCAAGATTGACAACGATTTACTAATGAAGGTAGCTGAGGTTTCCGGCTTAGTAAGCTTGGATAAAACAGCGAGTAGACTTAAAGCTAGAAAAAGAATAGCGGAAATTGTCAGAATGAAAGTAAAAGAGTTAGACGAGTTATTGCTTCCCATCGAAAACGCTTTTGCAGTTGCAGACCACACCAAATGCTTAGGCTTCATACTTTCTGAAGGCATTGTTCCATCAAACATTCAAGAAGGATACTTAGCAAGGCTTCTATTCCGTAGAGTTTACAGACTTTTGAAAATGTTGGACATACCCGACAAGCTTTACGATATTATGGACATGCAAATCGACTTCTGGTCCAAGGATTACCCGCACCTTAAGGAAATGCAAAACGAAATAATGGAAGTCCTTTCAGTCGAAGAAGACAAGTTTGAACAAACTATCAAAAGAGGTGGAGGGCTGGTGAAGCGGATCGCAGGAGAGTTAAAGACAAAGGACATTTCAGAAATTCCAGTGGAAACCTTGACTGAACTATATGATTCACATGGGCTTCCACCCGAAATTGTTAAGCAATTCGCCGAAAAAGAAGGATTAAAGGCGGCGATTCCGGAAAACTTCTATGCTTTAATCGCGGAAAGACACATGCAAGCACCCAAAAAAGTGCAAGAGACAAAACCGGAAGAAAACCTGGAAACAGCGGTTTCAAATCTTCCAGAAACAGAGCACTTGTACTATCAAGACCAATACATGAAGGAGTTTGAGGCAAAAGTCGTTAAAGTGATAGACAGCGAATATGTTGTTCTTGACAGAACATGCTTCTATCCAGAAGGTGGAGGGCAACCAGCAGACACTGGCTACCTAGTTTTTGAAGGAAACAAAGTTGAGGTTGTTGATGTTCAAAAAGTCGGCAAGGTAATTGTCCACAAAGTGAAGGGCACAGTTCCAAAAGAGAACAGCATTGTCAGCGGAGTGATTGACTGGGAAAAAAGATACAGTCTCATGAAGAATCACACTGCCACACACATAGTTAACGGTGCTGCGAGACGCGTTTTAGGGCAACATGTTTGGCAGTTTGGAACACAAAAAGGCGTCGACCGCTCTAGACTAGATATTTCACATTATCGTAGGCTGACATTGAAGGAAGTACACAAAATAGAAAAATTGGCAAACCAAACAGTTCTGAGAAATATTTCTGTGGAAACTTCTTGGACGCCTAGAAGCGAAGCGGAAAAACTTTACGGCTTTAGACTTTACCAAGGTGGAGCTGTTCCAGGAAAGGAAATACGTGTTGTAAAGATTGGAGGCTGGGATGTTGAAGCATGTGCCGGGACTCACCTAAAAAACACGGGAGAAATCGGATTCATCAAGATAACTCATTCAGAAAGGGTTCAAGACGGCGTGGAAAGACTTATTTATTCCGTTGGAATCCCAGCCCTTAAGGCAGTGCAAGAAAAAGAGGAAAAACTCTGGAAACTTTCAGAAATTTTGAATGCCCCTCTTGATAAACTGGATAAAACAGCAGAAAAAATAGTCAAAGAATTAAAGGAAGCAAACGCAGAAAAAAGAAGGCTCATCAAGGAAATAGCAGAGCGAGAAAGCACGGTTTTAGGCGGTAGACCCGAAGGCGAAGAAATCAAAGAAATAGAAGGCATTAAAATTGTGATGCGTGACTTTAGGGAAGCAATAGATGTTGACCGCATGGTTCAAACAGCAAACGAAATGATCAAAAGAGACGAAGCAATCGTTACAATATTCTATGGAACGGATGGGAAAAACGCGCGGATAATGGTTATGGCTGGCAAAACCGCCTTGGAAAAGGGCGTAAATGCTGATGAAATAATTAGAGAAGCCTCAGTAATCATAGGTGGCGGAGGCGGTGGAAAACTCAACTTTGCTCAGGGTGGTGGAACAGCCGTTGAAAAGCTGCCGGAAACCGTCAAAAAAGCTGAAGAAGCATTAAGGAAACAGCTAAAAAATTGAGGTAAGAAGATATCTCCCGCAACTTTCCCATTTTTCCTTTTAGACGTATTTGCTGAAAAGTTGCGGGGGTCAGGTTCACATATACGTTTATAATCCACGTTTTTGGGCGAAGGCTATTCATAGTCTACACTATAGAAGCACAAACAAGTTACAAACTGGAATAAAGAATTAAAGCAAGTTCTGCGTAATTTCTTTATGGTGTCAAACTTGAGGGATAGCGTTCTCAACGAGTAAAGGCAAAACATTTAATAGCCCTCAAACAAGTTCAGAACTCTTCATGGAATTTTTAAGAAAAATCGAAGAAAAATGGCAAAAAACATGGGAAAAAGCAAGGATTTTCAAAGCAGACCCAGACCCAAACAAGAAGAAGTTCTTTGTCACTTTTCCATATCCGTACATCAACGGACCACTCCACGTAGGCCACGCCTTCACAGCCTCACGAATAGACGCATACGCACGATTCAAGCGGATGCAAGGCTACAATGTGCTGTTTCCGTGGGCGTGGCACTGGACTGGTCAGCCGTTGTTAGGAGCAAGCCAACGAGTTGCAAAGGGCGACGAGGAATTCATAAGAGTTTTGAGGGAAGTTGACGGCGTTCCAGAAGAGGAACTCAAAAAGTTCGTTGACCCGATTTATATGGCAACATACTACACAAAGGAAAGCAGAATCGCCGCAAAGCGAGCAGGCTTCTCAGTTGACTGGAGAAGAGAATTCAACACCATAATGCCAACCTTCCAGAAATTTATCGAATGGCAATATGAAAGCCTAAGAGCCCAAGGCTACGTTACAAAAGGAACACACCCAGTCATATGGTGTCCAAAATGCAAAAGCCCAACAGGAGACCACGACCGACAAGAAGGCGAAGGTGTTAGACCAGAAGAGTATACGCTCATAAAATTCAAACTGGACAAGGAAACATATCTGCCAGCAGCCACGTTCAGACCGGAAACAATCTACGGAGTAACAAACATCTGGATTCATCCAGACGCAACTTATGTGGAAGCAAGAGTGGACAACGAAAAATGGATAATAAGCGAAAAGGCAGCTGAAAAACTGAAACAACAAGCAAGAACAGTGGAAGTAAAACGGAAACTGAAAGGCAGAGAACTCGTAGGAAAAAACTTTGAAAATCCCATTACTGAAGAAAAATTGCCGATTTTGCCCGGATGGTTCGTTGACCCAGCACAAGCCACAGGCGTAGTTTACAGCGTTCCAGCCCATGCACCTTACGACTGGCTGGCATTAAAAGACTTGCAGGAAAAACCTGAAACCCTACAAGAGTTCGGCATAAACCCAGAAACTGTGAGGAACATAATGCCCATTTCCATGATTGAAGTCGAGGGCTTCGATGAATACCCCGCCATCGAAATCGTTAGACGATTAGGTGTGAAAGATCAACATGACCCAAAGGCTGAAGAAGCAACTCAAATCATTTACAAAAAGGAGTTCCACAGCGGAGTCTTAAAGGAAATCTGCAGGGAATACGCTGGAAAAAAGGTTCGAGAGGTTAAAGAAACTCTGATACAAGATTTTAGGAAACGTGGAATCGCCGACTCCATGTATGACTTAACACAACCAGTTATTTGCCGATGCCTAACACCATGCATAGTTAAGGTTCTGCAAGACCAATGGTTCCTAAAATATTCAGACCCAGAATGGAAGGAAAAAGTGAAAGAAGCACTAAACAAAATGAAAATTTACCCAGAAACAGCAATCCAATGGTTCTTAACGGTGATTGATTGGCTGAAAGAGTGGGCATGTGCAAGGAGAACAGGGCTTGGGACACCCCTGCCATGGGGTCCAGGCTACATAATTGAAACCTTAAGCGACTCGACAATTTACATGGCATTCTACACAATAAACAAACACATAAAACAACATGATATAAAGCCTGAAATGCTAACAAAAGAAGTTTTCAACTACATTTTCCATGGAAAAGGAAACGTAAAAGAAGTAGTTTCACGGTCGGGAATAAGCACTGAAGTACTGGAGGAAATGCGAAAAGAATTCTTATACTGGTATCCAGTTGACCTAAGAGTATCCGCCAAAGAACTTGTTCCAAACCACTTAACATTTTTCATATTCCACCACGTAGCACTTTTTCCACAGAAACACTGGCCAAAAGCAATTGGAGTAAACGGCATGCTGACGATTGAAGGAAAACAAATGCACAAATCAAAGGGAAATTTCGTAACAACGAAAAACTCCATCGAGGAGTATGGTGCAGACGCCACAAGGTGCGCATTAGTATTAAGTGCAGAAGGCATGGACGACCCAGATTGGAGAAGTGAAAACGTCAAAGATATGAGAAACAAACTTGAATCCTTCTACAACTTCGCAAAAAACATAATCAAAAATGCAGAAAGTGGTGAAAATGGACATTTAGAAAAATGGCTGACGAGCACGCTTCAGCATCGCATATCTGCGGTAACAGAAAATCTTGAAGAAATGAAAACAAGAACATCCCTAGAAATAGCCCTGTTTGAAATCTGGAACGACTTTCGCTGGTACATACACAGAAAAGGAGAAGCAAAGACAAGAATCCTGAAAGAAGCATTAAAAACATGGCTAAAGCTACTTGCGCCATTTGCACCACACATATGCGAAGAACTATGGAGCGAAATGAAAGAGGAACACTTCATCTCACTTGCAAAATGGCCGCAAGCAAAAGAAGAACTCATAAATGAGCGAGCAGAAGAAAAGGAAAATCTGATAAACGAAATTATTGAAGACACACTAAACATCCTGAAAGCAACAAGAGTTACCCCACAAAAAATATGCTATTACACGGCTTCCCCATGGAAATGGAGAGTCTACCTGAGAGCATTGGAGAAATCAAAGCACGGAGAAGCAAAACTAAACGAAATTATGAAAGAATTCGCCGCAGAAGATGATTTAAAGGAGAAACTGAAGGAAATTGCAAAATTCGCCACGAAAGCAGTGAAAGAAATGGGCAAGATATCTGAAAAGAGAAGAGCAAATCTATTGAAGATTGGCACATTAAAGGAAAAAAAGGTAATTGAGGAAGCAAAAGACTTCCTGTCGGACAGGTTTAAGGCACACATCATAGTTTATAATGAAGATGAAAAGGAACGCTATGACCCCAAGTTAAGAGCTATGCTGTCTATGCCATGTCGGCCAGCAATTTACATCGAGTAAAACAGAGTCAAATAAAACTATGCATTAAATTTAAGGTATGAGTATTGACCTTGATGTGATAGTTTCTTCGACCACGACTGGTTGTTGTAACGTAAAAATCTTCTTCTTCACGAAGTTCACTTCCATAAAAGAGAGCCAGAATCGTACGGCAAATATTGATAGTGGTCAATTTTTCGCTTTCAACTTTTTTTTCTATTTCATCTTGCAAAACTCTGGGATTAATTGTATAGACAGTCTCAGAACCGCGTCCGGTTCTTTCATGATGCATTTCCATGTCTTTCAGGATGTGTTGAACAATGTCATAATAGGATGTCTTGTGATATTTTATAAGAT
>Ga0210056_1001667_pt1 | contig 19268 bp, 14 predicted proteins | sample CryGeyCG2014_080_2_FD_183965 | JGI IMG/M metagenome (GOLD analysis project Ga0210056, IMG submission 183965) | Groundwater microbial communities from aquifer - Crystal Geyser CG07_land_8/20/14_0.80 (SPAdes) (version 2) | ecosystem: Environmental > Aquatic > Deep subsurface > Groundwater | place... | reverse complement strand
CGCTTGTGCATCGAGGTGACGCCAAAGGGAAATTCGAACCGGGTGCTGGTGACCGGAACGGCCAATAAAAATAAGTTGTCCATGGAGACCGTGGTCAGTAAAATAACTCAAGATTTAGCGGCGTGATCGATTCGGAACATGTAAAAGGGGAGACCCAATGACCAGCTCATTGATACTGTCCGTTATCACATTTATATATGGTTTTTCAGCGGCGCTTTATGTCGCTTCATGGATCTTTAAAAAGGCGTCCATCGGAAAAGCCGCCACCTGGATCACTTTAGCGGCGGTTGTCGGACATGTGGCCGGGATTCTATTGCGATGGGTGGAGTCGTATCAGATGGGGATCGGACACGCGCCGTTATCGAATTTTTACGAATCCATCGTCTTTTTTTCATGGACGCTGGCGGTCATCTATTTGGTGGTGGAACGGGCCTATCAAAATCGGGTGATCGGAGCTTTTGTTGCGCCGATCGCTTTTTTAGCCATGGCGTATGCCTCCCTTTCCCCGAACATCAACGATCGGATTCAACCGTTGGTTCCCGCATTGAAAAGCAACTGGCTCATCGCCCATGTCATCGCCTGTTTCGTCGGTTATGCTGCTTTCGGAATCGCCTTCGGAATCAGCCTCATGTATCTGATCAAGCACAGTGGAAGGGACCGGAACAGCCGCCTGCTCGCCCTTTTTCCGGGACAGCGGCTCCTGGAAGCGCTGAATCATCAAATGATTATGTTCGGCTTCCTGTTTTTATCCATCGGGATCATCACCGGGTCGGTCTGGGCCAATTCCGCCTGGGGAAGTTACTGGTCCTGGGATCCCAAGGAGACCTGGTCATTGATCACCTGGTTTATTTATGCAACCCTGCTGCACGCCAGGATGATGCGGGGATGGCATGGAAAACGGCTGGCTTATATTTCCATCATCGGATTCGGCGCCGTGCTTTTCACCTATTTCGGAGTTAACCTCCTTCCTGGCCTTCATAGTTACTCCCAGTAGGTTCCCCTGCGATTTTACCTTGACAAGGCAGACCTTAGAGGTTAAAAAAATTCCGACTTCGAGTTTTGCCGAAATCGATCGATGGCGGTTTCAACCCGATTTGGCATTTCAATTTTATGAGGACGGGGTGGGCATGAGTACCAACGATGACAAGGCTAAGGAGAAGGCGGTGGCGGAAACGGAGAATCACCCAGGGCATTCAGAAGATAAAAAGGGGAAGGGATCGGGCGGATCCATTCTCCTTTTCTTTTTGGTCGGAATTATTGCAAGCCTCCTGGTTGGCTGGGTTGTTTTCCCTAAGCTCTTATATTCCCAGAAGAAGCAGCCTATCAATTTCAATCACGCCTTTCACGTGGAGACCGTAGACGAAGGGTGTGCAAGCTGTCATTTCTTCCGGGAAGACGGGAGTTTTTCCGGCGTTCCCAAACTGGCCCAATGTACCGGGTGCCATGAAGAGGCGCAAGGGGAGGATCCGGAAGAGATTAAGTTTGTCACACAATATGTGGAAAAGGGCAGGGAGGTACCCTGGTTGGTCTGCTCCCGTCAGCCCAACTGTGTCTTCTTCTCCCATGCCGCCCATGTCGAACTCGCCAAGATGGAATGTGTGACCTGCCATGGTCCCATCGGTGAATCGACCCATTCGAAGATCTACGAAGAAAACCGGATCACCGGCGTCAGCCGGGACATTTGGGGTAGGAATATCGCCGGGATCAAGCGAAATTCCTGGGATCGGATGAAGATGGAGGACTGTGCCGAATGTCACGCCGAAGCGGCCGCCAAGGAAGTATCCGAGTTGGAAGGCCCCATGGAGGGATTTTTCAACAATGCTGTAAAAATTGCCTTCCCGAAATCATTGTCCGGAAGAAAAACCAGTGTTCAAACGCAAAACGAGGCCTGTTTTGTATGTCATAAATGACGGAAACGGGGCAAGACCTTTAAGGCGGATCTCAACGGACGGTTTGAAGAGGTAGCACCGATGAAGATGGATCGAAGAAGCTTTTTATCTTTCGTGATCGGCGGCGCGGCGGGAACGACCCTGTCCCCCTTGCCATGGAAGCTGACGGATGATCTGGCCATCTGGTCCCAGAATTGGCCATGGACGCCGGTCCCGGAAAAGGGAGAAGTCAGTTATGCCAATACCACCTGCATGCTGTGCCCCGGAGGATGTGGAATTACGGTCCGGAAGGTAGGCGACCGAGCGGTGAAGATCGAGGGAACCAAGGGCCACCCGGTCAATAACGGTGGAATTTGTATCCTCGGGCTTTCCGGTCTTCAGCTGCTGTATGGTCCCACCCGTGTCCCGTCCCCCCTCCGTCGAACCGGCGAGCGTGGTGAGAACCGGTGGCAGAAGGTTTCCTGGGATGAGGCCCTTGCCTGGGTCGCCGAAAAGCTGGCCGACCTGAGAGGGAAAAGACTCTCACACACCGTCGCTTGTATTTCAGGAACCGACGGCGGAACCGTCCCTCGCCTGATGGAGCGGTTTCTTACGGCCTTTGGATCCCCCAATTTCATCCGGACCCCTTCTATGAGGGACAGCTATGAAATGACCCTCCATCTCATGCAGGGGGCCCAGGCTTCCATAGGCTTCGATATTGAGAATGCCGACTTCATAGTAAGCTTTGGAAGCGGGATTCTGGAAGGATGGGGCTCACCGGTGCGGATGTTCAGGGCCAACAGTCTTTGGAAGGAAAACGGTGTAAAAGTCGTCCAGATCGAGCCGAGGCTTTCCAATACGGCGGCCAAATCCGATAAGTGGCTCCCGATTCATCCGGGCACGGAAGGGGCTCTTGCTTTAGGCCTTGCCCACGTCATTCTGAAGGAGTCTTTGTATCGCAAGGATTTTGTCGGCACGCATACATCGGGATTCGATCGATGGTCTAAAGAAGTGGTCGAAGAGTGGACCCCGGAACAGGTGGAAACGGTTACGGGCATCGATAAATCCACCATCGTCGACCTGGCAAAGAGTTTTTCCAACGCAAAAAAGCCTCTTGCGATCTGTGGGAGGGGGAAGGGCAACACAGCGGGGGGGATCGGCGAGTTCATGGCGGTTCATTCCCTCAACGCCCTCATGGGGAATATCAACCGGAAAGGCGGGGTATGGGCGGTTCCGGGTTCGGATCACATCCATTGGCCCGAAGTGGAGATGGATGCCGTGGCTTCCGCCGGAATGCAGCAGACCCGTATCGACGGTGCCGGAACCGACAAATTCATGCACGCCCGGCATCTCCTCCACCGGGTACCGGAAATGATCAGCGCCGGTGATCCCTCATTGGTTCAAGCGTTGTTTGTTCTGGATGCTAATCCTTACTATACCCTATCGGATAAGGCTCTTTTGAAGAAAGCATGGGCCAAAATTCCTTTCATCCTTAGCTTTTCTTCGTTTATGGATGAGACAGCCCAGAATGCCGATTTGATCCTTCCCAACCACATGTACCTGGAGCGGTATGAGGATGTACCGTATGCCGAAGGTTTTAACAAACCCTTCATCGGACTTGCCAAACCTGTTGTGAGCCCTCAGTTTGACACGCTGCACACGGGGGATGCGATCCTCCGGCTGGCCAAGGCGCTGGGAGACCCTGTTGAAAAGGCTTTCCCCTGGGAGGATTACGAGGGGTGCCTCGATGATACCTTCGGGGATCAGTGGGAGGAGCTCCAGGAAATCGGATACCGGGTGGAATCGGACTTTGAACCCGGATCACGGAATACGGCGTTTGAAACGGCCTCCCGCAAATTTGAGTTCATCCCCGAAGAAAGCAAAGATGCCGCAAAGAACGTGATGGTGAAGGCAGAGGGCGAGGAGCCGGCTTACCCCCTTGTGCTGATTCCCTACGATTCTCCGAGGCTTGCCAGCGGATTCATCGGCGACCCGCCGTTTATGATCAAAACCGTCCCCGATACCGTCCTCAAAGAAAACGACTTGTTGGTCGAAGTCCATCCCAAAACGGCCCAGTCTCTGGGCATTTCCGAAGGCAAACCCGCGGTCTTGAAAACGCCTAAAGGGGAAGCGCGGGTGCGGGTCCATCTATTTGAAGGCATCATGCCGGGGTTGGTAGCCATGCCCACGGGATTGGGTCATCAGGCCTATGACGGCTATCTGGCCGGAAAAGGGATCAACTTCAATGACCTGATCGGGCCGGTGGAGGATGAGGTATCCGGGCTCGATGCCGCCTGGGGTATTCGGGCAAAGCTTTCACGGGTATAAAGCCGGCGCGGGCGTCCACAGGGTTGGCGCTTACGGCTTACGCTGAAATTCGACTATGCATAAGAGGTTTCGATGAAAAACGAGCAGGCCAAAAAGTACGGAATGGTGATCGATCTGGACAAATGCACCGGGTGCGGCGCTTGCATGGTAGCCTGTATGGCGGAAAACAACGTTCCGTTTAAAAAAGACGAGACCAACAAGCTGGACAGCATCACCTGGATGCGCGTCTTTCAGCTGACAAACGGGAAATCTTTCCCCGAAACAGATGTCTGCTATATCCCCAGACCCTGTATGCATTGCGAGGGAGAACACGGCCACTCCCCCTGCGTTTCCGTCTGCCCGGCCACCGCCACCGATTACAGCCAACAGACCGGAATTGTCAGTCAGATCTACACCCGGTGCTTCGGCTGCCGGTACTGCATGGCGGCTTGCCCTTATCATGCCCGGTACTTCAACTGGTGGGATCCGGTCTGGCCCAACGGGATGGAGAAATACCTGAATCCCAATGTTTCTCCGCGTATGCGGGGGGTGGTTGAAAAATGCAGCTTCTGCTTTCACCGATATCAGAGGGCCATGGAAAAGGCTTTCCTGGAGGGTCGCCGGGAGTTGGAAGAGGAGGAATATCAGACGGCGTGCACTCAAGCCTGCCCGGCAGGCGCCATCGTTTTTGGGGACTTGAACAACGAAAAGCACAAAATCCACCAGATCGTTAATCCGGACCCGGCCCACAGAGGCCGGCCGAAAAACCCCAAAGCCTTTCGACTCCTCGAAAGACTGGGGACCAATCCCAAGGTATATTACTTATCCAGCAGGGAATGGGTCCGGAGGGCCGGTGATAATTACTTGCCTCACGAAGGTTCCGGCAAGGGGCACTAATGAAATCCCGTATGGATGAAGCACAATGCAACGGCATGGAATTTAAGGAATGACAAGCGAGGGGCGTATGGATGATGCATTAATTCCCAAAGGGGTCAAACGTTGCCCACTACCGGAATTTCTCATGAAGCTGGGACCGGTGGTTGTTGTTTTGATCTGGGGCATAGTCGCCATGTTCATGTGCTGGTTCAAGGGACTCAATCAGACCAACATGAACGACTCGTATGGGTTTGCCCTCTGGATCTGGGCGGACCTGACGGTGATCGCCCTGGGCGGAGGCGCCTTTTTCACGGGTTTATTGAGGTACATCATTGGAAAGGATAAGCTTAAAAATATCATCAACTTCGCCGTGCTCGTCGGGTTTATCTGCTACAGTTCAGCGTTGTTGATTTTGGCCATCGATATCGGACAGCCTCTGAGGGGATGGTTTATCTTCTGGCATGCCAATGTGCATTCGATGCTCACCGAGGTGGCCTTCTGCCTCACCTGTTATTTCGGTGTCCTGACCATTGAATATCTGCCCCTGGTTCTGGAAAATCGCCAGGTCGACCAAGTGTCTTTTTTTCACCATTTGAGCCACAACATGCATGAGGTCATGCCGATATTCGCCGCAACGGGCGCTTTTTTAAGCTTTTTCCACCAGGGCTCTCTGGGCGGTGTCGCCGGTGTTCTCTTCGGCCGGCCCTTTGCGTTTCGGGAAGGCATTTTAATCTGGCCCTGGACCTTTTTCCTCTTTACCTGGTCCGCGGCGGCCTACGGCCCCTGTTTTACCATTATGCTGGCCAAGATCACGGAGAAAATCACCAAAAAGAAGCTTATCAAGGATGATGTCTATGCGCTTTTGGCCAAGATCTCCGGATGGATGATGGCTACCTATATTATGGCTAAGATCATCGACACCTGGTACTGGGCTGTGGTAACGGCTCCCTCCAAGGGTCAGGGATTCATGGAGTTTTACTCCGACAACGCCTTCTACGGGATTTGGATCCTCATCCTGGAGATCGTTGTCGGCGGTGTGATCCCGGCCGCTATTCTGATTACCCGGAAAGGGAGAAGCACTCCGGCCTTGCTGATGATCGCGGTGGTGTTGGCAGTCATCGGGGTTTCCGTCAATCGGTGGGTCATGGTGCTCCAGGTCATGGCCGTCCCTGTGCTCACCTTTGAAGGATGGCCCATGTATTATCCCAGCTGGCAGGAAGTGGCCACGACCCTCCTGCCGGTGGCTTATGGCATTCTGCTGGTGGCTTTTTCTTATCGCTATCTCCCGGTGTTTCCCCAGGAAGCGGAGCTGAATCCGATTGATTTGGAATCCGATGAGACGGCGGAATCCGTTACGGCCTCTGAAACCGCCGATGCAAAACTAAGCCCGGCCAAGGCATAAAAGGAGGAGAAGATGTTTCCATTTAACTTCGAATGGATCTGGGATATGTCCCATATGGTCTTCATGGGGGGGCTCTGGTTTGCGCTGACGATCCTCGGTCTTGGCATGACCTATTGCGTAATCAAAGCCGCTATCGACGCGGCCAAGGGTAAAGGCGGCGGACACCACTGAGTAGTTGGATATAGACGCAAGAAAGCGCTTCCGCCGGAGCAGTCGCGGGAAGCGCTTTTTTATTCGGAGGGTAAATGGATCGGATCATCATCGAGGGTGGGCGAGTTCTGAACGGGGAGGTTCGAATCGGGGGCGCAAAGAATGCGGCGCTTCCGATTCTTGCATCCGCCCTTCTGACGGACGGCTGGAACACCTTTTCCAATGTCCCGAATCTGATGGATGTCGAAAGCATCAATCGTTTATTGGTCCACCTGGGGGCATCGGTTGAAAGTACTCCGGGGACGGTCCGGATTAACGCCGCCGGCTTGAACAACTCCGAGGCTCCTTACGATCTGGTCCGAAAGATGCGGGCCTCCATCCTTGTGCTGGGGCCGCTGGTGGCAAGATTGAAAAGGGCCAGGGTTTCTCTCCCCGGGGGGTGCGCCATCGGTGCCAGGCCCATCAATATTCATCTGAAAGCCCTCTCGGAGATGGGGGCTGTGCTGGAACTCAAGGGCGGATATGTGGAAGCCACCGCGGAGACCCTCCGCGGAAAGGAGCTTTTCCTGGATCTTCCGACGGTGACCGGAACCGAAAACATCATGATGGCCGCGGCTCTGGCGGAGGGAGAGACCATCATTCGAAATGCCGCCCGGGAGCCGGAGGTGGTCGCCTTGGCGGGCACCCTCAAACAAATGGGGAGTTTGATCACCGGGGCGGGCACGTCCGTCATCACGATACAAGGGGTTTCCTCCCTGTCCCCGGTTTCCGTATCCATCATACCGGACCGCATTGAAACCGGAACTTTCATGGTGGCGGCCGCACTGACCCGGGGAGATGTCCTGCTGAAAGGGTGTGAGCCCGGACACCAGAATGCTCTCATCGACAAACTCACGATGGCCGGGGCGAAGATTCAAACCGAGGAAGGGGCTATTCGCATATGCGGAGGCGATGTTGTTGAGAGCGTTGACGTGAAGACCCTCCCATACCCCGGCTTCCCAACGGATATGCAGGCTCAGTTCATGGTGCTGATGTCGGTGGCAAACGGGTTGAGCGTTATTTCAGAGACTATTTTTGAAGACCGGTTTATCCACGTCGGCGAGCTGCGCCGGATGGGGGCGGATATCACGGTTTCAGGAAATACCGCCGCCATCAAGGGTGTACCCATGCTTTCCGGGGCCCCGGTGATGGCAACAGATCTGAGAGCCAGCGCCTCCCTGGTACTGGCCGGCCTGGTTGCTAAAGGAAAAACAGAGATCAACCGGGTGTATCATCTCGATCGCGGTTACGAACGACTGGAAGAAAAATTCGCCCGCTTGGGCGCTTTTATCAAACGCGTTAAAGGCTAGTCCCCGCGTTCGAGACATGACTCTGATTTTAACCGAGATGAATCAGGGGCATTATCATCGCCCACTGATCCCTTTGTTGTTTTCCTTGATACCGGGGATCATTGCGGGATACGAATATCCGGGCCATCTTTCATGGGCGGCCGGTGCTGCGTGTATTGCAGGGGCCTTCCTCATTCGGTGTCTTGCCCTAAAGAAAAGCGCATCTTTTTCCCCGCTGATTTTCTTTTTTCTGATCGGTTATCTCAGTATCCAATCCTGGGCCGCCCCCCGGTTTTGTGAAGATCATGTGGTGCGCTTCATCGGACTCGAAAAAAAGCATCTCTTGGGAACCGTGGAGGAAGTGATCAAGAGGAGTGAAAAGCGGACCAGTTTTATCCTTGAAAACATTTTCATAAAAAAAGAAGGCTCAGAGGCGCCTTTCCCGGTGGTCGGAAAGGTCCGGATGTCTTGCTGGGGGAAAGCCCCGGATTTTTTCGCCGGGGATATTTTGGCTATGAAGGCTCGGATCCAGCCGGTCAAATATTTTAAAAACCCGGGTGGATTTGATTATCAGAGATACTTGGCGTTTCAAGGCATATGGGCCACGGCCTATACCTCTGAGAAAGATCTGGTCGTCAAACCCCATGAGACCGTCGTATCCTTTTCTGACCGGATCCGATCCTTCCGCCGGAGCCTGTCCGATTTCATCGACCGGATCATCGGCGAAAAAAAAGAGCAGACCAAAGGCATCCTCAAAGCCTTGGTTCTCGGCGATCAAAGAGAAATTTCCACCGATCTCCGGGACGCCTTCAACCGGGTCGGAGTCAGTCATATCCTGGCCATTTCGGGGCTGCACATCGGCATTGTCGCCGGAGGGGCGTTTTGGGTCTTTGTCCGGATGCTCTCCTTTTTCCGGATTTTTCTATGGCATGCCTGGACCCGGAAGGGGGCAGCGCTCTTATCCATGCTTCCTGTCCTGATATATGGGGAGTTGTCCGGATGGTCCCCTTCCACCCAGCGTGCTGTCATCATGGTCGGGGTTTTTCTTGCGGCTCTTTTCTTCGAAAAGGAGCATGAACCTTTCAATACGCTCGCCGTTGCCGCCCTGGGAATCCTGGTCCTTGATCCCCCCGCCCTTTTTTCCATTTCCTTCCAGCTCTCGTTCGCTTCTGTTTTCTGGATCCTTTTCGGTATGGGGAGAACAAAACACTGGTGGAAAAGACCCCCGAAAACAGATCCGGATCCTTTTTTCTTGCGGGTTCCAAGATGGATCCTTTCATCTTTTTTGGTTTCCGCCTTTGCAGTTCTGGGAACTCTCCCCCTTGTGATGATGTATTTCAATCAGATCTCGCTGATTTCCCTGGCGGCCAATATAGTGATTGTCCCCCTGATGGGGTTTATCGCCGTACCTGCAGGGCTGATGGCCGTTTTCCTGTATCCCATTCATCTTCAGACGTCGGCTTTTCTCATCAAGATCAGCAGCTTTGCCATTGAGATGGCCATCCATGGGGTGCACATCTTTTCCCGGGTGCCTTTTGGGTCCATGAAAACGGTCACCCCGAGTTTCCTGGAGGTCGTATTATTCTACACAGCCATCTGGGCACTATTCGATTTAGGAAAGCGGTCAAAAACCGCGTACGAACTTCCCGTTGCCGGGGAGAAGGAAAAGGGAGTTCTTCTATTTCTGAATCGTTTCATCCGCAGGATGTTCACGTCATATAGGAGCCAAGCGGCACTTCTGGTCGTCTCCGTTTTGGCAATCGCGGACATCGGCTATTGGATGCAGTACCGGTTGTGGCACAAGGATCTGAGGATCAGCGTGATCGACGTGGGGGCAGGCAATGCGATCCTGGTGGAACTGCCGAAAGGCTACAATCTGCTCATCGACGGGGGAGGATTTCCGGACAACGAGGCCTTCGATGTCGGGGCTAGTGTGGTGGCGCCGTTTCTGTGGTGTAATAAAATTGTTTCCATCGATACCGTTGCCTTGTCCCACCCCGACGCCGATCATTTGAACGGCTTGGTTTACATCGCCCAAAATTTTAGCGTTAAAGAACTCTGGACCAACGACGAGCGAGAGGACTCCCATGCATACCGGAGGCTCCTTGAAATCGTTCGGGAAAAAGGAATTCCCATGCCCGCTTACGAAAGGCTTAAGCGGTCTTACCGGATTCATGGGGCCCTCATTGAAATTTGGCACCCGCCCCCGGAGTATCAGGCGACAAAGAAAACGGGCCGATTGCAGAACTCCAACAACAATTCCATGGTCATCCGCGTCCGATACGGCGATTATTCATTCCTCTTTCCGGGGGATATCATGGCAAAGGCGGAGAAGGAATTGAGCGATATGGCCGGAGATGCGATTCGAAGCACCCTGATGGTGGCCCCGCACCACGGAAGCAATACTTCGAGTACCGCGGATTTCCTGGACGCCGTCAAGCCGCAATATATTATTGTTTCCGCGGGGGACAAAGGACCCCATCCGGAAGTTTTTGAACGATACCGTCGTCTGGGTGCAACCATTTTTCCGACCCATGTTTATGGCGCCATAAGGGTCTTTGCAGACTACGATTCGCTCAAGATCGTACCGACGGTGAATAGAGCCCCATCCGGGTTCAGAAGCTCTGGCGCATCGTGGAACCCATACGAGTCGAGAACAGAGAACCCGGCTTATAATTGACACCGGCAGATGATGTTGGTAGTTTAAATCTGAATCTTATAGACCGATGCAAGGGGGATGTGCATTAAGACTCACGATTGAGGATCTGAAGAACATACGGGGAAAAGCCGCAGAGGCTTTGGCGCCAACAGGGGCAATACAACCAATCTGAAGCAATCGACCGGATTCTTTAACTATGAGAGTGGGTGACAAAGACGTGCGGCCCATCTGGCTGGATGATCGGACCGGGATCGTGAAGGTGATCGATCAGAGATATCTGCCCCACCACTTCGTTGTAGCGGAACTGAAAACCGTCGAGGATATCGTTGAGGCCATACAGGAAATGGTGGTTCGCGGGGCTCCCCTCATCGGCGTCACCGGAGCATACGGTGTGTATTTGGCTGCAAAACAGGCGGCAGGCGCCGGGGATGATCGCTTTCGACGGTTTTGCGGTCAAATCAAAGCCGCGCGACCCACGGCGGTCAATCTGTCCTGGGGAGTCGATCGCGTTTATCATAAGGCAGCCGGAATCTCTTTGCCGACTTCATGTATCGAAGCCGCCAAAAAGGAGGCGGCCGCCATTGCCGAGGAAGAGGCTGAAAACTGCCGGCGAATCGGTATACACGGGGTTCGGTTGATTCGGGAGGTAATGGCCGAAAAGGCCCGGGGGCCGGTAAATATCCTGACCCACTGCAATGCCGGATGGCTGGCCTGTATCGAATACGGGACCGCCACCGCTCCCATTTATGCGGCCCATGACGAAAAAATCGATGTCCATGTGTGGGTGGATGAAACCCGGCCTTTGAACCAGGGGGCCAGACTCACGGCCTGGGAGCTAGGCGGCTACGGTGTCAAACACACCGTGATCACGGACAACGCCGGTGGTCATCTCATGCAGCACGGCCTCGTGGATATGGTGATCGTAGGCACGGATCGAACCACTGCAACCGGGGATGTGGCCAACAAGATCGGCACGTATCTCAAGGCACTGGCGGCCAAGGACAACGGAATCCCTTTTTATGTGGCGCTTCCTTCCACGACATTCGATTGGAGCCTGGAAGACGGTGTTCGGGAGATTCCCATTGAAGAACGGGATCCCGATGAGGTCCGTTACGTACACGGGCTTGATGGCGGAGTGAGCCGTCGGGTCCTCATCCCTCCAAAAACAAGTTCCTGTGCCAACTATGCCTTTGACGTGACTCCGGCCCGGCTGGTCACCGGCTTCATTACCGAGCGCGGTGTTTGCAGTGCTTCGAAGGATGCCATCAAAGAGCTGTTCCCCGAAAAATTCGGAGGGTAAAACAGGGGGGATGCTTTCCGAGCTTGAAAAAAAAATCATTGCCATGATCCAGGGCGATATGGCCGTCATCAAAAGACCCTACTCCCAGATGGCGCAACGGCTCTCCATATCAGAGGAGACGCTTCTCAAGACCCTGAAGGAATTATGCAGGAAAGGGGTCATTCGTCGCTTCGGCGCCACCCTTCGGCATCAGAAATCCGGGTATACGGCAAACGTAATGGCGGCCTGGCAGGTAGAAGAAGACCGGATCGAGGAAGTGGGTCAAAAAATGTCAAGGTTCCGCCAGGTATCTCATTGTTACCGCCGAAACCCGACAGGAGGTTGGCCCTATAATCTTTATACCATGATTCATGGGAAAGATGAGGCATCCTGCCTGAAAATCGTCCGAGAAATTGCAGAGAAGACGGGCGTGTCCCGTTACACCCTCTTGTTCAGCAAACAAGAGCTGAAAAAGACCTCTATGGAATACTTCCCGGGGGCGCTGCCGTCCGACGGCTGATTCCACCGTGGCCACCCGGTCTCCTCATGTCCTGATCGTCAACCCCTGGATCCATGATTTTGCGGCCTATGATTTCTGGGCTAAGCCCATGGGGATTCTGCTGCTGGGGGCTGTGCTGAGACGATGCGGCATCGACGTTTCTTATGTCGATTGCCTGGACCGTTTTCACCCCAGGGCCCCTTTCGCCCTTACCGGCATCCGGCTTGGCAGGGGTCCCTATCTAAAGACCTGGATCCCAAAACCCGTCGGGCTTGAGGATGTACCCAGACGGTTTTCCAGGTACGGTATTTGCCCTGACTGGTTCAGGGAAGATCTTCTTCGATTATCTCCTCCGGATTTGATTCTGGTTACTTCCGTCATGACCTACTGGTGGACCGGAGTTTATGAAACCATCCTTGTTCTCAAAGAAGTCTTTCCGGCAACCCCCGTGGTTCTAGGGGGGATCTATGCGACTCTATGCACCGAACATGCCCGACAAAGAAGCGGCGCAGACCGCATTTTAACCGGCCCCGGCGAAACGCATATTTTGAATCTAGCGGCAGAATTAACGGGGCGATCCCTGGAATCCTTACGGGCCCAAAGCGGACTTGATCCCTACAACCTCAATACCTGGCCATACCCGGCCCTGGATCTTTATAGAAAGATTCCCTACGTTCCTCTGTTGACATCCGTCGGATGTCCGTTTACTTGTTCTTATTGTGCGTCACACGCCCTTTCTCCGAAACGGATGCAACGTTCACCGGAGACTGTAGTTCAAGAGATTCGCCATTGGCACATGGCGCATGGGGTTGCCGATTTTGTGCTTTATGACGATGCGTTTCTCATCGATGCGCCACATCATGCCGTCCCGATCCTGGAAAGGACGATTCGGATGGGGCTGCCCATACGTTTTCATACGCCCAATGCCCTGCATATTCGGCAGATCACCCGATCGGTGGCTCGACTGCTCAAGCAGGCCGGATTTCATACCATCCGGCTGGGACTGGAGACCGCAGGTGTTGAAAATCGGGAAAGGCTGGACCATAAGGTGACCCTGGAGGAGTTCTCCCGGACCGCTGCTTATCTTTTAGAAGCGGGGTTTACCCGGGAACAAGTAGGCGCATACCTGCTGGTGGGGCTTCCGGAGCAGGATCTTGCTTCCGTGGAATCGTCCATCAATACCGTGAGGTCATGCGGGATCCGCCCCATTCCGGCATACTATTCTCCCATTCCTCAGACTCCATTATGGAAGGCGGCGATACGCTCCTCTCGATATCCTCTTGAATCGGACCCTATTTTTTCAAATAACACCATCATGCCTTGCCAAAAGACGCCTTTTTCATGGGAAAGGATCACAAAGATCAAACAATGGACATCAACCTGATGCTTTTGAGGATATGAAAACCGGTGAGGGCCGCGGCTGAATCTTGACATGGACTTCAGACGACCTGTATTTTGAATGCGCTTCATCCTGAATCCATGCTTAAATGAAGGTTCGGAATGATAAAAGAAAATAGAAAGGGGATTTTCATGCTACACCTGAGATGGGTCGACATCGAGAAAAAAGGGGTAAAGAATCTGATCGTTCCGGTCCTTGAAGATCGGGAGATCACCGATCACCAGGCGATTGCCGGACTTGTCAAGCAGGCCAGGACAATTCCGGAATTTAAAGGGGAAAAAGGGAACGAACTGGTCTTGTACCAACCCGGAAGCCTCCCGGTGGAACGGGTGTTCTTTTTGGGCCTGGGAAAATACAAGACGTTGGATCGGGAAGTCTTGCGCGCCTTTGCAGGAAAAGGAATTAAAAAAGGGATCGGGATGAAGCTTGCGGAAGTGATGATTGAAATCCCCTCCCCGGAACGCGTCCGGCGAGATCCGGAGGAAATCCTCGAACCCCTTCTGGAAGGCGCTTTTTTGGCCAACCATCTCTTCAGCCGGTATAAACAAGAGAAAAAGGAACGTGCGCTGGAAAAAATTGAGTTTCTCGCACCACCTGCGATGCAGCGAAAGTTTCGGGATCTGCCCAAATCCGTTGAGACGGTTTGCGGGGCGACACTTCTGGCCCGGGAGTGGGTCTCCATGCCTTCCAATGAGAAAAAGCCGGAGCAGTTTGCGAAAGCCGTCATCGGGCAGGCTAAAAAAGCGGGATTGAAAACGACGCTTCTGACCGAAAAGGTCCTCCGACAAAAGGGTTTTGGTTCCATGTTATCGGTTTCGGCGGGAAGCGAGAGCCAGGCCCAGTTGGTGATCTTGGAACACCATCCCGTCAAGACAGGAAAGCCCGTTGTGCTGGTCGGCAAGGGGGTAACCTTCGATTCCGGCGGAATCAACCTGAAACCCGGCACCGGCATGGAGGAGATGAAGACGGACATGTCCGGAGCCGCAACAGTGGCTGCGACACTCATCGCAGCGGCCCGGATGGGCATGAAGCAAAATCTGGTGGGTGTGCTGCCGATCGTGGAAAACATGCCCTCCGGAAGTGCTACCCGTCCCGGGGATATTGTGAAAAGTTTTTCAGGAAAGACCGTAGAAATTCTCAATACCGACGCGGAAGGAAGACTGATTCTCATCGATGCCCTGGCCTGGGCGGGAAAGACATACAAACCGGAGATCATGATCGATCTGGCCACCCTTACCGGAGCCTGTGTCGTAGCTTTGGGCGAGAAGATCGCCGGGCTTTTTACGGCAGATAACAGCCTGGCCAAGGCGATTGTGGAATCGGGAGAAAGAACCTTTGAGCGCTGCTGGCGGCTTCCCATGCCCGACGATTACAAGGAACTGCTCAAGAGCGACCTGGCCGATATCCGGAATGTGGCCGAATCCCGCTGGGGCGGCGCCATCCAGGGAGCCCTGTTCCTTTCCGAGTTTGTGAAGGATTGCCGCTGGGCGCATATCGACATCGCCGGGCCGGCTTCCGCCAAGAAGGAGGGCCCGTATTGCGGCGTCGGCGGGACAGGATTCGGAGTCCGACTCCTCTGCGATGCCTTGGCCAGGCTTTAATCGCAACGAAAAAAGACCATGAAACGGGAGATCGAACGCAAATTCCTCGTCAAGGATGACGGCTGGAAGCACTCAGCCGGCGGCGTAGTCTGCCGACAGGGATATCTGAGCCGTACCCAGGATTGCGTGGTCCGGGTTCGGATTGCAGATGATAAGGCCTACCTCTCGGTGAAAGGCGCTGTGACGGCTGTCACCCGAACGGAATTCGAGTATGAAATTCCCTTTTCAGATGCCGAAGTCCTGCTTTCCGATTTCTGCGAAAACCCGCTGATTCAAAAGATCCGTCATGTCGTTTTCTACAAGGGATTCATCTGGGAAGTGGATGAGTTCTCAGGGGAAAATCAGGGACTTGTCATCGCCGAACTGGAACTCGAAAGTGAAGATCAGGTATTTGAAAAACCCGATTGGGTCGGCGCGGAGGTCACCGGCGATCCTAAATATTACAACGCCAATCTGGTGAAAAATCCTTACAATCAATGGACCGGAAAAGGTTGAACCCTTTAGATTTCCTCGGCAATATAGAGTAGGAGCGAAAAATTTTTCGCCCCTACTGATAGCCTTCTTTTTTTAGGGTATCCAGCCGGACCCGCACGGACCCGGAATGAGCGGAAAGTCCCTCGATGTCGGCCAATCGAATAACACTCTCGGCTTCCCGTAAAAATGCTTCCCTGGAATAGTAGATGAGACTCGTTTTTTTCAAAAAATGCTCCACCGAAAGGGCCGAGGCAAAACGAGCGGTGCCGGCTGTCGGGAGCACGTGATTGGGCCCGGCGACGTAATCCCCTATGGGCTCCGGAGAAAAAGGACCGATAAATACGGCGCCGGCATGGCGGATCTGAGACAAGTGCGCCATGGGGTCCTCGATTAAAAGCTCCAGATGTTCCGGTGCGATGCGATTGGCAAGCTCGAAGCCTGTTTCCATGTCCGGAACGAGCAGGATCAATCCGAACCGCTCGATGGATTTTCGGGCGATTGCTTTCCGGTCAAGGGTTTTCAGACGGATTTCAACAGCTTTTGAAACACCTTCGGCAACCCCAGGCGAATCGGTGATCAACATGGCCGATGCCAGCGCATCGTGTTCGGCCTGGGAGAGAAGGTCCGCTGCGATGAAATCCGGGTTTGCAGTGTTATCGGCCAGGATCAAGATCTCGCTGGGTCCGGCGATCATGTCGATTCCCACCTCTCCGGCCAGAAGCTTCTTGGCCGCCGTGACATAAATATTCCCGGGCCCGACGATGACATCGACTTTCGGAATCGTCTGTGTGCCGAAAGCCAGGGCGGCAATTCCCCATGCGCTTCCGGCCTTAAAAACAGCATCCGCACCGGCCGTCTCCGCAGCGACCAGGAGATGAGGATTCACCGACCCGTCCGATGTCGGCGGGGTGATCATGACCACTTGTTTGACGCCGGCAATTTTTGCCGGGATGATCCCCATTAAAACAGAGGAGACCAGGGGCGTCTTGCCACCGGCCCCTCCGGGTACATATACCCCTGCGCAATCCGCCGGTCTCACCAGTTGCCCTAAAAGCGTTCCGGTTCGCTCTGTGTGTATAACCGAGGAAGGAAGCTGCCGTCGGTGAAACGCCTCGATCTGGTTTTTGGCAAGCTTTAGGGCTTTAAGGAAGTGACGGCTCACCCGGGTTCTTGCTTGAGTGAATTCTTCGGGAGTGGCGCGAAGGGATTCGATTTTAAAGCCCGGCGCGTCGAAACGCCGCGCATAGGAAAGCACGGCTTGATCCCCGTTTTTCTTCACGTCCTCCAGGATCTTCTGCACTGCCGAAAGATCCTTTTTCCGGATGTGCAAACCCCGGTTAACAATCTGCTCAAGCCTCTTTTCCGCTGCCGTTGAGGGAAACGAATACCCTTTCATCATGAAACTCCGTTGATTTTAACATCCTGATGCTTTGGAATAAACCCTGTTGTTGCAAAAGACAGGGTAAATTTGACGACCAGTTTAGAGGGAACACCCGATGAAGTCAACAGATACGCCTGTGCCGGCGGAAATGCTGAATGCCGATCACGGAAGATCGGGGACAAAAAATGAAAAATGAGGTTCATCCGGTGTGCGCAGAAAAAGTGGATTCGACTCTATCATCCACAGCGCCTGGCAGAAGTAATTAGAGGAGTACAATACGTTAATGGCATTCATGAATCACGGATCGCCGCTTGATCCTTCATATAAAACTTTTGGCAGTAGCTTTAAATCATCAAGAAACTCTCACAATATAAAGCGGCTGTCAAAACTTGACATACAAGCCGGTTAATGCGAAATATCAAGTCGTGAGAAGCAATTTCTTATTCCTGAAACCAAGCGAACTGCTAGCCGAACTGGCCCAAGACCTCAAATCAGCACGCATTGTACCGGCGGTTTTCATCGGCATGGTTATGGGCATCCTGGCGGTGATTATCGCATTCTCCTTTGCCGCCATGATCTACTCAGGGCCGCTGGCACCGCTGGCGATCCGAGGCGCCGGGCTCACGCTCTGGGGAACGCTGATGATATGCGCCGTCAGCGCCCTGGGCAGCACCTTCAAGAGTGTCATCGGCTTAACACAGGATGCGCCCGCCGCCGTCATGTCCACGGTGGCGGCTGCCATCGCGGCTGCTATGGCGATGACGGCCTCGGCGGACAGCCGTTTCATGACCGTTGCCGCAACGATGCTGGTATCGGCTGTCGCATCTGGGGCTGCCTTCCTGATTATAGGCCGCTTCCGGCTTGCAAACCTGCTCCGGTTCATGCCCTACCCGGTGGTAGGCGGATTTCTGGCAGGATCCGGATGGCTTCTCAGCGTGGGCGGCATCTCAGTGATGTGCGGGGTCTCCCCCTCCCCGGAAACCATGCAGAAAATGATGACGCCGGCCGTGGCGGCTCTTTGGCTACCGGGTGTGATTTACGGCGTCACGCTGTTTGCGCTGATGCTGCGGTGGTCCCATTTTCTCATTCTTCCAGGTTCCATGGCCGTGGCTACCATATTGTTCTACGTGGGATTTGCCGTCGTAGGGATCTCTATCGACAGCGCAAAATCTGCCGGATTCCTCGTATCCGGGCTCCCGGCCGACGGACTCTGGCCGGCGTTCAGCGTGTCGGACCTGTCCCTGATCGACTGGGCAGTGGTGTGGCGTCAGGCCCCCGGCATTTTGACGGTGGTGCTGGTAACCGTCGTGGGGATGCTGCTCAACATGAGCGGCATTGAGTTGGGCACCGGTTGCGATACCGACATGAACAGCGAGTTCACCGTGGGAGGCGCGGCAAACTTTCTGGCCGGCTGTGGGGGCTCCATTCCCGGCTACCCCGCCATTTCTCTATCGCTTTTGGGATTCAAGACCGGGGCCGATTCACGCTGGACCGGACTAGTAAGCGCGGCCGTTGTGGGCGCAGTCCTTTTTGTCGGCGGGAGCGTTCTGGAGTTTTTTCCCAAGCCTCTCCTGGGCGGCCTTTTGCTGTTGTTGGGTCTGTTTTTCATTTACGACTGGTTGATCGAAACCCGAAAACGCCTGCCCCTGGCCGATTACGGTATCGTGGTGAGTATTTTCCTGGTGATCGGTGTTTTCGGCTTCATCCAAGGTGTGGCTTTCGGCTTGGTAGCCACCGTGGTTTTCTTCGTGGTGCGCTTCAGCCGCGTCCCGGTAGTTGCGTCCAGCTTTTCCGCCGCAAACCGGCACAGCCTCAAGCAGCGCCCAATTCCCCACAGAAAAATCCTCACTGCCGAGGGCCAACGCATCCTCGGCTATGAACTGGCCGGCTATCTTTTTTTTGGCTCCGCAGCTACCCTGGTGGCGTCTCTCAAGGAGAAACTGTCAACACACCCGCACCCCGAAGTGGTTATTGTCGACTTTAAAAACGTCTCTGGATTCGATGTGTCGGCCATCAACAACTTCACGCGGTTTGTCGTCAATGCG
>Ga0210056_1001664_pt1 | contig 19295 bp, 34 predicted proteins | sample CryGeyCG2014_080_2_FD_183965 | JGI IMG/M metagenome (GOLD analysis project Ga0210056, IMG submission 183965) | Groundwater microbial communities from aquifer - Crystal Geyser CG07_land_8/20/14_0.80 (SPAdes) (version 2) | ecosystem: Environmental > Aquatic > Deep subsurface > Groundwater | place... | reverse complement strand
ATCTATACCCTGATAAATCTGATAGCGGATAAAAAATTTGTTATGGTTGGTAGAGGTGAGAACAGAAAATCAATGGCGTATGTCGGGAATATCGTTAAATTTCTTGCACAGACGATAGACTTCCCTGAAGGGGTTCACATCTTCAATTATGCAGACAAGCCCGATATGGCTGTAAAGGAGCTTGTTGAGTTTATAAGGGGGGAGTTTGGGTTAAACAGCAGGCCAATGATAAGGCTTCCGTATTCAATTGGACTAATTGGAGGATACTCCTTTGATATCCTTTCAAGTATTACAGGGAAGAGATACCCCATCAGCAGTATACGGATCAGGAAATTTTGTGCAAATACCACAGTCTCCACAAAGGCCATTGAAGAGATGGGTTTCAAACCACCCCATACCCTGAGGGAGGGGCTGAAACGGATGGTCTTAAGCATGACCCCGAATGATAACACCAGAATTCGCCTTCGAGGTTCTTAAGGAATTTATAAACCTGAAAATAAAAGTGATAAATAAAGAAAGGGGGAGGATTTGAAGAAGGCATTAATTACAGGTGTACCTGTAGTCTTAAATACATCCTTTAATGAAAATGAACCTATTGTGTGTACCCCTCAAGAAGCATTGGACTGCTTTTTGAGAACGAAGGTGGATGTTTTAGTTCTTGGAAACCTCTTTATCACAAGGAAAAATTAGTTCTCGTTGTTTTAGATTGAGGCTTGTTTGAAAAAGGTGTGTCTGGTAAAATTAAAACAAAAAGAGAGAAAGGAGAACCATGAAGACATTGGAATATACTGCGGTTGTCTGGAAAGAAGAAAAGGATTATGTGTCTAAATGCCCTGAATTAGGCGTGGCAAGTTGTGGAGATACATTTGAAGAGGCTGTTAACAATCTAAAAGAATCTGTAGAACTTTATATTGAAAACGCCAGAGAACTTAATCTAATGGAAGACGTCGAAGAAAGTCTCACAACAAAAGAGAAATTTACTGCCAGCTTTGAACTGGTGGGTTGATGCCAAAACTCCCGATACTTTCTTCAAAAGATGTTATCAGAATCCTAAAATGTTGAAGGCGCCAAGGGCCGCGGAATGTACACAGCATTTATTGAGTTTATCGCCACCAGGATTTACGCTCCCTCTTATTTGAGTCTTGACTATGTGCTTTACGAAAATAATGTCTTAACCGAAGTGCCTGAACGAGGTGATAGAAGCAAGGAGTAAGGAGTAAGGGATAAGATATCAACTTCATGGTATAATTGATAGAAAAAGGAGGCGTGCAATGCAAAAAGTCGGGATTAGCGGTATAACTGTGGATAGGTTATTACGGATTGCAGAGATGTTTAAAGGCTTTAAGAAAAAGACATCTGTGCTTAAAGAACTCGATGGAAAGTATGTTAATGCAGGTATTGAGATGAAAAAACAGGGCATAACAAGCACAGATTTGATAAAAGAAATAAGAGAAGTGAAATAATGCCTAAAAGGGTTTTCTTAGATTCAAACATTTTCCTTAATTTCCTTCTAAAAGAGGAAGGTTTTTACGAAGGGACAAAACATCTTCTAACCCAGATTGAAAAAGGCGATATGGAAGGAATCACGACCATTATAAATATTATGGAAATATTGGCTGTTCTTAGAAAAAGAGCAAAGACAAGAGACAGCGAAATAATAAAAGATGTTGAAAAGATAGGAGAAATAAAGAATCTTGAGATTATTATACCAAACGAAATTCACATTGCACAGGCTTTTGAAATCCAGAAGAAAACAAAACTTTTGCCCATAGATGCGATCTTAATTTCAACTGCAAGAGATTTTTCAGAGGTATTTATTTCCAGAGATAATGAGTTGAAAAAGAGGGCATCAGGTTTTATTTCCATAACTGAACCTGAAGATTTGTAAGTTTCTGGAAAAACTAAACTGATACAAGACCCTTGTAATTTTATAAAAGTCAGTATCATAAGTTTAATTGAGCTCGTTAGTTTTGAGGTGAAATAAGAAGGATGGGAATCACTTTAGCTGAAACAAAGGCCAAAGGATGGAATGCCCTGATAAAGGAGCTAGGGCATGCTGTGGCAACCAAGTTTATTTACTTTATGAACCAGGTGAAGGGGATTATACCAAAGAGCGGAGAGAACTATTCATTTGAAACTTGACATTTAGCTATTAAGCTGTCAACCCTTGTGGAAGGTAAATGGGTTGAATGGGGGTCTGTATCATTTTTTTAAAACATATCATTAAAATCCCTCAGTTCCTTCGAAGAGGGTAGCATAGGGGGCCAAGTGGATAAGAAAGCATTGATAACAGGAATCACTGGGCAGGACGGCTCATATCTGGCCGAGTTTTTATTGTCAAAGGGCTATGAGGTGCACGGTCTTATTAGAAGGTCGAGTACCTTTAATACAGGCAGGATTGACCATATATATGTAGATCCACATGAGGCTGGCACAAAACTTTTTCTACATTACGGGGACTTAAACGATGGAGGTCAATTGAGCAACATTATCTATAATATCCAGCCTGATGAGATTTATCATTTAGGTGCGCAGAGCCATGTAAGGGTAAGTTTTGATATGCCTGAATATACAGGTGATATTACAGCTCTTGGTACAACAAGGCTTCTTGAGGCAATAAGGAGAAGCGGAATTAAGACCAGGTTTTATCAGGCAAGTAGTAGCGAGATGTTTGGTGATGCCCCTGCTCCCCAGGGCGAAGAAACTCCTTTTAGACCAAGAAGCCCTTATGCGGTGGCCAAGGTTTATGCATACTGGATGGTAAGGAATTACAGGGAAGGTTATGGTATGTTTGCTGCCAATGGTATCCTTTTTAACCATGAATCACCAAGGCGTGGTGAGACATTTGTCACAAGAAAGATTACAAGGGCTATCGCCAGAATCAAGGCAGGATTACAGAGTAAACTTTTTCTGGGTAATCTGGAGGCAAAAAGGGATTGGGGCTATGCACCTGATTATGTGGAGGCTATGTGGCTGATGCTACAGCAGGATGGGCCTGATGATTTCGTTATTGGGACAGGAGAGAGTCACTCAGTGAAGGAGTTTTTGGGGGAGGCTTTTTCATATGCTGGGCTTGATTGGAAGGAGCACGTGGAAATTGATCCAAGATATTTCAGGCCTACAGAGGTAGAATTTCTGCTTTCAGATCCATCAAAAGCAAGAGGAAGGCTTGGATGGAAACCAAGAATAAACTTTAAAGACCTTGTCAAGATAATGGTTGATTATGATATGGAATTTTTAGGCATAAGTCCTGTAGGAGAAGGTATCAAAATTCTGAATGACAAGGGTATCCACTGGACTAATAACAAGCTAACAAGGCGATAAGAGGTAAGCATTGATGATGGAGAAAGACTCAAAGATATATATTGCAGGTCACAGGGGTCTTGTAGGCTCTGCCCTGGTTCGTAGGCTTACGGAACCGGGTTATATGAATCTTATTGTCCGTACCCATGCTGAACTTGATCTTACCCGACAGACGGAAGTTGAAGACTTCTTTAAAAGAGAGCATCCGGAGTATGTCTTTTTGGCGGCAGCCAAGGTAGGAGGTATCCTCGCCAACAACACCTATCCTGCCGAATTCATTTATAGCAATATCGTGGTTCAATCAAATGTTATTCATAGCTCTTATCTTTTTGGAGTAAAAAAAGTTTTATTCCTCGGAAGCTCCTGCATCTATCCACGTGATTGTCCACAGCCAATGAAGGAGGATTATTTGCTTTCAGGATACTTAGAACCGACCAATGAACCTTATGCCATTGCAAAGATTGCTGGGATAAAGATGTGCCAGGCCTATAACCGACAATACGGGGCTAATTTTATTTCGGTAATGCCTACTAATCTATATGGACCAAACGATAATTTTGATATACAGAACGCACATGTTTTACCAGCGCTTATCAGAAAATTCCACGAGGCTAAGGTTGCGGGTCAAAAAGAGGTTGTGGTTTGGGGTACAGGGTCTCCACGAAGGGAGTTTCTCTATGTAGACGACTTAGCAGATGCCTGTATTTTTCTCATGAATAATTATAATAATAGCCCTGAAATTATCAATATAGGTGTAGGTAAGGATATTTCTATAAGAGAGTTGGCCTTAATGGTCAAAGAAATCGTTGATTATAATGGAGAGATTGTGTTTGACACCTCTAAACCAGATGGTACACCGAGAAAACTTCTGGATGTGAGCAAATTAAGTTCATTAGGATGGCAGGCTAAAACTGGTCTTAGAGAGGGGATTAAAAGGACTTATCAGTGGTATGTTGAAATGTTAAAACAAATCTAACTGGAGAATCTATAAACAACAATTTTTAAGAGGTGTTAGAGATGGAAGCACAAAAAGATGAGTTCTTTACCGGGAATTCTGAACTGAGCATAGAGTTTAGTAAATATGTTTTGGAACACCCTGAGATGGATGACCTTCTTGCAGAAGAGAAAGTAGTTGTTTTCCTGCCAGAATTTGATGCCAAATTAAGAGATTTCAACTTGAGGATGGCCAAGGATATTGAAAGTGAGGGTGGAAAGGTGCTTTATGTGAAGGTAAAGCAGGTAGCTCCAAAAGTCGCTTCCAGATTGATCGGAGTTGAGTTGGTAAGTGAAGTAAGGCCAGTCGGGAAGAGACGATCCGAGAGATGCGGGCATGAAACGGATATTTGATTTATTTATTTCCCTTTGCTTGGTTCCGGTCTTGTTGGTTCCCATCCTGTTGATTGCCATTTTGATCAGGGTTACGTCTAAGGGGCCTGCGTTGTACTGGTCCGATCGGGTGGGGGTGGACAACAGGATTTTTAAGATGGCGAAATTCAGGACGATGCGGATAGATACACCTCCTGTTGCCACACACCTTTTGGAGAATCCCGATAAATGCCTTACGCCTATTGGACCACTTCTAAGAAGATTCAGTCTGGATGAACTGCCGCAATTATGGAATGTTTTAAAAGGTGATATGAGCCTGGTAGGACCAAGACCTGTATTATATAATGAGGACGATTTGATTGCTTTAAGGACTCAAAAAGAGATACACAAAATCATTCCTGGGATTACCGGCTGGGCGCAGGTGAATGGCAGAGACGACCTTTCAATACCCGTAAAAGTAGAATTTGACGAGTATTATTTAGAGAATCGGTCTTTCTTATTTGATTTAAAAATACTTTTTTTGACATTCTTTAAGACCTTGAAATCAGAAGGTGTCCGACACTAACAACATATGATTCATAATCGTTCCGAATTGATGAAGAATGAGATTTGATTGGAGATGACTGAAGTGTTTCTATTTAAAAAAGGTATCAAAGGGGTCACATCTGGACAAAAAAGGTATCAAAGGGGTCACATCTGGACAATTGACAATTAAAGGATAAAGTATTATGGAGTTATTGTGACAAGGCCAGCGAGGATAGAGTATGAAGGGGCCTTTTAACATGTAACATCAAGGGGAAATTTAAGGGCTAGCATCCACAGATTACGCAGATTACACGGATTGAAACACGTCTTATACGATAGTGTAATATTAATTCTGCAAATATGAAACAGTAGGTAAAAGGGGTCAGGTCTCAACATTCGACATTTTGATATTTTTGTGATAATTTCTCCATGACAAGACCCTTAAGACTTTCCTATGAGAATATTTTTCTCATTTGGGACACTTTCTATATTTTTTTCTTCAATTTCCTAACCCACTTAATTCATAAATTATATGGGTGCTGACAGATGCAATCTTATGAATAATCAAGGCTAAGTGATTTCGATTTATTATCTCTCCCTTTGTACAACAAGGACTCAAGAAATGGCAGGTTAACAAGCCTATAACCCAGCAGACTATGGTTAATATTGTGAAAATCGTAACCATCTGGTAGATTATAGAAGATGAAGAAGATTAATATTATTCCACTTGCTCAGAAAAAGTCAGGGAAAAGAGGTATCCCACAAAATTGGATAGAGGAAACAGTATATTCACCTGGACAGATCGTTTCTGGATATGGTGGTCGAAAAGTTGCACAGAGAAGATATATAGTTGAAGGCAAAGAATATCTTCTCAGGGTAATTTATGAAGAAAGAGAGGATATGTATGAAGTTGTAACAGCATATTTAACCTCACAGATAGAACGATATTGGAAGGGAGGAGAAGATGAGAATAGAATATGACCCAGCACATGACCTGTTAAATATTGAGTTTGTTTCAGAAGAGACCATAGCTGAATCAGTCGAATTCGATGGGGTTATTGTTGATTATGCAAAAGACGGTAGAATTATCTCAATTGAGATACTCGATGCAGGAAAAAGAACGACAAAAGACCCACTCGAATTTATTGACTTTAGTATCGTGAAGGAAAAGGTTGTTGCTTAACTTAGCCTAATAAAGGTATCAAAGGGGTCACATCTGGACAATTGACAATTAAAGGATAAAGTATTATGGAGTTATTGTGACAAGGCCAGCGAGGATAGAGTATGAAGGGGCCTTTTAACATGTAACATCAAGGGGAAATTTAAGGGATAGCATCCACAGATTACGCAGATTACACGGATTGGTGAAAACAGTTTTGAGTTTTGAGTTATAAGTTTTGAGTGAAAGAAGGGAAATTAAAGCATGAAGCAGAGTTTGATAAAAGAGAAGAGCTATGCCTTTGCATTGCAAATCATTGGATTATATAAAGTGCTGGTGAAGCTGACCTCCAGGGGCATGTTTTATATTGGCCTGACAGGGTTGGCCTTAACAATACAATTTTTAAAATGCCTAAATTCCGCACTATGAAGACTGACACTCTTGAGTTATAATATTTTTGACGCTGGATAAAGTGGCGAGGGATATCAGATTCTGGAAATGAATATAAATTTTCTGCCAAATGCGGACAAAGCTCAAGTAGGCCATGAGAAAATTATTAAATATCTGTTATCCGAATCACATCCTGATGGAAGAGCAAAAGCAGTCTTCTTTATCAAGTCTGGTTTTACAGTAAAACAATGGGACGTATTGGCTGAATCTTTACGTAAACATGGAATAATTTATCCTGTGGTTAAAACAGTGAAATCAGAGTATGGCGTTCGTTATTGTATTGAGGGGCCAATTGAAACACCAAATGGCAGTAATCCCAATATAAGGACGGTCTGGATAGTGGAGGAAGGATGTACCAAGCCAAGATTAATAACGGCATATCCTGTTAGGAGGAAAGAATAATGATAAAAGAACATGATCGGATTGTTTTGCTTAAAGATATTCCCGATGAGGGACTTCATGCTGGTGATGTAGGGACTGTTGTTCATGTATACCGATATGGCGAAGCATTTGAGGTAGAATTTATGACACTTGATGGGGAAACAGTTGCTGTTGTTACGCTGCCGGCATCACATGTGCGTGCTGTAAGCAACAGGGACATTACGCATGTAAGAGAGCTTGTAACTTCTTGAGTAATTTCGGGAATTCAGGGGACACCATACTTAATTATTGATTTCATGTTTCACAAGCCATACCATAGAGTATGGCAGAAATCGTGTGGGGAAAAGTAAGACTGACTAATGTTTTTAAACAACATAGTAAAAGTTCAGCTAACCGCAGAGACGCAGAGGCGCTGAGTATGGAAATTAATCAAATAACAGAAAAGATAATTGGTGCAGCAATTGAAATACACAAAACACTTGGATAAAAGAATCAGGGTCAGGTCTCCACATTTGACAAATTAAGCCGCTTACAAAGTGGGGGACAACCTTAGATTTACTGCGGTAGAACTTCTCCTGTATGGTATAATTTGGATAGAAAAATGGGCAGATTGAAAGGGTAAGGGTAATTGACCGTCACCGAATATGTAATCCCGTTAGGAAAGAATGCTCGTAAAAGGCACCGCCATGAAACTGATAGAGGGAAAGTTACTGGCTTTACTGTTCAATTGGAAGTATATGTTAATGACCAGTGGCGAGAGGTAATTCGTTATGATTCTGCCCATGGCTTTGCCCACATAGATAGATACTATCTTGATGGAAGAAAGGTTAAAAAGGAGCTCAATTTAAAACTTAACGAAGCATTAACATTGGCGGACGAGGACATAAAAGAAAATTGGAAAGCTTATCAAAAGGCTTTTCTGGAGGGTAAATAGATGATAGATGTTTTAGAGAAAAAACATAGCATACTGGTTACAGAGTTTGATCGTTATGTTGTAGAGCATCCTGAATTTGCTGCGAAAATTCCACGAAATGCCCAGATTGTTTTACAAGTTGAGGGGGACGAGGAATATAATAGATGGAGTAGGGAATTAGCTGATAGACAGAGAGAACCGGGTCAGGTTGTTGTCTATGTGAAGGTAAAGGGGTTAAAAAGGTATCAAAGAGGTCACATCTGGACAATTGACAATTAAAGGATAAAGTATTATGGAGTTATTGTGACAAGGCCAGCGAGGATAGAGTATGAAGGGGCCTTTTAACATGTTAGAAGATAATAAGTTGATAGCTTATAACTGATGGCTCATGGGAACCGCGAACCATGACTCCTCATGATGATTTTCTTGGATGGTCTTCTCTATAAGAGACAATTAACGCAAATAGTGCGACAAGCAGCACACCTGCAAGTATAATATAAAATGCTGTCATGATTATCTGTCTCCTTTCTTGGGGGGTATTGTGTAAAATGATATAACAACGAGTGCAATAACTGCTGCAAATATACTGATACCAGCCGCAACGCTGAGCTTATCCGTTAACAAGCTCCCGATGAAACCAACTGTAGCAAGATACTTTGCAATATCCATGAGCATCTTGCCAAGTTCTTTCCTTCTATCTTCATGGATCATAGTTGCACTTTATCAGAATATGAACGACAATGTCAAATTTTTTTGGTGTGGGGGTTACGGAAATAACATTTATGCGCTATTTGTAAAAATCATTATTGCATATGTTAAACTGACCAATTATTTCTTTGATGAAAAACTGATACATTAGTTTCGTTAGTTTCGTCATTCCTGCCCCGTAACAAGTACGGGATAAACTCCGGCAGGAATCCAGAGATGTTGAATGAAGAAATTTTATGTTTATATCCTTTGTAACAAATGGAATGGCACTTTAAAGGGGAACAAAGGTGTCAGATGGATGGGTGATAAAAAATAGAGATGGTGAGATGCTGAGTTGCTATAAGGATAAGATTGAGAATAAGAAAATAGGATATAAGGAGAAGAAATAATGTTGGCTGCAAAAGGAAGATTGGGTATGTGATGGCTTCCTGACTATCCTGATTTCAGGGATTGGACAGAGGGGCATGAGGAGGTTAATAAGGTTATTGCACCAACAGGTATTTTAAAAAAGGCAGGGGTAAAGATTCCAGCATCTGAAGAGTAAAAAGGGGACGGTTATATTTTAGATGAATGATTTGTAATTCCACGGTAATATGTGATACAATTTGTATCACAGGGTAAGGAGGTTACGTTATGCCAATAAGTTTGCGATTAGAAAAAGAACTTGAGGAAAGGGTCAATCGAACTGCTCATTTGTTACGTATCAGCAAAACAGAAGTGATAAAAAAATCTCTTCAAAAATTTCTTTCAGAGCTTAATATGGAAGGTAAAACATCTTTCTACGATTTTTATATGAAGTTGGAAGGTGAAGTGCCAGGAAGCGGTCATGGTTTACTGTCCGTTGATCATCGTAAGGAGGTATTGCAGAAGATACGGGGCAGGTCATGATAATTGTGGACACCGGACCATTTGTTGCCCTTTTTGACAAAGATGATCAGCATCATGAGCTTTGTAAAAAAACGCTTAGAGAGATAAAAGAACCACTTATAACCAATAGTGCTGTTTTGACGAAACGGTTGGGGGTCAGGTCTTGAATCTTGACATTGCACGGCTGGCAAATAAAAGAAAGGGGAGGGCAGGCTACTTTTTTGCTGAAGGATTTAGCAATGCCGAGAATATTACAAGCAAGATGCAGGATGCAAGATACAGGAGAAAGTCAATGCTGAGTTACTAATGAGTCCATAATTGAGAAGACATCTTCTGAAAATCTCCCCTAATCCCTCTTTGCCAAAGAGGGGAATTCCTCCCTTTTGCAAAGGGAGGGAGGAGGGATTTGGTTTCCAGTGTCCATACAATTATGGACTGATTAATATTATGTGAGGAATCTCGATAAGAACCTGAGTGTTGATTTTAGTGAGCTTTCTACCATTGCAGATGTGCGTGACAAGGATGCACTGAAGGAAGCATTGAAGGAAGTTGATGTCGTCTTTAACCTTGCAGTAGAGCACAGAGATGATGTGACGCCTGTAACCCTTTATTATGATGTAAATGTTCAGGGTGCAAGAAACATCGTCGAGGCCGCAGAATTAAATAATGTCAAAAGGATAATATTTACAAGCTCTGTGGCTGTTTATGGATTTACAGAAAAAGAAGTGGATGAATCGGGTAAACTAAGACCCTTCAATGACTATGGAAGGACAAAACTTGAGGCAGAAAGGCCTGAGGGAATAGAAACGGGGATTGTAAAACTTGTGGGCACAGATAGAAATAGAATTGTCGATGAAACACTGGAATTACTCGACAATCCATTGCTGTATGAAAAGATATCAGGTACTGTTAATCCTTACGGTGATGGCAAGGCAGCGGAGAGAATAGTCAAAATTTTAATAGATGAAATTTTGAAAAATGAATTTAATTCATCTTGACAAGGTGGTATTCATCCAATATAATGGACAATAGTTCAAAATATTGGACAATAGAACAAAATTATGAAAAGAAATCAAAATATTCTGGTAGCTACAAATCCGCAGAAGGTTTTAAATTTTTTATTAGACCATCCCGAGAAAGAATTTGTGGAGAAAGAGATTCAAAAAACGGTTAAGATTAGCAAATCAGGAACTAATTATGCATTAAGAGAACTTCTGCGAGCAAAATTTTTGTTTAGAAATAAAAAAGGTAAGCAAAACCTTTACTCTTTAAATTATAAAAATCAGATTATAAAACAACTTAAAGTAATCAAGGCAATAATTCAAATTCAACCCCTTGTAGAATCTTTAAAAAAACTATCTTCCAAGGTGATTCTTTTTGGTAGTTCCTCCCGGGGCGAAGATATGGTAAACAGCGATATAGATTTATTTACCGTAAGTCATAATAAGGAAGAGATTGAGCAGAGCGTAAGGAATTTTAAGTCCAAACGAAAAATTCAGGTGATTATTCGGACCGAATTAAAATATACAGAAATGAAACAAACAGATCCAACTTTTTATGAACAAGTTAGTCGAGGGATTGTGTTGTGGGAGCGAGAAAGTGAATCCTGAATTTGAAGATTGTTTAAAGAAAAATAAAATAAGAAGGTTTGCTCAGGGAAAATCACTTGTCGAAAAGGAGTTAGATACTGCTGCGAAAGATTTTAGTGAAGCAAGAGAATCTCTGGAGAGAGAAAAATTTAAATGGGCTACCATTCAAGCATACTACTCAATGTTTCATTCAGCAAGAGCACTTTTATACGATAAGAATTATCGCGAAAAAAGTCATTATTGTTTGATTATTGCTTTGAAATCTCTTTATGTAGAAACAGGGAAATTATCCATTTCTTTTATTGAAGGGCTACAGAGAGGGAAAAGATTAAGAGAAGATGCTGATTATTATAACGATTGGTCTAAAATTGGGGCTGAAGAAATGGTCAATATGGCTAAAGAATTTTTGGAGGCGGTTAAAACATTGGTTAGTCTTTGACAAACACTGATAAGTTGTGCTTTTGCCTGGTTTTTATGTTAATTAAATTTTAACTGAGCAGGAAAATTAGGAACACTCCCAATATTTACTGTCCGGGAGTCGAGGGGTCTAAGAGTCTGAGAGGCTAAGAGACTAAGAGGATAAGAAACTAAGAGACTGAGAGACTAATTGATGAGAAGCCGCCAGGATAAGAGGTTAAGGAGATGAAAAGATCTGCTTGACAATTTGTAACCTTATTATTACAATGTAATACATGAAAGTGTTAATGGATACAGATTGTCTTATCAAGCTAACCAAGTCTATGCTTAAGGAGCTCGTTTGCGGAAATTTCTCAGTTATTATCCCTCAGATTGTGAAAGAAGAAGTTGTGGATAACGCTAAGGAACATCCGGATGCCGCGATCATAAAGAGAAATATTGAGACAGGTTTGCTGACTATAAATAAGATGGAGTCTTCTGCTCAAAAAGGAGAGGATGCTGTTTTTGCAATTTTTCACCAGGGGAAATTTGATGCTGTTTGCAGCGATGATAAACGGTTTATAAAAAGGCTGCGACTCTTTGATATTCCTTATATAACTCCATCCGTGTTTATCGCTATTTTGCTGAAAAAGGGTAAATTGACAATGAAAGAGGCGCATAAAAAACTGGATTCATTATCACCGTTTATCAGTGAGGATGAGTATAACGCTGTTAAATTGGTGTTAGAAAACTGGAGGATACAATGAAAACGAAATCTCTTAGAATACCGAAAGATATGATATCTGCTGTAGAACTCGTAGAAAAAGAGGAAAAAATAGAAGAATCTACTGCAATGAGAAAACTTATGAGGATCGGTTTTGAAGCCTATGTCGGGAATCTTTATAAGCAGGGGAAGGTTACACTGAGAGAGGCAGCCAGATTACTGAATGTGAGTCAAATTGAGGCAATGAATATTTTTTTGGATGCCGGGATAAAAGGGAATCTTGATGCCTCTGATGTCATGATCTCGATGAAAAGATTTGCTTTTTAAGGACGGTGGGAGGGTGTCAAGGTATCAAAGGGGTCACATCTGGACAATTGACAATTAAAGGATAAAGTATTATGGAGTTATTGTGACAAGGCCAGCGAGGATAGAGTATGAAGGGGCCTTTTAACATGTAACATCAAGGGGAAATTTAAGGGCTAGCATCCACAGATTACACAGATTACACGGATTGAAACACGTCTTATACGGTATCCATTAACAGGAAATATGGAAGAAATGGACATCTATTTCAGGGAAGGTACAAGTCCATTATTGTAGATAAGGAGAATTACTTCTTGAATTGAGCAGATATATTCATTTGAATCCCGTAAGGGCTAAGCTATCAAAATCTCCTGGAGAATATAAGAGGGCAGGCTGGCAAGCTTACGCGTGGTTCATGATCATCCTTGAAATTATCCAGGTGTGAGAAGTTTGCTGAGTTTGTAAGGTTCATCGGGTTCACATGGTTTATTGAGTCCATCGGGCTTGTTAAGTTTATTCGGTTACTGGGTTTACTGTGGCAGAAAAAGAGTATATAATTCCCTATAGTGAAGATGCCAGGAAGAGGCACGATCGTAAGACAATAAGAGGTAAGATAGTAAAATTTACGGTTCAATTAGAGGTTAAGTATGAAGGGAACTGGAAGGAGGTTATCCGTTATTTAGAAGGAGACCTTCCATGAATATTATGGAAAGAAAAAATACCGAGTTAATAAAGGAGTTCAACAGATATATCCGAGAACATCCTGAATTTGCTGATAGTATACCCAATAATGCAGTAGTAGTGATGCAATTAGAAGGCGATGAAGAGTTTAATAGATGGGGCTATGAGATAGCTAAAAGTCATGCCGAAAAGGGTCAGCCCTTGACATCGGACATTGGAGTTCGCAATAGTACGGGACACTTCCCGTATTTTTCTTGACATTTATCCTCTTTAGCTTTAATTGGATGCGCTTGCTTGCTGCTGCCGATAGCCGCAGGCTGGAGGAGATATGGGTTCCGATGGAGGAGAGGGTGAGGATATGGGATGAAGTGGTGGAGAACGGTTAAATGTACAATGTAGGTTTGACCCCAAATTCCATAAATACTTTTAGTTTTGATAGTAAAGGAGAATGATATGCTTATTACGGTAGATAAGCGTGGAAGCATTAACTTGCCAACAGCGCTCAGAAAAGAGCTTGGACTGGAAAGCGGTTCATACTTAAATCTGACAATCGAGAAAGGAGGAACCATTGTACTTCATCCTGTTTCGATTTATCCGAATATCCAGCTTAGTAAAGGAGGGCTTGCAAAACTACGAGAGGCCCGCAAGAGTGGAAGGGGGAAATTGCCTGACTGGATTGTCAAGGATATGAAAAATGCCCAAACTAATTCCGAGCAAGAAGTTTCTTGAAGATATTGAAAAGGTTCGTTCTAATGTTGTTTTAAGGAAAAATATCGCAAAAACATTAAACCAACTGGAGACTAATCCCCTGCATCCCGGTCTACACCTTGAAAGGATTGTCAACGATCCAACAGCATGGTCTGTTAGGATTGACAGAAGGTATAGGCTTTCTTTCGATCCTTGTAAGTTATTGCCTGCTGGAAATCCTGATTGGTCGGATACTATTTTTCTTTTACGTGTGTTGGACCATGATGATTTATATAAAAATCCAAGATAGCTATTAAGCGGCGAATTCAGGGGACACCATACTTAATTATTGATTTCATGTTTCACAATCCATACCATAGAGTATGGCAGAAATCGTGTGGGGAAAAGTAAGACTGACTAATGTTTTTAAACAACACTATCCTGATTTCAGGGATTGGACAGAGGGGCATGAGGAGGTTAGTGGAGGTTGTTATTGTAGTTGAACGAAGGAAATTTAACCTATGGATATCGCATATTCAAAGAATGACGTATCTGTTCGTTTAAGTTATGAGAGATGGTATCATATAACTGAAAACCATGATGATATGGCAAGTTATTACTATGATGTTCTTGAAACGATTGAGAATCCAGATCTTGTAATCAGAGGCAATAAAGGAACATTAAAAGCAACAAAGAATTTTGGGAAAGACAGATGGCTGGTAGCTGTTTATAGAGAAGTTTCTAAAAAGGATGGTTTTGTAATTACCGCTTATTTTTTAGATAAGAAACCGAAAGGAGAAATAATATGGCAACGCAATTGAAGACAGAAACCTTTATTAAGGGTTGTATGGCTGTTGTATCTGATATTGTAAAACTTCCGCTTGATTATATGTGGATAGATTATGACAGGGAGGCAGATGTCTTGTACATAAGTTTTCAGAAACCTCAAAGGGCTACAAAAACAATTGAAACTGATGATGATATCTTGATTAGAAAAGATAATGATAAAATTGTTGGTATAACGGTTTTGAATGCAAGCACAAGATAAAGGGTTGTATAACATGTTTCACAATCCATACCATAGAGTATGATACTATAGAGTATGGCAGAAATCGTGTGGGGAAAAGTAAGACTGACTAACGGGGACGGATCTTGGGGTCAAGTCTTGAATCTTGACATAGAATCAGCCTTGTGACCCATGACGCTCTGGCACATCAATTCCCTTTTCAATCCTTCCTTATCAAGATTTTACCCTGTTTTGATAAAGAGAGAGGACGATGGACCCATTTTTACCCTGGTATGCGGGTTGGAAAATTTGGCATCACCGGTAACACCCCCGCAGCATACAAGACGGAAGAATAAAGTTCGTTGACTCAAATCTATCACAGATAGAAGAGAGAAGATACAGTAACGGAAATGAACAGGCTGCTTTTTAAAACACATCATCCCACCGATTCCGAAACAAACTTGCCACCCAGGAGCAGGTCAATGGATGTGAGCAGCCTTGTCAAGCACCTCTGCAGCCCATTGGTTCAGGCTTTTCCCTAAAGCTTTTGCTACAGTAAGAGCCTTGGCGTGGGTTTCAGGAGAAACACGGAGCATGAGCTTGCCGGAAGCCGGCTTAAATGGCTTGCGCCCTGCGAACAAAGTGAAGCAATCTCAAGCCTTTGCGATTTCACCGTAAATTACTAGTTAAACCTATAAAATACATTTTAGTCCATCCGTGAATTGCTGCGTATAGCATTATGCTATAATATTGCAAGGATAAGGAGGTTTAGATGACTACATACATAAGAGAGAAAAGGGAACGATTTGAAATTCCAGATAAACTAAAGAATATTTATCGTGAGATGGAGATCTCGCCAGCAGGTCTCCTTAAAAATTATGCATTAAACCTTGTTTATGGCAAGATTCAAAAATGCGAGGCAGAAAACATATTTTTCGAAAAAAAATACGGCTGTACCCTTAGAGAATTCAAACAGAAAATTAAAAAGATGAAGAATGAAGAAAATTTTGAATGGGAAGATGATTTAATGGATTGGGAATTTGCAGTTGAAAATGTGCGATACTGGCAAAAAAAGGCACAAGAACTGAAATAATGAATGAAGGACATACTTGAAAAATACAAAGCCATCATAAAAAGGCATGAGATAGTTGCATGGGATAGCGAACCGACATCTTACCGCTTTAAGGCTAAACTTATTTTCATAGATGGCTCTCAACTTATAGTAAGAGACTATTTCTTCCCAACAGGGCGAAAATACTCATTTCACTGGCAGGACAAAAACGGCAATTTAATAACCCGTTGGGACAACGCTATGCACTGGATGGAGATTGATACATTCCCCCATCATAGGCATGAAATGGATGGTGTTTTTTCTTCAAAAGAAGTAACATTAGAAGGTGTAATGAGTCATATCTATGGTGTTCTGAAGAAACTAACATCTCATAAATGAAGGTTTTTCTCGTTAGTTGAAAATGGGACAGCCTGGCGGTTCTATTTTCTGAACATCTTGAAAACAAATATCATCAAATCAAGGAGATTATTATGGCAAATAAGGCATTATTAGTTGGGATTAACAAGTATAAGATTCCAGGGGTTGACTTGAGCGGTTGTGTGAATGATGTTACGAATGTAAGAGATGTGCTTCTGAAGTTTTTTGGCTTTGCGGTTAAGGAGATAAGGGCGCTTGTGGATGAGAGGGCAACGAAGAAGAATATAATTACAAGGCTCAAGTGGCTTGTGAACAAGGCAAAGGCAGGAGACAGGCTTTTGTTTCATTTTTCAGGGCATGGCTCACAGGTAAGGGACAGGGATGGAGATGAGCTTAAAGACCATATGGATGAGATTATCTGTCCCCATGATATGGAGTGGGACGGTGTTTTTATAACGGATGATGAGTTGAGGGAGATATTCAGCAGCATCCCGAAGGGTGCAAACCTTGAGGTCTTGCTTGATTCATGCCATTCAGGGACAGGCACGAGGGAGGCATTTGCCATAAATACCTTGCCTTCGGAGATGTCATTCAAGCCCCGTTTCCTCGCCCCGCCAATTGACATAGCCTGCAGGGTAGATGATGATTTAGAGGTAAAAAGGATACTTAAAGGAAATAGTAATCCCATTAATCATGTACTTTTTTCAGGATGCAGGGATAATCAGACATCAGCAGATGCATATATACACGGCTCATACAATGGGGCATTTACATATTATTTATGCAAACACTTAAGGGAGATACAGGGCAGTATAACCAGGGCAGAGCTGCTCAAGAGATTACGGGCATCTTTGAAGTTTAACGGCTTTAACCAGACACCCCAGCTTGAGGCTCCAGTCGCTGAAAGGAAAAAGAAGGTGCTGGAGTAAGAGCAGAGGGTGAGAAGTTAAGAAGGTGAGAATAAATACAATTAGTCCTTTGTCGTAGACGGTTCAAATGTCCGTCGTGAGTTAATTGGAAACCGCCGTATACAATGAAGGAAGGACTTAAGGAAACAGCGGGATGGTTTAAAAAAAGCATGCTCACGCAAAGCCGCAGAGGCGCTAAGAGGGGTAATAAATAAAGAGCTTTATATAAGGTTTAAACCTTTGCGTCTTAGCGTCTTGAGTGAGCAGGCGAACGGGCGAGAGGCAGGTTTTTATAATTATGAAAAGATTATTCGATTTTATAATGTCTATATTTTTGCTTGTTATTTTCAGTGTACCGATACTATTTGTTGCGCTCATGGTAAAGCTGACATCCAGAGGGCCAGTGTTGTATTGGTCTGATAGAGTGGGGAAGAACAATACTATTTTCAGGATGCCTAAGTTCCGTACAATGAAGATCGATACCCCGGCAGTGGCTACGCATCTTCTCACAAATCCTGATCGATTCTTGACACCGATTGGGAAGTTTCTGCGCAAATCGAGTCTTGATGAGTTGCCTCAACTTATCTGCATATTAAAGGGTGATATGAGTTTTGTGGGGCCGCGGCCTGCTTTGTTTAACCAGGATGATCTTATTGCATTAAGGACGCAAAAAGGTGTCCATGTCCTCACTCCTGGCCTTACCGGGTGGGCGCAGATTAATGGCAGGGATGAACTCCCCATTCCAGTTAAGGTTGAATTTGATGAATATTATCTTAACCACCGCTCTTTTGCCTTTGACCTTTATACTATCCTTTTGACTGTGCTAAAGGTTATTAGAAAAGAAGGCGTCCAGCATTAAAAAATCGTCTCAAAAAAAATCGTATGGCAGTATATTTGTGCCTTGACACATTTACTGAAATAGTGTATATTTACATTAAGAGGTGATAAATATGGCAAAAGCAAAGATGACACGAGAAAGATTAAGTATTGATGTACTTCCTGAAGAACATAGACGAATAAAGGCCTATGCGGCTCTTCATGGCGAAACAATCCGGGAATATGTCGTTGAAAGTGTGCGGGAGCGTTTACGCCAGGAAGCTGAAGAGAGAGGATTATCAGCTTTAACTATGAATCTAAATCAAGATCCTGTCTTAAAGGAATTATGGGATAACGAAAAGGATGCCGCATACGACAAAATATAAACGGGGAGATATAGTTCTCGTTGATTTTGGCTTTTCCGAAGGAACCGGATCTAAGAAAAGACCTGCCTTAATAATAAGTAGTGATAATTATCACAAGGGCCGACAAGAGGTAATCGTTGTGGCTATCACAGGGAATATAAAAAGGGTGCTATTCGGTGATACCAAGATAGATAAATGGAAAGAGGTAGGACTTATCTACCCGTCTTTGGTTACAGGAATTATACGAACAATAAAAGATAACATGATAATTCACAAGTTAGGAACTCTATTGCAGCAAGACTTCCAAAAGGTACAAAAGAATCTTGGGAAGGCAATGGGATTCTAAAATGTGAATCACAGGTCGTTTTTTTTGACTTGAAGATACTGTCTTTGACGTTTTTGAAGGTGACGCGCGCGGAATATGAATTAAGCCGAGAGATAGAACGAATGCTTAGCAGTTTAATCAGGAAGTTAAGCAGCAAACCTGTCTGCGTGCAACGCACAGACAGATAGGCAAGACAACTTTGTGCCTCTGTGCCTTTGCCCCTATGAACCTAAGTAATACAAACGCATAAAATCAAGTTACCCCCCACCCACCCCTCCCCCTCAAGGGGGGAGGGTTAGGGAAAGAAAAAAATAGGGGTCAGGTCTTTAATCTTGCTCTTTGTGTCTTAGGTATGCATAATATATTTCATGGCGAGACCGTTAAGAATTGAGTATGATGAGGCATTGTATCATGTTACTTCAAGAGGCAATGAG
>Ga0210056_1001659_pt1 | contig 19309 bp, 15 predicted proteins | sample CryGeyCG2014_080_2_FD_183965 | JGI IMG/M metagenome (GOLD analysis project Ga0210056, IMG submission 183965) | Groundwater microbial communities from aquifer - Crystal Geyser CG07_land_8/20/14_0.80 (SPAdes) (version 2) | ecosystem: Environmental > Aquatic > Deep subsurface > Groundwater | place... | reverse complement strand
TCGATCTCGGCCGGGGCAAGAATATCCGGGATGGTGCGAATTTTCGGCGGTTTTATAATCTGAATCCAGTCCCAGTCCCGCTTGAGCACAAACCGCCAAAAAAATTGCAGGCCGTTTCTATCGATCTTGACGGTGCTCCAGGAGTGGGTCTCCACCAGTTGACCAAAATAGGCTTCCAGTTGTTCCGGGGTTAATTGGTCAGGGCAGCCATCAAAATGATCCCGGACACGGCGAACTGCCCGGGAATAGGCATCAATGGTTTTCTGACTTTTGCCCTGAAGCTTGAGCAAGCTCAGGTGTCGGTGATAAAGCTTGTTAAATCGGTTGGTTTCTGATTTTTTCATGGTATACTCCTTTCGTTGAGGATGCCCGGAATTGAGCACGCATAAAAAGGAGTTTACACCATTTTCAAATTTTTCGCCGCGCCAGCGGCTTCGTTCAACAAGTCAATCAACCGGACGGCTTACAGCCACCGGTTATTTCTGCGTTAGAGCATCCTAAAGATTCCATTTCCTAAATTCTGATCCTCATCCCTACCAGACACCTTCATATAATACACCAAGGCCAACGGCTGGTTTTTTCAGAACAGATCATCCAGCCCGGATTCGTCCATCTTTAACCAGACCCTGCAAAGCTTTTCCCCATCCTCTTCGAGACACCTGAACCCTTCAGAATCCATCGCTTCAACTCTTACGTCACCAAGTTCCTTGAACTGCATGAGCCAGTTCCGGCAATGCTCTCCACCACCGAAATATACCTTCCGCCACCGGTTTCCCTCTGCATCCACGCACTCATTAATAAGATCCTCTTGAGCGATCAGCTCTTAAAGGGCTTTGACCCGGGTTCCCTGTTTCAGGTATAAAAGGATCCATGGATTAAAAGATTATGTCTGATTCTCGGAAGGAGGGCGCTTAACGGCAGAACCTATCCATCCTTTTCTTTTGAAGAACAGCAACAGGATAACGGCTACCAGAGCCATAAGACCCAAAGCAAACGGGTAGCCCCAGCGCCATCCCAGCTCAGGCATATTCCACGGCGACACCTGGGTGTTAAAGTTCATTCCGTAAATACCGGAGATAAGCGTAAGGGGAACAAATATCGCTGTGAGGATCGTCAGAACCTTCATAATCTCGTTGGTGCGGTTGCTGATACTGGAGAGATATACTTCCATCAATCCTGAAGTCACGTCACGATAATTTTCCAATAAATCAATGATCTGAACCATATGATCGTAACAGTCTCTGAGGTAAAGCCGCTCCTCTTCGTCGATCAATGGAATAGGCTCGCGATAGAGTATGTTCATGGCTTCACGCAGCGGCCAGGCGGCGCGCCTTAATGTGAGCAGGCCATGCCTCATATCGTGAATTTGTCCAATGAGGTTACTGTTAGGCTGTGCGACGATATCGTCTTCCAGAGAATCCACCCGTTCGCCATACCTCTCCAGAACCGGAAAATAGCCGTCGATAATTGCGTCGATCAAAGCATAGGTCAGATGATCCGGCCCGGCAGTGCGCATCCGGCCGGTACCTGCGCGGATACGATCGAGTACAAGATCGAAATAATTGCTGGCGCGCTCCTGAAAAGTAAGCACAAACTTTGTGCCCAGGAAAATACTGATCTGTTCAGTGACATGCTTTTCGATATCCCCGACCGCTCGAACGACGATATAGCAATAACTCTTGTACTGCTCCACTTTGGGCCTCTGATGAACGTTGATAACATCCTCAAGAGCCAGCCGATGGATATTGAAAATATCGCCTAGTTTCGTGATGATCAAGAGGTCGCCCAGTCCTATAACATTGATCCATGTCACCGGCCATTCATCGAAAAGCGTACGGACGGTCTGCAGGTCTTCGACATCCTTCTCGATCACTTTATCGGGTCCGAATGCAACAACGCGGATTATGGGCTTTGGAGCATGGGGATCGATTATCAGGGTTCCCGGGGCGCTTCCCGGAAGTGATCGCCGGGAAAAAGCCAAAGCATCTATCCCACGCCTGGGATTCTTGCGCGACATGGTCTTCCTCCCATGATTCAGCCTATTCTACACCTGAATATACGGTAGCAGTTTATGAATTTTCGAATTTCAAATCCTTATGTCAGAGGATCTTGACCCGCATTTCTCACAGCCCGATTTTTTTGATCATTTTTGATCACTCGGCATTACCATGATATTCTCTTTTTCACATACCGGAATTTGGATGACGTATCAATAAAAATCAAATGGCAAAAGGCATTTATATTAGGCTCTTATCCCCACCTCGGTGTATCACACGGTGTCTTGTCATGATTCCGGATAGTGTCTCCAAGTCCGCTCTTGGTCTAATAAAGAGGGAGAATCGGCATTGAAAAACCTCGTTAATTCGGCAGGATCGGTTTAGTAAAAGACACCGACGATCGCAACCAAAGAGGTTCATTCAAATGATGCAACAAACAGCGCTGACGTTCGGGTTGGAAAAGACGAAGGTCACGATGACCGCCCATGCGGATTTTATTTTTTGGGAAGTGACTGACCGTTGTTTACCCGAGCCTGGCAACAGCGTGGGGTATCGGCCCAGTGAGTTTACCCTGCAGTTGCATAAAAAACATGACAAGGTATAGAAAAAAGAATGATAAAAGGCCATTTGAATACGTTTAGGCATGGTTCGCGAAAAAACTTTTAGCAACTTTTAAAACAAAGAAAAAATTTGTCACATTTTTTACCCGGAGGGAAAGCGCGTCTATATTGTGGGATTTCATCTTTCTTGACTGGGATTCGACTTTTTCCTATGGTGCGCTAATCCAAGGGGGATATACAATCAACCGATGAGCGTTCAAGAAACAGACAGCATACTCCCTGCCGGGAGTTATTATTTTTCAGGCAATGAGGCGGCCACCGAAGGGGCGATAGCTGCGGGGTGCCGATACTACGGGGGATACCCCATCACGCCTTCCACAGAGATCATGGAGCGGATTGCCGTTCGATTCAGGGAGGTTGGCGGGGTGTTTATTCAGATGGAAGACGAGATCGGCTCCATCTGCAGCGTCATCGGCGCGGTGTGCGCCGGGGCCAAGGCGATGACGGCGACCTCCGGTCCGGGTTTCAGCCTCATGCAGGAAGCGATCGGCTACGCCGCATTTACGGAGACCCCTCTGGTGATTGTGGATGTGCAGAGGGCGGGTCCTAGCACGGGCCAGGCCACAAGGGTGGGAAGCGGGGATCTCATGCAGGCCAAGTGGGGATCTCATGGGGATTATCAGATCATCTCGTTTTCCCCTTGGTCCGTGCAGGAGATGTATGACCAGACCATCGAGGCCTTCAATCTGGCGGAGCAATACCGGGTTCCCGTTTTTCTCATGGCGGAAGAAGCGGTGGGTCATCTGCGAGAAAGAATGGATGTGAAACCTAGTGTCAAGATTGCAAACCGGATCAAGAAAAAAGGGGCTCCTCCTTTCGGGACTCCTGAGGACGACGGTGTGCCGCCGATGCCTTCTTTCGGGGAAGGTGAGAAACTGCTCGTCACCGGTTCGACCCACAACGAGCTGGGAATCCGGAAGACGGATGATGGGAAAGTCCATGAAAAACTCGTAGTCCGGATCAACAATAAAATCCTGAAACACCGAGAAAACATCATTCAAACCGAGGCTTATTATTTAGACGATGCGAATGTGGTTGTGGTTGCTTACGGCTTTACGGCGAGAAGTGCCTTGTTCGCCGCCAAGAGACTTCGAAAAGAAGGGAAAAAGGTCGGCCTCCTGAGGCTGAAGACCATATGGCCCTTCGCTGGCCACGTTATTAAAGAGGTGGGGGAAAAGGCCGAAAAGATTTTTGTGCCGGAGATGAACCGGGGCCAGATAGCCGGCGAGATTTTGAAGTATGCCGAGTGTAAGGTTGTTTCCTATTGCCAGACCGATGGAGAGATCATTCACCCTCACAAAATCATGGAACTAGTGAGGAGCCTATTGTAATGGCAAGAGACCTCGAAGCTTATTTGCGTACGGGTGTCAAATCAACTCCCTTCTGTCCGGGGTGCGGGCACGGGATTCTGATGAATGCGATTCTCCGCGCTATTGATGAGCTCCATTTGCCCATGGAGAAGATGCTGTTCGTTTCGGGCATCGGATGCGCCGCGTGGATTCCGAGTCCTAATTTCAATGCAGACACCCTTCACACCCTGCACGGCCGGGCCATTGCCTTTGCCACGGGCGCAAAAATGTTCAATCCTGAGCTCAAGGTGGTGGTGATCAGCGGGGATGGGGATCTCACATCGATCGGAGGCAACCATCTCATCCACGCGGCACGAAGAGATATGGATATGACCGTAATCTGCGCCAACAATATGATCTACGGCATGACAGGCGGCCAGGCGGCTTCCACCACCCCACTGGGAGCCTATACGGCCACAAGCGTCGAAGGCAACATATACCGGCCCTTTGATCTCTGCAAGCTCGTGCAGGCTGCGGGGGCGTCTTATGTGGCCCGTTATTCGGTAACCCAGGCGGTTTCTCTAAAGGAAGCGATCAAGAAAGCCCTGAACACCAAGGGGTTCACTTTTATTGAAGCCCTATCTCCCTGTCCGACACAGTTTGGAAGAAGGAACCGATACGACGCTCCGGCTGACATGCTCAAGACACTTATGGAGTCTTGTATTCCCGTAGAAGAAGCCCGGCGGATAGGCCTGGAGGCATCAAAAGACAAGATTGTCACAGGGGAATTCACCCATGGGTGAGCTCAGACAGGTGAGGATCAGCGGTTTTGGGGGTCAGGGCGTGGTATTGGCAGGTAAGATCCTGGGGCATGCCGCCACCAAAGACGGCAAATGGGTGGCAGGTTCAAGCTCTTACGGGGCGCAAGCCAGAGGCGGTTCCGCACGCTCGGATGTGGTCATTTCAGATGAGCCGATCGTTTACCCTCATGTGATTGAGGCCGATATGCTTATTTCCATGGCTCAGACGGCTTACAGTCAGTACCTTGAGAACCTGTCTGAAGGGGCACTTATTTTATATGATGACGAGATGGTTTCGCCTCGATCCCAGGAGCAAGTAATACAAATGGGTATCCCTGCGACTTCTCAGGCGATCGTGGAACTTAATCAGAAGCAATCGGCGAATATCGTGATCCTGGGTGCCGCTGCGGCGATCACGGGAATGGTGAGCAAGGATGCCTTAGTCGCGGCTATTACCGAGAATGTCTCTGCCCGCTTCAGAGACCTGAATATCAAGGCCCTGGAGCTGGGATATCGTTTAGGTAAAGAAAAGAAGATATAAGCTCGAAATTCGAGGCACAAAATTTGAAACAAATGCGAAATACGAAAGATCCAATGATCAAAACTAAAACGTCTGAAAGAAGCAGGTTTGATCTTGGACATTTGAATTTGGATCATTTGAAATTGTTTCGAGTTTCGATATTTGAGATTCGGATTTGAAAACGGGACTCCTCAGGGACAAGCGAACTCGGAAATTAGCAAAGAGGCAAAAAGGGAGTAAAAGAAGTGGCCGTCGAAGGACGAACCCACAAACCCATAATTGACTACAAACGCTGTGAGACGTGCGGAGTTTGCATCAAGGCATGTCCGGCAGAGGTGATCCCTGACTTCAGGTCTGAGGAGAACAGTCTTAGGGTCAAACTCTATCCCCATTCGGATATAGAGCCGAGGATCAATGGCACAAAGACCTTTGACCTTCCCAATTGCCAGGCGACCTGCCCCATACGACAGGATGCGCGAGGCTACATGAATCTCATCGCGGAATGGCGATACCGGGAAGCCCTTGAACTGATCCGGGAAGCCAATCCGCTTCCCTCGGTCTGCGGGTATGTATGCCATCATCCATGCGAGAGCGCCTGCACCCGGGGTCGGGTGGATGATCCCCTGTCGATCAGGTCTTTGAAGAGATTTGTCACGGACTACGATGACGGCAGGCTCAACCCGCCTAACGTAGGCAAACCCAAAGGGAAAAAGGTGGTGATTGTGGGCTCGGGGCCTGCGGGGCTGGCAGCCGGCCACGAGCTTGCCAGGATGGGCTATCAGGTTGAGATCATCGAATCCTACAAGGAAGCGGGCGGGTTGCTGGCATGGGCCATACCCGCATTTCGGTTGCCCAGGGAGATTTTGCAAAGAGATATCGACTACATCCGGAAAATGGGCGTCACAATCAAAACAGGGATTCAGTTCGGCTTAAGCGTGAAGATCTCAGATCTTCGAAAAAATGGCGCTCATGCAGTGATTATCGCCACAGGGACTCAGAAAATCCTGAAAATGAAAATTGAAAACGAAGATCATCATCGAGGATATTTAGACTGCCTCTCTTTTTTAAAAGCATGCAGCGACCAGAAGGACGTTGAAATCGGCAATCGTGTTCTGGTGATCGGCGGCGGCAATGCCGCTATGGATACGGCCCGTTCCGCAATTCGCAAAGGCGGGACCCAGGTCACCATTCTTTACAGGCGAAGCTATGAAGAGATGCCTGCGGACCGCGAAGAGATAAGGGAGGCTCTGCGGGAGGGGGTCCGGATAGAGTTTCTCAGCGCGCCGAAGAAGATAATGGTCTCAGGGAACAGGATTAAGGGGCTTGAGTGTATTAAGACGGAGCTTAGAGAAACGGACCCGTCCGGCAGGAAAAGACCCGTACCGGTTGAGGGTTCGGAGTTTGTGATCGAAGCAAATACGATTATTTCCGCCATAGGCCAGGAACCGGACTATGGGCCGGTGCTCAACGGTCTTGCATCGAGCGGCAAAAGTTTAGTCATTGATCGGGAAACGCTGCAGGCCGATGTAGACGGAGTGTTTGCCGCAGGAGACTTTGTCAACGGTACGAGCACGGTAGTGGAAGCCATGGCCAGCGGTAAAAAAGCCGCTCAAGCCGTGGACCTGTATTTGAAAGCAAAAGAAAAGTGATTAATCATAGGGCTCTGTGGTGAGGCGAAAGAGATCAGGATGGCTGAACCGTGTGAATTGAAAATCAGGCACCGGCAAGAAGAGCAGCCCGCCGAAGACCTTGACAAGGTCAAGCCGGGTCTTGATGAGGAGACGGCGGTCATGGAGGCGAGCCGCTGCCTTGGGAACAATTTTTGCCGAAGTTGCGACCTGTGCCGCTACTTTTGCCCGGATCTTTGCATCACCCGAAATGAGAAGACCGGCCACATTGAGATTGACTACGACTTTTGCAAAGGCTGCGGAATCTGCGCGTTCATCTGTCCCAAGGGCGCCATCACTATGGCCCGAGAAGAATAGTCGCCCATTTTCACTCCCTGAGAAAGGGCCTCTGCTCCGTTCAGACAAAGAGATGCCGCCCCGGATATCCTCTTCCATGACGAATAATGCAGCAATAGATTGAAAGGAGTCAAAATGCAGACAAAGACGAAAGTGGGTATCATTATATGCGATCGTTACCGCCGCTGTGCGGGCGGAAAGTGTCTCCGAGCAATGAAAAATAAGGAGGGCGCTTTCAGCATATATCAAGACACAGAAGTTGAGCTGGTTGGTTTTACAACCTGCGATGGTTGCCCGGGTGGGAACATAGAATATGCAGGCGAAGAGATGGCGAAGAATGGTGTTGAGGTTATTCATTTGGCTACCGGCCTTGTTGTTGGTTATCCGCCCTGCCCTCATATCGACACGTTCAAAGCCTTTCTTGAAAAACGCTATGGGATCAAGGTCGTTATCGGTACGCATCCGATACCCAAAAAGTATCTCGATATACACACTTTTCTGGGGACGTGGAAAGACCCCCGGTGGAAACCGCTTGTCGCACCCACGATGGCTGATGAAGAGACCCGTGCAAGATACGATTGAAAAAAGTCGTTGAAGCTTAGGTCACAGCGGGTATGGTCAAGAACCCGGAAACTTTTGCGTCGGATAGCTAAAGAGATAACCCTGTTGTTGCAAAAGCTGAGGATGTCCCAGATCCAAGGCGTCCAAGGGCGAAGCCGTAATATTTTACTGCGAGCTCTTGGCAACGAAGAAGATGGGGCATCCTCAGCTTTCCCTCTGGGTAAAAAACATGACAAATTTTTTCTTTGTTTTAGAAGTCACTAAAAGTTGATGAAATCGTAAAAACTCAAAATTGGGATGGCAAAGTAAAAAGCTTCAGATGCAAGGCGCGCAAATCCTGGAAAATGAGGCGTACTTATAGGTACGCCGCAATGATTTACCCGGTTGAATCCTGCAAAGCAGAGCCGCAAAGCGGCATTCAACCGGGCAGGGGATGCAGTGCAACGCAGCAGGTGGACTTTTTACGAAGCCATCAAAGTTTATTCGCGAACCATGCATAGACGCATTCAAATGCCCTGTTATCATTCTTTTTTTCTATACCTTATCATGTTTTTTATGCAACTGCAGGGATAAAGCTGCGGAGGGAGGGGCTTTCGTTGTGAAAGCAGCGCCCGACTTTTCGGCCTGTATTTAACCCCATTTTTTTAATGGGGCGACTCAGAGTTGGCGGTGGTTCAGCCGTAGCATTTTCATTGAAAGTCAAGGAGAGGAAAATGAAAAAAGCCTGGAACAGAAAGTTGCAAATCTTCTGGAAGGGATGGGGTTTTTCTATTTTGATAACCGTAATTATCGCCACATCTTTTAAATCAGCTATCGCTGACTGGAACATTGTGCCTACCGTATCGATGAAGCCGACCATTATGGAAGGGGATCACATTTTCGTGAATAAATTGGCCTATGATCTTAAGTTTCCATATACGACAAGGCACATTGCAAAATGGAGCAATCCGCAAAGAGGTGACATCGTCGTTTTTTATTCTCCTGCCGATCAAAAGCGTTTGGTTAAACGTGTGGTTGGTCTTCCGGGAGATACGATTACCCTGCTGAACAATAATCTCATCATTAATGGTGAGGTGTTAAAGTATGAAGCTGTCGATAACCGGAATATCATTAATCCACAAGATGATACTGTGTTGAGACAATTCTGTTTTCTGGAAGATCTTTCAGGCAGGAAACACCCCGTGATGATTACTCCTTATCGGTCTTCATTTCGGTCATTTGAGCCGTTCGCTGTGCCGGAGGAGAGTTATTTCATGATGGGTGATAACAGGATAACAGTGCGGACTCTAGATATTTTGGGTTCGTCAAACGCGATCAAATTGTGGGTCAAGCGACAGCGATAGTGGCATTGATTGACATTCACAATAGTTATTATCCTCGGTGGAAGCGTTTTTTTACCCCATTGCCATAAATTGACCATTCCCCTGTTTTGTGCCTTGTGCGCAACTATGATAGGATTGGATTAAGCCGTGGAAATGGAATGGGTCATGCCGATTCATCCTCAGTTGCGCGGGAGATGGCCGAATGCCGTATGGTATCCCATGATCATATCAGCCTAGTTGACGGCTGATGTCCCGGTCGCCCGCGTTTTTTTGGTGCACCTATGCTCGAAGAGAAAGATTTCTATAAAGACTCCGAACGCTGGTTGAATTTTCCCGGTTGGATTTGGCTGCCGCCAGCCTGACGGTTACGATTTCGGTGGGTGCCACTTTGTTTCTTTCCACCGATACGCCGGACTCCATTGTCCGCCATGTCGACGAACTGATGTATCAGAGCAAACGGGCGGGCCGAAATCGGGTTACTGTGGGATAAATTGTGATTCTGCCCGATTAGGATATCAGAACAGGGGTAACTTTCAAGCTATTGCATTTAAAGATTTTCGATGCTATTATCATTACAAAATTCGATGAACTGCCTTCTTCAGACCGGTATGGCTTGAAATGATCGCATCCTTATCTGCGATAATAATAAAATAAGGCAAGCCACTAATTTTGATAAACAAACATTTATTCCTTCGGGAAATGGTAAACTATTTCAGAAAGGAGGAAATGATGAAGGCAAGATTCAAAAAATCGGAAAAGAGTATTTACATCCTCACCAATTCTTGGTTGCTCATCGCCCTGATCGCGGTCTTTTTATGTCCCCGTCTTTCAACAGCGGCATCTCCCGGCATTACGGAAACCGAGATTGTATTGGGACAGTCCTGCGCACTCACCGGCCCGACCAAGGCTCTTGGGCTAGGCATGAGGGATGGCGCGTTGGCCTACTTCAAGGAACTCAACAGTAAAGGAGGCATCAACGGGAGAAAAATCCGCCTCGTCAGTCGCGATGACGGCTACGAGCCGGCGGCGTGTGCCACCAATACGAACCAGTTGATCGATGAGGACCGGGTGTTTTTGTTGTTCGGCTACGTGGGCACGCCGACGGCGACTGCGGCCGTGCCCATCGCAACAAAGAAAAATGTGCCGTTTTTTGCCCCGTTCACAGGCGCCGAATTCTTAAGAAACCCGCTCAACCGATATGTTCTCAATATCCGTGCCAGCTACTACCAGGAGACCGAAGCCATGGTGGATCGGCTGATAAAGGATAAGGGCATCAAACGCATTTCCGTATTTTACCAGGATGATGCATATGGAAAGGCCGGATTGGACGGCACGAAGCTGGCCCTTGAAAGAAGGGGGATGGCCATAGTCAACGAGGCGACCTATCCCCGGAATACCCTGGAAGTGGAATCAGGCGTGAAACTCATGCTCGAGACCAAGCCGGAGGCGATCGTCATGATCGGCGCCTATGCACCCTGCGCGCAGTTCATCAGGCTCATGAGGGAAAAGGGAAGCAATCCCATGTTTCTCAACGTCTCCTTCGTCGGATCTGATGCCCTGGCGATGACCCTGGCCAACATGGGGCTGGGTGTGGTGGTGACTCAGGTTGTGCCCTATCCTTTCAACAAGAAAATTTCGGTCGTGTCGGATTATCACAAGATGGCTAAAACGCAGGTGCCTGAAGCGGGCCCCGGCTTTGTCGGTATGGAAGGATTTATTGCGGCCAAGGCATTGTGCAAGATTTTGTCTGAAACGCCCGAGCCCATCACCCGGGAGGGATTCATCGAAACAGCCGAAAAACAGGCGAAGGTGGATCTGGGGGGATTTTCTTTTTCATTCAGTCCGGGCAGCCACCAGGGTTCCAACCTGGTTTACTTTTCACAAGTCGGACCGGGCGGCTTTATCTCGCCCGTCGATAACTTGACGCAGCTCTATGAGTTTCAGCGCTGAAACCGGATAAGCACAGGGCGAAAATCGGGTGGCGGCCAGACCTTTGCCTTGAATGCGTTCCAAGCAGTATTTGATCCGGGCACGGCTTCTGCATCTGAAAAAGGCCGCGCCCGGTTTTGTCTTTGAGATTGGTCTTTGCATTTTTCAAGCCGGCATGCCGCAGCGGCTGCAATCCATTGATTGGGCTGCGAATAGGGTCGCCAACGTCAGGGTTGAATCTCTTCTTTAAGCAGGCAGCAGGCGATCCGGTATGTCGGCGATCCGTGTTGTTTGTAATTGATATAACAATGGCGGCATTTCAGATTACAGCGAGTCAGGATATGGAAGAACACGTTGGTGGCATCTTTTGAAAAGGAAACCGTTTTTTTCATAGTTTTGCTCCGAAATCCTACAGGCCCTTTTCGAGACAATCCTTGGAGACATCCGTATCGAATGTGACCGGGTAGCACCCGTCAAAACAGGCCTTACAGAAATGGGCTTCAGGGTCTTCAACGCCGGTGGCTTCCAGCAGCCCTTTCTGGCTGAGATAGTACAGGGAATCGAGTCCCAGGTGTTGCGTCAGCTCCTTGATGGATTTGGAGGCCGCGATCAATTCTCCCTTGGTGGAAAAATCGATGCCGTAATGGCAGGGGAAACGGTGCGGAGGACCTGCCACCCGCATATGAATTTTCTTGACGCCCAGCTCCCTTAGCGCCTTCACGCGCGTTTTCGCAGTAGTTCCTCGGATGATGGAATCCTCGACGATGACGATCTCCTTGCCGGTCAGCAACTCTTTAATGGGGTTCAATTTTACCCGAACGCCGAAATCCCGCATGCTCTGGGTGGGCTGAATGAAAGTCCTGCCGATGTAATGATTCCGGATCATACCCAACTCGAACGGGATTCCCGAGGCTTCGGCATACCCGATGGCGGCATAGGTGCCGGAGTCCGGAAAGGGCATTATCAGATCGGCGTCTACAGGGGCTTCTTTGGCCAGGCGGGCGCCGTGAGCCTTGCGGACCTGATAGACATTTCTTCCGTAGATGTTGCTGTCCGGTCGCGCGAAGTAGATGAATTCGAAAATGCAGAAAGAGCGATTTTTCGCCGGTGTCGTTTGGATGCTTTTGACCCCGTCTTTTCCGATGATCACGATCTCTCCGGGATCGAGTTCCCGGATATACTCGGCCTGAACCAGGTCCAGGGCGCATGATTCTGAGGCCAGCACAAAGGAGCCGTTGACCTTTCCCAAGCAAAGGGGCCTGAAGCCATTGGGATCCTTAATGCCGATCACTTCGCCGTTGCTGGTCAAGACCACGAAGGAAAATGCGCCCTCTAGACGTTTGAGTGTCTTGATCAGCGCTCCCTCGAATCCATGTTTGAGGTTCTTGACAAAAAGGTGGAGGAAGATCTCGCTGTCCATGGTGGTCTGGAAAATGGACCCGCTTTCCTCCAGTTCGCTTTTCAGCCGATGGGCGTTGACAATATTCCCGTTGTGAGCCACTGCGTAGGATCGATCGCGATGCCGGACCATGAATGGCTGGGCATTGACCAGAATGGAGCTTCCGGTGGTGGAGTAGCGCACATGGCCGATGGCGCATTCTCCTTTCAATTGTTCCAGAAGCGCCATGTCAAAGACATCAGGGACTAGGCCCATTCCCTTGTGAGTGACGATACCCTGATCCCCTGCGACGCAGATTCCCGCGCTTTCCTGCCCCCGATGTTGGAGGGCATACAGACCGAAATAGGTCAGCTTTGAAGCCTCGGGATGACCGAAGATGCCGAAGAGGCCACAGGCCTCCCTGGGCCGCTCGACGGGCGAGAAAAGATCCTCTTTGACTGTCGAATCGATTAGCGTCAATTGGATGCGCCCCCCTTCAAAATCTCAAGGTGGTAGTCTTGCAATGCCTTGACGGACAGTTCTTTTTGAATCATCATTTCGATCCCCCTGCTGATGGCAATCGCTCCGGCGATGGTGGTGGCATACGGAATGTTGTATTTGATGGCGTTTCGACGGATGATGTAACCGTCCCGTCTGGTATCCCCCCCGATTCCCGTGTTGATGATGAGCTGGATTTCCCCGTTTTTGACGGCATCCACCACATGGGGACGCCCCATGGAGACTTTGGAAATCCGACGGGCGGCAATTCCGTTTTCCGCCAGAAGTCGAGCAGTACCCCGGGTGGCCATGATATCGAATCCCAAGGCCAAAAACCGCTTGGCCAAAGGAAGTACCGATGCCTTGTCCCGGTTTTTCACGCTGATAAATACCGTTCCCGAAAGAGGGAGCTTTTGTCCCGCTCCCAGCTGGGCTTTGGCATAGGCGGACCCGAAATCGATATCGAGGCCCATCACCTCGCCGGTGGATTTCATCTCCGGACCGAGGAGGGTGTCCACGTCCGGAAACCGATCAAAGGGTAAGACCGCCTCTTTGACGGAAACATGTGAAGGGATGATCTCCTGGGTCAACCCCAGGTCCCGCAGTGTCTTTCCGAGCGTCACCTTGGTGGCCAATTTTGCCAGAGGGACACCGGTGGCCTTGCTCACAAAAGGGACGGTCCGGGAAGCCCTCGGGTTGACTTCCAGGACGAACAACCGGTGGTCTTTGATGGCATACTGAACATTCATGAGCCCGACGACATGGAGTTCAGCGGTTAAGGCCTTGGTGGCCTTTACGATTTCCTCCTGGAGAGCGACGGATAGGCTGTAAGGAGGCAATACGCAAGCCGAATCCCCGGAGTGTACTCCGGCCTCTTCGATGTGTTCCATGATGCCGCCGATGACCGTATCTTTTCCGTCTGAAAGAGCATCTACATCAACCTCGATGGCGTCTTCCAGGAACTGGTCGATGAGAATAGGGTGTCCGAAAGATTCCACAAGAGCCAGGTGTGCAAAAGCCTCCAGGCTTTCCCGTTCGTACACGATTTTCATGGCCCTGCCTCCCAGGACATAGGAGGGCCGGACGATGACGGGATAGCCGATGGTCTCCGCCACGGTTATCGCCTCGCTTACAGACATGGCGGTCCCATTCGCCGGCTGAGTCAAGGATAATTTGCGTAACATCTCCTGGAAGAGCTTCCGGTCCTCGGCCCGGTCGATGCTCTCCGGCTGAGTACCCAGGATGGGGACGCCGGCATTAAAGAGCGGCACGGAAAGGTTGAGCGGCGTCTGTCCTCCGAACTGGACAATGACACCCAAGGGCTTTTCTTTATCGATGATGTTAAGGACATCCTCCCGGGTCAGCGGTTCGAAATACAGTTTGTCTGAGGTATCGTAATCGGTGCTCACGGTTTCGGGATTGCTGTTGACCATGATGCTTTCGAACCCTTCTTCCCGAAGGGCAAAAGAGGCATGTACGCAGCAATAATCAAACTCGATCCCCTGACCGATACGGTTGGGACCGCCCCCCAGGATCATCACTTTTTTTCTGTTGGAAACCCTCGCCTCGTCTTCCATATCATACGTGGAGTAAAAATAAGGCGTGGCGGCCTGAAATTCAGCCGCGCAGGTATCGACAAGCTTGAAGACGGGGGTGATACCCCACCGCTTGCGAATCCGCCGGATCCGGTCCTCATCGAGACCGGACAATTGGGCAAGCTGGATATCGGAAAATCCAAAGGATTTTGCCTCCCGGAGGAGCTCCGGGCTGAAAGGGGCTTCATTGGGTCCGGAATCCGCTTGGAGACGGCCTTCCTTTTCAAGGCGTTTTTCAAGGCCGATGATCTGTTCGATCTGATATAAAAACCATGGATCGATCCGGGTCAGTTCGTGCAGAGTGGAGATGGAGAATCCTTTTTTCATTGCGTATCGCAGATAGAAAAGCCGTCTGGAGTTGGGGATGACCAATTTTTGTTCGATTTCGTCCCGAATCGCCTTTTTCGCAGCTTCATCGACGGGGTCTGAATGAATCCACTCCGGATCCTTTCCATCGGCCCCGAGTCCAAAACGGCCGATCTCCAGAGACCGGATCCCTTTTTGCAGGGCTTCTTTGAAGGTTCGGCCGATGGCCATGGTCTCTCCCACGGATTTCATGGAGGTGGTCAAAAGATCTTGGGTTTCCGGAAATTTTTCAAAGGTCCATCGGGGAATCTTGACCACACAATAATCCAGGGTCGGTTCAAAGGCGGCCAGGGTTTCTCCGGTGATGTCGTTGGGGATTTCATCGAGGGTGTACCCCACCGCCAGCTTTGCCGCGATCTTGGCGATGGGGAAGCCGGTGGCTTTGGAAGCCAGTGCGCTGCTCCGGGAGACCCTGGGGTTCATTTCCACCGCCACCATCTCCCCGTTTTTCGGATTGACGGCAAATTGGACGTTGGACCCTCCTGTGTCCACGCCGATCTCCCGCATGATGGCAATGGAGGCGTCCCGCATCCCCTGATACTCTTTATCGCTCAGGGTCTGTGCAGGAGCGACGGTGATGCTGTCGCCGGTGTGAATCCCCATGGGATCCAGGTTTTCAATGGAGCAAACAACGACCACGTTGTCGTTTTTATCCCGCATGACCTCCAGTTCATATTCTTTCCACCCCAGGACCGACTCTTCCAGCATGATCTGGCCGATGAGGCTGGAATCCAACCCGACTTTGGCAAGGTTTTCCAGGTCTTCGAAATTATAGGCGATGCCGCCGCCGGTCCCGCCTAAAGTGAAGCTGGGTCGCAGGATGATGGGGAAGCCGATCTTTTCGGCAATATCGAAACATTGCTGCGTGTGGGTGGCGATCCCGCTTTTGGGAATCCGAAGCCCGATCCGTTCCATGGATTTGCGAAACAGGTCCCGATCCTCAGCTTTCTGGATGGAGGCCACCGATGCTCCGATCATTTCCACACCGAATCGATCCAGAACACCCATCTGGGCTACCCGGATGGCCGTGTTGAGGCCGGTCTGTCCGCCAAGAGTGGGCAATAGTGCATCCGGGCGCTCCTTTTCGATGATTTTAGTGACCATTTCAGGGGTGATGGGTTCCACATAGGTGCGATGCGCCGTTTCCGGGTCGGTCATGATAGTGGCTGGATTGCTATTGATCAGGATAACCCGGTACCCTTCCTCCATGAGCGCCTTGCAGGCCTGGGTCCCCGAATAGTCGAACTCGCAGGCCTGGCTGATGATGATGGGGCCGGCGCCGAGGATGAGAATTTTTTCGATGTCGGTGCGTTTAGGCATATGAGTATGTTCGATGTCTGCCTTTTCGGGAAAACGGATTTCGGGAAAAAGTCTTTACCCTTTAATTTCGGGTCATCATCTCCTTGAAGGTACCAAAGAGATAACGGGCGTCATGGGGCCCTGGAGATGCTTCCGGATGGTATTGAACCGCAAGGACCGAAAGCTTGCGATGACGAAACCCCTCCAGCGTGTTATCGTTGAGGTTGATGTGGGTTATTTCAATGTCCTTGCTTTCGAGGGTTTGGGTGTTCACGGCAAAACCGTGATTCTGTGATGTAATTTCCACACGGCCCGACAACAGATTTTTTACCGGTTGGTTAGCGCCCCGATGGCCGAATTTCAATTTATAGGTTTTACCACCCAAAGCCAGTCCTAATAGTTGATGCCCCAGACAGATCCCGAAAATGGGACGATAACCCATGAGATCTTGTATGGTTTTGACGGCATAGGTGACCGGCTCCGGATCCCCGGGGCCGTTGGAAAGGAAAATACCGTCAGGTTCCAGGTCCCGAATGGCGGCAGCCGGGGTTGCGGCCGGCACAATCAGCACCTGACATCCCACATATTCCAGCGATCTTAAGATATTGTACTTAATGCCGTAATCCAAGGCGACGACCCGAAACCGGGCATCTCTAGGCCCCCAGGTCGCCGTGAGAAGGGCTCTTTCTTCTATAGGCAGAGGGACGGGTTTTCCCTGAAACCAGAAATACGGTCTTTGGGTGGTAACGCCGGTCACTAGATCACAGCCGGCCATGGAGGGTACGGCCTTTGCTTTTTTAACCAGCGATGCCGGATCGGAATCGGTTGTGGAAACCACGGCGCGCATGGCCCCCCGGCTTCGGATGTGCAGGGTCAATGCCCGGGTATCAATCCCTTCCATCCCGAGGATGCCCTGGGCGGCAAGGTAATCGGACAATGTGCCGGAAGCCCGGAAATTGCTAGGTTGGTGCTGATATTCCCGGACCAAAAATCCACTGACCTGGATCCCATTCGACTCCACGTCTTCCGCGTTGACTCCGTAATTGCCGATGAGGGGGTAAGTCATAGCGACCATCTGCCCCCGGTAGGACGGGTCGGTCAGGATCTCCTGGTATCCGGTCATGCTGGTGTTAAAGACGATTTCGCCCGAACACTCACCGGGTCCGGTAAAGGAACGGCAGGAGAACGTCCGGCCGTCTTCCAGTGCGAGAAGTCCGTTCATGAGTCCCAATAAACCTAATAATTCTTTGTTTTGACTGAAAGTTTTGCCGCTTTGGAAAAAGGGGGCAGGTTTTTCCGGAGCTGTCCCTTTTTAACACAAGCCTAATTTAAATCAACCTGAAAACGATCGGCGCCGACCTCATCTTTCCAGTCTTCTCCCCATTCTTCAAGGGAGACGGGAGCCTTGGATAAAACATCCAGGGGAACCGCCTGTACCTTCCGATAAACCTCGTGATAGGGCCTGGCTTCTCCGTTGACCTTCAGCAGGTCGTTTTCCACGGAGATCCCGAAAAGCCTTTCATTTTCCTTCAAAAACGGAAGGATCAATCTCCAGTCTTCGGGTGAAAGTCCTACCAGTTCGCCCCCGTTGAGTTGATCGGGAACCACTTTTTTAAAAGGATCCCGGACATAGATGGCGCCACCGGAGGCCAAGGAGAAGAGATTGGAACCGGGGTACGGGGTATCCTGGTTGACGATCTTTCCGATGGCATCGAACCGGATCCCGTTTAAAACCACGAAGCCGCCTCCTTTCAGAGGGTCACCGGCCATGAAGGATTCTGCCAGATAGTCGAGGCAGGTGCCGTTGATGACTACTTTGGGAGAACCCACGGCATTGATGAGGGGACGGCCGGCGGCATTTCCCATGACGTAGACTTCTCCCCCTTTGGCACCGTACATGAAGGTCTGGCCAACGTCTCCATAGATCACCAGTTTTCCGCTCTTTATGATCTGGCCGATCTGATCTTGGCCGTTGCCATGTACGACCATTTCCAGGCCGTCGATGCCGGAGGCAAGGTAATCCCCCGGGCTGTCATACACATCGATCCGGACGCCGTCGGATCCTTTTGAAAGCCCGCACCCACAAAACCGCTGTCCCCGATACCCATAACAGATGAACCTTTTCCATCCCAAATGATAGGCGCGACGAATAAAAGTGGCGTCACAGTCTTCTCCCTCGGCCGGAAACGCTCCAGTGTGGATCACCAGTGTCGTTTCTCCGTCTCGAGGCTCCCGGAGGGTATGGCGAAGATCCCAGTCGATGTATCGGTATTCGCTGCTGCCCGATTCTACAAGCCTTGCAGATGCACCGAAAATGGCGGAAAGGCTTTCCCGGAGAATCCGCAGCACGGTGCGTCGCCTTTTTTGTCCAAGTGGAAAGCGATGGTCCATGAGATGGGATAATATTTCAATGGCTCTTTCTTTTTTAAAATCGCCGCTTTCAGCCGCTGCCTCGAGTTTTTTGCAAAAGGCCCGGAGCCCATTTTCGTCGCATGCGCCCCCCAAAAATTCACGGCAGCGTGCCATCAGTGTTTCTACGGAGCCTAATGTCGGCTTTTCAAATGCTTCTTTGAGAACCCTATCCGCCGTCGGCCCGGTCAGGAGGATCGGTCCGGCAGAAGACGTCAGATGCCCATTGATCCGGACCGGTTCCCCGAACTTATTGGTGCATGTCAACCGTTTTCCGCTATCCTTCCCCTCCGTGTCCGTGACTGAAAAGATGAAGGCCCCCCCGTCCGCGGCACTTCCCCCCCGGGCATTCCAATACCGATCCGCGATAGGCTCGAAGCGGGGGTCTTCCGATGAAAGGCTTTGAAGTGTTGCATCGATGGCCTGCTTTTCCGAACAGATCAAGCCGATTTGGACTTCGCCTTCCTGAAGGGCAAAGACCTGGGGCCTGAGCATGGCGGTATCGGTGATGCCGATCAGTTGAAAGCACTTCTTACACACGTCGTTTCGGGCGATGATGAAAAACCAGGGGCCGTCCGGAGACGCCGCCAGGTGACAGGATTGGATATGTCGGTAAACCCGCTGTTTTTCAGGAGGCAAAAGGTCGAAATCGTATTCGGTGGTGGGTGCCATGGCCTCAATAATATACTCCAGGGGGTATCCGAAAGTTCGGTTCAACAGGTCGAAAAGAAGGATGGAGACCTCCGTATCCGTCAGAAAGAG
>Ga0210056_1001648_pt1 | contig 19368 bp, 16 predicted proteins | sample CryGeyCG2014_080_2_FD_183965 | JGI IMG/M metagenome (GOLD analysis project Ga0210056, IMG submission 183965) | Groundwater microbial communities from aquifer - Crystal Geyser CG07_land_8/20/14_0.80 (SPAdes) (version 2) | ecosystem: Environmental > Aquatic > Deep subsurface > Groundwater | place... | reverse complement strand
TTTCGTAAATTCTTCGACATTAGACGCCGGATCGCTTCAGCGTCCGGTAGCTCACACAACTGACTACCGAGCGCCAAGAAAGGACATCTTTTCTCCCCTTTCAACCCGTGTTCGGCACGAACACGGGTTGAAAGGGGAGAAAAGGAGGGTAGCCTCCATCGTGTAGCTGCCTGTGTGAGCTACCGGACGCTGAAGCGATCCGGCGTCCTTTTGTGGGGGAACTTCAAAAACGATGCACTAGGCTTACCAGCACAACCCAGCCGGTCTGAGTATGTTTGTACAGCATGGCTATCGCCTCACTTCTTGGTTTGTCGCCCCTCACGCCTCCACATGAAACGCAAACTCTTCCTCGTTCACCGGCATGGGGACACCGTGTCTGATGGACTCAATGGCGCGCAGGCTGAGATAGGTGGCCTTTGCTCCGTCGATTTCGCTGATGGGTGAGGGAGTGTCGTTCAGGATCGAGTCTACGAAGGCGTCGAGTAGCTCGTAGTGGCCCTTGTTGGGGAACAGGTCGCGCCACTCCTTGCCCATGCTCTGCGACATGACTTCCGCGCGGCGGCGCAGCTTTGACAAGTAGCCGGTCATGCCGCCTTCACGGCCAGCTTCCGGGCATCCGTCGAACTGCATATTGTAGGTTTTGTGTGTTTCGCCCACCGCGCCGTAGGTGCGGTTTTCCACGAAGCACTCGTTGATGAACAGCGCGCCATGGTCGGTGATCTCGATGAGTTCCTTCGGGTACTCAAACGTGCCGTTGACGCTGAAGAAGAGGCAGAAGCGGGAGCCGTTGTCGAAGTCCACGTTGATGATATGGTTCAGACGCGCCGACCCAGTGGCGAACACTCGCACCGGTTTCCGCTCCATCATGTAGCAGGCCAGGTCCAGCCAATGACAGCACTCGCCGATGATCTGCCCGCCCCCCGTGTGCCAGTCCAGATGGACCAGCCGGTAGGTGCTACTTTCGTCGTTGATGCGAATGAGCATCATCGTGGTCTCTTCTTCGGGGAATGGCGCGCGGTCGGGCACTTCCACGAAGCGACCGGGATTCACCTTCGGATGGGCGCGGTGCTCCAGGTACATCTTCTTCATTTCGAGAACGGACGGGCTGTATCGCCGGTTGTAGTCGACGCACAGCTTGACACCGCCTTCCTTCACCGCGCGGACGATGCGGTACGACTCGGCCATCGACATCGACATCGGTTTCTCGCACAGAATATGCTTCCCTGCCGCGGCCGCCCCGGCGATCATCGTCTCGTGCTGGTCATGCGGCACCGCCAATATGACCATATCCACGTCGTCGGCCTCGAAGACGTCCGCCGCATTCGGGGTCGTCCGTTCCGGTTGACACAATTCTCGAGCGATCTGGCGGTTTTTCTCGCTGCGGCTGCACGCCACCGCCACTTCGATTCTGGGATTCTTCACGCAGTTGGGCATGTGCTCACAGCGAGCGAACGCCCCGCAACCGATGATACCTACCCGTACTTTGTCTGACACTGTTTGCCTCCTGATCAAATTCATGAAACGTGTAAGTGATCGGTGCTGAATGGGGACTCCGCCTACTTTCAAGCAGGGATCACGGCCCTCATCCTGATCTCTGACCACAAGTCCTCGACCTCCAACGAAATTGCCCACTGCTGGAGATAGTCCAGATCAAGTCCCGGGTACTGGACTTCATAGACGCGCAGAGCGTCCGTGCACTGCTTTTCGCTGCCTCCCGACATCCTTGCCCACCGAAGCTTGGCGAGGATCGTGTCCTCCGGGCTTGACACCTGCAACTCCATGCCAAAGACGGACTCGAGGCACCGGCGCGCAAAACGCGAGCGATCAAAGGGGTCGTCGGTGAGGATCCAGAAGTCGACTTTGCTTCCCTCGGACACGTCAATGAGATTGAAGGTGGTTCCGTGGAGGATGGCGTCAACAACGGCCTCACAGGCGAGGTAGTAGTCAGGCGAGGGGAAGGACCTGAGCAGGAGCGGTACGGAAGCCCCTTCGATTGCCACCACGATGTCAATGTCATGAGTCAATCTCGGCTCTCCCTGAAGGCTCGAAACGATGGAGCCAGTGATCATGTACTCAATCCTCGCTTCGGCGAGGGCATTGACGACTCGTCTCAGTAGTTCCGGTTGTGACATCGGGTCAACCTGTCCTTCAGCAGGATCTGAAATTCGGGTTCCGACAGATGTGGGAAGCTCTTCCGCAAGCCGTGCACAAACAGGTCGCGCCCGAAGTCTGACAACTCAAAGGCCTTCTGCAGACGACGCTCGGGTGTGAGCTGCCTCAGGGCGCGGATGTACTCCTGGTGTGCCTCCCTTTCGTGTTCAGTCATTGCCCTCAGCATGGGCATATTATACAATGGTCGGACGCGGGTGTCGAAATCGGTTGTAGACTACGCATCCAGTCTTCCGACCTGCCATGCATTCCGCGGGAGGATACACAGTTTCCTTTTGTTGGAGTTGCATTGATGCGGTGGTGTGACGATGTGTGTATCAACGTGTGCGGAGCCGTCGGGTTGCAGGAAGCCCTCGACCTCCTGCCTGCCCACGGGGGGACGGTCCATGTCCCCACAGGTGTGTACGAGCTGGATCGACCCGTAGTGAAGTCTCTGCAGGAAGGGCAGCATCTGCATCTGGTTGGCGAGGGACGCGCCAGCGTGCTGGTCAACCGGAATACCGGCGGCGAACCACTGCTGCAAATCACCGGAGTGGTGGGCGCGTGGTGGCCGGATCTTCGCATCACCATCAGAGACATTGCCTTTCGCGGCAACTACGAAAGCGGTGATGGTCTGATCATTGAGTACCCCAACGACGCTCTCGTTGACGCCTGCTTCTTCCTCGGTCATGGCGGCAATGCACTGACCTTGACTCCGCACGGAACCAACGTCGCCATCCGCGACTGCTGGATGCGCGACTGCAAGCGAGGCGTCCGCGCAGACAACATCCACCACCTGACGCTGCATGGCAACCAGACTCGGTACCGGCAGGAAGGGCAGGATCGGGAGGAGCACTTGTATTTGTCCTGGGACTGTCGCGAGGTGCGAGTGGTCAACAACCACTTTGCTTATGGGCGGAACGCCGGGATCATCCTTGACGGCACCGCTCAGCATGTCATCGCCAACAACACTATCGAGGGCTTCAGCGTTGCCATCGACGCACGAGGGAAGAGCGCGGTGTACCCACGGGACCATTGCCGCGACATCGCCATCGCCTCCAACTATCTGCACGCCGACACCGGGGTCCGCATGACGGGTGAATGCCGTGGCTTCACCATCACGGGGAATACCTTCATTAACAACCTGAACGCGGCCATCCGCGTGGAGGACGCGCGGGGAGGGGGCAGGCACGCGATCACGGGGAACGTCATCCGCAAGAGTGTCTACGGTGGCGACTTCTTCCCGCTCTCTGGTACAAGCCCAAGCCAGGGAGGCATCAACCTCGGTGGCTCGTCAAACTGCATCGTGTCCGGCAACATCCTGGATGGGATATTTCCCAACCCGGCCATTTCTGCCGACCTCGAGGGCGCTCGGCACATCATCACCGGTAATTGCATAACTTGCGACTCAAGGCAGGGGATGGATTTGCAGGCGCCGGACTGCGTCGTCGAGAACAACGTCGTGACTTTGCAGCAGTCTGGAGCGTAGGAGAAAAGAGACCGCGGGAAGGTCAACACCTTCACGCAGGTGGGAACTTGAGTCATTCTCAAATCGTTGGATTGACCACACACGATTTCATGCAAAGATCGGGAGGAAGCAGATGAAGATTCAGAAGGTCTTGTTTGTGTTGGTTGCAGCCGTGGCGCTCGCTGTGGGTGCCGTTGCGTTGACGGGAGACAAAGGGCTTGCGCCCAACAGTGCCGACACACCACCGGCCACGATGGGGGCGATGGGCTGCGGAAGCCACGCGGGTTCGGCAGCGCTGATGCACCCCCTGACGGCGGAGAAGATACTTGTCTCTGCCAAAGACGAACCCACCGACGCGGAAAAGGCATCCGTCGAGAAGGCGTTGAAGCGCCACAAAGTCACCGTCGAACAGGCCAATTCAGAATTGCTGGCGGCAGTCGGCAAGTCACTCAAACTCGACGCGAAACAGCAGAAGTCATTGGAGTGCACCATCGCCACCGCCACGGGAACCTGCGACGACGACAGCGAGAGCTGCGGAATGGCGTCTTCCGAAGGCGGCCCATCGTGCCCTGCCGCCGCAGGAAAGAAATTGTCAACCGAGAAGAAAACCTGTCCTATGAGCGGCGAGCCGCTGTAAAGCAGGTTGCGTAAAAGACAGGTTGAGAACTTGCACTCAAAGGCGACCTTCCGGCCGGGAGGGCGCCTCTTTTTTGCGCTTCGTATCGCGGTTAACGATCCATGCTTTCCCGCGTCCCCTGGGAACCATCAGCCAGCGCTGCCCTGCGTCTGCGCGCAACTTTGGAGTGCGGTGTCGCTGCCACCGCACTCCAAATGGTTTGGCTTGTTTGGAACCTCCGCATTCGTTACAATGTCCTTGTCGTATGCCATTGACAGGGATTCGGGAGAAGAAGGGAACAATGATGAGTGTGAAGTTGAGTGTGGAGCGACGCGGTGCCGTAGCCATGGATGGCCGCGTTGCGGCGACGGCGGCATGGGCCTGCTGCGCGCTATGTATTGCCATCGCGTTGACCGCAGGCAGGCTGGATGCACAAGCGCTGAAGAGCGATGCGTTCGTGAAGGGGCAGGGGCTCCTCTCCAGAGACAAGGTTCACCCGAGCGAAGATTTCAAAGCGGCGGTGGTCATCGAGGTGAAAGAGGGGTATCACGTCAACGCCGACACACCCGCGCAGGAGTATCTGATTGCGACGAAGGCGCAGTTTGCTCCTCTGAAGGGATTCAAGTTGGGGAAGATCGCCTATCCGAAATACGTGGAGAGAACGTTTGAGTTTTCCGAGCAACCGCTGCGGGTATTTGAGGGGCGACAGTCGGTGGTTGTGCCCGTGTCCGCCGGGGCAAAGGTTCCTGTGGGCAAGTTCTCGCTGGAGTGTCAGTTGCGCGTTCAAGCGTGCAGTGATGATGCCTGCTTCGCTCCAGCAACGATGAAGGTGACGATACCTCTGGAGGTGGTCGCCCGTAACGTGGAGACTCACGAAGCCAACGTGGAAGTCTTCTCCACCGCAACCGCCAAGTCGAAGGACGAGGACGAACCCCCGACAGCAGGGGAACAGCCTTCATCGGAGAGCGGAAATACCGTGGCTGCGGGCGCGACGGGGGGAGAGCTGGGGCGGAAGATCGCTGAACGCGGACTCCTGCTCACCTTTATCGGCATCTTCTTTGGAGGACTGGCGCTGAATCTGACTCCCTGTGTGTACCCACTGATCCCCATCACCGTTGGGTATTTCGGGGGGCAGAGCGATGGACGCGCGAGTCGGACGATGCTCCTCGCGGTGTTTTATGTCCTGGGCATCGCGATGACCTATTCGGCGCTTGGGGTTTTCTCGGCAATGGCGGGCCAGTTGCTGGGAAGCGCTCTGCAAAGCCCCGCAGTGCTGATGTTCATCGCTGCTGTTCTTGTGACCTTGGCCCTCAGCATGTTCGGATTGTATGAGATTCAACCTGCTACTTTCATCACACGGCGCGCGGGTGCGAAGAAGGGATTCGTGGGGTCTCTGGCGATGGGGTTGCTGGTGGGGCTTGTTGCCGCGCCCTGCCTTGCGCCGGTCCTGGCGGGGCTGTTGACGTATGTGGCAACGACACGCAATCCTGTTCTCGGATTCTGGATGTTCTTCACTCTGGCGGTTGGGATGGGGTTGCCGTACATTTTCCTCGGCGCTTTTGCAGGGTCGGTGAAGGCGCTCCCCAAGTCGGGTGTGTGGATGGTGTGGGTGAAGAAGTTGTTTGGGGCAATGCTGCTGGGAGCGGCGGTGTATGTGCTTGCGCCATTGCTTCCCCTCGCGGCGGAACGCCGGATCGCTGTTGCCTTTCTTGTCGTTGGCGGGGTTTACCTCGGGTGGCTGGACTCGACGGGGAAGTCGCTGCCGCGATTCAGCCTCACAAAGCGGCTCATCGGCTCCACGGCGATGCTCGCCGCGTTGTGGATTATCGCGCGCCCACCCGCCGCGGCCACGACGAAGGTGCAATGGGAGAAGTTCAGCGCGGCACGAGTCGCGGAGGCCGCCGCTGGCAAGACGCCGGTCATCATCGACTTCTATGCCGATTGGTGTCTGGAGTGCAAGCAACTGGATGCGGAAACTTACACGGACCCGCGTGTCGTCGAGAAGGCGCAGCGTTTCGTATTACTGAAATCCGACTTGACGCGGAACTCCGACTCGAAAGTGCGCAGACTCTACAGGCAGTTCGGCATCATTGGTTTGCCGACGGTTGTCTTTCTGGACGATCGGGGGCGGGAGATCTCGGAGTTGAGGGTTGAGGGATTCGTGGACGCCGACGCGTTCTTGACGCGCATGGAGAAGCTGGTAAGCTGAAACCGCGTCATCGCAGCTTCGAGGCAATAGCGGCACATGGGTATTTCCACTGACAAGCTGATCGCCGCCGCCGACCGATTCGTTGCAGGCGGCGCCCCGCCCTCTGGCGTTGGGGACGTGCTGATAGCCGGCGAGGCGCTCCTCGCCAGATTCACGACCAGTCGCACCGAGGAATGGCGCGAGGCTATCTGGCGGTGGTTGGAGGGATGCCGCCGCGACGACGTGCTGGTGGCCGTCAGCGCTGCGGGGCGGGGTGAGCGGTGGTTCTCGCTGGTGGTGGAAATCATTGCAGCGATGGACCTGACTGTTGGTGAGTTGTTCCGTCAGCGTGCGCGGAAGTACACGGACCGTCCGCTCTTTCTTACGCTTCAGAATGAACAGATTATTCAGCACTCCTGGTCAGACGTCGCGCAGCGGATTGAAAACATCGCCCGAGGTTTGCTCAGTCTCGATACCGGGAATACGCCTGTTATCTTCCTGTGCAAGAACAGTCTGGAGACGGCGCTGTGCGACCTCGCCTGTCTCACACACGGACTTGTGAATGCAGTGGTGCCGGTGAATATCGCTGGGGACTCGCAGCGAGTCCGACAGGAGCGCCTCGCCGACATCATCCGGCGCACCCGAGCCGGGATAGCGATCGTGAGTGATAGCGAGCAGCTTGCAGCGATCGTGTCCGCGGATACCAGCGACGCGCTTCGCTATATCGTGCTTCTGAACCCCGGGATGTTGCGAACTCTGAGTTCGACCGCGTCGGAGGAACGGATCATTGCCTTCGACCGATTGCATCAACTCGGAGCCACACACCGCGGCGAATTCCCGCACCCGGCCGCGGGTGACCTCGCCACCATCATGTACACCTCTGGCACCACGGGCGAACCGAAGGGCATCCCATTTACCCATACGAATCTGGTGTCGAAGAGGTTTGCCCGGTCTCTCGCGTTGCCCTTCGTGGGGGAGAACGATGTGCTTCTCTGCTATCTCCCGCTGTACCACACATTTGGACGATGGCTGGAGATGCTGGGGACCGTCTTCTGGGGAGGACGCTACGTTTTCGCACAAAGCCCCTCGACAAAAACGCTGCTGGAGAATATGCGGCGCGTGCGGGCAACGGGATTCATCAGCGTGCCACTCAAGTGGATTCAGATCAGGGAGGAAGCTGGTCGGCAATTTGATCTGGAGGGTGCGCCTGATTCTGAGGTAAAGAAGGAACTCCAGCAACGTACCGGTGGAAGACTGCGTTGGGGACTGTCTGCTGCGGGACGCCTTGACGAGGATGATTTCCTTTTCTACCAGAGGATGGGCGTTGAGTTGATGAGCGGATTCGGCATGACGGAGGCCACTGGTGGCATCACCATGACTCCACCCGGTGGATACCGGCCGGGAACTGTAGGGAAGGCGCTGCCTGGCATCGAGCTGAGACGGGAAGCGGACGGCGAGCTGCTGGTGCGTGGCCCCTACGTGGTTGATGGCTACTACGGAGCAGATGGCGAAGCGGAGGCAACCCTTACCGACGGCTGGTTGCACACCGGTGATATTGTGACCGTCGACCCCGATGGATATGCCACAATCGTTGACCGGAAGAAGGACATGTACAAGAACCTCAAAGGGGAGACTGTTGCGCCTCAACGGATCGAGAGCTTCTTCACTGACTTCCCCGGGGTATCTCAAGCCTTCTTGGTGGGTGACCAACGTCCCTTCAATACGCTCCTCATCGTCCCCGACATGGATGACAAGGACTCCAACCTGCGCGAGATGTCTTCCTCGGAGCTGAAGGAGTTCTTTCGTCCGTATGTGATTTCTGTAAATCGCTTCCTCTCGCGGCACGAACGTGTCGTGGATTATACAATTCTGAAGAGCGGTTTTTTGGTAGACACGGGGGAACTTACCCCCAAAGGCACCTTCCGCCGACAGACCGTTGTCGATATGCGCAAGGGCGACATCGAGCCGATGTACCGTCGAAAATATCTCAACGTTGAGGTCGGTGGCACCCGCCTGAGGGTTCCTCACTGGTTCCTGCGAGAGAAGGGGGTTACGGAGTCCGACGTTGTCGTCGATGGGGACCGGCTCATTCTGCGGTCGACCAACGATTCGTTGACGATCTGCCGCGGTCGGGTCATCGGCAGCCACGTGCGTATTGGATCGCTCGCATACGCGTGCGAATCCCGGGTCATCGATCTGGATCGGTGGCTTCGAGCGGCTTCGCTCTGGGTCGGGAATGGTGATTTGGTCGCCTTCGCAGGAAACGAAATTGCCCACTGGCGATCCAGCGCGGCTCCGGCGCACGTTTCCGTCAATTCAGAAGTGTTTCACCCCGTTTCCGCGCCACTGCGGTCGTTCCCTTCCAGCGTTGAGGTGGGACGCGCGGGTACTCTGATGGACCTGCACGCTGCGGCATGCATATTGGCCAATTCAGCGACAGGCGCTTCCCGGGATGCTGCCGCGTTGTACGCCGTTGAGCACCTGCGGAAAGTCTGCGCGAGGGGGACCTATGAGTTTGCCTCCCTCGCGAAGCAGCGTCTTGCCTGGGGCGCGCATCACCCATCTTTTGCAGTGCGTTCGTTGGCGTACCGCAGCCTGCTAAGCGGTGAGATGGACTCGGGGGACGACAAACACTTCAGGGCGTTTGTCGATTCGGGAAAGCCATTTCTCGACGCGGGCACCATCGATGGCATCTGCGAGGACTGCCTCGATGACATGCAACTCAGCGCGCTGCGGTCCCGTCTCGAAACCTACCGAAACGAGTCTGCATGGCCGTTGACTCCATCGCGGCGGGAGCAGTTCCGGCACATCATAGAGCTATTGCTTACTTACGGAATATCGCATCCCGAAACGTATGCAACGATCAGGAGTGAACTCGCCAGTTGGCTTCTGCTGGAAGGAGACCCGCTGCTGCGGCAGACCGCCAACTGTGCGCTCGAGAACCTGACCGCTGTTCATCGCTCTCGTCTTCTCGAGTCCGGGCATCGCGGAACTGTGCCAGACCCGGAGGGTCTCTTCGAGTTTGAGCTGGGGATTGATGATAAAGAGAAAACCCGGATTCAGCGCGCATTCGAGGACACCTCACTCCTGCCGGAGACGATTCAGGCGCTGTTCGATGGGAAGAGGATTGTTCCTGAGGACCTCGCGAGGGGTAGCGTGTGGATTTCGCAACGGGGGGGACGTTTCGGCAGCCTGCTCTACCACACGACTGTGGAGACGAATTCCGGCGAGATTTTCGAGTTTGACCTCGCGCTGAATCGCTCGCAATTGGAGGAGCACTTTCGGACAACGGAGCTGCTCCGCGCGCGTTGCTCCGACCTACCCAATCGGCCACCGGGACTCGCGCGACTGGGAGGGTTGTGGGCTGATATTGGCATCGCTACTCGCGAGGACGTGGCCGGCGAATCGTTGATGGACTCTTGGAAACGCGTGTCTCGCCTGCGCCCCGATGCCTTGAGTGATGACATTCGGTGGGAATGTATCCACCATTTGCGGCTCGCGCTGGCTGCCTGCATCGAGTTCTGGAGCCTGACCGGGTCCACCTGGATGCTTTTCGCCCCGTCCCCGCGCGACGTGGTTGTGTCCACCGGGCACACCACACGTCAGGTGCGTCTTTTCAACATCGCGGACCGCGTGCTGTTCTCCAATGTGGCCGACTTCGCGATGGCGCTGTATCGCGGGATCTATCATCCGTTGTGGCACGAGTGTCCGCCGTTGCGGATGCTGCTTGATCCGGCTCATATCTACGAAGCGTTTGTTGAGGTACTGGGGGAGTGCGAGACGCAGCTCGCATTCGAAAAAGCCGCGACGGCGCCGCGCTTGCATGAGAGACTTGATGGCTCGACCGTTGACGCAATACATGCTCGCTTCCGTGATCTTCAGACCGCCATCCGCAACGGTGGCTTCCGACCGTTCGCTCTCAGAGAAGCCGTGCATGATTATCGTCGCTGGTTGGCGCTGAATCCTCGCGCAACGGCAGAAGCGCGTCTCGCTACCATCTCCGGCTCGTACCGGTGGCATAACCTGCGAGAGACCGAACGTCGGTGGCCCGAAGCCCGACTCCGTCTGTTCCAGGAAACCTTGTGGATGCAGGAAGGCTCTCGGTTGGGACCCGCGATCGACGCCGCTATCCAGACGCTGCGCGGAAAGCGAGACGTCCATCACCAAATCCTGCGTCTGGTATCGGAACTGAGAATGGATCACCAGCTTTCAGAAGAGGACAACCGTTACCTGACTTGGTTGAGCTATCCCCACCTTACTCCCGACCATCGGGCGCGGCTTGTTCCCCTCCGACCGGGAGACGATTCCGTCGAGCCGCTGTCCACCACGCTGACAGACGCCACCGGAGACCTCTACGAGTTCCGAGACGCGTCGTCTCCGCGAGAGGTCGCGCGATTGACCTGGCTCATGCGGCAGTCCGGGCTTTCGATTGTCAACGAGTCGGACCACCAAATCCAGGTGGCGCTGGACTCGCGGGGCGTCATCGTGGGAGGACTTATCTACCGGTTCCCCGCTCCGCACCGCGCCTGGATCCATTCACTGATCGTGGCATCCAGCCTTCGCGATCGGCATCTTGGTCGCGCGATAGTGGAAGATTTCCTTTCCCGGTTGAGCGGCCAGGACGTTCGCGTCGTGACTGTGGACTTTGTTCTTCCTGAGTTCTGGACGGAGCTTGGTTTCAAGCCGAACGCGGAATACGGAGGACTTACCAAGATCCTTGTGGAAGGTTGATAGCGGCTGTGCGCTGCATCCGACTCACCTCGGAATGGATTGCCGGGGTGCTTGCGGAAATCGGGGATTGGGGATATATTCATGTGGACTGGCGATGGCGATTGGCTCGTCCGGTAAGGCGCGGGATGCATCGGGATCGGGAGAAGATTCATGCAGAAGTACAGAATGGCTCACACAATGCTGCGAGTGTTCGACCTCGAGCGATCCATCCAGTTCTACGAGAAAGTGCTGGGGTTGAGAGTTATCCGGTCAGTGGACGTGCCTGAACACAAGTTCACTCTGGTGTTCCTCGGAGACGGCGTGTCGGATTTCCTGTTGGAGTTGACGTACAACTATGGGCGCGCACCGTATGAATTGGGGACTGGATACGGGCACATCGCTTTCACCGTACCTGACCTGATCCAGTCCAACGAAGAACACCGGACGATGGGTATTGAATGCTCTCCTCTGCGCTACACGGAAGACGGGACGCCTCGATACTACTTCATCGAGGATCCAGACGGGTACGAAATCGAGCTACTGCAGGAGTGAAGTTGGTTTGACCATGACAAAGGAAATGTCCGTTCGCTCGGAGGTCGATTCGCAGGGGTCGAGGAACGTCCTGCTGCAAGCAGTGTTGATCGTGCTTGTGAGTTCTTTGATTGGGATTGCGGGAAATGCCGTCTCGTCCAGAAGCGTTCCTCTTGACTATCGCGAGGTCAAGGCTGAGGAGGTAGCGCGTCTGCGCTCGGCTGCACAGGAGTCGAATATCCCGGTGATACACCTGAAGGACGCCTTGGGTCTGCACCGCGAGGGCGTAACGCAGTTCATGGACGCGCGGAGTATGGAGTCCTACGAAGCGGCTCACATCCCGGGGGCCGTCCCCTTGCCGGTGGGAGAGTTTCAGGAGCGGTTGAGCGAAGCGACGGAAGGCCTGGGCAAAGAGGACCCTATCGTCACCTATTGCTCGGGGGCGGGATGCCACTCCAGTGTGAGGCTGGCCGAACAACTGATCGCTGCGGGGTTTGTGAACGTAAAGGCCTTTCTTGGCGGATGGGAGGAATGGACCCAGGCCAAACTTCCCACGGAGAGCGGAGTCGCTCGGAAAGAGGGTGCCAATGAGGAAGCACGACAGTCGCCGACGAAGAAGTCTGCAGTCGTTCCTGCGAAGGACGCGTCTCCCGTTGCTGGGGACATGTCCACTCAATCTCCACCGGAACCACAAAAGCCGTCGATCTCTAAGCCGCAGCAGGCGCCCGTGGAAGGCAAGTCCAATACCGCAGCAGGGAAAGACGCCCAATCCAAAGCAACCACCTCTGAGCCGCGGAAGTTCCCCAAAGCTGCGGTTTCGGAACCCAAAAGAGATCTGTCGGAATCACTCAAGGAGATTCATGCCCTCTTCGAGAGTGGCGACTGCATTTTCATCGACGCGCGAATGCCGGATGACTACGCAAAGGGACACATCCCCAACGCTGTACCACTTCCACTGGAGTTGTTCAATGAGGTTTGGCCGCAGGTTGCCCACCGGATTGGGCGTGACCGCATACTGATCACTTACTGCGATGGCAAAGACTGCAACTCCAGCGAAGCGCTTGCAGATAAGTTGCGGGAGCTGGGGTTCACGTCGGTCAGGTCTTTTGTGGGTGGCTGGAACGCATGGCGACGTGCGGGGTACTCGACGGAGAAAGGTTCGTAGCCCTATGCCAGACAGCAACCGTCCGCCTAAGGTGGGAATGGACAACCCGCCACCGACACCCGAACCCACTTGGCGTATCTGGGCAGGACGTTTGGCTGTCATCTCCCGCGTACTCGTCGGTGGAGCTTTTATTGTCGCCAGCTTCGACAAGATACTCGACCCGATGAGTTTCGCTAAGGCCGTTGAGTCCTACCAGCTTCTGCCATACATTCTTGTTACTCCGTTTGCTGTTACTCTTCCCTGGATTGAGTTTGTCGCCGGGGTTCTCTTGATCCTGGGCATCGCGTCGCGAGCGTCGGCGTTGTTGATTTTTGGTATGCTGGTGATGTTTATCATCGCCATCGCCATTAACCTTGGGCGCGGAGCGGAAATTGATTGCGGATGCTTTGGGGCGGTGGCGAAGAGTGAACCGATTGGTTGGGGCACCATCTGGAGGGATGTTGTGCTCGTCGCTCTCGCGCTGCATGCGCTGTTTTTTGACCGTCCCGCCGCAGGCTTGGAACACATGCTCTGCCGGCGTCGCCCACGCCCGCAGCAGGAAGCGGATTTGCAGGTATGAAACGGTCCCCGCTGCTCTTTCTAACCGTCGCCGTTTGCGCTGCCGGGTTTGCGGCTAACCGCGTCACTCCGGTCGTTACCTCTTCGTCCGTTGGGGTTATCCGTGTGGGCGAGGAGAGCTCCTGCGTCGCCGGAGCAGACGCGCGTCTGGCATTCGCCCCGCCGCATGTTGCTGCCTCATCACCCATTGTGATCCACGGCGTTCAGCCCTACGCACTGGATCAACCACGCGTTCCGGCTTGTCTGCAGCCATCGGAAGGCGAGCCGCCGCTGTCTGTTCATGTCGAGGAACTGGGATCGAGGGTTTTCGCAATCGACGCTTTTCTGGACACGGGTAGTAGTAGAGTTACTCTCAGCCAAAATGACTCGCGCGCTCTGGGTGTCCTGCTGACCGGGGAGGTTGTCGAAGATTTGGGGATCGGCGGGAAGGAAGCCTTTGAGGTTGCCGCGTCCTGTGTGCTCCGCGCCGCAAGTAGCTCTGCCAACTCGATGGACGTTCGTCAGTTCATGTTTGCGGTCCATTGTTCTCCACAGGTGCGACGCCGTGACCCGAGCATGATGCAGGGCATGCCGTTCGGATTGAGAGACTTGTTTGCTGGCCACATGTCCGACCTCGACATGGGGGAGAATAACTTGGATGAGATGCTTAGGACATCCATCAACATCATCGGGATGCCGTTCATCGAGCGGCACGTGGTAGTTTTAGACCCTCGCCCCGTGGTGTCCGCGCTGAATGCCCTCGCCAACGAGTCGGGTGGGGAAGGGAACGACCCGCTCGACCAACTGCTGGAAGAGATGGAGACGAGTGGTGGCCAGCAGCTTGGGAGGATGAAGGTGGACCTTCTCACTCCTGCGCAAAGCTACCCACAACCTCGCATTTCCATCCCTCTCAAGCTCGTGGATATGGATCCCGGCAATTTGCCAGTGACCAAGGCACACGTGCCGTTCATCCCGGGTGTGTCTTTGCAGCACGGGGGAGCCCGATGCCAGGGGGATTTTCTTCTCGACACCGGCGGAGGGATCAGCCTTCTGTCACCATCGCTTGCCCGACAGTTGGGTCTGGACCTATCGCGAGCGCCACTAACGGCCCAAGTGCAGGGAGTGGGCGCGGGGCACGGTGGACTGAAGGGCTTCTGGATCGACGCGTTGACGATCACGTCTCAGACCGGCCCCTCCGTTACGTTCACGAAAGCCCCGATGTTTGTGGCAGACATTGCTGGGATTGCTGGATCGATGGGCATGAATTTTTTCGGGCCGTCGGTTTTCATGGACCTCGGTCAACTCGACATGTCCAACCCCACCGCGATTCTGGGGAGTCTCCGACCAGGACCTCTCCCGTTCCGGAGAATTATCATCGACACCCCGCGAAAGCGACTGGGACTGGATCCCGTCTGAGCCGGTCGGACAGCATCTCGCGCGTAAAAGGATACTTCCGTGTCTGTTTTCCTACCCACAGCCATCGCGGGGAATTCCCGCGTGCTTGCTACCTTCGGTGCAAGCGGCGAACTGATGGGCTTCTTCTACCCGCGACTCGACTACGCTCAGAATGTGCGTGAGGCGATGGTCTACGTCGTCATCGAGGGCAACGGCCATCGGTGGCAGCATTGGAACTTTGACCACGCGATGGATCGGCACCAGGAATACCTGCCGGGCTCAACCATACTGAAAACAGAACTGCATCACGGCATTTCAGGTGTGCACATCACCGTCCACGACTGGGTGCCTCTGAACACCCCCTTTCTATTCAGGCGATTCGACTTGGAGAACAACTCCCGTGATCCTGTCACTGTTCGCCTGTTCCATTACTTCGACCTGAATCTGGGTGAAGTGGCCTATCGAAACGCCGTCCGCTATCTGCGAGGACCCTCGGCCATCGTGCAACAATGGCATGAGTTCTGCTTTGCGGTAGCCGGAGATACCTTCGATGAGTGGCAGTGTGGAAAGGCAAGCCCGGACGCATTTTCCAACGCGAAGCACGCGGTAGAGCGAGGCAGTCTGAGTGGGCAAAGCCTCGATATTGGTGATGTGAATTTTTCCGTAGGCTGGACGGTCCATATCTCTCCAGGCGAGGGTGCTGCGCGGCACCTCTGTATCCTCCCAGGGAAAGACGAAATGGACGCCGTTGCATCTCTGCGGCGCGTGCGCAAAAAGGGGTTTGCGCGGTGCTTCGATGAAACTCTTGAGAATCAGCAAGAATGCGTGAGCCTCGCAGCGCGCTCCATGCGAATTGGATCCCTGCCCGCGGACATCGGTCGAGCCTTCCGTCAGGCGATCCAGATACTGCCTCTCCTTTTTGACGAACAAAGCGGAGCCTGCCTGGCCGCGCCCGAATTCGACCCGTGCTTCGTCCAGAGCGGCGGTTACGGTTACTGTTGGCCCCGGGACGCCGCTGCTGCGGTTCTCGCTCTGGCGAAGGTTGGGCAGGGGGCGTATGCAGTGCCGTTCTTTCGGTGGTGTTGTAAGTCGCAGTCCGAAGAAGGCTATTGGCACCAGCGATACTGGCTGAGCGGAGATGTTGGGCCAAGCTGGTGCACTCCCGACACGGCGATCCAGATCGACCAGGTTGGGGCGACCGTCTACGCAATGACTGTTTACTATCAATGCCTCAAAGGCGATACTCGGGCGGACTTCTTCAGCCACACGTGGGAGACGATCCGCCGGGCAGCGGACTACCTCGTCAGCGTGGTCGGTGAGTCAGGATTGCACGGCACTGCCTATGATCTGTGGGAGACTTTCCTGGGCACATTCCTCTATTCCAATGCGTCCGTTTTTGCGGCTCTCAAGGGTGCGTCGGGAATAGCGGTGGAGCATGGAAAAGGAGAGCAGTCCCTGCGGTGGAGCGCGGTAGCGGACAGCGTGAAGGACGCCTGTGTGTCCCAGTTCTGGGACGGACACCGCTTTCTCCGAGGGCGGACGGAGACCGGTGAAATGGACGAGTCCGCCGACTCGTCTGTTCTGGGTGGCTTCGTGCCCTTTGGCATGTTGGATTTGGAGGATCCTTCGGAGCGGAGCATGGTGGAGTCGACGTTGATCGCCGTCAGGGAAAGGTTGGAGGTGGAGGTCGATGGATTGCACGACGCGTCACGCGGGCCGGGGATTCGTCGGCATGAACACGACTCGTATGCCGGTGGCCCCCCTGCTACGGTCAATACGCTCTGGATGGCACAGGCGCTGCTGACCTTCGCAGAATGGGAGCGTGCGAGTGGCGTATCGGGTGAGGGGCGCGCAAAGGTGGATTTGGCGGTGCGTTACATTCGCACGGCCCTCTCGCGCTCAACGCCGTGCGGTCTGTTGCCGGAACTGATGGGCGGTCCGGACGGTGCGCCCTACTGGGCCGCGCCGCACGCTTGGTGTACCGGCTTGCTCATCGAGTGCTGTTTACTCTTGATGCGATTGGATAAGAAGTAGCCAATGGCGTCGGTACGGGCAGCCCACAACGAGGGCGTTACGTGAGCGTCCGGCGGGTCTAACCTTCTCGCTGCATCATCATGTCACTGGTGAGGTGTCTGGATGTGCCGGGGTTCACGAGGCTGGTGAGATACTCGTGTTGGTAGCCGATATGGACTCGGATGAGTGACCCAGTGGGAGCGTCGTTTTCTGAACCGCTGTCCCCCAGAGTGTTGGTGAAGGTTGCTCCGTCATCTGAACTATACTTCAGCGTGATGACCATTTTGGCCTGCTGAAGTGTGGGAGCTGCATTTTGTATCTTGGTGGTGATATCGGTCGTTGTATCCCCGATGGCCGCCGCGCGGGCGCCCACACGCGCTGCCTGCTGCAGGTGCAGGATGTCTGAAAACATCAATCCCCATTCCAGAATTCCTGCGAGCAGCATGAACAATAGCAGAGAAACGATACCGAACTCCACCAACGCGGTTCCACGGCTCGCTCTTCTTGATCGGGTCGTTGTGAGTAGACTTCTTCCCATGGGCGCACTCAAGTCATCTTGGGACGCTCTAAGTATACCAGAAACGCGAGTGCAAATCACAGGCGGTGCCGCAGGATCTTCCCCACCGTTTCGGTGAAGATACAGACTCTCCGGACATGGTCTGAACGCTTGAAATCGGTTATAATGTACGCCAAATGATCCTTCGTGCGACGGGGAGAGTGACGATACCTCATGCAGCGGTACTCCACGCGCTTTTTCATCAAGTCCTGGTACTTCTTCTTTACTGTCTTGTGCGTCAGCGTTCAGTGGCTGCTTCCTCCCATGCCCGAAGGCATTCCGTGGCGCGCGGGCATACTTTTACTGGCTATCTGGGGGGCGCTCTATTTTGCGCGTGCCGTGACGCTATCGATCGTGCTGGAATCGGAGCGTTTGGTGGTCACGCGGGAGTTCGGGCGACGAACAGTTCTTGGGTGGGGGCAGATCGCTCGTGTGGACCAGCGACAGGTCGGCGCGCAACACGCAGTGCGAATCTACTCAACAACCGGTCGTCTGTTGGAGCTTAACAGCCGGTGGATGGACAACCTCGAAGGACTGACTGACGAGATGGTCACTCGGGCACGGTTAGTTCATCGTGGCGAAGCCGGTTCCCGTCTGTTCCAGGGCATCTGGGACGTTTGGGCGGTGTAGCACGAATGGGTCGAACAATAATAATTGTCGAGTTTTTTCATCTTGTTGTGAGATGCCGGAGGTCTTATGGAATTATCAGTGAGTAACCTTGGAAACTCGTTGGACTCCGATACACTAACACACAGTGTAGCAACCGGCCCGGGCATATAGACAACTGCTTGGCTTGAGGGCCGTAACTGCTAATCATAAAGCGAAAGGAGGGAAACTCAATGATCCGTCGGTTTGTGATGGAAGAGGAAGGGCAGACTCTGGTCGAGTATGGTCTCCTCGTAGCGTTGATCGCGTTGGTCGTTATTGCGATTCTCACGCTGCTGGGAACCAAGGTGCGCAACCTGTTCGTTCGGGTTAACACCTCGATCACCAGCACCACATAATGGGTGTTGATCCTGCCAAAAAGCTTGCCCCCCGGCGAACCAACCCGTCGGGGGGCTTTTTGATTTCCGGCTCGAGTCTGAAGGTTACTACTTGTCCGGAGTGAGTATCTCAGCTCCGCTCCGCACGGAGTATTGTTCGCCGCCCCCGTGGAGTTCCGAGATTTGAAACAGGTGACGGTGCGTCGCGTACCGCAACTCCAAAACGTCCACCGCTTGGCGCGCGTGCGAGGCCGACGTTGCCGCGTTCTGGGCTTCACTGAACGCAGCAATGGCCCTCATTTCAACTTGCAGGGCGTAGTTCATCGCTGCGCTCGAAGCTTCCCGCGACGCATCACCGATGCCGGATGCTTTCTGGTCAACTGCCGCCAAGTCGGTCTTCATTCCCCGGATATCGGCGGTGTTCTGACCGACGGACTTCTGCGCGATTTCCAGTGCAGCCTTGAGGGCGCTGATCTGCTCGCCTTGAACTTGTAGCAGTTCCTGAAGCCCGTTAACCTGCTTCTGCAAAAGCACGAACTGCTCTTGCAACACGAGATTCTGCCCACGCAGTTCTTTGGATATCGCGTTGAGTTCCCTGTTGGATGGAACCTTTTCTCTTGGCTCCTTGTTTCGTGTTGCTTCGGGTTCCGTCGTAGTGGCGTCTGATTCCTGACCGAACGTATGTACGGCAAGTGCACAAAGCGCAATCAGCGAGAGTGCCCCAATCCTTGAGATCTTGATTGCCATTATCTCCTCCTGATATGTATTCGGTTTGCCGTGCCGCACGGCTCTCAGTAATGACGCAACTTATAACATGTTGAGTGACACGGGTCAAGCGGTTTCGCCAACCTAAATCCACCGCCTACCTGTCGGGCAGTGTCGATCCAGCCGTCCGGACCCCTGGGTTTACGAGTCAGGGGTTGGAGGAGCGTCGCGGGAGCCGGTCTTGCCGGTGATTCCCCGCGTACAGTACCTCTCGATTCTTCAGAAGCCGTGCTGCCGCTCTCCCCAGGTTACAGCCGTGTCGGTGTGGGGTTGGCGGGTGTCTTTGACCGTTA
>Ga0210056_1001643_pt1 | contig 19382 bp, 24 predicted proteins | sample CryGeyCG2014_080_2_FD_183965 | JGI IMG/M metagenome (GOLD analysis project Ga0210056, IMG submission 183965) | Groundwater microbial communities from aquifer - Crystal Geyser CG07_land_8/20/14_0.80 (SPAdes) (version 2) | ecosystem: Environmental > Aquatic > Deep subsurface > Groundwater | place... | reverse complement strand
CGCCTCCCGCCGTTAGCGTGGTCCTAACCTTCCCCCGAAACAAGTTCGGGGGGATTACCGAATCAATCGGGTATGTCCGTCTTCGTTTCAGCAGGGACAGTATTTTTGACGACCTACTTATACTCCCGATATGAAATCGTGGGCATCTCGTCTTATGCTGGAATTTCAGTTCGGGTTAGCATCATCCCTGACCCCCACGTGACACAATGCTAATCCGACGGACTCATTTTTTCGCCGTCGCTGGAGTGGGTCGATGGCACACCACTGAACATTAACCAGACGGGAAGCAGGAACGATGTTGGTGTTGCCGCGTTCGCGGCTGAAAACGACTTGCCGTCAGTAGCCAAAGTTCCGTATACTTACCCCGATGGTCCCGCATCCACGGGAGCCTGTCGACACAACCTTACTTTACTGTCTCTCGCGTCTTCTCGCGAGGAAGTAGGAAGGGGTCTCGACGCCGTCTCTGCTGCAAAAAGAACCGGAACCCGAGGAGCAATGACCCAATGAAAAAAACACTTTCCGTATTGGTGGCGGCCCTGTTCATCTTCGGTTCCGTGGCGGCGGCGCAGCCGCGCCCTCCGTATCCATGCTATCGTCTGGCCGCGCCGCCCGTGATCGACGGGAAGCTGGATGATACTGTCTGGCAGAGCCTGCCCGAAGCGAAGGGCTTTCGCACCCTCAAAGCGGAAGGCTTCGCGCACAGGAAGCCGACCTCCTTCCGGATCGGTTGGGCCAATGATGCGCTCTTTCTGGCGGTGCGCTGTAAGGAACCGTTCAGCCGTCTCATGATGCCGCTGACGGGCGATCTCGAGCCCTTGTGGGACGACGACAGCATTGAGGTCTTCCTTACACCGACGGGTGCCGACTACTTCCAGTTCATCGCCAACACCGCTGGCGCACGTTGGAATGGCAGGAAGGCCGAGGCGTCCGAAACAGTATGGAACTGGACTGCGAAGGCCCAGATTTCGGGAGACGACTGATGCTTGGAGGTGCGCATTCCCTTCGCTGTCGTGGGGCGCACACCGAAGGAAGGCGACACGTGGAAGTTCAACATCGCCCGCAACGTCACCTGCGGACCGCGCGGCGAGAGGTTCTCATCCTGGGCGCCGGTGCAACAGGGCTTTGCCGACGTTCTCAACTTCGCCACCCTGACCTTCCGCGGTACACCTGTCGCCGCCGACGTAACCGCGGCGGAGCAGCCGCTGGGCGCCGCATTCAGTGCGTTCGTGGCACAGAAGCAGGCAGCCTCCGGAAATACCGTGATCAACGGTAGCTTCGAGGACGACCTGAAGGGATGGGGCTTGCGCGCACCCGAACGCGTTGCCATCGACACCGCCACCGCGACTACGGGTGGCAAGTCTATCCGGCTCGATGGTTCAGGTGGCGCGGACTGCTTCGTCAACGCCATGCAGGGCTTGAAACTCGAACCTGCCACGAAGTACATCTTGCGCTGCGACATCAAGCGCACCCAGTTCTCTTCGGGCACCGTCAGCGTTGACGTCATCGAACGCGACCAGAAGGACGTGGAGTGGACCTATCGGCGGTGCGGCGACCGCCCTGCCCCGGGTGACGCTGCCGATGCCTGGGGCCACTACGAACTGCGCTTCCAGACCAGTGACAAGCTGCTCGAGGCCATGCTGATGCTCTACAACATCAATAGTGGCGCCACGGACTGGTACGACAACGTGGAACTCGTCAAGGACACCGGCAGCGAGTCCGATGGCCCAAGCGGCCCCGTGTTGGCGTCGACGCCTGTGCTGGTCGAGCTGCAGACGCGTGATGCGTCGGCAACGGTCCTCGTGAATGGTGAAGTCATCACTGTGCAGCCTGGGCAGCGGCTGCCGACACGGATTCAGGAGGGAGTCACCATCTTCGGCATTGACGCCCAGGCGCAGGGTCCGAACCCGGGCGTGAAGCTGCGCATCGCCGGCGACCCGCAGACCGACGGACGCTGGCGCGCGTCCGGGCAGGATGCCCCGGCTTGGGGAACGCGCGACTTCGACGACAACCAGTGGCCGATGGCCGCACCCGATGCGGGGGGCTTTCTGTGGGTGCCCGGCGGCGCGCAGCGTGCGCTGCTCCGACAAGCGGTGCTCTGGAACGCGAGCCATGACGGCCCTGACCGGTGTATCAACCCGCTGATCAAGGAATGGGGCATTCCCGAGGGCGCCATGGAGAACCTGGCCTTGATGCTCTATTCGCACTTTCCCTTCGCGCTGGAGAACTATGAATTCATCCTGGATGTCCCAAAGGAATTCCGCCTGCTGGATATCATGCACGAGAACGGACGAAGCATTCACAACGTTCGTCCAGCGGCGATTGCCACGGAGACAACGGAACACGGCGGCCGCCCGTACACCCGCTACCGGATTGCCGAGTCCAAGACAAGCGTGGGACCGGACCGGATCACCGGACAGTTCCTGCCCCTGTTCCTCGAAAAATGGTCCGGCAAGGAACGGGCGACGGCGTGGTATTACCGGCGGGTCGCCAAGGGGAATTTCACCGAGCTTGAGCAGAAGATCCCCGTGCGTGTTCTTCCGCCGATCAACGGCCGCTTCTGCAAGAAGATCATGATCTCCCAGTATTGCTCCGAGCCTTGCTCAGGCTATTATCCCGGCGCGCGGTTCTCACCGGAGCACTACGAACAACATATCCGCCAGTCGTTCCAGGCCGGCTTCAACACCTGGGTCGCGCCGGCAGCGAATACAGCTGAGAAGGTGCTGCGAGCGGGCGGGCGTCTCATCATTTGGTCCAACTATCCATTTTACGGCATGAAGAACGTAACGTCCCGCGCCGGCTATCGCTGGCTGCAAGAGCACGCCGAGGCTCGCGCCCGTTATTTCGAGGACAGCGAGACCTGGGAGGAACGCGACCAGTACTGCCCATCTTATGTCGTTGGCGAGGGGCGCGCGGCCTTTTTGGCTGAGGTGAAGGGGGCCTATCGCGGAATGCTGGAAAAACTTCCCGGGGCATCCATCATCTGGAGCGACTGGGAGGAGGTGGCGTGGGACCCGGCGCATGGCTCACCGGGCGCCGGCGCTCGCGACGGCAAGGGGAGCTGGTGTTTCTGTGACCGCTGCAAGGCTGAGTTCCGCAAGTGGGCCAACCTGTCGGCGGACGCGGACCTCTCGGACGCCGCAATTTTCAAGAACTACAAGGCGCAATGGGACACCTTCCGCGTCGGGCTTGACGGCAAGGTAGCCGCCATCGCCAGGCAGGCGGCGAATGAGCTCGGGAAGCCGTACATGCTTTATTCGTGGTCATCGCACACAAAACTATGGCCCGCGTTGAAAGGCAGCATTGACTCAGCTTTCCCGGGCGTTCCCGGCAACGAAGCGGGCAACGCCGCCGGACAGAAGTACCTGGACGACATCATGGTCATGTTCCGCGACAAGGTCGGCCTGAGTCGCGACACGGTCATGGGCCAGGAGTTTGCGATGGGTCACTGCTATGCGCGGATCGTCAACCCGCAGACATTCCTGAGTCAGGCGAGTGACTATGAGGATCCGAAGCTGCAGAAGCGCGAGATCCTGCGCGTGGTCGCCGCACTGGGCTTGGGTGTGGATTTATGCACGTCAATGGATCGCACCGGCGGCATGCTGTATTGGATCGGCGAGGCGACCCGAATCCTGGCGACCTACGAGGACCTGTTCCACGAGGGCGAGCGTGACGACAGTCTGGCCACGTGCGACCAGCTCCAGTACCCGAACGTGCTTGTGTTGAAGCGCGGCCCAGAACGCCTGGTCCTGCTCTTCAACGAAGGCGACAAGCCGTTGCAGGTCACGCTGCAGAACAAGGACGTGAAGCCCGGCCAGGTGGCAACGGTTTTCGGCGCCGACCGCAAGACCGATAGTCCCGCCACCATGACGGTGGCCATCCCTGAGCAGGATGTGGCCGTGGTCCACATCCGGTGACGGACCGGTGGAGTCACCCGCGGAAACCGTGAGGACTCGGTGATACCCGTAGCGGCTGTCCAGAAACAACACCGCGATTTCTCTGTTGTGAGACAGTTACACTGTCGAACCCGGTAGCTACGGGGCTCGACAGTGCAACTGCCTCACAACAGTGCCTTCTGTGGCTAAATGAAAACGCGGAGTTGTTCTTGGACAAGCCCTTAGCGTTGACTCACTCGTGATCCGGCTGTAGAATAGCGGCCAAACCATCGGAGATTGTGAAGATGGACGACCACACGAGATTGTTGTTGAGCGCCTTCAAGTCCAACCTCTCCCGCGACACTCGGGATCGGATCAGGTCGTTGCGCGTCTTCGGGTCATACGCTCGCGGAGAAGCGGAACCCGATTCCGATCTCGACATTCTGGCCCTGGTGGACCGATGGACGCCTGAACTCCAACAGGCGATTGCGGACGCCGCCTACCGGGCCATGTGGGATGACGATTTCAAGGTGATCCTCTCTCCGAAGGTGTTCACGGAAGAGGAGTTTCTGACGCGCTTGCAGCAGGGGTATTCCTTTTACCGGTCTGTGGCGAAGGAGGCCATAGCGCTATGAGCGACCAGGAAGAAGAGCTGCTTCTTGCCAGTGCAGACCGAGCGCTTTCTGCTGCGCGTCTCCTCTTCGAGAACGGCTTCGTTCGGGACGCCGTGAATCGCGTATACTACGCCATGTTCTACGCAGCACAGGCGTTGCTCAAGCGGCACGGCATCGAGGTTCACAAGCATTCGGCGGTTGAATCGGCCTTGGGATTTCACTTCGCAAAGACGGGCAAGATGGAGCCCCGCTTCCACCGATTGTTTCTGGACGCGCGGCAAGTGCGGGAAATCGCCGATTACCACGTCTCAACGGAGTTGGTGGAAGTGAGAGAGGATCTGTCCCTGCAACAAGGAGAGGAGTTCCTCACCGAAGTGAAGCGCATACTTCGTGAGGCGGATGCGCCACAGCCGCCGGAGGCTGGCGAGGACTCCTGACAAGACCTCGCCCTTCAGGTTTCTGGTGTGACATTGGGTGAGATGTGCATACAACACGCGGACGCTACTGCGACGTTGATGGAGGCGGAGTGTGCCTTCAGTCCTCATCTCAATGTCACGAACGAGGTTGGATGGTTGGAGGCCCGATCCTTCGCGGGGATTCAAGCTGTAACAAAATGACACAAGTGGACCTGAAACATATGTCCCCTTCCACTTGGATCGCGCGTCCAAATATTGCCCGAGGAGATGCGACATGACAAGAGGCAGGTTATCTTTTTTGCGGTTTTCCAGCGCGATGGGATTGACATTCCTCATTTACTGCCGTTGGGGGCCACTGCACGGATTCACCGCAGTTCTGGAGTCTGAAGACCCCACGAGGGAAGTTCTTGCACCAAAACTGCTGGAGCGATACATAAACCATGAGGTGGTCAGACTCCCAAAGGAAGTCTTGACGCTGGACATTGGAACGAATGGTGTTCCTATTGTGCTGGACAACAGAGATGGCAAACTAGGCACTCTTTACTTCATGAACGGAAAGCTCTTTGTCGGTGGCAAGGGACCTCTGCCAACTCGTGGACTTGCCACTTTTCTTTCCAGGCGCAACATTTGCGCGACCGCCAAGGAAAACTACAAACAGGATGACGGCACAGGCAGAATAACAATTGTGTATCAAGGAACGAGGGTAGCGCCCAATTCAGATCTTACCTTGAATAGGGACAGGTTCTTCGGCAGGATGACTACTATCACCTATTCGGGCACTGAGCAGCAGTCTGGCTATCGGATTCATCTTGAGGGCGGACAGTGCTACAAAGTTACAACAATAGGCAATATGCAGGCCGGCAAGTATGCCCAGAGATCATTCGCCAGTTTTGGCAAGGGCCGGCACAGGTTGAGATTCTACGTCACGGGACTATCGGTCGGAACATCGACAAGAATAGAACCGCAAATGTTATCTGCTTCAAGCGACAGCGATCAGAAGGCCCGCATGGCACACTCGGTCGATCCAGCATCTCAAGCCCAATCGGGAGACGGATCTCATCTGGCAGCCAGAGGATTTGTGCTTGGCGGCCTGACGTTGTCCGCTGGCACAAAAGGCGAACTAACTACATACGCCAAGGTAATAGTAACGGTAACCCCTAAGTCTGCACCCGCTCTATCAAGGCGGAAGGGATCCATCGCATATTACCAAGGCAGAAACGGAAGACAGGTATTATTGAAGGCGATTAGCGATGATGGCAAGCATGTGCTTACATTCGACGGCAAGAAGGTTACCGGTGCGCATAGGATGTTCAGAGATTTGGAGTTAGTCGTCAACGCGAGGGGCAAGAATGTAGTTGTGCTATCGTTTACTTATCTGCAGGGCTTCCCAGTGTTATTCAAGGCGCCGGTTGACTCAAGAGGCAAAGTCAAAAGAAGAGACGTGCAAATATGGAACTCCGCCGGCAAAGCCGGCATTGTGGACAAAGGCGTGTTCCATCCAGTTGGCTCAGTCTGGAGCAAGTCTTGGACCTCCGTTACCAAAGCAGCACTGATGCCTATAGACGGGGTCACAGCGTATTATTCCCGCACTAATGCAACACTTATCGTCAGAAGCAATTATGTAAACTGTGGAAGTTCTGTAAGCTCGCATAGAGATACGAGATACTATAAGGTGATTTTGGCCGATGGCAGGACTGTAAAGGCAGGTGAGACTGTATACATAAATAATGCGGATCGCCGCGGAATACTCTATAGGCTGAATCCCAGGTACGGATTAGAGACTGTTCCTGGATCTAAGATTCTGGGCGTTGAACGCGCTCCGATAGGCAATCCGAATGCTCCACCGAGCCGTGAATATCTAAAGAATGAGTAGGTAGATGGCACCGCATCCCTGATCTTGCCGCTACCGAGACAATTCTCAGCAGGCAACGAGGCCGCCCTACCATTCCTTTTCTTCTCCCCCACCCTCCAAATGCGGATGGAGCCTGCCCCGACGCCATCGGGGGATTGCGGAATGTCGAATCCCGATCCAATCGGGACGAGCATCGGGGCGGAATGACGGCAACACTTTCCAGAGATGTGGCGACTGATTCCCCAAGCCACACCGAAGCAGCTATTTTCCTCCCGCTTCCCTGGCCAAGACGGGACACCCGCGCGCCTGTTGCGCAACGGTCCATAGTCGTGTATCTTGACGCCGGCATTGTATCCTGCGATCCTACCCCAAATGAGAAGATGGCAGAGACCCTCAGGTATCGCAGCATCCCGACAAGCTCGGGACGTCACCGCTCCACGATGGCGTTATGTTGTGCATGGCATCATGCAGATGCACCGAGATGACGCGGGGAAGAGCCTCTGATGGGTCAAGGAGACAACCATGGCGATGGCATATCCTGAAGCAGTGTGCTTGGCCAAACAGATGGCGGAGGTCCTTGTGGGCAAGGAGATCGCATGGTCTCCGTCGCTATTGTATCACGGCTTTGGAATTCGGGGCTACGAGTACAGGAGTACGGAGTATCGAAGGGGAGGAATCCTCGGTATCCACGAAACCAAGTACGCATTTGCCGGATGAACCTGGCACATTGTCGTGTCGTTCTCCGTAACCCGAAAGATGCCGGACGCCTCCTGCCCTGGGTGCACCGGGTTATCGCGAATGCCAAAGATGTGATCGGGGGCACTCACCGAGGAGTTGCGGACAAGCATCTCAACAGCTATCTAACCGAGGTCTGTTATCGTTGCAACCGTCGGTTCCGGGAAAAGGAAATCTTTGACCGTCTGGTGCAAGCCTGTGTCTCGACACAGACAGTAACTTACACTAATCTCATCCAACGACAAGGTTTCACCCCAAGAAAAGGTGATTAGGAGTTGAGTCAATAGGCATCTTAGAAAAATGTTTACTGCCCATCACGCATCGGTTACAATGCAAGCTATCTCAACTCAGCAATTGCCTCGCCTGAGGCAGGCTGAGCAGTCACCAACAGGCGGACATTTCTGCCGCGGGGCAGTGTCAATGGCTCAACCAGCTTAGGTTTGACGAGAGGATACGCAGCGAAGAGGACGATGCGTTGGTGGCGGATGTGCCCGAGCTGCCCGGATGCATGGCTGATGGGCGAACCTATCAGGCAGGCATTGCCAACGCTCAGGAGATCATTGGGGAGTGGATTCAGACGCCCAGGGAACTGGGTAGAGCCATTTCACGGCCCAAGGGACGTTTCGTCTACGCTTGATTGCGCCATGTGTGAGAACGAGCGCGACGTCCGTGTCCCTGAATCGACGGTCGTATCAGACTTGACGAGAGTCTGAACTGACGCCTATAATCCGGGGCTGACGATATGGCGTCGACAAATCATGCACCGGCATAACGTGGAGGGAACACCGTATGGCTCACACGACACTCGAAGAAGCATTGGCAGCATTGGAGCGAGACATCGAGACAACACAGAAGGCGGCTGGCGCGGTTACGCGCGCCCTTAAGGCTCTTCGCAAGGCTGTCCAGGACGGAGACGCCAGGAAGTTGAACAGCGCGATGCCTTCTGTAGACCAAGCATTGCAGGCCCTCGACCAGCAGTTTGCCAACACTCAGGGTGGCTGGTGTTTCGATGTAGACGGACACTTGTCGAGTGGTGCGTTTGCCAAGGAGTTGGTCGGAACGGGCACCAATACAGGTGTACGCATCTTTGAACAAGATGATAGATTGTACTGTTATCCGTCTCTGGTCCGCATTCTGCCTGGTGAACAGTGCGTCATGATCGACAAGGTTCGGGAGCGCAGGCTGCGCCCCAGCGTGTTGGCTGCGTACCTGAAGAAGAACCAGGAACGTCCAGCGCGGTTTAGGCCCGAAGCCTTCCTCGAATGCCTCTATGAGACTTACCAGCGGCTGAACCCGCCGCAGAAGGGCGTTCTCATCCACGCCGGGAAGGTCATCAAGCTGCTCGATGTCCACAAATTGCTCACTCTCCTCCCCGGTCAATCACGAGAATATACCCACGCCGAGTTTGCCAGAGATGTTTATCTCCTCGACAAGAGCGGAGTGACCAAGACCCGCGGTGGGGCCGTCGTCAGCTTTCCCGCCAGTACAGGAACAAGAACACCAAGCGCAACGATCAGTGTTATCACTGAGACTGGCGAGCACAAACGATATTACGGGATATCCTTCTCCAGACCCGTATGACAGAGCTTGACCAGAAAGGAGTGTTGCCAATGGACTGCGAAGTAGAGCAATGGTCAGTACTCAGGCTGCTTCAGCAACGCAGCCGTGCGGCTCGTTTGGAGCAGTGCTTAAGGTCAGATGACTGGCTGGAGGTTATGCACCGGGAGTACCTGGCGAGTTTCGTCCGAGGTGGCGGGGCTGCCGTTAAGGTGGTTGTTCCCATGACCGAGGGCTGCCGCCCAGCGATACTTACCGGTCTCGCCTCACTTGCTGAAGAGGAGGGGTTCGTCTTTGCTTCCGTCGACGCAGCCTCAACCAAGGTCCACCTGATTGACAAGGTTTTCGAGAAGGTGGCCGCCCAAGTGCCTTGGAGGGAGTTGGCAAGTTCGTACATGCGTCATCTCTTGGCACGAAACGGCCTGAAGCTTCCCGAACAGGGCAACGACTTTAACCTCGCTTGGCTTGCCGCCCAGAATGAGCAAGAGGAGTCATTGTTGCGGCTGGAGGTCACGAAGTGGCTCACTCGGGATCTCGTTAGGGCTTCTGGTATGTGCCAGGAGTTCCGGTTCGCCATGGTCCGCATGTGCATGGGAACAATTGACCCGAACGAACAGCCAAGTCAGGATGTGATCGAAGAGTGGCTGCGGGGCGAACTCAGGCTGATCTCTGCTCTGAAGTCTGCGCTCATTTTCCAGAAGATTGGTCGCCACAACGCGAGGCACATCCTACTCTCGCTGATGCGGTGGATCCGAATTGCCGGCAAGAATGGACTCATACTCACCATAGACATCTCGCGCTACATGGTGGACAGACGTCCCAAGGTGCCCAACGGGAGTTTGTATTACAGCCGCCCTGCTACATTGGAAGCTTATGAGGTGCTTCGACAACTCATTGACGGCACTGACGACATGGAGGGGTGCCTCATGGCCGTAGTGGCCACATCGGAGTTTTTGGTTGACGGCCGGAGAGGGTTGGAGTCCTATGACGCTCTGAATTCGCGTGTCCGCGACGAGGTCTACGACCGGAATTTGCCAAATCCGCTTTCCTCGCTTGTCAGGATATCCGGAGAGCCCGAGCGGCTCGGCTGTGTAGACAGGGAGGGTTCGCTATGACGGAAGCCATGATCACGTTACGCCGCGCCATCGAGGCGCTTCGAGCTGGCGTACCCAATCGTGATGCAGTTCGGGTATTGGGTTGTTCCCAGCCGCACATCGAGGAGATGTTCCAGCAACAGTTGGGCGAGTGCCCGACGCTCTCCGCCGATGGTAAGCAAGTCCCTGGCTTGCTGGTCATGGGAGGCTTCGGCTCCGGGAAGTCCCATCTGCTTGAGCACCTGCACCACGCAGCACTTGAGCAGGGCTTTGTTTCCAGCAGGATCGTGATAAGCAAGGAAACGCCGCTGTTCGATCCCTCTAAGCTTTACCGGGCAGCCATTGATGCCGCAGTCGTGCCCGACAAGAAGGGCAGCGCTCTACGCGAGATAGCTCAGACCTTGGACAGGGCTCCTGGGTATCCATCGTTCTATCAACGCGTAACCTCTGACACGAGTGAGTTCGATACCCGTTTCGCTGCCAGCTTGGTTGTGTACGAGAACGCGAAGGGGAGGGACATCGACCTATGTGATCGGGTCGTCTCCTTCTGGTCGGGTCACAAGCTGAACGTCACCGAATTCAGGAAGGCCCTCAAACAATGCGGCGAGGCTGTGACGTACCCGATTGGCAAGATTGCGCCGAGAGATCTGGCATTGCAGCGGTTCAGATTCGCCACCCAGCTTATGCTTGCCGCCGGATATCCCGGATGGGTGTTGTTGTTCGACGAGGTGGAGTTGATCTGCCGGTACTCCTTGCTGCAACGAGCCAAGTCCTATGCGGAGTTCGCCCGCCGGATGGGAGCGCTCAAGGGCGAAACCGTTCCAGGCATGGTCACGGTGTTTGCCAGTACCGACGACCTCGGCTTGGCGGTACTTGAAAAGGATGAGGACCAGGTACCGGCCAAGCTTGCGGTAAGGGACTCCGACGGCGACAGCCTGCTCTCGAGTCAGGCTCGGTGCGGCATGCGCAAGCTCCGGGAGGCCGTGGCTCTCACCCCTCCCGATCGGGCGATGATCGAGGAGACAAAGGAAAAGCTGCGTCAGGTTCATGCCCAGGCCTATGATTGGAGTCCCTCCCCCGCGCGATTCGCCGGGGAGGTTCTTACCACCACTCGAATGCGCACTTACGTGAGATCGTGGATCAACCAGTGGGACCTCGAGAGACTGTACCCGGGCTACACGGCAGAGATTGAGACCAAGGAGATCCAAACGACACTTGAGGAGGACCGCGACCTTGAGCACACAAGTGATCCGAACGAGGAGAGCGAGTGGGGCGCGGCTCATCAGTCTGTGGTACGGGAAGGCTGCTGATGGCGATTCCGTTCCGTGATACTGACGAGTTGGCAGATATCGGCGCGGCCGCGTATCTGACAATCATCCCTTGGTCGGAAGGCAAGGGGTTCGAAGGCGCCTTGTTCCTAGTTAACGCACGCGGCGAGCCGCTTGAGTTCACCTACAACCGCGTCGAGACGCCATACGGGTTTCTGTGGCGTAAGGACGACATCCGGCGCCACGCGCACCGACGACTTGCGGCCTCTATCCTCTCCACCTGCCCGGTCACGCCCAAGCTCGTTCTCTGTCTCGCCGACGAGGTCGCCAGCGAGCTATTCTGCGAGGACATCGAACTCCCTATGCCGGTGGGCCGAATCGCGCCCGGTGGGAGGGTGGCCTCGTTCGCTTCGGACTCTGTGAGTCCGCGGTGCGAGGTAAGGGAAGCCACTGAATCCCCCGACCCAGTCAACCTGTTCTGGTTTCCTGCTCCTCCTGCCGACAGCACGTCGGAGAGGCAACTCGTAGGCGAGCTTGCACGACGAGGACTGCTATTGGAGCCGTTTGACCGAGCAAAGGGCGGACTGGACGAGGTGTATCGCGACTACGAAGGGGCATAGCTTCCATGTCTTTGGGTACTTGGTGGCGATTGCGGGACCCGTCGGCGATCGAGCAGGGCCGGTGGCTGGGGTTCTTTAGGTGGCATTTGTCCGTCAGACAGGTTTTCGCCAAGCGGGTTTTCATCCCGACCCCACAAGATATCGCCCCGGCAGTCTCGCTGGGCACCAAGCCGTCCGTCGTGCTGCCGGGTGCCACCGTCTCGGCGATGCCGCGCTGCTTGTCGCCGACCTCGCTTACGGCGCAGGTCGGATCCAGAACGGATGAATGCGCTGGATCCGTAGCCGTGTCGGACTTACCCTTCGACGAACCCACGTCGGGAGGCCGCCGCTTCGCACAAGCCCCACCAGCCTGCTCGGAAAAGGGAACTCTGGCTCAGAGACCAAGCGCCGATGCCGGCGTGCCTATCTGGAAGCGTCTCGCCTGTGTGCTCCAAATACCCCCCGACCTATTGCTGTCTCCCCAGGGGCCGCTTGAGTGGCCGGCTGAACTGTTCCCGTTCCAGGAGGATGGCATCCGGGCGCTGTACGAGCGGGACGCTTTGCTGCTGGCGGACGACATGGGCTTGGGTAAGACAGTCCAAGCCATCGGGGCGCTCAGGCTGTTGGTGCACCAGCGCCAAGTCGAGTCTGCGCTCGTGGTGACGCCTGCGGGATTGGTGAGTCAGTGGTGGAGGGAACTCCGCCGATGGGCGCCCGAGCTTCGCATATCAGTCGTTCGTGGTCGGGCGGACGAGAGAGCATGGAAGTGGCGCGCTCCCGCCCATGTCTTCGTGACCAGCTACGAAACGCTACGCTCCGATAGTACCGCCAATCCAGCATCTCCTCCGCGCCGGCGCGAATGGGGCGTGGTGGTCTTGGACGAGGCGCAGAAGATTAAGAACCCCGACACGGAGGCGAGTCGCAAGTGCAAACAGCTTCGTCGTCGCCGAGCCTGGGCTCTTACCGGTACTCCGCTGGAGAACAGCGTTGACGATCTCGCTTCGATCCTGGAGTTCGTTACTCCACTCCGAGAAGGCGGGGAAGCCGCGAAGGCGCAACTTGGTGCAGCCCTACTCGAAAGACACCGGGCGGTGCAACTGAGGCGGAAGAAGGCGGACGTTCTGCCCCAACTTCCACCTAAGACGGTGAACCAACTTGCGCTTTCCCTCGGCGCGGAACAGCGCATGAGTTACGACCGGGCTGAACAACAGGGAGTCGTCGAACTGAAAGATCGCGGGGAAACCCTTCGCATCGCGCACGTCCTCGAACTCATTACCCGCCTCAAGCAGATCTGCAACTTCTGCCCATCCAGCGGGCGATCCGCGAAGCTGGAAGACATCCAGGACCGCTTGGCCACGCTCAAGGCTGAGGGTCACCGCACGATCATTTTCTCCCAGTTCACAGACGAGACGTTCGGCTGCCGTGCAGTTGCGGAGGCGCTCGCGGACTACCACCCTCTGACATACACGGGTGACATGTCGTCGTCTGAAAGGGATCATATTATCCGTGAGTTCAAGGAGAACCAGGAGCATCAAGCGCTCGTTCTATCGTTGCGTGCTGGAGGTCAGGGACTGAATCTGCAAGAAGCATCCTACGTGTTTCACTTCGACCGGTGGTGGAATCCGGCTGTCGAGCGTCAAGCGGAAGACCGGAGCCACCGCCTCGGGCAGCGTTTCCCAGTCCACGTGTATAAGTATGTCTGCGAGGGCACGATTGAGGAACGTATCGAGCAGATTCTTCGAGACAAGCAACTGCTGTTTGAGGATTTGGTGGACGACGTGTCGATTGACATCGGCAAGCGCCTGACCCATGAGGAGCTCTTCGGGCTGTTCAATCTGACACCACCAGCAGCTCTTCGGTCCGCACCTCTCGGCGAGAAGGGCGATCCGGACTACTCAGCGATGACCGGGGAGGAGTTCGAGCGTTACCTGAAGAGATTCCTGGAAAGCAAGGGTTGGCACGTAGTGACGACGCCGCGCACTCGCGATGGAGGCATTGACCTGATCGCCCGCCGGGATGACGATGTGGGCGCAGAGATCACCCTCTACGTCCAGTGCAAGAATCTCTCCTCGCCCTGCGGAGTGGACGGGGTGCGCGAACTCAACGGCTCCTTGCCGAAGCACGGACCGGGCAGCCGAGGGGTGGTGGCGTGCCCGAGCGGGTTCACCTCCGACGCCACGGCCTGGGCGCAAGATCGCGGTCTGTTGCTATGGGATCGAGAACGCTTGCGTGAATTGTCGGACTGAAAAGAATCCGTGTGTTCCCCCGTTGTTGGGCAGACGTGCTCGGAACCAAAGCGGAGCGGGAGTTCCTCCGCCAATAAAACGTGCGAACCATAAGAGCGGAACTCGATTGCGGAATGGAGGTAGGGTCGCCTCTTCGGGCTTTAGTCTTGCTGCCACCCAGACAATCCACCGCAGTCGAAGAGGGCGCTCTGCGATTCCTTCTCTTGTCCCCCACCATCCAAATGCGGATTGGGGAACGTGGATTTCGGAATGCCGAATGAAGGCAACAGTGCGCAGGGATGCAGTGACCAGAAGGTCATGGGCGATCCATAATCCCAGCTGCCCGGACACAGATTCTCTCATCCCACCTCCCTGACCCAGCCGCGATCTCCGCGGATTGACAGCAGGAATCGCCGCGGATACAATTTGGTTGGAATTCTGGTCAGAAGGAGACCTCGTCATGACAACGCTGAGTATCACCGAGGCAAAGACCCGACTCCCCGAACTTGTGCGCGAGGTGGACGGGCGATGCGAACGTTACACCATCACTCAGAACGGTGTGAGTAAGGCGGTTCTGATGAGCGTGGACGAGTTTGAGGGATGGCTCGAAACCCTCGAGATTCTGTCCGACAGAAAAGCAGCGAAGGATATCCGACAAGCGAGAGAAGAACTGCGCCGCGGAGAGTACCTTAGCTTCGAGACGGTTGTGGGAAAAGCACAGGGGAAGTAAGCCATGGGTTTCGAGATCCGTTTCTCACCGACAGCCGCAAAGCAATTCGCAAAGCTGCAATATGAGAAACTGCGAAGTAGAATCATCGCCTCGCTTGAGCATCTTGGAAGGGACCCGTATGCGGGGAAGCCCTTGCATGGTGAACTCAAAGGTGATCGTTCATACCGTACCGGCGCCTTCCGCATCGTCTATCATATAGACCTTGCCGAGAAGTCCATTGGCATTCTCCGAGTGGAACACCGCAGTGAGGTCTACCGGTAATGCACTGTTCCTGAAGAAGGGAACAACACCCATGAGACAACCCGTATCTGCCAGCCTCTTTGCCGAGGTCACTGGGTAGCGTCTTTGATTTTTATTATTGCTACCGCTCAGACAATCCTCAGCCGTCGAAGAGGGTGCTCTGCTATTCCTCGATCCTCCTGCCTCCCGGACATACACTCTCTCCTCCCGCCTCTCTGCCCAACCCATAACCGCCGCGCACCGGTTGCGCAACGATCCAAAGTCGTGTATCTTGACGCCGGTTCTGTTATCCCGAAACCTCATTGAGAGCAAGTCATGACCGTTGAAGGAGTCAATACGCTAATCGCCCGGGGAGAAGGGCAGACCATCGAGTTCAAGCCATTCCGTGGGGGCATCATTGTCTCCCAGTTGGCGGAGACGCTCGTCGCCTTCGCGAACGCGGAGGGGGGTGTTGTGTTAGTGGGGGTGGAGGACGACGGGATGGTCACAGGATTCTCACCCACGACCGATAACCTGGACCGACTCCTGAATGCCGCCCGTAACACCTGCCACCCATCCGTTGAAGCGACGCTGATTCCTGTGGAGATTGACGGTGCGACGGTTGTCGCGATGAAGATAGACCGCAGCAGCAGGCTGCACATTCACGCGGACGGGCGGGTTTTGCTGCGCGTAGGATCGCAAGACAAGCGGCTATTGGGTGATGACATCCTGAAAGTCGCTTCGGCCAAGAGCGAGGTCAGTTGCGAGGATGAACCGGTCGTGGAGGCCACCATTGATGACTTGGATGACCGGGTGATTGCGGACTATGTTCGTCACCGGGAGGAACGTCTGCAAGCACAGCTCACGCTGGGCAAGACCGACTTACTGCGAGCCCTGGGACCGATCACCGTGCGCCACGGTGTGGAGTCGTCCAATGTGGCGGCGGTGCTTTTGTTTGGTAAGAATCCAGAGCAGTTCCTAGTCCATAGTGGTGTGGGAGGAGATGCGCAAAGAAGCGCGCGTCACAGGGCTGGTGCGTGAAGAACTCCCGGAGTATCCGCCTTTCGCAGTTCGAGAGGCCATCATCAACGCCATGGCCCATCGGGACTGGCGGGTGAGCGGCGTAGGCAATCAGGTGCGCATGTTCGATGACCGATTGCAGATGGAGATTGATGAAGACGAGGGCGTCCTGTATGGTCGCGTGCTCAACGTTGCCCGCGACGGCGTCACCTTCTCCGGGAGAACCGTCGCGGAAGCGAAGGAGGATTTCACGCGGGCAGTGGAGGACTACCCGCGCGCTGTCCGCCCCGGCCGTCCTTGACGGGCACGTCTACCCATAATAGAATGCACCGGAGATTCCGCGAGCGCAAGCGTGCGCCCAGACTACACCCCGGAGGGTAGAGGTCCAATGTCACTTCTCTTCGTATCTTCTTTGCTCAGCCTGTCCCCAACCGGGGGAGCTGCCGGCCTGCCGATGGCCCTTGCCGGAGACTTTGCCCTCCGCGCCGGGCCCGGCGAAGTGGAGGTGGACGGCAAGCTGGTCCGCGTGCCGAAGGCTGCCGCCTTGCCGGTGGCGCCGCCCGAAGTCGTCACCGTGACCGACGAAGCCCACGACCGCTTGCCGTTCTTCAACGACAAGGCGGCGCCGTGGACCAAAGGCGCGAAGCTGCGCGGGGTGACGACACAGGAGACCACGGCAGCGGACATGCTCGTGCCCGACTCGGTGCGCGTCACGCTGGCGAAGGGCGACGGGCAGGCGCTGGCGCCCGACGAGGACTACGGCATCGATCGGCGCTGGGGTACGTTCGGCCGGCTGGAAGGTGGCGCCCTCGGCGAAGCGACGCCGGTCTTCGTCGACTACCAGTACGGCGTCTGCCGGATCGACTCGGTGGTCGTCGACGCGGCGGGCAAGGTCTCGCTGATCGCCGGCAAGTCGCACGTCAACGTGCCTTGGCCGCCAGAGGTGCCGGCCGGACAGACGCGCGTCGCCAACGTCTGGGTCCCGGGTCGGTTGCCGAAGCTGACCGAGGCGAACCTGTTCCCCATCCTGGACGACGCCTACCCTGAACCGCCGCAGCCGCAGCCTACCCCGGCGGAGCGGTTCGTCCCCAAGGCGCTCGCCAAGCTTCGCTCAAGCGCGAAGCTCACGATCCTCGCCTGGGGCGACAGCGTGACCGTCGGCACCTTCGTCCCCAACTGGCAACAGAACCGCTGGCAGGAGCAGTTCGTTACCCGGCTGAAGGAGCGCTTCCCGCAGGCGAACATCGAGCTGGTCACGGTCGCCCGGGGCGGGCGGAACATCCAGAGCTTCCTCAATGAGCCGCCCGGCAGCCAGTACAACTACAAGGAGCAGGTCCTCGACCGCAAGCCCGACTTGATCGTCTCCGAGTTTGTCAACGACGCCTACCTCGACCCCGCTGGCGTCGAGCGGATGTACGGTCAGCGCCTGACCGACTTCGCCGGGATCGGTGCCGAGTGGATCATCCAGACGCCGCACTACGTCCGCCCGGATTGGATGGGACTGACCTCCGAGCGCGACTGCGACGACGATCCGCGCCCCTACGTGAAGGGGCTCCGCGAGTTCGCCGCCAAGCACAAGGTCGCCCTCGCCGATGCCTCGCTCCGCTGGGGTCACCTCTGGCGCCAGGGCATTCCCTGCACCACGCTGCTCCTGAACGCCATCAACCACCCGGACCGGCGCGGGATGAAGCTGTTCGCCGACGCACTGATGGCGTTGTTCCCGTAGCACGACGGAGGTAGGGTCATCTCTTTGATCTTCAATATTGGTCTGATTTGCGTGATTCACGAACTTGGACCAACCGGGATATGTTGGATACCACGAGGGTGCGAGTTCCGCAGGTCGGGTGGTGATGGTGAAGGAGCACATATTACAGATCAAAGAGGTGCCCCCAAGTCCCCCAAGTCCGAGTTGAATCGTCCAATCGCCGGCAGTCTTCCGTGAGCGACTGCGGGGAGGAGTCGTTACCGGAGTAGAGAGCGTTGCGAACATCGTGTTCCTGACCACGAACACTGGCTATGCGCTCGCCCTCGGCTACCTCTCGGGGAATGTGCTCTACCACCAGGTTTAACAGCCGGCTTCTCAATTCATGTGGGTGCCCCAACTTGGATCGCGCGAGGGCGACTGCTGGATCAGGTCGGTTCCACTACCTTCCCTTCCCGATTTCTTTTTCCGTACTCGGACAAACACGTCCGTCTAACGAAAGCTCCAATGGACGCCGATATCGTTCTATGCTATCCTGTTCGTGTGAATGCGAAACAGCGCAAGATACTCCGAACGATCTTTGCTGCCCCGCCAACGGGCAGTATTGGGTGGTCTGACATCGAGAGCCTCTTCCGGACGTTAGGGGCGCAGATGAAGGAGGGGCAGGGGTCGCGAGTCCGGGTTCATTTGAACGGGGTGCGATGGGTCTTCCACCGACCTCATCCTGACACACAGGCAGGCAAGGGCAGAATCCGGGACGTCCGGACTTTCTTGCAGAGGGCAGGGATTACCGATGCTGAAGTATAAAGGGTATATCGGGCAGATGGAGATTGATGAAGACGAGGGCGTCCTGTATGGTCGCGTGCTCAACCTTGCCCGCGACGGCGTCACCTTCTCCGGGAGAACCGTCGCGGAAGCGAAGGAGGATTTCACGCGGGCAGTGGAGGACTACCTCGCCTGGGCGAAAGAAGAAAGGTTCGAGCCGGAGAAACCCTACGGAGGGAAACTCCTGATTCGCGCCACCCCCGAACTGCACCGGCAAATCGCCCTTGCAGCGGCGCTTCTGGACTACTCCTCCGCCAACCAGTTTGTCCTTGAAACAGTACGGGAGAAGCTTACCGGATTGAGGCGATCCGGAGACTTACCGGCCACTGAAGGATAGAGCGCGGAGCCCGAGAGTCGCGTCGTCTCCTATCGTTGAGCGCCGAGGCTCGAGGAGGTAGGGTCACCTCTTTGATCTTCAATATTGGTCTGATTTGCGTGATTGACGAACTTGGACCAACCGGGATATGTTGGATACCACGAGGGTGCGAGTTTCGCAGGTCGGGTGGTTGATGGTGAAGGGGCACCTATTACAGATCAAAGAGGTGACCCCAAGTCCCCGGGAGAAACGTTGCTTTTACGCGTGGAACGAATATTGCCCAAATGAAGCCCACCGCTCGATGCCAAAGCAAGAGGGAGGCAGAGTTGATACCAACA
>Ga0210056_1001641_pt1 | contig 19392 bp, 18 predicted proteins | sample CryGeyCG2014_080_2_FD_183965 | JGI IMG/M metagenome (GOLD analysis project Ga0210056, IMG submission 183965) | Groundwater microbial communities from aquifer - Crystal Geyser CG07_land_8/20/14_0.80 (SPAdes) (version 2) | ecosystem: Environmental > Aquatic > Deep subsurface > Groundwater | place... | reverse complement strand
CCCCTGTCTTAGAATTTGGAGGCGGCAACCGGATTTGAACCGGTGAATAACGGTTTTGCAGACCGTCGCCTTACCACTTGGCTATGCCGCCCTTTGGAGCGGGAAACGGGATTTGAACCCGCGACTTCAACCTTGGCAAGGTTGCACTCTACCGCTGAGTTATTCCCGCATTCTCTTTTCTCAACGATTAAAAATTACAAGATTTGACTTTCGATGTCAATAGCCCAGATAAAAATGGGAATAATGGAAGAATGGAATGTTGGAAGAATGGAAGAACACGAATGGAATGGAAGATAGCGAAATGGGAAATAGGTAGATCATTTAGGTTAAGTTTAAGGCTGAGGTTCAAAAACCCCTTGCGACTTACGCCTTGCGCCTCTCGATTTTTATTTTTAGACAATAATGGACTTCAGATATTTCTTGAAATAGTCAATCCCAGAGATGACGGCAATCCCTAAGGCAATCCATAGAAGAACCATTCCAATCGGACGAAAATTAATGGAAAGATAGCTTCCATTGAGGATAAGAAAAAAGATGGAAGCCACTTCGAAAACCGTTTTGTACTTTCCCAAAGTGCTCGCTGAAATAATGATATCCTGAGAAACGGCGATCCCCCTTAGTCCTGTAATGGCAATCTCCCTTCCGACAATGATGATGACTATCCAGACAGGAATCTCTCTCGCTGGAATAAGTGCGATGAGAGCAGTGACAATCAGGAGCTTATCCGCGAGGGGATCAAGAAATTTTCCCAGGGTCGTAACCATTCCACGGCTTCTTGCGAGATACCCGTCGAGTGTATCGGTAATGGCGGCTCCAAGAAAGAGCAGCCCCGTGAGAAGTTGATATCCCCGACCCATGCAAAAAAGGAGAACAAGGATAAGAGGAATCGCTAAAATCCTGAGGATCGTTACTCCATTCGGCAAGCTCAGTATTTGTTGGCGATTGAGTTTTTCCATGAGGAGGCCATTGTTGGGTATCTCCCGAGCCTACCCGGGAGGGCTAAGGTCTATAGGATTGATAATAGCTCAACACTTTCTTGACATAATCCACTGTTTCCCGATAAGGAGGGATCGAACGTAACTCGGCAACAACGTTCTCACCAGCATTGTAGGCGGCTAAGGAGAGTCGGAGATCATCATTAAAAAGGGAAAGGAGGTACTTAAAATAACGCACTCCCCCCTCCATATTCTCTCTGGGGTTAAAAATGTTTGAAACATTCATCCGGAGAGCGGTTTCTGGCATCAATTGCATCAATCCCTTCGCCCCTTTTCTTGAGATAGCAAGGGGATCGAACCCTGACTCTGCTCGAATCATCGCCTTGATCACGGCAAAATCCACCTGATATTTTTTGGACAACTCAGAAATCAGTGAATCATACTGATTAGAATCTCTGATATAGGAAACAGAGGAAGAGGAATGGTTTTCATCCCCAACATCTTCTTTACTCTCCCGGATGTAGAGTTTAAATTTTGGGTCTCTTGGACAGTTGGTGAAATGAATGACCCCCCTTTCATCTACGTAACGATAAATCCCTGCCGAGGATGGGGTAGTCAGAAAAAATAAACAAAAAAATATCACTAATGTGACAATATATTTCATTAAATTTCAATCCACTGTATAACTATTGGTAAAAAAATTACCATAACTTGCCACTTCTGTCAATGAGCTTTTAAGCTACAAAAATTTATTAATTTAGGAAACTCCTTAAAATTAAAGGAAATTTAAAAATTATAGCTTAAAAAACAATAGCTTAAACATGCAATCTTTATGCCGATTCATCACTCTTAAAAAGTGAGAAGCTGTGAAAAAATCACTCAAAGCCTCAAGGTCGGGCGGGGATGTCGTAATTGTAAAACTTTGAAGATACCCCTGCCCGACCTTCTCCTGAATTTTTTCACACCTTCTGAGTCAAAGAATGAGATTATGTGTGTTTAAATCCGAATCACGTCTGAAGGGTCCAGAAATGTGCTGAAAAAGAAATTCCCCTTTTAGATAATGACCTTTTCTCTTCATCAATTTTTATTTCCCTATTTTTCTCTTCCCCTTCAACAGACTTTTCAATTTTTCCTGAAGATCATCGAGCAGTGTGTAGGCAACAGGAACGATAAAGAGCGTCAGCAAGGTTGAGGCAAACATGCCCCCAAAGGTCGCCCTTCCCATCCCAGCCCTTGCCTCACCTCCTGCGCTATAACCCAAAGCCACAGGGAGAACTCCTAAGATAGTGGTTACGGCGGTCATCAGGATGGGCCGAAGCCTAACCGGAGAGGCTTGAAGCACCGCTTGATTCCTTTCCATTCCCCGTTCTCTCAATGTATTCGTGTAATCCACTAAGAGAATGGAATTCTTCACAACCAAAGCCGTGAGCGTAATCATCCCGATCATGCTCATAATGGAGATGGTATCACCGGTTAGATAAAGGGCGCCAAAAGCCCCTACCGTGCTCAAAGGCAAAGCGAGCATAACAGTAAGGGGATGGACGAAACTGTTAAACTGCATGGCCAGAACCATGTAGATAATAATGATTGCCTGGACGAGGGCCATGATCAAATATTGAAAGGACTCCTTGAAGGCCTCTGCTTGCCCCCCAAAGCTGTGAGAATAACCGGAGGGAAGATATTTTTTGGTCAGACCTTCGACCTCCGCAATCGCTTCCCCCAAGGCTTTGCCGCCAGCCGTTTCCGCATAAATCGTTGCGCTCCTCTGGCGGTCCTTTCGATTCACCAAATTAGGTCCGATCCCTTCCTCTACCTTCACCACCTGGGCTAATCTGATCAATCCTCCTTTTGGAGTCCTGATAGAGATCTGGGAAATATCCTCGGGATTCATTCGCTGGTCTTTAATCAACCTAACTCTGACATCATAACGTTTGGCTCGTTCGACATCCTTAAATTTGGACACCTCCTCGCCACCGACTAATTGCTGAACGGCTGAGGAGATTTCGCGAACATTGACCCCCACATCCGCAGCCTTATTTCGATCGATAAGAACCCTCACTTCAGGCTTGGTCAGCTCAAGGTCAGAACTGACATCCACCATACCCGGACTCTTCGCCATCTCTCCCACGATCTGATTGGAGATCTTTTCAAGCTTCTCCATCTCTGGGCCTTTGATATCGAACTGTAGCCGTGCTCCTCTCTTTCCTCCGGTCGCAACCGCAGAGAGATCCTCGACATAAGCCTTGAATCCTGGGACCCCCCTTAATTGTTTACGCATATCGACCATCATTTGCTGCTGGGTCCGCTTCCGTTTCTTTCGATCCTTCAACGTCACCACTACAATACCCTTATTCACCTCCTGGCGGGCACCGATCCCGATGGCCATAAAAACTCGGTCAGCCTCGGGCGTGGCGAGAGTCATCTCTTCGACTTTCTTCAATTTTTCATCTGTATACGGAAGCGTTGAACCCGTGGGGGTTTCTAAACGAATGATAAACAGCCCCTCATCCGATTTAGGAACGAACTCCCTCTTTAAATTCGTTAGCATGCCGATACTCACAAGGAACATTCCGGTAACGATCAAAATGATCAGCCAACGATGCCTCAGACAGAAGACCAACGCCTTTCTGTATCGGCTTTCGAGTCTTTCATAGGATCGGTCGAAGAACTGGTAGACCCTACCGTGTTTGGATTCGAGCTTCAAAAATTTTGAACAGAGCATTGGGATCAATACCAAGGCAATCACCAGTGAGGCGATGACGGAAGCGGCGACCGTTACCCCGAACTGAAAGAAGAATCGCCCGATCATCCCTCCCATAAATGCCACGGGTATGAAGACCGCGGCAATGGAAAAGGTGGCCGCCATGGCGGCAAAGGCAATCTCTGAACTCCCCTCTTTTGCAGCCGTTATGGGATCGGCTCCCTCCTCCATATGTCGGTAGATATTCTCAAGGACAATGATCGCATCATCACAGACCACACCCACCATCATGGAAAGGGCAAGCATGGTCATATAGTTCATAGTGAAACCCATCAAATGCATGATGCCGAAGCTGGTAATGAGAGAGGTTGGAATGGAAACGGCCGTGATGATTGTGCTCCGAACACTTAAGAGAAAGATGAACATGATGACTGCGGCAAGCAGTCCCCCAATAAAGACGTCTTCTGTAACACCGCCAATGGCCTTCTCGATAAATGTTGACATATCGTTTGATATATGGATATCCACGCCAGGGGGAAGGGTTTTTCTGATTTCGGAAAGTTTTGCTTTGACCCCTCTCGCCACTTCCACGACATTGGCTCCAGACCTGGGAATCACTCCCATTCCAACTGCTGGAATCCTGTTGTGTCGGGCAATCGTTCGAATGGGCTCCATGGCATCTTCTGCCCATCCCACGTCCTTCAATCGAATCGGGGCCCCGTTCTGGTAAGTAATGATAAGATTGTTGAATTCCTCTATATTTCTAAGCTCACCCAAGTTTCGGACTGTGAACTCCCTGTCAACGCTTTCGATAATCCCGCCCGGCAATTCAATATTTTGGGCGAGCAGAGCCCTTGAAATATCGGTCGATGCCAGCCGGTGAGCCTCCAGCTTCTTTCTATCGAGCCATAATCTGATCTCTCTCTTGGCATGGCCGCCCAGCATCACGTTTCCAACGCCTTTAATGGATTCTAATTGGGGCCTCAGCACCTCATCAGCCAACATTCCTAATTTTTGAAAAGGTTGATTTCCTGCCACCGAAAGCCAGAGAACAGGCCTCGCATTGATATCGAGTTTGTCAATAATGGGTGGATCGATATCCGCTGGCAAGTTTTTCTTCGCTACATCCACTTTGGCCCTGACATCTTGAACGGCTGAGTCAATATCCCGGTAGAGTTCAAACTCAACCGTGATCTGGGAAAACCCATAACCGCTCGTGGAGGTAATGTGCTTCACCCCTTCAATGGTATTGACCTGTTCCTCAATAGGGTCGGTGACATCGGTATCCATCACCTCTGGGGCCGCACCGAAAAGGGTTGTTGTGATCGTCACCATTGGGAAATCGACCCTGGGATAGAGGTCAATTCCAATTCGCTGATAGCCGAGGATCCCAAAAAAGATGAGGGCCAGGGTGAGCATGGCGGCCACCACTGGCCTTTTCACTGACATATTGGAAAGAAACATCGTATTTACCCCGTTAGAAAGCCCCGCTGCTTGCAGCGGGGATGATGGTTGTTCCTTTTTCAGCGAACATGGGGTTTAATGCCCCGTGTGAGCCCCGTAAGAGACCGAAGGTCTTACGGGGTGAGCCTTCCCGTTAGAAAGTAGAAGACTTTCTAACGGGGTTTACTCCTAATCTATTTGAAGGTTGAGGTTGAGGTTGAGGCAAAGGTTAAGGTGCTCTTTGCCCTGAGCTCAAGGCTTGACCACATTCACCTTCATCCCTTCGCTCAATTGCTCATGGCCTACCGTGATCACCCGATCCCCTTTCTGTATACCCTTAAGGACTTCAACCTTTCCTTCGAATCGAATTCCTGTTTCCACTTCTTTTCGTTTGGCAGTTTCATCTTGAACCGTATAAGTAAAAAACTTACCTTCTTGGCTGAAAAGTGCAGATTCTGGGATGATCAGGGCGGCTGGATTTCCCCCTGTCTGGAGAGACACTTCCGTAAAGAACCCTGGTTTCAATCGGTAGCCCGGGTTCTGAACCAATGCTTTCATTCTCACATTACGAGTGGCAGGATCTGCCGTGGGGCTGATAAATCGAAGAATGGCAAAATATTTCTCTTCAGAAAAAGCCTTAACTGTAAATTGAATTTTGCTCCCGATATGGATCACCCCAGCCAAATTCTCCGGTACATAGAATTCGAGTTCGAGAGGATCCATCTGAACAATCTTCAAGATCTCATCTTTTGGGGCCACATTCACATGCTCTCCCAGGGCAGCAATCTTGAGATTGACGACCCCCTCTATGGGGGAGACGATTTGATGGTCCAGAAGGTTCTGTTTGGCCAGATTCAGTTCTGCCTTAGCCAGAGCCAATCTCGCTTCGTCCAACTTTACCTTGAGGGTGAGATCATCATAAGTCTGCTGGGGGATGACTTTCGTCTCCCAGAGTTTTTGGTATCGAGCAAGGGTAGTTCGATTCGTTTCGAGGGAGGCTTCTGCCTCTTTCACCCTCGCCTCCGACATTTCAACCTGGAGTTTAGCATCCACCTCATCCAATTGAACCAAGGCCTGTCCCTTTCTCACCCGATCCCCCTCTTTCACAAGAATCTGATTGATGATTCCCGCTTTTTTGGGACTGATGGTTACATCTTCAAGAGTTTTTAAACTCCCTACCGCTGAAACCGTATAGGTAATTGGTCTCGGCACGACTTCAGTTACTTCAACTTTCCTTTCTTCGGATAGGGTTGTCGAAGAATTCGATGTCACTTTAGGAGGATGAGACTCTTTTGAACCACATCCCCATAGTAACAAGGCCACAGCCAGGCCTATCATCCAATGATATTGTCTGAATTTCATGGTTTGCCTCATTACGCTATGCGCATAGCGCTAAGCGCTTAGCGTTTTTTATTCTTACGGATACATCCTTCCCATTCCCCGTTCCAACTGTGCTTGGGCGACATTGAAATCACTCAATGCGCCGTAGTAGTTGACTCTGGCCTGGGCCAGTAAGGTGACGGCATCGAGCACATCAGTAGCCGTTGCCACCTGATATTTATACCTTTCCTCATTCATCCTTAAATTCTCTTCAGCCTGTTCAATGGCTTTTTCGGCAACACTCAGATTCTTCTCCGCCACCAACATATTGAGATAGTCACTCTTCACCTCTAATGTAATCGATTCGATGAGCTGAGTTTTCAAATCTTCAGCCTGGGTGACCTTGACCTTGTTCTCTCCAACCTTAAATGATGTATTCCCCCAATTCCACAGGGTAATCGTGGCTAATGCCTGAACTGTCCATCGCTCACTTTTAATATCCCCATTCAGCCCAACGATGTCAGAGAGCCGATTATAGCCACCGTTAAGGCTGATCGTCGGGAAATATCCACTTCTGACAGCCTTCACACCTTCCTTGGCCTGGTCGATATTCAATTGAGCGGTTTTTACCTCTGGCCTCAGACGGAGTGCTTCTTCAAGAGATGCCTCAAAACCCATTGGGAAGGGTTTGTATGCAAGAATATCGACCACATCAAGAGGAGCATTGATCTCTCTCCTGAGCAAGATATTGAATGAAGATTTGGCCACAGCCAGATCATTCCCTGCTTTAATTAGTGTCTGCCTGGCATTAGCCAGCCGCACCTCTGCCTGGAGGACGTCATTTTTTGGAACAATGCCAACGTCAAAAAAGGCTTTGGTCACTTCGAGTTGGGCTTCGAATTGTTTCACCTGCTGCTGCGCTACATCTAAGAATTTCTCGGCCCTTAAAATATTAAAGTAGCCTACTCTCACCTGAAGAACCAAGTCTCGCTTGACCGTCTCTACATTTACTTTTGAAAGGTCCACTCCTAACTTCGCCGAACGATAATTGGCCAGGTTCAACCCTCCCGTAAAGACGGGCTGATTCACATTGGTACTAAAATTGAAAACATCCCGAGTTGACTCAACACCCCCAAAAACAGAGCTCCCAGATCCGACAACCGTGAGACTGTTATATCGGGTGTAACTATATTGTCCTGTCCATAGGGGAAGGAAATTGGTAATGGCCTCCTTCCTTCTATATTCAGAACCCGAAACCCCCTCCACGGCAGAATGGATAGTCAAGCTCCGCTCCAAAGCGATCTTAACGCTTTCCTCCAGGGTGAGAGGTTTTTGAGAATCTTGCGCCCAGACAACACCTATGGAAACCATCGCCAATAAAATGAACCCAACGAAACATTTGATTCTCATTGATCTATTTCCTCCTTTCCATTTGTTGCGCCCCACCTAAAAAGATTTCTAAAACTGTATCCAACTTTGAAATGAGTGGATAGGGTTCACGACTGATCAGCCATTCGAAGACAAAGGAATTTACAATTCCTACTAATGTATGAGCTAAATCCATGGGGTTCAAGGGTCTAAACTTTCCCTCCTTGATTCCCTGTCTCATGACCTCAGCAAGGATGTTAATATATGCGACCATCTTCTCGTGGAGGCCTTTCCCTAAATCATCTTTGACTGTCCACTCAAAGCGATTCCTCTCTGAAATGTAGATCTTGAAAAAATCTCGTTTCCGTTCGAAGAATTCGAACTGGAGCCCCAACACCTTTTTGATCCTTTCCACGGCTGAGGTCTTCTGCAAAAGTTCGGTTTTGACCAAACGGTTGATCTCCTCCACCTTCTCATCGATGAGGGTGAAATAAAGTTCCTCTTTCGATTTAAAATATTTATAGAGGGTACCCGTCCCGAATTCTGCTTCTCGGGCAATGTCACTCATCGTGGTGGGAAAGAATCCTTTTGCAGCAAACACTTTTTCCGCTGCCGAAAGAATCTCTTCGCGATGTGCTAAATATTCCCTTTCTTTTCGCCTTATTTTTTCAGTTTCCATCCTTTATACTACCTTTGAAGAGTTGTAAAAACATTTATTCACTTTTTGAATGATGATTCATTTTTACCTTAAAAAAAGAGGACTGTCAAATTAATTTTTTAATCGAAACCCTCTCATTTTTTCCGAATTCGAATGAGTCCATCAATCCCAGAAGCAATTCTTCTTTTTCCTTGAAATACCCCAGGCCGTGGTTATCTCCAAACTTGAATCCTTTCTCTGAGGAATCCAAACCTTCCTGACAATTCCTTTCGGTAAGCCCTGCCCTTTGGGCATGGAGCTTCACATCTCCTGACTCAGGATTTGGATGAAAAGGAGACAATCTTTCCGCTCACCTCCAGAATATGGACAATCACCCCTTTTAAGGTTTCAATAATGCCGAGATATATCGGTGAAGATTTAGGCACGCAAATCCCTTGAATCAACCTCTCCTCATGCCCTTCGGAATATCCATTCGCAATTTTGAACATGGACCTCCCCTCTTCTCCCATTCGTTGGGCGAGGAGTTTATTCTGGGTAGTAATGAGATCCGGGAGGTTTCCTAAAAGTCTCATCGCTTCTTGAAAAACATCGTTCACCTCTTTGACCGCTTGATCACTAAAGAAGATGCGGTTTTGAGACTTAGCTTTTAACCGATCCAAAATTCCTTCAATATTGTAAGTCATGCGGTCCAAGCTGGAGGCGATCGAGAGATAGGGTTTTGCCCACTCCCTCCCTTTTTCACTCGATGGACTCTTTGAAATAATAAAACTGGTCAACTCTGAAGAATAATGGTGAATCTTGTCTTTGACCTCTTCCGCATCTATGAAAGATTTCTCTGTGGGCTTTCGAAACCCCTCGAAAGCCAATTCCAATATTTTCATCAGACCCTGACAAACCAAAATCATCTTCTCCTTTATCTCTCTGTCCATCTTTTCCCCCCTTTTTAATGGGAAAACCACAACATCCTACTGTAGTGCGTCCAACACTTCTTTGCTTTTGGTTGGAATGTCATGCCGCACTTGATGCGGCATCCAGTATATGTTTTTCTGGATTCCTGCTTCCGCAGGAATGACAAACATAGTAAAGGAATTTATGACGCATACCACTACCTTGACATAAGGAAACCCAGGTTGAGGTTTACGTTCGCTTCGTTCTCAGGTTGAGGTTATTTAATTCTCAGGTTTAGATTAAGATTGAGGTTTAGAAGTTCTTAACCTTAACCTAAAATAATTTTAGCTGCTCTTTCGATTCCTCTACTCCTTTTCTCTCAGGGAAAAGATCGATTTTCCCATAAACGCCGTCATGGCCTGGAACAATCGAAACCTTTCCCTGCCTCATTCGGACAATCCCCTCCAATATATTTGGGGGAATAAATGAAGCCAATTCATCGGGAGTGGCGTCGAGAAGGATCCTGAATTCTGAACCTCCCCGCTCAATCAATCTTTCATACTCGGACTCTACGGTTTTCGTCCCAACCCGAACATTCAGCACCTCGGCAATGATCTCTTCCAATGGAATGAGGTGAATGGAGGGGATGGCATTCTTTGGAATAAAGCCCTCCGTACGATCAGCGAGTTCCTCCACTCGATGCATCACCCCGACCGTCAACTTCTTACGACAGTTCGGGCAGAGGTGCTGGTTCGCCTTCGTTTGGGAGGGAGAAAAGATCACGCCACATTGACGATGACCATCATAATGATATTTCCCTTCCTCCGGAAAGAATTCGATGGTGAAGAGAAGTTTCTTTCGGTCTTTCTTTCGAATCGTTTCGGCAATCTCTTGATAATCCAATGCACAATCAAAGGCATTGGCCTCCCTTCCCAACCGATTCGGAGAGTGGGCATCCGAATTGGAGAGGAGGGTAATGGAATCGAGAGCTGACCATCTCCAATTCATTTCAGGGTCTGAGGAGAGGCCTGTTTCAATAGCATGGATATGAGGAGACAGTTCTCCAAAACATTCCTCAATGGAGTCGAATCCTGAATTGGCCCCAAAGATCGAAAACCATGGTGTCCAAGCGTGGGCAGGGATGATCAGGCAATCCACAGAAATATCTAAAATCATCTTCGCCAATTCTTTTGCAGTAAAACTAAAAATGGGTCTCCCATCTGAGGAGAGTTTCCCAAGGTTTCCCAATTTAGAACGAATGGCCTCTGCCACTTCAAAACTGGGGGCAAAAATGAGGGTGTGGATCCGCCTTACCTTTCCGTTCTGAGTATAGATATTGCTCACCTCTGTCGTCAAAATATACTGGATGCCCTGATCCCCCTTCCTCAACTTGAAGAGACCATTGCCCAAGGGGTCTAATTTTGATCGCAACTCTGCAAAATAGATTGGGTGGGTGAAGTCTCCTGTCCCGATAAGAGCAATTCCCTTTTTCTTCGCCCATCGAGCAAGGGTCTCTACCTCCATCTCCTTGCTCGTGGCTCGACTGAATTTAGAATGGAGATGAAAATCAGCAATGAACCGCATCGGTAACCATCAACTTCAAATGCCAAAGTTCCAATTTCAAAGCCCCCTCACCATTATCCCCTCCCCTAAGAGACTATGCCGTAATAGGAAGCTATGCCATGTTTGTCAGTGGTGAACGAATACAAATGCATTATATCTTTTGTAGGGCAACCCTTTAGGGTTGCTTTAAGCCCCGCTATTAGCGGGACGCACCATGCCAAATGATTTAATGCGTTTGTAATAATTAGCTCTCTATTGAAAGGTGAGGGTTAAAGACTCCCTCTTTCTAACGGGGTTCACTCCACGACTTTATAGACGACGTCGCGTTCCCTCACCCGGTCCTTCACTTTGATCCCGACGTCCGCACCCGGTCCTGCTTCCTGAACATTTTGGTTCTCAATCTGCATGGAATCGATGGGTTGGGTGACATCGGTAGTATGGCCAACAATGTGGATGGTATCTCCAACCTTTAATGATCCCTCGGATAACCGTATCGCTGCGACGCTAATCTTCCCAAAATATTTAATAATCTCCCCTACTCTCTTCTCTTCCATCTTCTTCCTCCTTTCTCAAGATTTAATTGCAATGCCTATTCTCTCCAACCCCTCTAAAACCTCTCCCATCTCAATCCCTCTCAGGCATTCAAAATCCTTACATTGGAAAAATCGCTCTGGAGGACAGGGAGAACAAGGGACTCCCCTTCGAACTACGAATGTCTTTTCTCCCCTTGGCGACCAAACCCTTTGGTCTGTCGGCCCAAAGATGGCTAACGTAGGAAGTCCCAATGCAGCGGCCATATGAGAAACACCGGAATCACACCCGACAAAGAACCAGCTTCCTTCCATCACGGAGGCCAGTTGGAGAAGAGTAAGTCCCCTTGCCAGAATGGCCACAGTGGGTCCCATCCCCTCAAAGGCCTTCTGGACTTCTGGCCCCTCGGCTGGACCGAGGACGATGAGGATTTTTGAGCCGAGATGTTCCTGAAGAGCATGAGCAAGGGTGAAAAATCGATCAAGAGGCCAAACCTTCTTCTTGCTCCCACTCCCAGGATGGAGGATGATCACCTTCGATCGCTCTTCCACGGTTACCCCTTTCCTTTTCCAGAAATCCCTTGCCCATTCTCGATCCGACTCTTTCAAATGGAGTCTGGGATTTGACTCGGATGCAGGAAGCCCATATTCGACAAATTGTTTGAGAAGATGATCAGTTAAATGAACCTTCTCATCCCAAGGTGGAAAAGAATTGATGTGAAGAATTCGGCCCTGACAAACCCTTCTCAGATTCCCAATGACCGTTCCTTCCCCATCTTTTCCAAAGACGATGATGAGATCAAATGTTTTAAAAAATTGGGAGAGATGGAAGTCCAGGGATCCTTCTCGAACAAAGAAAGTAGCCATTCCTTTTTGATCAATGGATAGGATCTCCTCAGCATAGAGGCGCTTTTCCACCAACTCCAGAATTCTCGGGTATCCCATGATGACCGATTTGGCGTCTGGAAAGGCCTTCCGAATGGTTTCGAGGGAAGGCAAAGCAAGAATGAAATCGCCCAGGGCTCCCTGGTGAATGATCAGGATGGATTGAACCCCAGGTGTCTTTTTCGTATTGGGAGAGACTATCATTTTTCTTCCTCTTCGTCAGGATATTCTTTCCAAACGCTTTCGAATGTGTCCATCGTCGGGTGTGATCTGGAGAATCTTTCGATACTCCTGTCTCGCTTGTTTCCATCTTTTCTGATCTCCATAGAGGACACCCAAATTGAAAGCGGCTTCTTGATACTTTGGGTTAAACTGGTTCGGATCAACATTCGCCGGATTTTAGATTGAATCACAAAATCTTCTTTTAACATGGCCTCTCATCGATGATTCCTCTGACCTTAAGAGGGGTCAAGGTCTTTGTCTAACGCCCTCTTGACGGCATCTAATAACTCCTCGGCGTCATAAGGCTTCTTAATATAAAAACGGGCTCCCAGCGCCATTGCTTTTTCCTCTGCATTCTTCTCCGGACTCCCCGTCAGGAAGATCACGGGAATGGTAAGGGTCTGTGTGGAGCGTTTTAATCTCTGGGCAACGCTGAACCCATCCCCGGCTGGCATTCGGATATCGAGGATGATGAGATCCGGTTTTTCTTTGTAGGCCATAAAAACACCTTGGGCGCCATCAAAGGCAGGGACGACCTCATATCCAGCTCCCTGTAGCCGGATCATCAACGCCTTGACAATATCCCGCTCATCATCCACAATAAGAATCTTTTTTTTCTGTGCCATATTCTCCTCATTCTACAGGCTCAATTTTTATTTCCCCCTCCTTCAAGCCAAACCAACATTTCATCCCTTCTCTGCCGAAATATCTCCATCTCCCTTTTTTCAATGGGAAGGCCTGTGGGAAAAGTCTCTTTCAAAGGATTCCGGAATTGGTTGTTCTTGACCAACCGATAGTCCAAATGAGGCCCAGTGGAGAGACCCGTAGATCCTACATATCCGATGATCTGTTTCTGCCGCACCCTCACTCCTTTTCTGATCCCAGGGCCATAACTAGAAAGATGACCATAACAGGTCATATAACCGTTCCTATGGCGGAGGATCACCTGGTTCCCGAACCCACTGTTCCACCCGCAAGAGGTAACTGATCCATCTGCCACAGCCCATATGGGTGTCCCAGGTGGAGCCGCATAATCCACGCCATAATGAGGCCTCACCCCTCCCAGGATGGGGTGTTTTCTCGCTCGACTGAATTTCGAACTGATCCGGTTAAACCTTAAAGGGGCCTTCAAAAATGCTTTCTTCAGGGAGATCCCTTTCTCATTGTAATACCCCTCCTTATATCTCATCCCTCTGATGATTTTTTCCCCCCTCTGATATTCGACAGCATGGATAGTTCCATATTGAATGAATTGATCTCCCTTATAGATCTTCTCCACGACCACTTTGAATTGGTCCCCTTCCCGCACGTCCTTATAAAAATCGATCTCCCAGGCCAGGATTTCAGCAAAGGCGATGGTTAATGGGTCTTGTTCTCCGACGGCATCCATCGCCTCAAAGAGAGAAGAACGGATTTCCCCCACAACCTTCACCAGATGGGTTTCGAGGGAGACTTTCTTCCTTTGAGCCACATATCCTTGGGGATCCTTTTCAATCTCATAAATCTCTGTGGGACTGGCTTCGTAAATAAACTTCACCAATTCCCCCTTCACATCTGTGATAAAATGGTAAGTCCCTCCTTTGATCTTTTTAAAATTAACGTAGGGTTTCAATTTTGAAATAATCAGATCGATCCATCGAAGAGGAATGTTCTTCTCCGATAAGGATTTGAAAAGAGTGCTTCGTTCTTTTACATCCCCTTCGATGGTATGGAGTTGGGGTTCCTGGACAGTCGGTGGAACGGGAGCAGGAGGCGGCGGGGGAGTGGAGGGGATGAAAAAAAGGCAGAACATAATGAAAAGACCAACAAGGAAAGACCCTGAAAGAAGAACCCGCTTCACTCTTTTCCTTTTGGCCTCAAAAGGTCGCCATTTGAATCGACTCGGTCTTTTCAAATCAATCGTCATCTTTTTAAACTCTTAACTCACCGCTCCGAACTCTTCACTTTCTACCTCACGCCTCTTAAAAAATTCGCCGCATCTTCAGGAGGAGTGGGATTGACAAAGAAACCCGTTCCCCATTCAAACCCTTCTCGCAATCCAATCCGTAATCGGGCTTCGATATGCCAGTGGTATTCTGGCCGATGGAATCGGTTCTGAATAGGGGAGGTATGAAAGATAAGGCTATAGGGTGGATCAGAAAGGAGTTTAAAAAAACAATGGAACAGCGACTGGATCCCAATGGCAAGATCCGCCATCTCTTCTCCCGTGATGCGATGAAAATCAGGGCAGTGGCCCTTCGGGATGATCCAGGCTTCAAAGGGGTAACGTGAGGCGAATGGAGAGAAAATTAAAAAATGGACTGTTTCCAGAATCACCCTTTTCTTCATAGAAATTTCTTCTTTGATAATGTCACAGAAAATGCAGCGTTCCTTGCGTTGATAGTAATCCAATCCTCCCCGCATCTCTTCGTCAATTCTCTTCGGGATGACCGGCATCGCCATGATATGGGAGTGGGGATGGCGATTGAAGATGCCGGGATAATTTTTCAGAATAAGAAACTGTTGGAATCGCCGATCCTTCTCCAAGTCGATCAACCTCTCCTTATAAGCCAGGAGAATTTTTTCAATCTGCTTGGGTTCCATGGTGGCCAGGCTCTGATGGTGCTCGGGGGCCTCGACAACGATCTCATGGGCGCCGATGGCTCCCATGACATCGTACATCCCCTCCGGTCTTCGGTCGAAGTCCCCCTCGATATGAAAGAAGGGGAATTTATTAGGGATGACTCGCACAGACCAACTCCCCCCCTCACGGCTTAAATAAAAAGTTTCTCGGGGAGTCATCCCTTCATTCCCCGGGCAGAAAGGACAGGGGCCTTCCGCCTCTTGACGGCGATAAGGGGGTTTGAAGGGAAGGTAATCCAATGGACCTTTCGGGTGATCGTTGGTGACCACCACCCACATTCTTGTTATGGGTTCTCTCCTCAGTTCTGGCATCGCACTCTTCTATGCAAGGAGGGATTGGTAAATATATTGTCTTCCCCGATGGGAATCTTCCTTTCCCATCATGGGCCCCTCCACTCGCACCACAAGGCGCTTCTTATAAAGATTGAGAAGCCGGGTGCCGCTCGTGTTCATCTCAATCCCCTCCTCCTCGGATAACTCCCTCAGCGTCAACTGCCTTTTCTTCATCACCCGGTTTAAAGTGTGGATCAAATAATTATTCAGAGAACCGCTGATTCGCCACCCCTCCGGCCCCGTGGTCAGAACGGCCAACTTTTTTCTTTCCAAGGCCACGCCGATGTTCTCCGCTTGGGAGGGATTGAGGCTCTTCAGAACAAGAAATTTCTCTCCATATTCACCGCTCCACAATCGGGAGATCATTTTGGCCACGACCTCATCCGCCCAGGAAAAATCGATGGAACCCATCCCTGAGAAATCGAGGACGACGCGGAGCGCTTCCTTCTCCTCTCCTAAAATCTTTTCAATAACCTCCCGAATCCGGACGCCCCGTGACCGGCCGGTCATCTCCCTCGATCCGTTCTTCAAAAGGGTGTGGGTCAGCTTCTTTAAAACGAGGATCCGTTTTTCCATTCTTTTCCTTCAATTGATTCAGTTGAATCAACTAATCATAAATTTAATATTTTGTCAAGGGATTTTTGAGAGAGCGTGGAAGGGTCATGTCAATGGAGGATGGGGTTTGGGTCTTTTTGAATTCGAAAGGGACCTTCCCAGGGGTGCCGAATCTCATCCACAAACCGATCTCGACAACTCTTACAAACAATCAAAGTGATCTCTTCATAGACATCTTTCTCCAGTTCCTTGGGATCCAAATTTTGGGTTTGCTCAAGCAGCTCCTTCAATTGTTGATCAATCCCTTCCGCTGGTTCCATCAGGATGCCGTCAAAACCGGAAAAAACCTTGATATGGACGACGTAGAATAAGCTCCCCGGCGGGAGCCCTCTCCCACACCTAAAACAATTTCTTTCTTCCATCGTGTCCTCGCTACGATTTCGCTTTCCGCTTCTTATTCTTCACTTCTCTTCTTCCACTCTTCCATCTCTCTCAATGCCCGCTTCGCCAAAAGAAGTCGTTTCCCCCTCCCTTTGCCTTTCCCTGATAAAGGAGGAAACAGACCAAAGTTGATGTTCATAGGCTGAAAGGGGACGGTGAGAGAATGGGTGAGGTAATGGACCAACGCTCCCATGGCGGTCGTAGGAGGGGGAACAAGGGTTGGTATTCCATTCGCATATCGATGGGCATTGATTCCAGATAACAGCCCCATGGCAGTAGATTCCATGTATCCTTCTACCCCTGTGATCTGCCCGGCAAAAAAAAGTTTTGGATGAGGCTTCAGTTGGAGGGACTCCCCCAGTAATCGAGGAGAATCGATAAAAGTATTTCGATGGATAGAACCCAGCCGAACAAATTCCGCTTTTTCCAGGCCAGGAATCATTCGAAATACCCTCTTCTGCTCATTATGCTTCAATCGAGTTTGAAATCCCACCAGATTGAAAAGCGTTTCAAACCGATCCTCCTGCCTCAGTTGGACGACGGCGAAGGGTTGTTTCCCTGTCTTCGGATCAATGAGACCAACCGGCTTGAGGGGCCCATAAGCCAGGGTCTCCTTCCCCCGCTCTGCCATCTCTTCAATGGGAAGACATCCTTCAAAGAGAAACCTCTTTTCGAACGTTTGTACCGGCATTCTCTCCGCTTGATTCAATGCCTCCACAAATTGGGCATATTCTTCTTCATCCATCGGACAATTGATATAATCCTCTCCGCCTTTTCCATAACGGGAGGATTTGAAGGCCTTCTCAAAATGGATTGAATCAGCGGTGACGATGGGTGAGATGGCATCGTAGAAAAAGAGATGACGGCTCCCCGTCACCTTCTGAATTTCCTTACTTAAAATATCCGAGGTAAGAGGACCTGTGGCGATAATGGCGATCCCATCTTGTGGAATTGAAGAAACTTCCTTCCGGATCACCTCCACATTTTCCAAACTTTCCAAGATTTGAGTGATCTGTTTTGAAAAAGCCTCCCGATCCACGGCTAAAGAATCCCCCGCGGGAACCTTCGTCTCCTTCGCTACTTTTAAGATGAGGGATTCTAATTGTCTCATCTCTTCTTTCAGAACCCCTGAAGCATTCTCAATGGATTCTGATTTAAAAGAATTGCTGCAAACCAACTCTGCAAAAAAAGGAAAACGGTGGGCGGGAGAATAGACCTCAGGTTTCATTTCATAGAGGATCACCTTCCCTCCTCTCTTAGCAATCTGCCAAGCTGCTTCACACCCCGCCAGGCCTGCGCCAATGATGGTGATAGGCTCCACAAATTTTTATTTTACGCCTTCCCTTTCTAATTTGCAAAATAAAACTGGATCCATCGAAAAGAAGGATTCAAGAATTCTATTTTGACAATCCCGCTAAAAGGCTGTTAGGATAATTTTTGTGAAGATCGAACTGATCGCCCCAGCGGTTGAAGAAAATGCTCGAATTCCAAACCTCGCCCTTCCTATTCTCGCTGGCCTTTCTCCGGCCGATGTGGAAATTTCTTTCACTGATGACCTCTTGACTCCCATCGATTTAGAGAAAGGTTTGAAGGAGGTCGACCTGGTCGGAATCACCGTGTTAACTAAAACAGCCCTGAGGGCCTACGAAATCGCTGGCGCTTACCGGAAAAAAGGAATAACCGTTGTTCTTGGGGGAATCCATCCCACAGCCCTTCCTGAGGAGGCCAAAGAACATGCCGATTCAGTCGTCACCGGGGAGGCGGAAGAAGTATGGCCTCATCTCATCGAGGATGCCAGAATGGGAAATCTCAAACCCTTTTACCGCCAAGAGGGTTATACAGAGTTATCAAAAATTCCAATTCCTCGCCGAGAAATTCTGCCTCGACGGGGATATCTTCCTCTGGATGTCGTCCAAGCGACCCGGGGATGTCCTTTTCGATGTGAATTCTGTTCTGTCCAAAAATTTTTTGGAAACACTTATAGATTCAGGCCGATTCCTGACGTCGTCGAAGAAGTTCGCCGCCTCCCTCACCGATGGATGATGTTTAACGATGATAATATTATTGGAAACCCTTCCTACTCAAAAGAATTACTCAAGGCCCTCATCCCTCTCAAGAAGAAATGGTTCAGCCAAGCCTCCTTGTTCGGATTGAAGGAGATCGAGAATGTGGAATTGTTAGCCGCGAGTGGATGTAACAGCCTTTTGATTGGTTTCGAATCTCTCTCCAAAAAAAATCTGATCAGGTCCCAAAAATTCCAGAATGATCCGTCTGAGTATCGGGAAATCATTGAGTCCCTTCATCGCCATGGCATTGCCATCTGCGGGTCTTTTGTCTTTGGATTTGATGAGGATGATTTTTCTGTATTTGAAGAGACGGTCTCTTTCGCCATCCAAACCAAACTCTTCTCAGCGATTTTTATGATTCTCACTCCCTATCCAGAAACAGCCTTTTACCATAGAGTAAAAAATGAGGGGCGTTTGGTCCAGGATCAGTGGTGGTTATCGGGAAGGTCAGGGGACTCAGCCCCCTATTTCCTTCCGAGGAAGATGAGCGCTGAGGCACTCCGGGATGGTTGGAAAAGGGCCTGGAAGGAGTTCTATTCGTTCCCTTCTATTTGGAAACGATTCCATTGGAATTATTCTCCCACCTTGATCAACCGATTCGTCTACTTTCCTTTTCAGTTGATGCAGCATCGGTTTACAAAGAAAAAGATCCTTGAGGGCAGGCGAAGATATCGAACCCGTTTATTCTGAAGCGCGATATCCACATTCTTTTTTAGGACATCGCTTGAGGACCCCACCCTTCCCTGGTTTCTCAACCAAGAAGGGAAAACTGCACTGGGGACATTTCTCGGGAATGGGTTTATCCCATAAGGCGTAGGTGCAACTTGGGTAATTGGCACAACTGTAAAAAGTTCTCCCCTTA
>Ga0210056_1001638_pt1 | contig 19397 bp, 14 predicted proteins | sample CryGeyCG2014_080_2_FD_183965 | JGI IMG/M metagenome (GOLD analysis project Ga0210056, IMG submission 183965) | Groundwater microbial communities from aquifer - Crystal Geyser CG07_land_8/20/14_0.80 (SPAdes) (version 2) | ecosystem: Environmental > Aquatic > Deep subsurface > Groundwater | place... | reverse complement strand
GTCTTTGAGGCCTGAGCCATTGGTGACGGCTTCATAACCTTTCCAAGGCTTCTGACGGAACATCGCAAGGCCACAGAGTCGCTAATCCAGCCCGCAAACCTGGCTTTTTCGGACAGACACTACTTACACCCTGCATTAACTTTGAGGGTGACAAAGCTGGAGCTTTATCCTACGGCAGTGACAAAGCTGGAGCTTTATCCTACGGCAGTGACAAAGCTGGAGCTTTATCCTACGGATTTGAGCGCGAGTGCCCCGTAATTCCGGGATGCACTCCGGAGACTATGCGAATGGGTGCGATCATTTGCATTACTGTTCCTCGATAAGGGCTGCTGGAGGCCGCGCCGGATGGGAATCGGCCCTTATGTTACCACAGATGTACCCTCAGCCCGCGTCCGTTGAGGCGAGTGCTGCGAACATTGTGCCGTTCTTCTGATCATGGTAGACTTCATGGTGAAAGTGGCACTACCATTTATCAGGAGGATTTCATGGTTACCAATTCCCGCAGAGCCGCTGCGATTTCCATGCTCGGACTGGTCGTTTGTGTGCTGCCCGCCGGTGCGGTGAAGCTGCAGTACAAGGTGCAGGAGGGGGACTCCTGGACGAGGGCGATAACTTTCAAGGGAACCGGAACCATCACTGGTCAACTGCTGATGGACCTCGCGACTGAAGTTGAGACCACGGTTTTTGTGACCGTGACGTCGGCGGGGAAAGACGGCACGTTCACATGCACGCTGGATCCGAAGATTGAGAAGGTCAAGGTGACCACCAACGGTGAGCCGGTTGAGGACCTGAAGTTCCCGGCGCCCCAACTGGTGACGCTCACGGTTGCGCCCACCGGCAAGGTGACCAACGTAGAAATTCCACAGGACGGAGCCTCCCAGTCAGGTATTGACCTCTTCAGTTCGCTGGGGATGGCTTTCCCGCAGTTTCCGGAGACGGACCTGAAGCCGGGCGACACATGGGAGGCCACGCCGGCTACGACGCACTCCGTCAAGGTGACCGGTACGCTTGTGTCCGTCAAGGAAGTAGATGGCAAACAGGTGGCCGAAGTGGAATATCTCTACACCGTTGGGAGCGAAGCAATGTCGCCGTTTGTGAGCCAACTGGTGGGTGGCGCTGAAGTTCAGGTGAGCGGTCTCGGCGCTACGGGAACCCTGACGACGCAGGTTGACCTGGCAACGGGCGTGCCCGGAACGGCGAAAGGCTCTGGCTCACTCGACCTCCGCGCGGGGGTCGCTGGAATGGAAGTGCCTGTCTCCATGAAGACGGAGATGGAAGTGAAGGAGGAAAAGAAGGATGAAGGATGAAGGAGGGAACTTCTCCATTCGCTGGACATCCCTCCCGAAACTGGCGGGAGTATCCCAACACCACCGTCCTACCTACTCCCGCTCAAAGGCCTTCAATAGCAGCGGCAGACGTTCCGGGTCGAACAGCTTGAGGCGCAGAGGCTTGGAGTTCCGCAGATACAGGGTCAGTGTGTCCCCACCCATGAATCCGGCCACGTGCTGCCAGCGCTCGGTCTCCTCAAACCGCGCCACGGTTACCGGCGAATCGCCCCAGGAGCGCAGCTCGGCAATCGCCACTTTCTCACCCGGCGAAAGAGGACGCGCCGGCCTGCCGGCCCACCACAGGAGTTTGTTCTCCGCCGCGAGCAAGTACCCTCGGGGAGCGACCGCCTTGCGTCGAGCGCGCGAAAGCACTACTCCTTCTCCTGAACCAGCAGCGGAGAAGGGGGGAGTGTCAGCCTCCCGTTGTGAGTCTTTCTGGGATCGCCATGCGCCGTAGACTCAAAGCGCGCCCCACGGCACCAGAATGCAGACCCCCAGCAGAGCGGTTGGCTGTCGCCCAATGAGCCAGCCAACGAACAGAATCACCGCGCCCATTGCGAAGGGGATGCCGAGTTTCCAGGGGGGCGCCGGGCGGTCGGTGGCGCTATCGAGTTCCTCCGGCTTGTTCATATCAGGTTCGGCGTCATCCACGACGTTAGAATGCTCCTCCGTATGAAGCGGACCCGAACGCAGTCTTTCCGTCGGCGTCAGTGACTTTTAGAGACACCTTCTGTCCGTCCAATGATTGCCCCGGCGCCAGTAGATCAAAGGTGGCCGTTCTCCCCGTTTGTGTCTTTCCCCCACTCGTCCACTCATAGGTGCAAGGCTCTTTCGCATTCTTCATGATGGCGGTGAAGGTGGTGCGGTAGTACTCGACATAGTATTTACGGCCAAAAGGGTCGGTCCCCTTCTCGACCTTCACGAGACTTCCCGGATCGCCGTAGCCGGAATCCTTCCATGTGACCTCGATCTTACCCGGCTCATCCGACAGCTCACTCTCGAAGTAGACCGCCTTGCCTCCATCGGGAATTCCCGCGACGGTGGCGGTGGTCATCCGCACTTGCAGGGAGCTTTTGTCGTATCCGGCAGGCAACTGCACCGTGACGGAAGTCTTTCCCCGCTCTGCTTCGGCGATCGGGTACGGCGCCTTGTTCTTATCGGCGGGGACGCGGGGAATCTTCAGCAACGGCACGGCATCACGAGGCTGAGGAGTTGCCGTAAGGTAAACGAAGTAACGGTTCACGAGAGTCCCCTCGCTGGCCACTGCTGGCGGCTTCCAGGTAACCTCCAGCATGTTGCCCTCCTTCAGCCGGGACTTCACCTCCGTCGGAGGTTCCAGAACGAACAGCATGGCCGGTTTGTATTCGTTGATCCATCCGGAGCCGGTCTGACCCGTATCCACGATGTAAAGGAAGCGGTCTTTGTCGAACGGCATGGCTACCAGCGGGTTCTTGCTGATCCCTTTCGCAATGTTCAAGTCATTGAGCGCGATTGCGTCGATATCGCCTTCAGACTTTCGGAGAAAAATAGCTCTACCCGGGGGGCGGTAGTCAAACCATTCCCCGGGGAAGCGCATCATAAGAGTGGACTTGGGTCGCGCCGCGGCCTGAAGCTGCAGGTACTGAATGGACCACGGCTTGATCTGCTTGTCGCCCCACTCAACATAGCCCTTCCCGGGGAAGCCGACAACAGTGTAAAGATTGCCGGAGAAGACGGGGCGGGAATACTTCAATCCGTACGTCGTTTGAGAGGGCATCCCTTTCAGAACCTGGCTCTGAGCGAAGGAGATAAACCGCTGTCCAAGCGTTTCCTCGGAGCTCGCGCCCAGGGACGAATCGTCCGTATCTGCTGCCCAGAGGAAGGTCTTATGCAACGTGCCGGTCAAACCCGACCAGGTTTCCAGGAGACGCGTGTGGAAGTCCTTGCCCATCCGATAGCGGCAGTCGCGCAAGTACTCCATGAACCATGAAAGCCCGTAGCCGTGATGCCCCAAGTCCACGTCCGAGGCGTACAGGCCGTCGCGGTAGACATCCATCTGGGCGAGATCGTTCCAGATTTTCACACCTCGCTTTCCGGTGTAGGTCTCGATCTTCGCATAGTCATCTCTCGCCTCCAACTCCAGAAGGAGAGCGGAGCCTTCTGTAAAAGGAAGACTCTCCTTGCGCTCCACCAGTTGCCAGCCGTATCCGCTCTGATAGTGATGAAACAACTCGTGCAGCGCGGTGGCATAGACATCGTCGGTATCGTTGTTGGCACCGAAGACCATGTAGCGGCGGCCCAACCAGGGGTTGCGCATGTGTCCGCAGTCGCCGGTAATTTTAGACACGAGGTAAACAGGCAGTGTCAGATAGGGCGGTTGGAACCCGCGGCCGCGGAGGTATTCGGTGGCTGTCCTCAAGGCGTGATCGATTTCGGCCACTTTCGTGGGCATCAGGTACTTGCGGCGGAGCGCGTCAGTCTCCAGCTTCAACTGATCCAGTATTTTCCCATCCTGCGCGGGATTCCCTGTCAGCTTTTCGTGATATCTCTGAACCATCGGCTGCCAGACTTCAAGAAATCCCTTCTCATCCCGCCAGCCGCTCTCATTGCCGGCGACGGTGGTGCTCCAGTAGATCTGGTATCCCGCAGGATCGGGCCCGACGCTCGCCCACCAAAGCCCCTTTCCCTCCAGCCCAAGGAAGGGCATCTCAGTCCCAACGTCTTCCTTCAGACCCTCCCATCCGCGGGTGTACATATACAACCCAATCGCGCTACCGAGGGCCACAATGTATTTCCACCCGACGTACGCCGCTACCGGACACAAGTGACGCGTCTGGAAAACCAGCCGGTTGCCTTTCACCTCACATGCCGGATACGTCCAGCGTTTCCCATCCACCGATATGGCCGGGATAATGAGAGGCACCCTCCCGTCCGCCTTCTTCCACTGCGACAAGTCAATCGACACTTCTACCGGTTGGGAGAACAAATTCGTCTGTTCCCCTACGTCCACGTCCCAGGCGCACAGCAGCTCCAGCGGTTCCGCTTTGCCCTCGCCAATGATCCCCGCCTTGATCTCCGGTACTGGAACTTGTGCCTTGTAGACGGTAACGGTCCGGGACTTGTCAAGCGAACCGCCGGGAATCGCGATGCTCAACCCCGACTTCGTGTCCACAACGCCTCCCTTGCCGGCATCGACCACCGCGCTGGCGACCTTCTCCTGCCGCGTCACCGGGATGGGTTTCAAGGCTGGCGGAAGCAGAACACCAGCAGAACCATCGGGTTTGCTCGGAGGTAGGGCAGGCGGTTTGCTGGGAGGAGTTGGCTTTTCCGTATCGACGGGTTTCGTGGGAGTGCCGCCGCCGAGGAGTTGGTGCAGATTCGTGAGAAATAACAGTACGCGATCCGCTTGTGTGGGTGCGGAAGCAGATGGCCCCCAAGATGCTTTCACACGATCAATGCTTACCATCGAGTCGAGTGACTTATTCCGTTCATAGTAGCGGTTATCACCAGCGTAGAGAAACACCCCTGAATCTACCGGTAACGTCTTCTCGGCGATCATCCGCTGACGATAGGCGGATCGTTCGGCGGCGGTGTCCACTTTGTCGGGGTTGGTGACGACCACTCCCAGAGAAACATGGTAGCTGGACTTGAGTTTCCGAACCGCGTCACCGATGGCTGCCTTCTGCGTTCCCGATAAAGCGCCGGTTTCATCGAGTACCTCGGGGTAGCGGACAACAGATATGTCCGGTGGTTGCGTTTGACCCACCGGCCGCGGCGCGCCCGCGTAGGTCACTGTTACCTTGCCGATCATCGCGGGATGAATGCTGAACTTCTCTCCCCACTGGTCATCTCCCGGGAAATCGCCGATGTAAATGGGTTCTCCGGACAAAGGCGTATCAAGCGCCGTCTGGGCTTCCGTCTTGCCGTTGACGACCAGCGACAGTTTGCCCATCTCACGTCGCAGGACAACTCGCGCGGGCACAGTCGTCTGGATTGCCGACTTGCTGATGAGAATGTGCCAACCGTTTGCTATCCTGACATCGCTCGTCGCCTGCGGATCGTAAATCTGGACCTGCACACGGAAATCACTCAACACCAGAAGCGAAAACGAACCGCGCGGCGCCGCATTGATGCCCACAGTATCGAGGACGACCCCCGGCGAACTGCAGTGCAGCGTGATTTCAAGCTCAACGTCGCCACGCGGGTACCGTTTGGCGAGAAGAACCCCCGCCGACTCCGAGCTTAGTGAAATTGTCTTGTTGATTGCACCAGAGTTTTGCTGACCCGTAGTCGGCGGGGTGCTACTGAGAAAGGCGAACCCCAGCCACGCCCCCAAGACGAGGTTGAACATGGTTGGCATCTGGAAACAGCGGTGTGTCATCGTCGAATACTCCCTGTCGGGTGAAGAGTGCGAGGCATCCGCCCCGGAAAACAACTGCGCCGAGCCCGACCGTCGCAGACCAGGATGGATGACCGTCGGCAGCTACGGGGAGTTATACCATAGGCAGAGGAAGAGAGTCTTACCCCGAAGCGGAAATTTACAGTATCGGTTAGACTCGCCCCGGTCGTTGAGGTGGCATCTGGGGTGGATTGAGCACAAGTTGGCGGGTGCAAATTAGATTTGTGATTGTGCTTGTCTGCTCAGCTCTGAGAACTACTCGGAGAAATCCCACCGAGCCTCCCGGCCAACCGCGATGCTCGACATATCGGCACGCTTCGGTGGATTATCAGGTTTGCGCCACGGCGACATGACGGTCAACCCCCGAATCCTCCCAGACTCATTCCGGGGGATTGTTAGGTTCCGCCTACCCGCTGCCGTCACACACCGAAAATCCCCCCGAACGGTAGCGTGAACCTAACCTTCCCCCGGAGCAAGTCCGGGGGGATTCCTTATTCTTCTGCCGCGGCTGGTAGCGTGCACCCAACCATCCCCTGGAGCTTTATCCTACGGAGTATAGAAGTCTTCAGATATGGATCCCTGTCGCATAGCATACGCGAAACAGGAACGGGTTGCAGTACCCCGCACCAATTTGTTGGATGCATAAAAGTAACCTCCGGTTATATTTGTTGCTGAAATTCCAGCATAACAATGGTGCCACTGGAAGATACCTCGATCATCAGCCATCCAGTCCCTACTGGATGGATATAGAGCGCAGAGAGAAATGCCGGGAAGCCCCTGCTTCCCCAGCCGAGAACGCAACCTCTGCTGACGGCGGAGCAGGGGCTCCCAGGGTCGGTTAGCGATCTCGGCTATCCATCCATTAGTCCCTTTTGGACATTTGAACGACAACATGTTTGCGTTTGTGCAGCGCCTCATGCGGCGATGCCGAGAGCAACGAGCGTGAGACGCATTTGCTTCTGGAGACTTTCGTAATGAGCCTCAAGGGTTCCCGGTCGCTTGGGTCGGCGTCTCTGGCGCGATTTCTCCACGCTCACCAGCACGGGTTTGATGACCTTTTCTCGCAGGATCAGCAACGCGCTCATCGTCTGAAGGCCTTCGACGCAAGGAAGGTAGCGTCGGGATTTCGCTACTTTGGCAACCCAGCCCTTCCCGCGAATCTTCAACAGGTCGTAGGCCGCTTGGCGGGTTCCATACTCCTGTTCCGATGCACCCGTTCTTTCCCGCACCGCGGCAGCGAGGTCGGAAACAGAGAAACCACACGGGTTGGGGGCGAGGGCCATCAGGGCTTCCATCACCGTCCGCATTATTGCTTGGTTTACGTCGACGCCCGCGATTCGCCGCTTCCCGCGACGCGTCGGCTGCGGCAGATCATCCAGAGCGCCAGCATCCAGAATATGAAACGAATAGTGGTTCACGAAGGGCCAGCGCTTCGGCTTCTTGAGATTCAGACCCCCGTTGCCGTACCGCTCCACCTCCCAAACCAGCGCGGGAGCTTTCGAGACCAAAATGAGAAAGACCCCCACAAAAGCGGGGTCCTTGGGGAGGTGCTCTTCTCGAACTCAGAGTTCGCCCGCAATCTCATGTTTCCGGTCCCCACGCTCGCAGTCGATCACGGGCACTTTGTGCGCCTTCGCCCACGCCCGAACCCGACGACTGAACCGACCGGCCAAGCGCATCAGGTGGGTCTTGTCCAGGTTGTCATCCGATCCGTGCAGCAACCGCCACCAATAGCGAAACGGTCCCGGTCGCTGTCCCAGAGGACAATAGGCATTGAGCACGATGCGATCCACGCAATCGTACACGCCCTCCAGAAGTTCCGAGTGATATTCCGAAAAATCGTCCGTGATCTGCATCCCTTTCACTTCCCTCGCCGAGCAGAGGCTGCGATTGTAGCATGCCCGGACTCAGCGGAGAAAACCTGTGATACAATCTCTATGACCTGGGTGGAGGATAGGGCAACGCTGGCGAGCGACCCGAGTGCCGTCCCAGGGGCCGAGGCTGGAGGGGGTGGGCGGCGCGCTGCCCCTTTCCCTCGTCGCCCTCTTTCCAGCCTCGGCATGAAAGCGATCAACGCAACCTTACAAGTTGCAATCGCCCTCCAGACAGGGCAACCTGCATTGCTCTACTGCTCCTGAAAGGAGCCACTTTCCCCGAGCAGCGTCTCGGGAAAAGCGTAGTCTCTTACGAATCAAATGCTGCGCGTTTTGGAAAAGAAATCTGCTTCCGACTTGTCCGGGTTCGGTGGAAGTCTCCCAAACGGTGAGGAAGCCCTGCAGGCTCATCTGCGGATGATATTGGGGGCGCGAGAGCGTTTGTCCCCACACTACCCCCGCTCCGGCGCCATCAGGAAGTAGAGGCTGGCGGCGGCGAGGGCGATGCCCACAATCCTCTGTGCCGTAACTGTTTCCCGCAGCAATACCCAACCGAGGATGATGGGGACGCCAACGTACAGGGCGGTCACCGGCGCGAGGCGGCTCACGTCCACCGTTTCGCTGAGTTTGTAGTAGGCCATGTTGCCGAGTACGTATAGGGCGCCCACCGCTGCGGCGGCCAGGTGTCCCCACGTCAGATGATAATCCGCCTTGCGCACCACCGCGGCGATGACGGCGACATAGCCGACGAGGTTACACACGACCGAAGTGTAGGGTCCCACCTGCTGCCCGGCAACCTTCATCAGAAAGACGGCCAAGCCGTATGTAAGGATACATCCCGATAGCAGTAGCCAGGTCTGCAAGTTGGTCCCTCCATTTGATCAGTGATGAGAACCCCCATGCCGGGGACGGCATTCGAGGGAACAGAAACCGATGAGTTGTGCCCAAACGCGGTTGGGTGGTTGTCTGGGGATATGTATCCCCAGATACTCCTCTTGCGGGACATTCGTCCTGCATGGGGGAATCCCCCGAGAAAGGTTCCGTCGGGGATACATATCCCCGACGAACGCTTAATACGTGTTTCTGATCAGTGACAAACGTCCACAATGAGTCAGGCAAGGCCCAGCTCTCTCAGCCGCTCCGGTTCACCGAGGCATACTCCTGTCTCGACCAGTTTCCGCTGAACTCTGCGGATGTCAACCTTCCTCGGGGTTGTGCCGTCGAGCGCTGCCACCGCTGCGGCGATCCCGACGCACTCACCGAAGACCATCATCGACGGACGCGCCCGCATCCCTGTGGGATCGTGCCCCCGCCTCAGGTATGCCGCGCCGCGGCCGCAGACGAGCAGTCCGTCAATCCCCTTCGGGATCGTGATGGCGTAAGGAACATCGAAACCGGACTCCACGCCGCCGTGCAGGTGTTCGTGGATGTTCCGATACAGCACATCGTCGCATTTCCGACCCGCAAAGGATTCTTCGGGCGTCAGCGTGTGTTCCCCCTCGATGTGCGGCCCGCCGCGCATCCCGAGGAAGGTTGAGCAGGTCAGAGGATAGGCGTTCTCGAATCCCCCAGCGTACTTGCGATAGAAGGCGACCGCCTTGAATGCCTGTGACCGCATCTCGGTTTCCAATAGAGACATCAGCTTTGCGTCCGTGGGATCGATGGCGCCAGAGCAGGTGATGTGGAGGAGAACGACACTACCGCCGCAATCGACGAAGTTGCGGCCCGTGGACAAACGCACTCCCGGCGTGAGTTCACGCCACGCCACGAACTCTCCGACGGCGTCTGCCAAATGCAGAGCAGGGATCATCGCCGCGGGATAGGATTCGATCACCCGCGTTTCCCTCCCCCACGCCTCGTCTGCCTCAACAAGTTCAGTTTCCCGCTTGCCGTACTCCTCGAACTGCCTCAAGTCAACTCCCCCAACAATACAGAGCAGTTGGGTGTCGTTGTAGTATGTTGGACAGTTGTTGTTCAAGTACGGTTGGCGAATGTAGTCGACGTCAGAGTCGTTCGGGGCCAGATAACGAATCATCGGCGCGCCGGCGCGGGCGGCCATGGACGCTTCCCCTGTTCCGTCGATGGTGACTCTGGCTCTGACCGCGACGCGTCCCGAGGGGCACTCCACGAACAGTCCCTTCACAAGATTTCCTTCCATGATTGGGTCCGAGGCAGCGGAGGAGAGAAGCACATGAACATCCGTCTCCCGCATCATCTCCAATGCAACGAAAGAGCAGATGCTTGCATCTTCCGGGTAGCGATCCGCCGGACCCGAACGAAGTGCCCTGACTCGCTCGATGAACTCTTTTGACATGCCCGAAAAACCGCCGGGGACTGTTCCATCGACTTCACGATCAAGGCCTCCGTTTACGATCATGCCCGGGCCGATGTTGCCGCCCACGGATGGAAACCGGTCGATCACCAGAGTCCTGGCGCCACACCGTCCCGAGGCGATCGCGGCAAAGGTTCCGCACAAACCTGCGCCAGCGACGGCCACGTCCACATCATAGAGAACGGGACGCTCCTTTGCCGGCTCGGTGATTGTGTTTGCGTGTCGCTCACTTCCCATGCCCGTCCTCCTGTGAGTCGTTCGGTTACCCATCGCCTGCAAGGTGAAACCAGCGAACGGGTTCACACTTCTCGGGAGCTTCGAGAAGATGGTCAATATTCCGTCAGGGAGTTTGGTACAGGTCGCCATCCCCTGATGGTCTACTCCATTACCTCCAGCGCCTTCTGAATTGCGTTGATGGCGGCGCGGTCGTGTTCGCGCGCAGCCTCGAGGCGTGTGATTTGTGTTGAGCGCAATTCACTCGTCCAGTCGTCGAAGCGATTCGGGCCGAGGGCCGGGTCCCAAGGGCAGGTGAGGTCCTTCATGCAATCTTCGGCGATCTGGGTGTAGTGGTCAGCGGCGACATGCAATCCCCTCGCCGCTTCACTCTCGAACTCGTTCGCCTTCGTTTTCAGCCAGCGCTCCGCGCGGAATTTTACTCGTGCCAATCGTGAATGTCAATCATTCGCAGCATATTCTGCAACCAGATCTCACTGGACATTCCGTTCCGCAATTGCTATTCTTCGTGAGTCGCGAAGACGAAGGAACGACAGGTGTCTTTACCTGCTTTACGGTTTTCGGCAGCGACAATCGTTGGATGAAGGATGGAGAAATGAGAGTAGCATTGCGGTTGTGGTGGATGGTCATTGCCCTGGGCAGCATGAATGCCATGGCGCAGGCGCAGATCAATGAAGGCAACCTCGTGAAGAACCCGGGGTTTGAGGAGCCAGCGGCGGAGAAGGGAAACAGCTACCTCGGCTGGGCGTTTGTCAACCACGCGCAAGATTTCATCCGCGGTGAGATTGAGGCCCAGGACTATCACTCGGGCCTCAAAGCCGGATCGGTTTCTGTGGCCGAGAACCCGAGAGTTTATGCGTCTTGGGCGCAACACATTCAATTGAAGAACGACAGCGAGTTGCCCGATCAGGTTTCTGTGTGGTACCGCGCTCCACAGAACGAGGCCCAGGTCGTTCTCGGGTTCACCGGCTTCGCCGAGGGCAAGCCGACGACCAAAGGCGGCGCGTCAGTTCTCCTACCGAAGAGCGCGGATTGGAGACAGGTTAAGGAACATATTGACGTTCCCTTTGGCACGCGGGACATCCAGCTCGAACTTCGCGTCAGCAAACCGGGCGAGTATCGCTTCGATGATGTCTCTCTCGTGCGCACGGAGAGAGGGTCGTCGTCGGGCAAGCCGGATCGCATCCTGTTCGTCGGCAGCCACAAGCTCACGTACCTCTGGCTGGACGCGCTGAAGCAGGCGGGCTGGCAGCGTGTGAGCTACGAGACCTGGGACAACCTAACCCCCGAGTTGCTCAAGCAGACCCGGGGCGTGGTGATGGTCTCCCTTCCGCTGCGACCGGACCTCACACCCCAGGACGAGGCGACGATCAACCTCCTCGCCGACTATGTGAACAATGGTGGCGGCCTGATGCTCAACCAACAAGCCGGCCAGGTCATTACATCGATGACGCTGTCTTTCGCACTGGCGCGCAAGTTCGGGACGCAGATTCTGTTTGAGAAAACGATTTCCGATCCCGCTCTGACAAAGCAGGTGGGCGTCTGGGGACCAGACCGCTACACCTACACGGAGAAACTGTCGGGGCCCGTTGCGGCAGGCGTGAAGGGAGTCCTATACCAGTCCACCGTAGACATGCAGAGCCTGGGTGGCGTCATGCCTTTCCTCCCGAAGGAGCCGTGGCAGGTGGCGCTGTCCGCGGGTCCCACCTCCAGATCTGAAATCTACCGGATGGGATTGGAGGAAGTTGACAAGAACGCGCGGGCTCAGGGATTCGCCAGCGAAGTTCCTCTTGCCGGGATTCGCGAAATGGGAAAAGGGCGCGTCGCCTACTTTGGGATGCTGCCGGATACCGTATTCGCTCGTCCCATTGGTTCCGACGACGACAGAAAGGTTCACGAGGCTTATCTGACCAAGGGCACGGAAGGCTTCGGGAGCGATCTGCTGAAGCTGTACATGAACACGTTCCAGTGGCTTTCAGGGAACGCCGACAACCTCGCAGCGGCCACGTTGACACAAGAGAAGGTTGCCTCGGTTCAGTACGATACCGCGTGGAAGTCTTTCAGGGGAATCATCGGGCCGCGAACAAGCCATTCCTCGGGGAAGAGCACCCCGGAGGAATATGTGGATCAGGCGAAGAAAGCAGGATTTGATTTCATCGTCTTCCTGGAGGACTTCGCAGCCCTCAAGCCCGGCGGCTTCGAGGCGCTGAAGGCGGAGTGCCGCAAACTCTCCGATGGCAAGTTCCTCGCGATTCCCGGGATCACGTATGAGAATGTTGACGGGAATCACGAATTCGCTTTCGGCAAGTACCTGAAGATGCCCTCGGCCATGCTACTCGACGCGACCGGCAAACGCTTCCGAGCAATGACTGACCCGGGCCCGACGTTGGATTTGCTCTGGCTTTACACGCTGTGCGGCTTTGAGAACTACAGCGGTTGGTATCGGTTCGAGGACAATCCGTATCCCCACTTCGACGCGCGCGATGTCAACTGTATGGGCGTCATCACCCAGGAGGGCGGCAAGACGGTGGAGAACGTCGTGCTGCCTTCCTACGCGCAGGAAGCGCGCAATGGCCAGTTTCTCTGGCCGATGGCGCTGACGTTGATGCAGAGCGCAGCGGAAATTGATCTGGTGCAGAAGGGAATTTACTACCGCAACGAAGTGGGGCTTGAAGGCGTCGAGAAGCTGGACAAGTTCCTCGACACGCTGCAGGGACGGTCCGCCCGCAACCTGTTCCCGGGCGCGCCGTGTTTCGGTCAAGTCTTTCTCTCCAATGGTCCGAGTATCAACCTCTCCATGCCGCGCGGCGATACCGATGCAGAAAGCAACCTCTGGAACCCGCGCTTGCAAGAGTGGCCGTTCGAGCTGAAAGTGGCTTCACCGGTGGGATTGCGGGAGATTCATGTCATGGACGGCACGGCGAGGATTCGTCGCTTCTTCCCCAACGGCGCGAAGGAGTTTGTTCACAACGCCAGCCTGCCGCGGGAACGACAGAAGGCGATCTGGATTCGGGCAATCGATGTGGAGGGACACGAGGCGGTGAGCCGTGACATCACCTCCGACTCCTGGCTGCTACGCGACACGCAGTGCGCCGACCGCAACAACCAACTGCTTTACAGCATGCAGGCGCGTCCCGATGGTACGCCGTTCTATGTTGGCTATGGTGGGGACACCCCCATGCCGGACAAGGGGCCGTGGAATGGTCGCACGCGGCCGGTAGGCATCTTTGTGTTTGACAAACTCCTCGGCGTCGGCGCCATGGGCTACGATGGCTCGCCCGAACAGCACCCGCAGTGCCATTTCACACCCTCCTGTGATTTTGGCGAGGTCTCACCTCAAAGCATGGGCTGGGCATCGCAACTGGTGGCCGGGAAGGAGGGAGCGGCGCACGTGCAGCCGAATCGCTTCTCCCACTCCTCGGACGTTCTCATCGGGGAACGCATCTTGGACGGGGTGTTCCCCGTGGACGCCAAACCTGTGATTCACGTGTGGCACACGCTGTACCCGGTGAAACCGTCTAAGTACTTGAAAACGACTGCCCGGCAGTACCTTTACCTCGTCAAAGTGGACGGCATCAGCGTCTACCTGTGGGATCAGACTTTCGAGGTGTTGCAGGATATTCCAAACAACCCCAAGAAACTCACCACTCTCCACCTTGGATACGTCGGCGCCAGCACAGCCACTGAACGGGTTATCGTCAGTGCAGGTAAGACCGTTGACAGCGGAGCAGTTAAAGGCAAACCGGTGGAGAGCTTCCCCTTCAATCGTGGCGACTACGTTGGACTGCTGAAAAGTCCCTTCGGCTCGCTCGCAGTCTACAGCCTGACCGATGGTCTGATGCTCACTGGCGACGGCGTAAACTACGGAGTTGGTTTCGACAACAAGACGACGGAACTCAAAGCCGGCACGAAGCTGCGCGCGCGTGTTCTGATGGTGGGGATGCACCGGATGGTGCAGGATCCCGTTGTCCTTGCGGCGAAGATTGCCCAGGACTACGGACTGTCCGGCGCGCCCGCGTACCAGGTCGCCGCCGTGCAAGGCACCGCGGGACCCGCTGACTATCCCCTGCAACTCACCGTTAGCAAGGATGCGTGCTTCAAGGGAAAGCTAACCGGCGTCGCGGAACTGGCGGGAAACCTCGGAGTTGCTGTCTCCGGACTGCGGGACAACTGGACCGCTTTCTGCCAACAACAGGGCGCTCAGCCGAAGACGCGAATCATCGCCGTGGAGCAGGGCACGGGACACGCGGTGCTGCGCGCCGAAGACGAGGGGCAGACGATCTTCCTCGGCCACCCGCTCATCGCCGACAACCCGGACATCTCACTTATCGTCGCCCGGACGAAAGACTGGAAGCGCTGGCAGGTGGAAATCCACAATCCCACCGACAAGAAGCTGACAGTCACGGTCAGGAGCAACCCGTACGTTGTCGGCCTCAAGTTCACCGAGAAGCTGACGCTCCCGCCCGGTAGTTCGGTAATTCGGGATGTCGGCGCGGCGTAGATGCAGACCCACTCTTAAGACATGTCATGGTGCGTTGACTTCCGCGCCCTCGATGTCCATAATCAGGCTGCACCGATAGCAAAAACTCTCGGCTGGGGGTGATTCACGATGCGCGAGATCGAGGTACTGTATGAAGACAACGTCCTGAAACCGCCGACACCCATTGCGGGTGTACGTGAGCATGAGCGCATGAAGGCGATCCTGTGCCCGACTCCGTCAAGTACCTCCCTCCACAAGTTGGTAGGCACTCTATCGGATGAAGAGGCAGAGGCAATGATGACGGACATCGACCGGGAATTCGGGAGGACCGAAGGTGAGTGGTAGCCTGGCTGTTGATACCAACGCGGTGATCGCTTACAGGCAGGGAGTTCCCGAGGTCTGCGGTGCCGGTGAAGCTCGCCTCGGGGCGTGTGTCCGACGCCGAGATTTGGGTGTACAATCCGGAAAGACACCTGCTGTACTATCTGAACCGCAATACATGAAGCCGTGTTGCCCTCCGCTAACGGATAGACTTTTCGCATGGAGGATGGACGGGTGAACTCAGTTGACGCGGCCGGATGTTATGCCTACAATGGGACAACCTCGAGAAACGAAAGATGTGCCATGGGAGCTACACTCTCACGAACGGAGATGACTCTGTTCGACAAGCTGGAGACGATGGAGCAACTGTGGGATGATCTGTGTCGACACGCAGCGGAGGTTCCTTCCCCACTGTGGCATCGGGATGTCCTTGATACAAGGGAGCAGCGTCTGGCAGCGGGAACCGCGGACTTCCTGGAATGGGAGACAGCAAAGGAGAAAATCCGGGACGCGATGAGATGTAGATCAAGATTCTCGAGGCAGCCTCACAGGACCTGAGACCAGGAGGGATTAGTCCACGCAGTGCTTGACTGTCGAAAGGATCCAGCATGGACCCATGACCGATTGGTTTGACCTCCTCTCTTCCCCCGCGGGCTTCTCCGCCCACCTCCTTCTGGTCGTCGCGATGAGGGACAACCGCAATCTTTGAGTGCACCCGTGTCGACAAGAGCATTGGTCGTGACTTAGAATGTTCTGCATCGAGGCGCAAGTGTCCCTACGGGTTACGCCTCACTGTGGATAGGAAAGGATGCTCGATGAGTCAAATCGCAAAAGTGGAGCTGGAGGGCAAGGTCTATGAGTTCCCGGTGGTCGTTGGCACCGAGGACGAACGAGCGATGGACATCTCATCGCTTCGCCAGAAGACCGGGTACATCACTCTGGACGACGGGTATGGGAACACAGGTTCCTGCAAGAGCAACATCGCTTTTATCGATGGCGAAAAGGGGATTCTGCGGTACCGGGGAATTCCCATTGAGGAGCTTGCAGAGAGCGCATCCTTTGTGGAGGTCTGTCACCTGCTGATCTATGGAAGCCTTCCCACTGCCGCGCAGTTGTCCAGGCTGTCGGGTTTGCTGACCGCGAACCAGATGCTGCATGAAGACATGAAGTTCCACTTCGAGGGCTTTCCGCCCAACGCGCATCCGATGGCGATCCTTTCTTCCATGATCAACGCCACCGGCTGTTTCGAGCCGCGAGTCACCGATCCATACGCGCCGGAGGCTTTTGAGAACCAGGCCGCGCGGCTGCTTTCCAAGGCGCGGACCATCGCCGCTTTTGCCTATCGCAAATCCCTCGGGTTGCCGGCGATCTACCCCAAACCACACTACACGTACACTGAGAATCTCCTGCACATGATGTTCTCGAATCCGTATGAGGACTATGAACTCGTCCCGGACGTGGTGTGCGCGCTGGAGTTGATATTCATTCTCCATGCCGACCACGAGCAGAACTGCTCCACTTCCACCGTTCGTATGATTGCTTCCAGCGGAGCGAATCTGTATGCCGCGGCGGCGGGAGGTGTGTGCGCTTTGTGGGGACCGCTGCACGGCGGGGCCAATCAAGAAGTCATTGAGATGCTCATCGCTATCCACGATGCAGGCGACGACGGCTCCCGCTTCATCGAGGCCGCCAAAGACAAGTCCAGCGGCCATCGTCTCATGGGGTTCGGTCATCGCGTTTACAAAAACTACGATCCCCGCGCCCGCATCATCAAGCAGCAGTGTGACAAACTGCTGAAAGTGCTGAAAGTGGATGACCCGTTGCTTGATATCGCCATGCGCCTCGAAGAGACCGCGCTGCGTGACGAGTACTTCATCGAGCGGAACCTCTACCCGAACGTGGATTTCTACAGCGGGATCATGATGCGCGCCCTCGGACTACCGTTGCCCATGTTCACCGTCATGTTTGCCATCGGGCGGATGCCGGGATGGATCGCCAACTACAAGGAAGTCAACGACACGAAAAGTCGCATCTACCGACCGCGTCAGGTTTACACCGGGCCCGCTCAACAGCGATACATGCCGATGGCAGAACGCGAGTGACGCGACTCGCGGGTAGGAGTGGAATTTGCCATGAAGATTTCTTTGATCGTTGCACTTGCAGTGCTCATCATCTCCTCTCCGCTTACCGCCGTCGAGTTGGGCGAACGTCGTCTTTATGAGTGCGTGAAGGTGTCGCAGGCGCCGACGGTGGATGGCAGACTGGATGACCCCTGCTGGCAGAACGCGCCGGTGAGCAGCGGCTTCACTCGAACACTCCGAGACCAGGAGAAGCCTCCCTCGTATCAAACGCACCTCAAGCTGGTCTATGACGAGCGGTACCTCTATGTCGGGATCAAGTGCGATGAGCCACACCCCGAGAACCTGCAGGCGACTGTCCTCGATGAGGACAATCCCTCCGTCTGTGGCGACGATTCCATCGAGTTGTTCTTCCATCCCGACCCCGACTCTCCCCACTACTACCAACTGGTGTCGAACTCCAAGGGCGTTCGTTACGATGGGAGAATTCTTGACGGCACATGGAACGCAGACTGGAAGGCCGTTGGTTCGGTGGGAAAGGATGCTTGGTATCTGGAGGGCGCCATCGCTCTCAGCAGCTTCCCCGAGCGAAAAGGCGTGTGGCGCTTCAATGTCTGTCGCGAGTTGCGTTCCACCGACCCCATCGAGTTTCACGGCTGGTCGAACCCCTACGGCGCGTTTCACAACCCGGATCGGTTTGGTCATCTGATCTTCTCCGGCCCGTTCGCAAACCTGCGACGTGGATTTCTCCTTCAGGCTGCAGACTTCGCCAAGTCGTCTCTGGATAAGCAGCAGCGGTTCGAGAAGCAGAAGCAGGAAATCGAGCGGATGCGTGCAAGCGTTCCCGCACAAATGCATGGGACCGTGCAAAGCCAGCTCGCGGGCCTGCGGAAGGACGAGGGTCTATTGGAGCAGAAGTATCGCGGCAAAGAGAGTCCGTCGCTGGAGGAATGGAGTGACTTTGACGCGGCCTTGGACAGCCTCCTTGCGAGAAGCGAAGAAGTCTACTGGAAGCTGAAGTTCTACGTGCTGTTGAGTGACTGATTTCTATCGACAGCGACGACGCGATTGAATGATGGAAAGCCAAACTTTCGTGATTTCCGCCTGTTGGAGTTACCGCTGAAGATGCCTCGACCCATCGCACTGACGGAGAACCCGGGTGAGTATTACGACGAGTACCCCTGCGCGGCGCGGCTGGGGAATGGCGACCTGCTGGTTGTGTTTACCCGGGCGACTATGACCACGAAGCCGATGCAGGCGATGATCGTCGGCATTCGCTCGTGCGACGATGGCCGCACCTGGTCGGAGCCGTTTACACTCATCTCCACCCCCGACATGCTGGACTTCGACCCGAACACCATCGCATGGGACAACACGGTGATGGTCATTTCCACAACCTGCCCCATTTTGCACGCCTACGGACAGGTGACGACATCTCGATTCCTGGCAGTCCGGAGCGAAGACAATGCCCGCACATGGTCCGAACCTGTGGAGATATCCCACGCGCCTTACGTCTACTGCAGTGGGAAGATTAATCCCGGCGTGCGGTTCCCCGACGGGACTTTAGCGTTTGCCTTCACCGCCGATGAGCATCTCCAGAGTGGTCGAGAGGTCACGGGTGACAGCGAGAGTTGGGGGGCATCCGGCGTCATGATTTCCACGGACGATGGACTGACCTGGGCGCCGGGAGAGACGGTTGGCATTCAGCAAGAGCGTCCCGAGGGATTGAGCGCCATCAACGGGCTGGACGAGCCGGCACTGGCCGTGTGCAGGGACGGGAGTCTGTATGCGTTGCTGCGCTCCGGGTTCGAGCAGCTCTACGAAGCTTGCTCGCCCGACCAGGGCCGCACTTGGGGAGAGCCGAAGCCCAGCGGTTTGACGGCGCACAACTGCCCTGCCGACCTCTGCGTGTTCAACCATCCACGATTGGGCCGAGGATGGCTGGTGGTCTACGATCACTCACCGAAGAACCGCTACCCTCTTGCCGTTGCGATCAGCATGGATGAAGGGGTCAGTTGGTCCCAACCGAAGATTATTGCTGACGAAGGTGTCCCCACATGTTACCCGGCCTGCGTTCAGGCATCCTCCGGTGACATCTTTCTCGTCTGGCAGCAGGACAGGGCGGGAAGCGATGCACGAACTTGGCGGGAGCTGCGAGGCTGCCTGCTTGAACTGGATGAAGTTGAGGAGATCGGAGATGAGTTGCCCGTTGGCGCTTCATAAGTAGGTCGTCAAAAATACTGTCCCTGCTGAAACGAAGACGGACATACCCGATTGATTTGGTAATCCCCCCGAACTTGTTTCGGGGGATGGTTAGGACCACGCTCACGGCGGGAGGCGACAGACAGAATCCCCCCGAACTTGTTTCGGGG
>Ga0210056_1001637_pt1 | contig 19427 bp, 26 predicted proteins | sample CryGeyCG2014_080_2_FD_183965 | JGI IMG/M metagenome (GOLD analysis project Ga0210056, IMG submission 183965) | Groundwater microbial communities from aquifer - Crystal Geyser CG07_land_8/20/14_0.80 (SPAdes) (version 2) | ecosystem: Environmental > Aquatic > Deep subsurface > Groundwater | place... | reverse complement strand
GACCAAACCTTAAAACTCATTACTCCTTATTTAGATGCTATCAATATCGATTTAAAAAGTTTTCGCGAAGATTTTTATCAAAATATTGTTCATGCTCATCTTGAGCCAGTAAAAGAAAATATTATTAAAGTTTGGCAATTAGGTATTTGGGAGGAAGTAACTACTTTAATCATTCCTGAATTAAATGATTCTGAGAAAGAACTAAAAGAAATTGCTCGATTTCTAGTGAAAATTTCTTCTGATTTGCCGTGGCATATTTCTGCTTTCTATCCCGCTTATAAGATGTTAAAGACTCCACCCACTCCTCAAAAAACTTTAATCAAAGCTTATAATATTGGTAAAAAAGCTGGTTTAAAATATGTTTATACCGGTAATATCCCGGATAATAATTATGAAAGCACTTATTGTCCCAAATGCGGCGCTAAGCTAATCGAGAGATGGGGGATAGAGATGATAAAAAATAATCTTAAGGATAGTAAATGCCCGAAATGTGGGGAAAACATTCCTGGAAGATTTTAAAAATTGACAGCATAATTGTCATTATAATTGTCATTGCGAGGAGGCCGAAGGCCGACGTGGCAATCTCTATAAGATTGCTTCGTTGCTCGCTTCGCTCGCTCCTCGCAATGACTGAAAATTAAGAATTTATATCTATGTATATTCGTCAATCGCAATTCGCTGGAACTTTTTATCCTGACAATCCTCAAATTTTAAAGGAGATGATTGAGGATTTTTTACATCAAGCCACTATTGAAAAATTGAAAGTTCAGCCCAAAGCTTTAATAGTGCCTCATGCTGGTTATATTTATTCTGGTCCAATCGCAGCTTATGGCTTTAAGATTTTGGAAAATTATCAGTATCAAAATATTATTCTCTTAGGTCCCAGTCACCATTTTAGTTTTCAAGGTTTAGCTTCTAGTCCTGCTGGTTATTGGGAAACCCCTTTAGGTAAAATTACTTGTTTAGGAAAAAAAGATTTAAAAGAATTGAAGAAGACTAAAGAAATTATCGAGTCTTCAGAAATTCACGAACCAGAGCATTGTTTAGAAGTAGAAATTCCTTTTCTTCAAACTGTCTTAAAAGAGTTTAAAATTGTTTGCTTTTTAACTGGAGAATTAAACACGAAGGCAATAGCTAAGGTTTTAGGGTCCCTGGTTGACGAAGAAACTTTAATCTTAGTAAGTTCTGATTTAAGCCATTATTATTCTTATGAAGAAGCTCAAAAATTAGATAAAGTCACCATAGATGCCATCTTGGATAATGATATTAAAAGATTAGAAGAATTTGGTGAAGCTTGCGGAAAAACTGGCATTGAGGTTTTGATGGAGATAGCTAAAAATAAACATTGGCAGCCAAAATTATTAAAGGCTTTAAATTCCGGAGATATTACTGGAGACAAATCTCAAGTAGTTGGTTATAGCTCAATAGTGTATTATGACTCAAATTGAACACAAATATCTGCTTTCTCTCAGTCGTCGAGTTATTAAGAAATATTTAAGTGAAAGGAGTGTTTTAACTCTGGAACAAGAATCTCTGCCTAGCGATTTTCTTAGAGATAAAAGAGGCGTGTTTGTGACTTTAACTATTAATAATGAGTTACGTGGTTGTATTGGCAATTTGGAACCAGAAAAACCAATTTATCAAGCAGTAATTGATAATAGCTTAGCGGCCGCTTTTTATGATCCTCGTTTTCCGCCTCTAACAATTCTAGAATTACAAAAGGCGAAAATAGAAATCTCTATTTTAGGACCGTTAAAAAAATTGCAATTTTCTGCAGCTGAACAGCTTGCAAATTATTTAAAACAAAAAAAGCCTGGACTTTTGATTAAGAAAAATTTCAATCAGGCTACTTTTTTGCCTCAAGTTTGGTTAGAATTGTCAGAACCAGAAGAATTTCTGCAACAACTCTGCCTGAAAGCTGGATTAGATGGAGACAGTTGGAAAGATTTGACTTTAGAGATTTATGAATATGAGGTAGAAAAAAAGATTTGACTTTAGAGATTTATGAATATGAGGTAGAAAAATTTCAGGAAGGCGATTCGAAGATAGGGGGATAGATTAATTGCCTCAATTGTTCTGAGTCGATTCCTGGGCACTCTGTTTTTATTTCTCTAATATCGAGTTCTTGATGACCTTTAATTAATAATGTTGACCATTCACGTCCCGATAAATCGGGCTTTTTTAAATAAAATTTTGGGTTAGTTGTATCCCAATGATATTCCTGGATAAGATATTTTACTAATTTAATCAGCGATTCCTGCATTGGCTGAGTGAAAGTATCGTGGCCTGGTCTAAAATCTCCCATTAAAGCAATACCAATAGTACCGTTATTATGCCAATAAGTATGAGCGCCAATAGAATATTTACCACCTAAAGTGCCTTCAAAAATGTTTCCAGCGCCGTCAATAAAAAAATGATAAGCAACGTCTCGCCATTTTCTATCTATGGCTTGCATTTTATAGATTCTTTGGAGTTCTTTTTTACTTTCTAACAAGTTGTTAGTGAATGTTCCTGCTGTATGATGGATAACTATTTCTTCTGCAGGCAAATAATAATATGTCAATCCATTTTCTTGTTGTTTTGAGAGGAGAAATGTGTCGTCATAATTTTTAAAATTATTTCTATAATTGATAATTAATTCTCTTGATCGTAAATACTCTGTTGTGGCAAAGGAAGTATGAGGATTATAATCTTCTTCAACGCAGAATTGAGTCTGGCAAAAGGTTTGCGGGGTTAAGTCTTGAAAGTCATCAACGCCCCATTCTTCGCGACGGATAATATGTAAATTACTATTACCTAGTATTCTTTGGCCATAGGTTTTATAGAAATCAAATAAGTTGACATGGGGAGGTGTTGAGGCAAGATCATTCTCATTAAGAGGTAGGAGAGAGGCTTTTAATACTGATGATGGTTGTTTGATCATTAAAGGATGATTTTTAAGAACAAAAGTTCCAAAGCTTAAAATTAAGCCAACTGATAAAGCTAAGACGAAAACCATTAGATTTTTAACAATTTTAGTCATGAAGAATTCACCCCGTTAAAAATTTACCATTATTATTGATGGCAAAAAAGTGTTTAAGCACTTTTTTGCGAGAATTAAAGAAATTTAATAAAGAATATAATAAATGAACTCTTGAAAACATTGTAAATTTTTAACGGGGTTTAATTTAAAACTTGTTCCAGAATCCAGCGATTACCCCTGAGAAAATTTTCACTAACCATTGTTTGTTTACCGGCTGGTTTTAATTCTTCAACGATGTAAAAACCTGATTTGCATTTGATAGCCATCTTTTTTTCGTATTCAAAAACTTCGCCAGTTTGTTTTGTGGTACTTAATTTATTATCAACGGTAGAAAATCCTTTGATTATTTTTATTACTTTTTCCTGGGTAAGAGTGTAAGTTCCAGGATTAGGATTTAAAGCGCGAACTTTTCTGTCAACTTCTTCAGCGCTGGTTTGCCAGTTAATCTTTTCGTCTTTCGGAGTAATTTTATGACAATAAGAAACTAAGGATTCATCCTGGGGTATAGAATTTATTTTACCTTCTAGCCATAGGGGAAGAGTGTCAATAATTAGTTTTGCTCCTAAAATTGCCAGTTCTTTCGATAACTCTTCATAAGTGAATCTGGAATCTGGACTCCAACCCGCCCGCCACCCTCCCAAGCTTCGCTTGGGCCCCATTTGGAATTTGAAATTTGCTATGGTATTGTTTTGATAATTCCGAATAAGTAATTCTTGTATACTGTATACTGTATACTGTATTCTGTATTATTGGGCCATGATCAATTTGCTCATCCATTAAAAATAAAGTGACGCCTGTTTCTTTATCGCCAACTAAAATTGTTGATTGAAGAGGAGTAGCGCCTCGATAACGAGGGAGAAGAGAAGGATGAAGATTTAAGAAGCCTTTTTCAGGTAATTGTAGAAGAGGGGAGGGAATAATTTTACCGTAGGCAGTTAAAAGAATCAAATCCGGCTGAAGATTTTTTATCGTTTGAATAAAAATTTCATCATTTAGATTGATTGGCGTAAGATAAGGAATTTTTTCCTGCTCAGCTAAGATTTGAACCGGAGAAGGGGAGAGGATTTGTTTTCGTCCCTTTGGTTTTGGAGGTTGAGTAACAACTAAAACAGGCTTCAGATTATTCTGAAGCAATTTTTCTAAGACGATTTTAGCAAATTCTGCAGAACCAAAGAATGCAAAGCGCATAAATTAGAAATTCTAAAAATTATTCTAATTGATCTAATTATTCTAATCAATTCCTAATGTCTAATTTTAGAAATTGGGAATTGGGATTTGATTAGAAATTAGAGTAATTGGTCATTAGGTTAATTATGATTTAGACTTTAAAATTATTGAGTTACAGGGCTGCGCCTTTCCGCAGTTCTTTTTTAATATTTTTTGCTTTATCAATGAATAAAATGCCATCTAAATGATCAATTTCATGCTGAATTACTCTGGCTAACAATCCGAAAGCTTTCAGTTTTATCTTCTTACCTTCTGGATTAGTCGCCTTGAGAATAATTTTTTCTGGTCTTGCTACTTCTCCATAAATATTAGGCAAACTCAAACAACCTTCTTCTAGAACTGAAGTTTTCTTAGAAAATTTGATAATTTCTGGGTTGATAAAGGTGTAAAATTTATTATCCAATTCACAAACAATAATTCGCAGAGAAACATTTATTTGAGGAGCTGCTAAGCCGATTCCATTATTATCTTCCATAATTTTTTTCATTTGGATAATTAAATCCCTGCTCTCTTTAGTGAGATGTTCCATTGGTTCACTTTTTTGCCGTAAAATCGGATTTTTTTCTCCAGTAAGAATTTCCATAAATTTACCTTGTTAAATAAGACTTGAGTCTATTTTTAAGGAACATTTTACCTAAATAAGTTTTAAGATATTTCTCTCGATGCGTAGCGTCTTGTTGATTTAAACAACCTTCAAAATAAATTAGTTTAAACGACCCTCTATCTCTCGTGGATTTCACTTGTTCTTTTCGATGTAGTTCAAGTCTTAATTTTAAATTTTTTGTATAACCTGTATAAAACTTTTTATCTTTTTTAAATTGTAAAATATAGACAAAATAGAACATATGGGGATAATTTAAAATTATTTAACAGGGTGAATCATTGGATTATCCGCCATTCAATATCTGATTGTTTGCCAGCAAATTCTAACCATTCTCCTTCATCATTAATCACATACCATTTTCTATGAGTTTGAGACCAAACCATCGGGTTGCCGCGATAATATGGCTTTTTGACTATTTCTTTGGGTTTTAATCTGTCCAATTCCAGCCATTTTTTGAAAACTGTTTCAATGGCATAATCTAAATTCCTTGATTTTGCCCATTCAGCAACCTTATTCATTGCTTCTTTGGCTTTATTTATCGATCCAGACAATATCAAAAGTTCTTTGGCTGGTTTAGTGAATCTAGAATAAATAATTCTTCTTTTTTTACTGTCTTTTTTAAGTTGATCTAAACTAATGCCTTTAGTTTCAAAATAATAAGTCACGATTTGCCTGATGGCTGTTTTTTCTTTTAACTCCTCGTAATATTTTATTTTGCCCTTTTTCAGATATTCTTCGATTTTCAAGGCCATACTTTTTCCGATTCTTGGTAACTTTTCCAGAGCTTTCACTCCTCCTTTTTGATAAAGAGAAGAAATGTCCTCTTTTAAATTCTTCAAATACTCCGCTGCTTTTTTATAAGCTTTTGGCTTGAAAGCTACACCGTTTATTTCTAACAATTCACTTATCTCTTTTAATATTTGGGCAATTTTTTGATTAATCATATTAAATTTTGTAATTTTTAGGTTTAAACCATTAGTCATTGCGAGCGAATTAAAGCCTTTAGCCGCGAGCGAAGCATGGCGGGAAGCAATCTCATTAGGATTGCCACGTCGGCCTTCGGCCTCCTCGCAATGACAGCTACACTGTCAATTTTTAAACGGAAACTCTGCTAAATCAGTGTATTCGGCACCAGTTCGTTTTAGCTGACTTTCCATTAACCAAAGGCTGCTTGGAGAAAAAGAAAAATTAATTTTAGTCTTAATTTTTGTTTCCGGAGGTAAATTGTTAGGAGGAGGTGTTTTGACCCTGGCTAAAGTAATATGAGGTAAAAATGATCGGTGTTCTTCTTCCAAAGAAATTTTAGCTTTAGCTCGTAAGTCTTTTTCTAAAACCATCTTGAGTTGTTCTAAACTTTGATTAGAAGAACCTTCAAGCCAAATTAAACGGGGAAACTTTGGATTAGACCTGCCCGCCGTAGCCTTGGCGGAGGTGGGCCCATAGGCTGTTTCGAGAAATTGAATTGGTTGAGGTTGAAAATTCTTTGTTATTTCCAAGGCAATATCCTGGATTGTCTTGATTTTTTCTTCTTCAATATAGCCCAAAAAGATTAAAGTCAAATGAAGTTTATCTTCCTCGACTATTCGAAAAGCCTGAGGATTCAATTGTTCTTGGTAATTCTGTAATTGGGCTAAAAGTTCTTGGGGTAATTTAATGGCTAAAAAAAGTCGTTTTAAATCCATACTCCTTTTATTTTAGCGTATTTTTAAGATTTTTGCTATCTTTTTTAAAAGATGATATAATGACTGATATAGATATGACAAAGTTCAAAAAAATTCTTTCAATAATTTTAGCCGTTGTTATCATTGCTGGGGTTTGGTCAATGGGTTTTTTTGAGGGAGCTAATTGGGGCTGATATAATGACTAATATAAATATGACAAAGTTCAAAAAAATTCTTTCAATAATTTTAGCCGTTGTTATCATTGCTGGGGTTTGGTCAATGGGTTTTTTTGAGGGAGCTAATTGGGGCTGGCAGATTCATTTGCCATCGCCTTTTGAGAAGATTCTTAATAGAGAAAAACCAACGGAAATACCTCCTGGTGATATGGCTATTTTTTGGGAGACCTGGAAAGTTATTCTCCAGAAATATGTTAATAGACAAGATTTAGAAACTTCAAACATGATTGAAGGCGCTACCAAAGGATTAGTAGAATCTTTAGGAGATCCTTATTCGGAATTTTTAAATGCTAAAGAAAACGAAATTTTATCTCAAGAACTCTCAGGAGAATTTTTTGGCGTGGGAATGGAAATTAGCAGAAAGAACAATGCTATTGTGGTGGTATCTCCCTTACCGGGAACGCCGGCAGAAAAAGCCGATTTACAACCCAATGATGTTATTTTGAAAATTGATGATAAAGAAACAAGTGATTTATCCAGTCAGGAAGCAGCTAATTTGATCCGGGGGCCAAAAGGGACAACTGTTACTTTAACTATTTATCGTCCAAGTTGGAATGAAGCCAAAGAAGTAAAATTAGTCAGAGATAAAATAGTCATTCCTTCTTTGAAATGGCAAATGTTGGATAACAATATTGTTTATCTAAGAATTTATAGTTTTAATCAACCCTTAACTTTTGATTTTTATCAAGCCGCTTTTCAAATTATTAATGCCAAACCAGGGGGCTTGATTATTGATTTAAGAAACAATCCCGGCGGTTATTTAGATTCAGTGATTAATCTTGGCGGTTGGTTCTTACCAAAAGGAGCCATAGTTTTAAAAGAAGATTTTGGCAATAGCGAAGTAAAAATTTATCGAGCTAATGGAAATGGTTTGTTAAAAGATATTCCCACAGTGGTTTTAATTAATGAAGGCACAGCCTCAGCTTCTGAGATCTTAGCTGGTGCTTTGAAAGATGAAAGGGGAATAAAATTAATCGGGGTTAAGACCTTTGGCAAGGGTTCGGTGCAGGAATTAGTGTCTTTAGAGAATAATAATAGTTTAAAAATTACTATTGCCAAATGGTTGACCCCTAAAGGAACCATCATCCAAGACAATGGCTTAATTCCTGATGTGGAAATTAAAAACGAGGAAGATTTAGGCTCTTATACCCAAATTAATTTAGAAAAAGATAAACAGTTGCAAACAGCCATAACAGAATTACAGAATTATTGATTACTAATTAATATGAAGGTTTATCTTTTAAAAGATGTGCCTGGTTTAGGGATAAAAGGCGAAATAAAAGAAGTGACTGATGGTTATGCCAGAAATTATTTATTTCCCCGGGGATTAATCAAGCAAGCTACAAAACAAATTATTCAGCAGGCATCTCAGGAAAAAGAAAAGAGAAAACAGGAAGAAGCGCAAGCAAAAGAAGAAGCTCAAAAAATAGCAGTTCAAATTGGGAAAATTATTTTAGAGGCTCAAAAAATAGCAGTTCAAATTGGGAAAATTATTTTGGAAATACCTTTAAAATTCAGCGAGAAAGGTAAAGAAGCTTTTGACTCTGTCAACAGAAGAAAAATAATTTCAGAATTAAAGAACAGGGAAATAAAATTAAAAGCTGATCAAATTCTATTAGAAAAGCCCCTGAAACATGAGGGGCTTTACGAAGTAAAAATAGTTCTTCATCCTCAAATAGAAGCCAATTTAAAAATTCGCGTTATCGCGTCATAATCCGCATCATGGCTTCGGAATCACATTAATAACTGATATTTTTTTCACCTGGCCTGTAAAATCTTTTTTCTTCTTAGTAGAAAATTGTACCATTCCATCTTTTAAAGCATAAATGGTGTCATCATGACCCCTTTTAGTATTTAAACCAGGATACCATTTAGTACCTCGCTGTCTAATTAAAACATTACCAGTATTAACAAGTTGATGATCAAATTTTTTCACTCCCAAATGCTTAGCTGCTGAATCTCTGCCTAATTTTGTTGAACCGCCAGCTTTAGTATGTGCCATAAATTTTGAGTGTTAAGCGTCATTGCGAGTCCCGATTTATCGGGACGAAGCAATCTTATAGAGATTGCCACGTCTGCCTTCGGCCTCCTCGCAATGACAGCTATGCCACGTAAAACGTGGCTACGCCGTCAATTTTAAATTTTTAAATAAATATGAAGCCCCACCGAGATAATATTCTATCAAAAATCTTTATTTTTGTCAAAAAAGATTGGTTTTTGATTTTAGGAGAATTGTTGCTTTTAAGTCTCGTCTTTACTACAGGCTTTATTATTGGAGGAAAAATTATTACCAGACCTCCGTTAATTATTGATAAAGAATTAATAGTGAATTTAGACGATAACTCCACCAGTTCTGGTCAAGCTATTAATCCTAGCCAAACTCTTTTTGTAGCTAGCTCCCGGGGTAAATATTATTATCCTGTGGATTGTTCTTTAGCTCAAAACTTAAGCGAGAAAAATAAAATTTACTTTTCAACAAAAGAAGAAGCTGAAGCTAAAGGATATATTTATAACACTAAATGTGACAACTAATTTCTATTGTATTTCTATTGTATTTCAATGTATTTCAGAAATTAATAGAAATATGCTTCGCGAAATTCATAGAAATTCATTGTTGTTTTGATTTTGAAACTTTGATTTGTCAATGTAATTCTTCTTTCAATTCTTTTTTGGTCGTATGGTTCGCTTCTAAATATTGATATTCTTTTTCTACTTTTTTGGCTTTTTCTATTTCTTCTCTGGCCTCAGGAGGAATTTCTTTGAGAATCTTCTGTAGTTTTTTAGCATCGATGGCTAAGATTTCTTCCCATTTGCCTAAAGGTTCTAAAACTGCTTTGAGTTGATTTTTATCAAAAGAGATCTTATTAGTAACTTCTTGATTAAAATAACCATTATTTCCAAAGACTCTCTTTAGTCCCTTCTGATGGCTATAAACTTCAATCAAGTTTTTTAATTCTTTTAATTTTCCCTCAATTTTATCTTTATCTTCCCGGAGTTTAAAATATTCATCAATTTTCTCTTCAATATTAATGCCATTGAATTCCTTTTCCGAACCATTTTCATAGAAATGTTTCCAAATCGGGCAAAGGGGACGATAACCACACCAATTGCAAAGAGGAGAGGATTTGGGTTCAAAAGTGCTATTTTGAATTTGATGAATTAAATCAATAATTTTCTTTTGGGTGTTATCTATATCTTCTTGGGTTTTTTGAGTTTCTATTTTTTCACCAAATTTAAGGAAATAAAGACTGAGACGAAGATCTTCTAATTTAATTTTAGGCCATTTTCTCTGAAGACCTAAAGCATAAATAGAAAGTTGCAAATTAGTATCAACATCATTTTGAGAAGGCACTCTTTTGCCAGTTTTGTAGTCAATAATTTCCATAGTGCCATCAGCCAATTTATCAATTCTATCAATGACGCCAGTCAAGATATGCTTTCCTCCGGGTTCATCAGGAGTTTCGTCAATTACTGCTTCAAATCTTGTTTCTAAATCCATAATCATTGATTTAGGCGGAAAATTCTTTTTATAATATTCTTCCAGGATTCTCATGCCTTCCTGGAAATAATCTTTTTCTTCCTGTTCATTTTGCCAAGTAAAACCTTCTTCTTTCTTGGGTTCACCCGCCGTCTTGTCCGCCGTAGCTCGGAGAGCGGAGGTGGAAGCCTTGGCGGAGGCAGGCCAATGATTATAATAGTATTCTAGTAAGCCTTCCAGGGGAGGGAAGTGAGGGTCTTGTTGATAAAACCATTTTAAAACTCGATGAATATAATTACCAAAAATAGCCTCTTTGGTTTTAGGCTCCTTGATTTTATCTATTTCCGAATATTTATATTTTAACGGACAATTTTTAAAGTTTTCTAAACTGGAATAGGAGATACGCATAATAATAATTCAAAATTCAAAAATCAAAAGTCAAAATTGTTTAATGTCATTGCGAGCGAATTAAAGCCTTTAGCCGCGAGCGAAACATGGCGGGAAGCAATCTTATTGAGATTGCCACGGCCTTCGGCCTCGCAATGACAGCTACATAGTGTCTTGTCATTGCGAGGAGCGTAGCGACGAAGCAATCTTATCTATTAACTTTACCAGTTTTTGACATTATTTACAACATCAATTTTATTCATTTGACAAACAATTGAAAATATGAGATAATTTAAGCGGATATGAGAATCCTCATATCCATTATATGTTTTAATTTGTAACTTGAAAAGTAAAAATTGATAGAAAATCTGATAGTTTTTATATATAAAATCTAGAAGTATGGAGGTTGGAAATGGAAAAAACAGGCATTAGTGTAAATTTGAATGTGCCCCAAAAAGGCACATTAGAAATTACTGATGAAGCTAGTAAAGCTGTTTTTGAAACGCAAACTGGGAAAATTGTTCTTGTTTTTGCTAAAAACCTAACCAAGGAAAAAGAACAAGCCTGGAGAGAAATTGCTAAGATAGTTCTGTTAGGGCGGAATTATAAACCAAAAGGAGGTACAAAATGAAAGAAAAAGAAAAAAAACAGACAAAACAGACAAAACAAACACACCAATATTCAATCGGAGCGATTGAGGAAAAGAATTATCTATTTCCTCCCACAGAAGAAACTATCAAAAAATATTTAATTCGAAAGGCATATTCTAGAAATCAGGGAATTTTTTTTCTGAAACGTCACTTAAAAAGGAAACCGATAAAAATTACTTTCGTTCGAGATCTTGGCCCATATACAGAGGAAGATGAAAGAAGGGACAGAAAGATTAAACGAATTTTCAGAGTTATATCATATGGAGCAGAAAAACGCAAAATTGAGGTTGATCTATATGGAGGAATTACCATTTACACTTCTAATCAATTTGGCTCCCCAGTAAAAGTTACTTTTCGACTAGATAAATTGAATAAGATATATATTCAAGAGATTGTTTTTTTAGGGAGAGATAGATTAGAAGATGTTGAAGCTGAACAAAGATTAACTAGAGAGGAATATTTAAATTGTATTAGTATTGCGGAAATGTTATTAAAAACGTATACATAAGGAGGTGAAAGGAAATGATTGTGCAGAAAATTCCCCCCAATAGTAAAACCAGTAGAATGGGGGTGAATGAAAAAGGGGAAATAGTAATCAAGAATTACGAAGGCAAAACAGAAACAGTTCCTGAGCTTGATTCGGCTATCAGACAGCAAGCTCTCCATATACCCATGAGTTACCTTGATACCCTTGTTGTTTTTGAAAATTCGTTTTCCATTGAACATCCGGGGAAGGTTTCTATAATGACAAATATAATTAAAGGGGTAACTGATTTAACATCTATTTTAGGGAATATCGAAGGTTTAAAACAGCTGAAGAGTAATATCAAAACACTAGAAAGAGATTTTATAAAGATCCGAACGATATTACCTGAAGAGATTCAGAAAGATTTTGACATTGTTTTTTGGGTACAAAAGAGAGCACTCGAACTCATGGAAGAAGAAGAGCGCTGCGAAAAGATTATAAACTACAGTTTTGAAGTTTTTGCTCAGACTTATAAATGCTTATTGGAATCATCCCAAAACTTGGTAGAATGGCCTAAGATATTTAAAGCTCTTTCAGCTCTTAATACTGTGAAAGCAAACCCTTTTAAAAAAAGAGTTCAAGATAGAACAATTAAAATTCTAAGCGGAAGGGGTAAAGACAAGCGAAGACTCTACGAGTTAGTGAAAAAAGGTGATGTAAAATTAGCAAAACATAGAGTATGGCAAGCCTTTCTCATGTTGTTGCCAGTATGGCAAGCCTTTCTCATGTTGTTGCCAATTTATAGCTCTATTTTTATGATAGAGCTAAATGGAACAAAATTCATTATTGAGAAAGGTAGTATAAAAATTGCACAAAACTCAAGGTAGGGGATAAACCCCCTACCTTTTTTATTTGCATTCTACTATTGACACATCACATAAGAATATGGTATTATAGGATATATTTGTAACTTGAAAAGTAAAAAAACGATTAGAAAATTTGAGTTTTAATTTAAAGATAATGTAATCAAATTCTGCCAAAAGGCAAGGAGGTAATTTGAAATGTTAATCGGGCTTACTATTATTGCGATTTTTGCTTTTTTGTGTGCTATTTTTTCTCCTGACGATCCAGGTGATCTTGGAAGAGGGGGATGAAAGAAAGTGAATTGAAATATTATTATATTAAACGAAGGAGGTGGTTTAGATGGAAGAGGAAGGAAATGATTTCTCCGATGAAATTTTAGAACAAAATCTGTCTAAAATTACTGATCCTACAATTGATACAGTTGTGATAATGTTCCCGTACAATCAGCACAATCTCTTTGTGCCCGACGATAAAGATTGGTCCAAAATAACAAAAAAGATGAGGTATAGTTTCTTGTTAATTGTTTCACCCAATGCTTTGAAAGTGGCCAAACCTGCAGTATCTGATAATCGTATTATTATTACAGTTCACGAAAGGATTCTCAATTACTGGAAAGAGATCCGGTCATATTTAGAAGCTAATGCTAATATCAAATATATTCAAATTATCTCTTCTGATATCGATGACGAAAGAGTTGAGAGAGATTATAATTTGGTGTTCTCTGACAAAGAGTTTGAAACAGGTTATCTAACCGTGATAATTCCAAATTCAATTTGGAAGAAAGTTTACCAAATTCGAGAAAAAATAGTCCTAATGCTTCCAATTGGGTTATACGAAGCGCTAGGCAAATCTCGTTGAAATAACAACCGGCGAGGATTATTTCGCCGGTTTTTTAATTTTAATGAATTTCTACAAATTTCTATTGTATTTCAACGAATTTTAATGTATTTCTATGTATTATCCTATATCACTGTGGTATTTTCTATGAATTTCTTTCAAGTGTTTATTAGTAATATGAGTATAAATTTGAGTGGTGGCAATATTTTTATGACCTAAAAACTCTTGGATAGTTCTTAAATCAACGCCTTGCATTAACAGATCGGTTGCAAAAGAATTATGACTTATAATACCGTCAGTAATAAAGTTGCCATCTTTTTTTGCTAATCCAAAATCATACGAACTGAATCTATTGCCGGGAACATTGGTTTTCTTTTTGATTCTTAACCATTTAATATTATTAGCAAAGACAATTTTTTTTAATTCTAACAAAAGAGGGGAGTAATAATTCAAATCTTCTAATTGGTTAATAATTCTTTTTACAGTATTTTTGACAGGCGCTAACTTATGATAATATCTCGCTACATAATTTATTCTATAATTTTTCTTTAATTTATCAGACCAAAATATATTTTTCTGGTCCGTATCTTTTCTAATTTCTAATAACAACTCGCCAATTGGCAATTTTTCACCATCATCATCAGAACAAACCTTTAGGTCTTTTGATTTCAATGTTTTAATTTTATTAATAAACTTTAACTGGTCTGGTCGGTGAAGAATATGAAGGGTATAAAATTCATGAGTGAAGGTTTTCTTTTGAGGCAATAAGATAGTTCTTTTACGAACATTTAAATGAGAATCAATACCAAATCTTAAAAGGCCGTTTTGTACATCTTTCAGAAGCTCTTTGCTGGAAGAAAAAAATCTTATTGTTCCACTATTACCATCGGCATCATAAAATCCTGCCAAGAATTCAGATAATTCTTCTTGAGAGGCAGAAAGAATTTCCTTTGGTACCCTTTTTTTATTAGATTTTTCTCCAAACCCAAGATTTAGCAAAAATTCAACAAATTCTTTATGATATATCATTAACTCAAAACTATTGCTGCTGTGCGATTTTACTAAATTGGTATTTATTTTTAGAAGAGTATCAACCAAACTTTTATAATATTTCAAATTTATTCTGTTCTTATCGTTTATAATTACACATCGCCGTTTCAGATTTACAGTGCCATCGCCTAAGATATAGCCCATTATTCTTGCTAATTTCGGATCACAAAATGATTTACCCTTTATATCTATTTTTTTAATGCCCATTATATAATCATCGATTTTTAATTCTTTTGCTGTAATTTCTTTGATGCCTTTTGCTCCTATAGTAAAAAGTCGATGCTTTGGCGAACAGATAAGATTATAGCCATCAGCCCAAATAGAGTAAAATGGCGTAATATGATATGTTTTGCTTATTACTTTACTATTCTCAAGTTTAAGATTGTTCCAGTTCAAAGATTTAACTTTTACAGAACGATGAAAATATAATTCTTTGATGGGAGCAATGGAGTTTTCAGTAATAATACGGGTTAGGGGATGAAGACAATGCCTAAGGGTATGAGGACTGGCAGGAATGGAAATATTTGCTTTTAAAACATATTTTGTCACAATATTTTCTACTGAGCGAGTAGTTAAACGATGGTTTGTTGATGTTGGTCCTTTATAATTAATAAATAAGGCTTTGTCATCATCTTTGCGAGTTTCTAAATAATCTTTCAGAGCTTTTAGAGCACGTGACGATAAATAGACAGGTCTAATTCTTCCTCCTTTACCAATAACATTAATTTCTAGTTCCTCATTAAGATTTTCTATTTTAATCTGATTTCTATTTAAACTCACTAACTCAGCTACTCTCAATCCTGTAGAAAATAATACTTCTAAGATTGCTTTATCTCTTAAACCGGTTATATTTGAAACATCTGGTGCCTCCAGAAGTTTCTCAATTTGTTCTAAATTTAAAAATTTAATACTCTTTTCTTTTTTATCCAAAAAAAGTTTTACTTTTTCTGCTGGTAAAGCCGTAACATCTCTATCAGCAAAATAATTTAAAAGATTTCTTAAAACAATAAGATAATAATTAATTGAAGCCCTTTTTAGAGGTTGACGGCTGTTTTTATTATAAATTTTAGATAAATAGACACGGTATTGCCAAAGATGTTCTGCTGTTAGCTCGTGCGGTAGGAGAGTGGTTAATTTATTTTCCTTAAGCCAGTTTTCAAACTTATGAATTAAACGATTATAAGTAATTTGACTGTTATGGCTCAAACCTTTTTCTATATCTAAGTATTCCATAAACTCTGGAAGATGCTCAAGAATGGATTTTTGACTTTTTTTCATAGATTTAAGAGGGGAGGAGCAGTTAATTGATTAACCCTTTATTTATTATATTCAACTTCGCTAAAGCTACCTTATGCGAAGTATCCTATATCCATTTTAGCATAGCAATATGGGCTGTCAAGAGTATCCCCCATTTGTATCTAGTATTTAGTATCTAGTATTGAGTATAAAGAATTTTAAATTTTTAATTTTAAAATAATTTCTTAATAACTGATTTCAATATTGCTATTAATAAAAAAGGCCCCTTATATTTCAAGGGGTCTGACAAGAATAGTTACCGGGTCAATCTTTTTTGATCTCCCTGTAACTCTTCTCTTATCGCTCTACTAGGTATGTTTGTTGGTATGTGTTTCTTTGAGATCCTTTTTTGGAGTTCTTTTAGTTCTTCTTTAACTTCTTTTTTAACTTTCAGTTGTTGGATCTCCAAGTCCAGTTCGCCTTGTTTCATTTCTAATCATCTCCTTTCCTTTTTACTCCGTGATTTTTACGGAGTTTAAATTAATCTCACATTCATTTATCTTCACTTTGATCTATTCCCATTCCTTTATCCCGGCGACCAGCGAAATACCCGTGTCTATATCCTCTACAGTAATCATCGTATTCGTCAGTGGTATCGAAAGAAATATCGCTAGGATTTTCGTCAGTACCATAAATCTCATCGTTCTGAGCCGCTTCATAACCTCTATCAAATCCTTCTTGATAATAATCCATAATACTCTCACCTCCTTTCCCTTCTTAGGGATAATATTATTTTCAAGGCTGGAAGATTTATATGATCTTCCTGACTGAAACTAATTCAAAGTTTCAGTACTAATCTTATAGTATCATAATCCATATACTATGTCAAATGTGGTTTATCCCCTATTTGTATTCAGTATTGAGTATTGCGTAAAACTAAATATAATAAAAAAGACCCCTTTCATTTATATTTTCAGGGGCCTAATTGGTTTAAAATTTTTAGCAAAACATTTATATCAGAATTGAGTATTGCGTAAAACTAAATATAATAAAAAAGACCCCTTTCATTTATATTTTCAGGGGCCTAATTGGTTTAAAATTTTTAGCAAAACATTTATATCAGATACCACTAACTCGTGGTATCTTCTTGCATATTCTGATCGAAATACTACTTGTTTGTACTCATGCATACGTCCTAAGACAGTATGACGAGTAACAAACATGTATTCTCCCCTTTTCTTTGCTATTTCCTGCTCGGTGGATAACTCTCGCCTAACCGCTTTAAATGACAGACCTGATTTGAACTTTTTATAATCCATTTCTCTTTTTAAAATCAAAAAGACAATATCATCTTTTTTCTTTTTCATCCTCAATTCACCTCCTTTATTAGACTAATAAAAAGACTAATAAAAATAGAAGGCCTACTCAACATCAGAAAGATGCTTTTCGGCCCAATAGCTCAATAGATTTTATTTTTTCATCATAATCCTTATCGTATTCCAAGAGCCTTATCATATTCTTTATCCGCGATTTTTTGTAGCTCGAGAGATGATTTCTTTTTAAAGTTTATTCGTTTTAAATCTACCTGCAGAAAGTCTAAATCCATTCTAATACCGTTTAGCATATTCATAATTAACTCCATACTATCTTCTGTATCCCCTGCTTTTGCTACTAATGGTCCCACTCTTTGCGATAATAATGGTGAAAAATTTTCCTCTCTTATGAAACTTTGTAAGTTTTCCAATTCTATCTTAATATTGATTACTGTATTATAAATCATGCATATTTTATCGTCTATTTTTTCTGCCCCATCCCCTATATGTTTCAATTGGGTTAGAATTTTTCTTAGAATTCTTCGTGGTACTCTTTGCTTCAGTGGTACTCTTTGCTTCATTTCTACTCATCTCCTTTCTTTACTTCTTTGCTCCGTGATTTTTACGGAGTTTAAATTATTCTTCGCTGATCTCAATTCCTCTCTTGCTCTTGTCGACAAACTCAAGTATGTCAACTTGGACAGTATTGTTTCAAAATCTCTCATAGTAAAAAATAGTGTAGTATTAGCGGTGCACGAAGCAATTTCACCAAGTTTTAATAGATGATAAAGAGAAAGCACATCTTCTCCTGATCCGTACATACCTTTTCCTGATTTAATAACTTCATTTACAATTACATTCACTTTTTTCATCTTCTGGTCAACTTCACTTGTTCTTTGGTAGACAGTAGCCATTTCTTTTTTTATTTCATCAATCAACTGTGCAATTTTAGTTTCAAGTAAAACTGCTTCTTTCACTAATTTTTCTTTCTCTGCCTCATAATCCGCAACAGAAGACTCAAGTCTGGATTCAAAGTCTTCAAGATCCTTTTTAAACGCATCTATCCTTTCTTTCATCTTTATTACCTCCTTTCCCTTTCAGGGATAATGTTAAATTTTCAAGGCTTAGAATTTTTTATTCTAAGGCTGATTTATTATCCAGCACTAATCTTATACTATCATCAATCCTATGCTATGTCAATATGGGTCTATCCCCTATTTGTATTCTGTATTCAGTTCTGTATTCAGGAATTTTTTATTCTAAGGCTGATTTATTATCCAGCACTAATCTTATACTATCATCAATCCTATGCTATGTCAATATGGGTCTATCCCCTATTTGTATTCAGTATTGAATATAAAGAATTTTTAATTTTAAATTTTAAATTATGAAAAAAAATAAGCGTCAAAAAAACTAGCGAAAAATTACTAGAAGAAGTTAAGAGGCTACTTATATAAATATAAAAAGCCGCTTTAATTAGTATTAAAGCGGCTAATGGCTAATAAAAATTTAAAAGAAAGGAATTTCTCACTCCGTGATTTACGGAGTTTCAAATTACAAACCTCTCTTTTTTTCTTCCTCAAGAATTTCACTAATCTTTTGAAGATTAGCACTAATTTCCTTGAGTGCCTTGACGATTTCGACTTGAAGCCGTTCCAGCATCCCACGTAAAGCAGTGACTTCTTCTTTCGTCATTTCTAATCACCTCCCCTTTTGCGAGTTTTAAGTACATAATCACAAAATCCTTCCAGGAATTTTTTTAATTCATACACTTCTAATTCTTTAGTCGTTATAATTTTTAATGAATCCAATTCTTTATCAAAGAAAATGTGGAGTTGTTTTTTATCAGGAGATTCAAATAGAAGCGAGATACAAAGTTTAGCTTCTTTAATTCCTATCTCATTCTTTTGCTTATTACCACGATTTTTGTTCACAGCTACTGAAATCGCTTGCTTTATAAGAATAAAACCATTGACACATACTTGAGGAGTTAACTGAAAACCATTATTTATTTTAACGATCGCTTTCTTTAAGCGATTACCAAGTTTTTGATTTACCAATAGAACATACCATAACAAACCATCACAATCAATTTTTTTCATTTCCTCCTCCTTTTTTCGGATTCTCGAATCTCCTTTTTTAATTCTTTTTTACGCACAGTAAGTTCATTCAGGATATGGAATAAACTCGTAATTATTTTTCGCGTTAATCTTATCTTACCTCGCGTTTCTTCGATTTTCTGGTTTACTTCTCTCTCTTGTTTTTTCAACGTTTCCATTACATTCACCTCCTCTTATTTTAAATTTTCAAATCTGGATATCCCCTATTTAATTAACCGGATAGCCAGTGCAGCTTGAATAGTTTTATAATAACACCTTTTTTATTTCGAGTCAAGC